>Ga0307380_10000440_pt1 | contig 65768 bp, 65 predicted proteins | sample UN3MG_FD_202239 | JGI IMG/M metagenome (GOLD analysis project Ga0307380, IMG submission 202239) | Soil microbial communities from Risofladan, Vaasa, Finland - UN-3 | ecosystem: Environmental > Terrestrial > Soil > Coastal area > Acid sulfate soil | place: Finland: Risofladan, Vaasa | collected... | reverse complement strand
CCGCGCGCGCATACTTCGGACGAGTGATTTCAGTCCACATGTTGTGTCTCCGGTATTGCTTAAGCACAATTACCGAATCACAACTCACTGAAATCACTCAACTAGTTTCGGGCCAGACACTCAGGATGAGCTCCGGTGATTGGGACGATCAAAACTGGAGGCTCACTCTGAGGCGCCGCCGCAGGCGGCCTCGAAGGGCGAGCCGGCGCATCGTTTGCCCCAAAAGAAAACCGCCCGGACCTGGGTCCGGGCGGCTCTTTGTCTTGGCTTCGCTGATGCGGCGCGGCTAGTCGCGCCCGCCCATGAAAAACAGCAGGAACTGGAACATGAGGATGAAGTCGAGATAGAGGGTGAGCGCCCCCATGATCGCCTTCTTTCCCGCCACTTCACTTCCATCAACTTCCAGATACATCTCCTTGATCTTCTGGGTGTCGAAGGCGGTGAGGCCGGCGAAGATCAGCACGCCGATCGCCGAGATCGCGAACTGCAGGGCGGGCGCCTGCAGGAACAGGTTCACGATCATCGCAATGATCAGGCCGATCAGGCCGATGAACAGGAACTTGCCCAGTGCCGAAAGGTCGCGCTTGGTGGTGTATCCATAGAGGCTGAGCGCGCCGAAGGCAGCGGCGGTGATAAAGAAGGTGCGCGCAACGCTGACGCCGGTATAGATCAGCAGCACGTTCGACAGCGAGGCCCCCATAGCCGCGGCGAAGGCCCAGAACAGGGCCTGCACGGTCGAGGTCTTCATCCGGTTGAGTCCGAAGTTGATCACCAGGATGAAGGCTAGCGGGGCGAACATGACAACAAAGCCCAGAAGCGTCGCGCTGAGCCGGCCGTTGTTCACGACCCAGAAGAGATCGCGTAAGGCCGGGACCGTTGCAACGGCGAACGCCACCGCGCCGGTCAGGCCGAGCCCGAGGGTCATGTAGTTGTAGACGCGCAGCATATGCTTGCGCAGACCCTCGTCGACGTCTACCGCAGTGCCCGCCCGATTGACGACCGAGCCTTGAGGACGAAAATCGACCATTGTTTGCCTCGTCTTCAGTGTGGTTGAAACCCGAACCTATACTTGGCCACTTTCGGTTAAGAAATCAACGGTTAGCAGCGCTGAATCTTGTCATATTGAGGCACTGAATTGCGGCCAAAAACGGAACGATTCGGCTAGAATACCGTGATTTCCCAGGCGGATGGGCAATTTGGCCCGCCACGCGCCGACGATTTAGTCATTGCGCAGGAATTCCGCGGGTTTGCGTCCCAGCGCCCGCCACACCCCGACATAGCCGAAGATCATCGTCGCAACCGTCGCCGCCGCCACCGTCACCAGCACCGGGGCCGGAAGGAACGTCCAGTGCGCCCGCATGATCTGGGTGATCACAGCCCAGGCCGCCGCGGTTCCGAGTACGGCGGCGATCCCGACCGTCGCCAGGCCCAGCATGCCGAACTCCATCAGATAGGCGCGCAGCATGTCGCGCCGGCGTGCGCCCAGCACCTTGAGCACGACCGCATCGTAAACCCGCCGCCGGTGTCCGGCCGCGACCGCGCCGGCCAGCACCAGCAGACCGGAAAGGATGGTAATGGCGCCGGTCGCGCGCACCGCGCCGCCGAGGCGCTGGAGCATCTGCGCGATCGTGTCGAGGGCGTCCTTGACGCGCACCGCCGAGACGTTGCCGAGCCGCCCGGTCACCGCTGCCATCACGGCGGCCTCGGCGCCGGGCGCCGCGCGTACGGTAGCGATGAATGTATGTGGCGCTTTTTCCAGTGTGCCGGGCGCGAAGATCACCGTGAAGTTCATGCCGAGATTCTGCCAGTCGATCTCGCGCAAGTTGGCGATCCTGGCAGTGACCTCGCGGCCCAGAATGTTGAACGTAATATTGTCGCCGACGCCGAGCCCCATGCCGGCTGCGATCTGCGCATCGAACGAGATGATCGGCGGCCCGTCATAGCCCGCATCCCACCAGCGCCCGGCGACGATGCGGGTGCCCGGCGGCGGCTTCGCCGCGTAGGTCAGGCCGCGCTCGTTGGCGACCGCCCAGCGCGCGCCTTGTGCGATACGCGCCCGGCTCACCGGCACGCCCGCGATCTTGACGATGCGCGCCCGCAAGGCCGGCATGCGAACCACCTTCTCAACCCCGGCGACGCTTTTGAGCGCCGCATCGAACTGGGCGATCTGGGTCGACTGGATGTCGATGAAGAAGTAGGTCGGCGCGGCGGCCGGCATGCGGTTGCGGATCTGGTTGGTGATGTTGCCCTGGATCAGCGCGATCGCGACCAGCACGGTGAGGCCGAGGCCGAGCGACAGCACCACGCTCGGCGCCGGTGTGCCCGGCCGGTGGAGGTTGGCGAGCGCAAGACGCAGGCGCGGCGCGCCGCCATTCCTTTGCGCTGCCCGGCTCGCGCGCGCGGCAATCACCGCCAGCAGCCGCCCGGCCAAGTGGAAAGTGATGAACGAAGCCGCCGCGGCGATCACATACCATGTCGCAAGCATGCGGCTGGGCGCGCTCCAGATCGCCAGCCCGGCGATCGCCAGTACCAGGGCGGCGGTCGCAAACACATACGACCAGCGCGGCAGGCGGCGTGTCCGCGCCACCACGTCACGGAAGAGGGCGGCGGCCTGGATCTCGCGCGCCCGCGCCAGCGGCCAGATCGAGAAGGCGAGCGCGGCCAGCGCGCCATATACCGCGGCGAAGACGAGCGGCCCGGCATAGATCCCCGTGCGCACCGGTACCGGAAACTGGTCGGCGACCACGCCGGAGAGGACGAAGGGCGCCGCCGCGCCGACGATAAGACCAATGGCGATGCCGAGCGCGGCGATCGCCGCCACTTGCATGAGATAGGTCGCGAAGATGAGGCGCCCCGGCGCACCCAGGCATTTCAGCGTGGCGATGGTGTCGCGGCGGCCGCCCAGATAAGCCCCGACGGCGTTGGCGATGCCGACCCCGCCGATCAGGAGTGCGGTCAGTCCGACGAAAGTCATATAGAGCGTGACCCGCGCCACGGTGCGGCGAAGGCCCGGCGCGGCGCCCGACGCATCGCGGATGCGCCAGGCAGCATCGGGAAAGCGCTGCCGCACGCGATCGACCCAGCCGCCGTGACCCGTGCCTTGCGGCAGCTTCACCCGGTAGTGGTAATAAACGAGGCTGCCCGGGCGCAGCAGGCCGGTCCTGGCCAGCGCGTCGGCCGATACGATGACGCGGGGGCCAAGGATGAAAACGCGCCCGCCCCGATCGGGCTCGCGGGCAATCGCCGCGCGGATGGCGAACTCGGCCTCGCCGATGCGGATACGCTCGCCGACCTTGAGCTTCAAGCGTTGCAGCAGATCGGCGCCGACCACGGCGCCCGGAACGCCGTTCCGCGGGGCGAGCGCGGCGCCGATCGACTGTTGTGGCTCAAGTGCGATCTGCCCATAGAGCGGATAGGCCGCGTCGACGGTCTTCAATTCGACCAGGATACGCGCGGATTTCGGCCCCGCCGCCGGGCGCGCCATTGCCCGCAGCTCGACCGAGGTCGAGACCGTGCCGCCGCGCCCTATGAAGGCGCGTTGGCCGGGTTTCGCCGGGCGGTGAACCGTGCGGAAGGCGACATCGCCGCCGAGGATAACCTTGCCGTCGGATTTGATGCCTTCTTCGACGGCGCGGGACAGCGCCCCGATCGCGGCGATCGCGGCAACGCCCAGCGCCAGGCAGGCAAGGAAGACGCGCCAGCCCTTCAGCCCCCCACGCAGCTCGCGCCGGGCCAACCGAAATGCGAGCCCAAAGGTCGTCATGGCGTCGTGGGCAAAGTGTGGAGGCCAGCGACAAAATATCCCCTCCCCCCTTGAGGGGGAGGGCCAGGGAGGGGGGAGTGTCCGAGGCGGACGCCGACAGTATCAGCCGCCTGGCGGCGGTTCCCCCCCACCCGGCGCGCATGCGCACGCCACCCTCCCCCTCCAGGGGGGAGGGTTATCTTTCCATCGGCTCGCACCGTCTTTGATTTACCCCGCATCGATGATCCGTCCGTCGGCGAGGCGGATGACGCGGTCGCAGCGTTGGGCCAGGGCCTCGTCGTGACTGATCAGCATAAGCGTGGTGCCAAGCTCGTCGTGCAGGCCGAACAACAGCTCCATCACCGCCTTGCCCGTATCGCGGTCGAGATTGCCCGTCGGCTCGTCGGCCATGATCAGGCGCGGCTTGATGGCGACCGCGCGGGCAAGCGCCACGCGCTGCTGCTCGCCGCCGGAAAGTTGGCCCGGATAGTGGCTGACCCGCGCGGCGAGGCCGACCGCGGCGAGGCCCTCGCGGGCGCGATCGAAGGCATCGCTCCGCCCGGCGAATTCCAGCGGGATGGCGACATTCTCCAGCGCCGTCATGGTGGGCACAAGATGGAAGTTCTGGAAGACGATGCCGATACGGTCGCGCCGAAAGCGCGCCAGCCCATCCTCGTCAAGCGTGCCCAGTGTCTCGCCGGCGATCGTGACGCTGCCGCTGCTCGGGCGTTCAAGCCCGCCGACGACCATCATCATCGTCGTCTTGCCCGAACCCGACGGGCCGACCACGCCGACCGCCTCGCCGGCGCCTATGCGCAGGTCGATGCCGCGCAGGATGTTGACCTCACCGGCGGCGCTCCCAAGTGTAAGCCGCACGTCGTCGAGCACGACCATGTCGGCTCCGGCGGTTTGATCGGTCGGTGAGGCAGGACTGGCGGAATCCATGAAATCCGAGCGGATTGTAGGGCTGGGCGGCAGGCGGGGGCGGTTTGTCGCCTCTATCCGATATGTACTAACGGCGCTGGTTTTCAATGCGGTCGTTTTTTCGGGCGCGGCAATCTGGGACGCTTCGGCGGCGGAGACCGCGCCCGTGCGCATCCTGGCCCTGGGCGACAGCCTGGTGGCGGGCTATGGCCTGCCGGCCGAGCAGGGCTTCGTGCCGCAGCTTCGGGCCGCGTTGGCGGCGCTCGGCGTGCGCGCTGAAATACAGCAGGGCGGCGTGTCGGGCGACACCACGGCGGGCGGCCGGGCGCGCCTGGCCTGGGCGCTGCAGGCCAAGCCGCATGTCGCCATCGTCGAGCTCGGCGGCAATGACGGCTTGCGCGGTCTTGATCCCGCCGACACCAAGGCGAACCTCGATGCCATCCTGCGCCGGCTCAAGGCGGCGAAAATCCCCGTGCTGCTCACCGGTATGCTGGCGCCGCCCAATCTTGGCCGCGAATACGGCGCTGACTTCAACGCGATCTTTCCGGCGCTGGCCAAGGCCCACGGCGTGATGCTTTATCCGTTTTTTCTCGACGGCGTGGCGGCCGACCCCCGGCTCAACCAGCGCGACGGCATCCACCCCAACGCCGCTGGGGTGAAGATTGTCGCCGCGCGCATCGCGCCGTACGTCAAGCGCCTCATAGCTGCCGCGCGCGACAATGAACAAGCGCGACAGGCTCGCTGACGCGAATCTCCTGATTCGTTTCTGTTGGGTCTTAGGGCCGGCCTTGTTATGACGGGGCCTGCGGCGGACGACTTGAAGCTCCCGGGAGATCCATGACCGATTTCGCATTCGCCGAGGCAGCCGATGCCGACGCGCCGACTCTCACGGCGCGCTGCGTCGAAAAGCTCGGGATCGCCGCGCAAGGCCACACGCTGGGCTTCGTCTATGCAACGCCCCAGATCGCGGGCGCGCTTGGCGAGATCGTGGCGGCGCTGCGCAAGGCGACCGGCATCGAGGACTGGGTCGGCACGATCGGCCTCGGTGTTTGCGCGACCGGGATCGAGCATTTCGAAAAACCCGCGCTCGCCGTGATGACGGCCAATCTGCCGGGCGGCGCGCACCGTATGATCCCGCTGATCAGCAAGCCCGAGGGCGCAAAGGACAATGCGGAGCCGGCCTTCGCGGCGGGGCTCGGCGTCGTGCATGGCGATCCCCGCAACCAGGCGACGCCGCAGATCGTGCGGGCGCTTGCCGCCGCGCGCGGCGTCTTTCTCGTTGGCGGGCTCAGTGCCTCCGACGGCGCCCAGCCGCAGGTCGCCGGCGCCATCGTCGATGGCGGCGTCTCCGGTGTGTTGATCGCCCAGGATGTTCCGGTCGCAGTGGGATTGAGCCAGGGCTGCTCGCCCGTCGGCACGCTCCATGAAGTTACCGAGGTCGAAGAGACAATCGTGGTCTCGCTCGACGGTCGCCCGGCGCTGGAAGTTCTGCTGGAGGATGTCGGCGTCGCCGAGGATGCCGATCCACGGCCCTGGCTGCAGAATATCCACGCAGCCAAGCTGATCCCAGGCACCGATACGGGCGATTATCTCGTGCGCAACCTGGTCGGGATCGAGCCCAAGGCCGGGCTTGTCGTGATCGGCGAGGCGGCCGAGGTGGGCGAAACGTTGCTCTTCGTGCGCCGCGATGCCGAGGCGGCGGCCAAGGACCTCCAGCGTATGCTGGGGGATTTGAAGCTGCGCGCCGGCGACGGGCCGCGCGGCGGGCTTTATTTCTCCTGCATCGCGCGCGGGCCCAATCTTTTCCAGCCGCCGGGCCACGAGCTGACGGCGATCCGCGAGGCGTTCGGCGAATTTCCCCTCGCCGGCTTCTTCGGCAACGGCGAGATTTCCCACGACCGCCTTTACGGCTATACCGGCGTCTTGGTGTTGTTTCTCTGATCCGACCGTCGGCGTAATCCGCTGGATCCGGCCCGATGCTTCGCCTGTTCGTCGCCATTGAATTGCCCGAGAGCCTTCGCGAGCGCCTGGCCTTGCTCTGCGGCGGTGTTCCGGGCGCGCGCTGGCTGTCGCCGGAGACCATGCATCTGACACTGCGCTTCATCGGCGACGTCCAGGAGGCGGCGCTCGGCGACATCGACGCCGCGCTCGCCGGCATCCACGTACCGGGATTTGAGATCATGCTCGACGGGATCGGCGTTTTCGGCAACGGCGCCCGGCCGCGCGCGATCTGGGCCGGAGTGGCCCGCAATCCGCCGCTCGAACACCTGCATGGCAAGATCGAATCGGCATTGGTGCGCACCGGCCTGCCGCCGGAAGGGCGTAAGTTCACGCCGCACGTTACCTTGGGCCGTGCCAAAGCCGCCAATCCGGGGCGCGTCGGTGACTTCGTGGCGGCGCATAATCCGTTTCAGGCGGGCCCGTTCAAAGCCTTGGGCTTCACGCTCTTCTCAAGCTTTCTCTCGCATTCGGGCGCCATCCACACGCCCGAAGCGGTCTATCGGCTTCAGCTTGCCTAGAGTTTCCTCTCCCGCAAGCGGGAGAGGGTTGTGCGGACCGGTCGCTCGATGCAGCGCATCAACACCCAAGCTTCCTCAGCGTCGCCTCGATGCCGCCGAGATAGCCGCCGCCGAAGAGGCGAACATGGACCAGCAGCGGATAGAGGTTGTAGAGCTCGCGCCGGACTTCGAAAAAGCCGGGCTTGAGCGGCCGGATCTCGCCATAGCGCTGAAAGAACGGCTTGCCGAAGGTCGAAAAAAGCGTTGCGAACGCCAGCTCGATCTCGGCGTCGGCGTAGTAGATCGCCGGATCGACGAAGCCGGCAATGCGGCCGTCCTTGGTGAGCACATTGCCGCCCCACATGTCGCCATGGATGAGGGATGGTACGGCCGGCTCATCGATCCATTCGTCCAGCCGGCCCGCCAACGTCTCGATCCGCGCCATCGTCGCGCCCGGCAGCCGCCCGGCCTCCAACGCCACGCGGGCCATGGCGAGTAACCGCTGGTCACAGAAGAAATCGCGCCACGATGGGCATTGCAAGTTCGGTTGATTTAGCGGCCCGATCAGCGTGTCGTGTTCGTGCCCAAATTTGAGCGCGCTGACGCCGTGCAGCGCGGCGAGCAGCTCGGCCGCGTGGCACTCGGCGTTCGCGGTGAGGCTGCCGGCCGTCTCGATGTACTCCATGACCAGCAGATCCGCTGCGCCATGGATCACCGCCGGCACCGGCAGCGCGGAGTTCGCGCGCAGGTAATCGAGCATGTAAGCCTCGAGCGCGAGATCGCCGCCGTCGCCAGCAAGCTTGGCGACGAGCCGCTCACCGTCGGCAAAATCTGCGCGATAGATCTCGGCGATGCAGCCACCGGACAGCGGCGCCAGCCGCACCGGCCGCCGGCCGATCGCCGCCTCGATACGGTCGGCTGCATCCATGGGTCTCCGCTCAGCCCCGGCCGAGGATCATGTCGGCGGCTTTCTCGGCGATCATGATGGTGGGTGCGTTGGTGTTGCCGCCGACGATCGTCGGCATGATCGAGGCGTCGACCACGCGCAATCCTTCAAGCCCGCACACCTTGAGCGTTTGATCGACCACGGCCTCGCCGTCGCTGCCCATGCGGCAGGTTCCCACGGGGTGATAAACCGTATCGGCGCGCTGGCGGATCATCGCCCGCACCGCCGCGTCGTCCCCGGCATCGACCGCGTAGAGCGGTTTCTTGCGCACATCGTCGAAGGCGGGCGCATCGAGGATGCGTTGCTGCAGCCGATAGGCCTCGACCATCACGTCGAGGTCTTCTTCCGCATCGAAATAGTTGGGATCGATCGCCGGCGGAGCCAGCGGGTCGGCCGAGGCGAGCGAAACGCTGCCCCGGCTCTTTGGTCGCAGCAGGCAGACATGGCAGCTATAGCCGTGGCCGAGATGCGTCTTGCGCGCATGGTCGTCGACGATGCCGACGACGAAGTGAAACTGGATGTTGGGGACATCGAGCGCCGGGTCGGTCTTCCAGAAGCCGCCGGCCTCGGCGTAGTTGGTGGTCATCATGCCGCGCCGGTGCTTGCGGAACTCCCGCATCGCGCCGAGCGTTCGCGGCGTGCCGCCCAGCGACAGCCCGAAGGCCTCGCGCGAGGCGGTCTTGCAGACATGGACGTAGTCGACATGGTCCTGCAGGTTTCGCCCGACCCCGGGCAGCGCATGACGCGGGTCGATCCCGTGCGCGCGCAGCTCTTCGGGCCGGCCGATCCCGGAAAGCTGCAGCAAATGCGGCGAGTTGAACGCCCCGCCCGAAAGGATCACCTCGCCCTCGGCGCGCGCCTCGTGATCGGCGCCGCCCTTGCGGTAGTCGACGCCCACCGCCCGCTTGCCCTCGAAGGCGATCCCCGTTGCCTGCGCGCCGGTGACGATGTCGAGGTTCGGGCGATCGGCGGCGGGATGCAGATAGGCGCGGGCCGCGCTCATGCGCTCGCCATCGATCTGGGTGAGTTGATAGAGCCCGAAGCCTTCCTGGCTGTCTCCGTTGAAGTCCTCGGTGATCGGCAGCTGCAACTGGCCGCACGCGTTAAGAAACCGCGCCGCGAAAGGATTGAGCGAACGCCCATCGGCGACGTTGAGCGGCCCGCCCTTGGCGTGCCGGGGCCCCTCGAGCCGCTCATTGTTCTCAGATTTCAGGAAATAGGGCAGCACGTCCTGCCAGCCCCAGCCGGCATTGCCGGCCGCCGCCCAGACGTCATAGTCCGAGGCGTCGCCACGGATATAGATCATCGCGTTGGTGGCGCTTGAGCCGCCCAGGGTCTTGCCCCGCGGCTGGTAGCCTTGCCGGCCGCCGAGCCCTGGCTGGGGCACGGTCTTGAAGGCCCAGTTGCGCTGCTTGAAGGCGACCATCAGCGGCAGGGCGGCGGGGATGCGCACCAGGAAGCTGTCATCGGGCTTGCCGGCCTCGAGCAGGCAGACGCGGGTTTGCGGGTCTTCGGAGAGCCGGCTGGCCAGCACGCAGCCGGCCGAGCCGGCGCCGACGATCACATAGTCGTACATAACGGGTGCTGGCATGGTCGGCGTTGGCATCGATTCCCTCCTCACCTTGCCGGCGTTGATTGCTTGCCGCCGCCGGTTAGTCGAGCATGAATTCCTGCTCGATCGCGTCGATCAGGCCGGCGGCAGCCGCCTCGGTCATGTCGAGCACCAGCTCGAACCCGCCGCCGCCGCCATAGTAGGGATCGGGCACGTCGCTCGCACCAAGATGCGGCGCGTAGTCGAGGAACATCGCGACCCGCGCATCGGACCCCCGCGGCGTCTGGCGGGTTAGGATGCGCGCATGGCCTCTATCCATGGCAAGGATGAGATCGAATTTCGCGAAGTCGTCCTCGCGGATGCGCCGCGCCCGCTGGCCCGAGATATCGACGCCGCGCCTTGCCGCCGCCTCGATGCTCCGCGCGTCGGGCGGCTCGCCCTCGTGATAGCCGTGGGTGCCGGCGGAATCGATGACGATCCGGTCGTCATGTCCGCGCCCGGCGACCAGCTTGCGCATGACGCCTTCGGCTGTCGGCGAGCGGCAGATATTTCCCGTGCAAACGAAAAGAACCGCGACCAAGCTTGTTTCCTTTCCCCGATAACGCCCGGGCGCTATCTCACGCCCGGGTCAGCCGCTATCATAAGCTGCAGGCGTGCACTTCAAAACCATGCGATCGGCGGGGAATGGCGGCCATGCGCAAGGACGGGCGGATCGTGATCCTGACCGGAGCGGGGATCTCCAAGGAGTCCGGGCTCGACACCTTCCGCGACGAGGACGGGTTGTGGTCCAAAGTGCGCATCGAAGACGTCGCCACCTACGAGGCCTATCAGCGCGATCCCAAGACCGTGCTCCAGTTTTATAATGACCGCCGCGCCGGCATGGTCGGAGGCAACATCCGCCCCAACTCCGCCCATGAAGCGCTGGCCCGGCTGGAACGCGAATGGCCCGACGAAGTGTTGCTGGTGACGCAGAATATCGACGATCTGCACGAGCGGGCGGGCTCGCAAAACCTCATCCACATGCATGGCGAGATGGCCAAGGCGCGCTGCGACCATTGCCAGGCGATCACCGAATGGGAAGGGACGTTGAGCGTCGAGCTCGGCTGCGCCGATTGCGGGCGGCCCGGCGGCATGCGTCCCCATGTCGTCTGGTTCGGCGAGATGCCGCTCGACATGAACCGCATCGAGCAGGCGCTGTGCACCTGCCATCTTTTCCTCTCCATCGGCACCTCGGGCAACGTCTATCCGGCGGCCGGCTTCGTTGACGAAGCGCGGTCGATGGTCGGCGCGCACACGGTCGAGCTCAACCTTGAGCCGTCCGAGGGCGCGACGGTTTTTGCCGACAAGCGCTATGGCCAGGCAACCGAGGTCGTGCCGTCCTTTGTTGACGAGCTGCTCACCAATGGCTGGCAGGTTCCGGCGGGTGGCGCCTGGTGAACACTAGCAAAACCGAGACCCTCGACGCGCTCCTGGCCCGCATCCGCGATTGCAGGGTATGTGAAGCGCATCTACCGCTGGGCCCGCGTCCGGTGCTGCGCGCCAGCGATACTGCGCGGATCCTCATCATCGGCCAGGCGCCCGGCACCAAGGTCCACGAAAGCGGCGTTCCCTGGGATGATCCCTCGGGCGACCGGCTGCGCGACTGGCTCGATGTCGACAAGGAGACCTTCTACGACGAGGCCCGCATCGCCATCGTGCCCTCGGGCTTTTGCTATCCGGGCCGTCACGAGCGCGGCGGCGATCTGCCGCCCCGGCCCGAATGCGCGCCGCTCTGGCATGAACCGCTGCTGACACGAATGCCGCAGATCGCGGTCACGCTTTTGGTCGGCCAGTACGCGCAGTGGCATTATCTCGGCAAGCGCCGCGAAAAGACGCTCACAGCAACGGTCAAGCGCTGGCGCGATTTCGGACCGGAATATTTCCCGACGCCGCACCCGAGCTGGCGCAGCGCCAACTGGCTCAAGAAGAACCCGTGGTTCGAGGCCGAGGCGTTGGCCGATCTGCGGGCGCGGGTTCACGCGCTGCTTTAGCGGCTCTGCCTGCCCGCAGCCGGCCGAGCCGCCACAGCAGCGCCAGCAGCGGTGGGCAGGTGGCTGCGAGCAAGCGCATCGCCCGCGCCTGGCCGCCCGCACCCGCTTCGTTGCGACCGCGCGTCACCGCCTTCCAAATCGCCTTGGCAATCGATTCCGCCGTGTAGTGTCGGAAGCCGGCGACATCCAGACGCGCCAGAAGCTTTGCGTCGACGCCGTTTCCGCCGGCCGCCAGCATCGGCGTCGCGGCGAAGGCCGGATAGACCGTGCTGACCGCCACGCCCGAAGGCCGCAGCTCGTCGCGCAGCGCCTGGCTCAGGCCTCGCAGCGCGTACTTGGTCGCCGAATAGACCGCCGCCTCGGGCATCGCCCGCAATCCCGAGATCGATGCCACATTGACGATGCGCGCCCCGGGCGTCGCCTTCAGCAAGGGCAGGCAGGCCTGTACACCCAGCGCCGCGCCGGTCAGGTTGACATCGACCATCGCGCGCAGCCTGTCCGCCGGCAAGTCCGCGAGCGGCCCCGCCGCCAACAGCCCGGCATTGTTGATCAGCGCATCGAGCCGACCGCCCGTTGCATTCCCGAATGCCTCGGCCGCGCGCGCCCAGGCTGCGTCGTCGCGCACATCGAGCGTGAGCGCCAATGCGCGCTCCGTGCCAAGGTCCCGGGCCAGTGCCGCGGCGCCCTCGGCATCGATATCGGCAAGGCCGACGAACCAGCCGCCATCAACGAACCGCCGCGCCGTCGCTGCCCCGATGCCCGAGGCCGCGCCCGTGATGAGCACTGTCCGTGTTGATACAGCCTTCACGTTCCCCGGTCCTTCCGCCGTTCCGCTTGGGCCGAGCTTAACGGGGAAGGCAGCGAGGAGCCAGTTGCCGCGCTGTCCGCCGCTCTGCATCGTCATTGCCGCATTCGCGGAGATGACGGGTTAAGGGGAAAACGTGGACGGCGCATTCCTATTCGTAGGGGCGGGTTTCAAACCCGCCCGCCACCGCCCGAGGGCGGGTTGAAAACCCGCCCCTACAATTACGGTCGGTGTCCCCGCACACACACATCGCCCTCTCAATGCTGCAGCCGGAACACATGGCTCACCCGCTCGGCCTTGTCGAAGCAGACATTGAGGCTGTCGAGATCGATCTTGAAGCCCGAGCAGAAGCCAAGGTTCCAGCGCTGACATTTATTGCCATCCTTGATCCCCTCGGAGCCGAAATCGGGTTTGCCGATCAGCTCGATGACCCGCGCCTTGCTGGCGCCGGGTCTGAGAAATCGGTTCCTCAAATCGCCGAACATGGCGCCGCGAATGCATTGCGCCTGCTTCTTGCCGATCGCCTCCGACGTCTTGCCCTGATGCGCCGTGTGCCAGCGCGCCTTGTCGAAACTGGCGCCGTAGAAGGGCGTCGTGTGCATGCCGACCGGCGTGAAGACGAGTACCAGCCCGACGATGATGGTCGCGATCGGAACCGCGATCACCGCACCCAGCAGAATGGCTTTGGCTTTGTTCGTCATGACGCGTTGCTGCCGACGGTTTTGAGGCTGCGCGGGATCGATCTCAGTTCTCCGGCACTACAATTCGGTGATCGTGCCCCTCGATATGGGGCACGTCCGGATCGAGCTCGTAATAGTCGCTTTTATCCTGGACCATGATGTTGACCACGGTGTGGAGCCCCGTGGGGGCGTCGAGCGCCCCGGCCATGATGCTCATATACGGCGCGTCTTCGGCCGACCAGAAGAGCGAGGAGCCGCAGAGCCGGCAGAAGCCGCGCTTGGCGTGTTCCGAGGAGCGGTACCAGGTGAGCGCGTCCTCTTCGAGCATCCTTATGTCCGCGCGCCGCGCCGCGGTCGCCGCGACGTGATGGCCCGACCAGCGCCGGCACTGCCCGCAATGGCAGGCGATCACCGGGCGCAGGGGGCCGGTGACCTCAAAGCGCACCGCGCCACAGAGACAGCCCCCGGTGGCGCGCGGCTTCGCGTTCGCGCTCATGCCATGAGCTCCGCACGCGCCTCGAACTCCTTCAGCGCTTCGGGATTGGCCAGCGCCTCGAGGTTCTTCACCGGCCGGCCGTGCACCACCTCGCGCACGGCGAGCTCGACGATCTTGCCCGACTTGGTGCGCGGAATGTCGTGCACCGCGAGGATACGCGCCGGCACATGGCGCGGCGTGGTGTTGGCGCGGATCTGCTTCTTGATCTTGCCCGTGAGCGCCTCGTCGAGCGCCTGGCCCTCGGCCAAGCGCACGAAGAGCACGATGCGGGTGTCGTTGTCCCAGTCCTGGCCGATTACCAGCGCTTCCACGATTTCCTCCATCTGCTCGACCTGACGGTAGATCTCTGCCGTGCCGATGCGCACCCCGCCCGAGTTGAGCGTCGCATCCGAGCGGCCATAGATCGTGTAGCCACCATGCGCGTTCGCTTCGATCCAGTCGCCATGGCACCAGACATTCTCGAACTTGTCGAAATAGGCGGCGCGGTATTTTTTGTCGCCCGGATCGTTCCAGAAGCCGACCGGCATCGAGGGGAAGGGCCGCGTGCAGACGAGCTCGCCCTGCTCTCCGCGCACCGGCGCGCCGGTCTCGTCGAACACGTCGATCGCCATGCCGAGGTTCGGCGCCTGGATTTCGCCGCGCCACACCGGCCCGAGGGGATTGGCGCCGACGAAGCAGCCGAGGATATCGGTGCCGCCGGAAACGCTGGCCAAGTGGATGTCGGACTTGACCTTCTCATAAACGTAGTCGAAGCCCTCGGCCACCAGCGGCGAGCCGGTCGAGCCCATCGTCCGGACGTGTTTGAGCGTGTGCGTCTTGATCGGCTCGATCCCGGCCTTGTTGCAGGCATCGATGAACTTCGCCGAGGTGCCGAAATACGTCATCTCGTTTGCTTGCGCGAAGTCGAACACGGCATTGCCATCGGGATAAAAGGGCGAACCGTCATAGAGCAGCAGCGTCGCTTGCGAGGCCAGCCCCGAGACCAGCCAGTTCCACATCATCCAGCCGCAGGTGGTGAACCAGAACAGCCGGTCGCCCGGCTTCACGTCGCAATGGAGCTGGTGCTCCTTCAGATGCGTCAGCAGGCTGCCGCCGATGCCGTGGACGATGCACTTGGGCACGCCCGTGGTGCCGCTGGAAAACATGATGTAGAGCGGCGCGTTGAAGGCCATCTGCGCAAAGTCGATCTCGCGCGCCGGAAAGTTGGCGGTGAAATCGGGCAGCGTCACGGCCTTGGGCACGCCGGAGACGTCGGGTTCTGCTTCGGCGTAGGGCACGACGATGATGTGCTCCAGGCTGGGGATGCGCTCGGCGATCGCCGGCAGCTTGTCGAGCGAGGGATGGGTCTTGCCGTTGTAGTGGTAGCCGTCGGCGGAGATCAGCACTTTGGGCTCGATCTGGCCGAAGCGGTCGGCCACCCCCTGGATGCCGAAATCGGGCGAGCAGGAGGAAAACACCGCGCCGATGCTCGCCGTCGCCAGCATGGCGACGATGGTCTCAGGCATGTTGGGCATGTAGGCGGCGACCCGGTCGCCGGGTTCAAGCCCGGCGCCGCGCAAGGCCTGGGCAAGGCGCGAGACGGCGTCATAAAGCTCGGCCCAGCTCATCTCCGCGCGCGCCTTGTCCTCGCCCTGGAATTTGATCGCGGGCGTGTCGCCCCGCCGCCGCAGCAGGTTTTCCGCGAAGTTGAGCCGCGCATCGGGAAAGAACCGCGCGCCCGGCATCTTGTCGCCGTCGACCAGGACGCGCGCGCCCCGCGTCTCGGCCGTCACGCCGCAGAAGTCCCAGACCGACAGCCAGAACGCCTCCATCTCGTCGATCGACCATTGCCACAGGCCGGCATAGTCGCGGCCGTGATCGACACCCCATTGCGCCTTCACGTGATCCACGAAACGGGCCAGGTTCGAGCTTTCGATGCGCGCCTCCGACGGCGTCCACAGCGGTTGGTTCACGGTTGTCTCTCCAGTAAATGCAGAGTGCAGTATGCGTATCCAGCCCGGCAATTCCACAACGGGGACGCAGCAAACATACCATTCCAAACACCCGCGCCCCGCGCATCGATACCCCGCCTGCGACCCGCTGGTTGGGCCGGGCCGGCGCGCCTATAGTCGGGCCCATGGGCGACAGCACGCAAAACACGGCGCAGCCGGTCGGGCCGGCGCGCGGAACGGCCGTGGGCGCGGCGTGGATGGTTGCGGCCTGCGCCTGCTTTGCCTCGATGGGCGGGCTTATTCGCTATGTCGCCAGCGAGGTCCATCCCTTCGAGATCGCATTCTTTCGCAATCTCTTCGGCTTCTTCGTCATGCTGCCCTGGCTGATGAAGGTCGGGATCGGCGGGCTCAAGACCAAGCGCATCGGTCTCTACACCGTGCGGAGCATTACCGGGATCGCGGCGCTCTTGAGCTGGTTCTGGGCGATTTCGGTGTTGCCGCTCGCCGACGCGACGGCGCTCAGTTTTACCTCCCCGCTCTTCGCCACGGTGCTGGCCGCGCTGGTGCTGTCGGAGGTGGTGCGGGCGCGGCGCTGGATCGCGCTTGGCATCGGCTTTGTCGGGACGATGATCATCCTGCGTCCCGGGCAGCAGTCGATCGGGCTCGCCGAAGCGATGGTGCTGTTTTCCGCCGCCATGATGGCCGCCACCGCCACTTCGATCAAAATGCTCTCGCGCACCGAATCGCCGAACGCCATCGTCCTCTACATGGTGATCTATCTGACCCCGATGGCGCTGATCCCGGCGCTCTTCGTCTGGCAGACGCCGAGCTGGGAGATGCTCGGCTGGCTCTTCGTGCTCGGCGCCGTGGCGACCGGCGGCCACCAATGCCTGACGCGCTCTTTCGCGGCGGCCGAAGCCTCGGCGGTGCTGCCCTTCGATTTCTCCCGCCTCATCTTCGCAGCGATCGTCGGCTACCTGTTCTTCGGTCAGGTCCCCGATCTGTGGAGCGGCGTAGGCGCGGCCGTCATCGTCGCCTCGTCGGTCTATATCGCCCATCGCGAGGCGAGGGTCGCCCGCTCAGAACGTCTTGCAGCGAAAACCGCAGCAGAACGCGACGGACGATAGGGTTCAGGCGGGCGCCAACAGGCTGGGACTGACAGGCTGGGACTGACAGGCGGGGACTAAGGTGAAACCCGACGCAAATGTAGGCGTCAGGCGTCGTCCTTGGCTGTTTCCGGCGGCGGGTCCCTGAGCAGCAGCGCGGCCGCGCGGGACTTGTGCTCGGCCGTGATGTGATGATGGACCAACTTGAGGACGCCATAGAGCACCGCGGCGTCGTCGGAATAGCCAAGCCCGGCAATGAAGTCGGGCACCAGATCGGTCGGCACCACGAAATAGGCCAGCGCCGCCAGGATCGAGGCCCTGACCTTGGCCGGCGCGGCAGGATCCATGGCGCAGAAATAGCCCGCCACCGCGTCCTGAAGAAACGGCACCTTGCCGGCGGTCCGGCGTACTTTCTGCCAGAAGCCGTGCTCGACAATGCGCTCGCGGTTGGCGACGACGCTGGGATGGACGATCAGATCGTTCATAGGTCTAGATATGGCCGTCCGTGCGCGCCGTGACAATGGTTCAGATGCCTGGGGCGAAGATGCCTGGCGCCCGGATGTGTGCGGCGTAAACGCGCGGAGGGCTTGCCTCACGGGGGTCATCTGATAAGAACGGACCAATCAAATTGACGTTTACGGAAACCAACAAGTTCGAAGGGGGAGTTCCAAAATGGATGTGAAGGGTCATTCTGCGATCGTCACCGGCGGCGGCTCGGGCCTGGGTGCGGAAACCGCGCGTTTTCTCGCCAAGGCGGGCGCCAAGGTCGCGATCTTCGACCGCAACATGGACGGCGCCAAGGCGGTTGCCGGCGAGATCGGCGGCGAAGCCATCGAGTGCGACGTTTCGTCGACGCCCTCGGTCGAGGCGGCGTTCGAAGCCTCCCGCGCGGCGGTCGGCGGCGCCCGCATCCTCGTCAACTGTGCCGGCATCGGCACCGCTGACCGGGTCGTCGACCGGGACGGCGTTCCGATGGACATGGCCAAGTTCGAGAAGGTGATCTCGGTCAATCTGCTGGGCTCGTTCAACTGCTTGCGCATGGCCGCCGCCGACATGACCAAGCTCGAGCCCCTGGCCGAGGGCGAGCGCGGCGTCATCATCTCCACCGCCTCGGTCGCGGCGTATGAAGGCCAGATCGGCCAGATCGCCTATGCGGCCTCCAAGGGCGGCGTGCTGGCGATGATGCTGCCGGCGGCGCGCGAGCTCAGCCGCCACGGCATCCGCGTGCTCACCATCGCGCCGGGCTTCATCCAGACGCCGCTGATGGACACGCTGCCGGAGAAGGTGCAGGACGTGCTGAAAGCGGTCCAGCAATTCCCCAACGACCGCTTCGGCCGCCCTGACGAATATGCGCGCCTGGCCATGCACATGATCGAGAACGTGATGCTGAACGGCGAATGCGTCCGCCTCGACGCCGCCGCCCGCATGCCTGCGCGGTAGAGGCATTCGCCTCCTCCGTTTTGGACCGCCACGCAAACCCTCTCCCCGTGGGGGAGAGGGTGGACGGCGAACACGTCTGAACAGCGCCGAACTATTTCCCCGCGCCCTTCCAGGCCGCGACACGGGCCTTGGCCTGGGCGCGCTGGGCGGGGGTGAGCTGGCGGTCGATTGACGGCACCATGCGTTTGGCGGCGGCGTTGCCGTTGCGCGCGGCGAGCGCGAACCATTTATACGCCTCCACGAAATCGAGCGTGGTGCCCTGGCCGACCATGGCGAGGCGTCCGAGATAGAGCTGCGCTGCGGCATGGTCGCGGCCGGCGGCGCGGCGGAACCAGGCAATCGCCGCGCGCGGGCTCTGCGTGACGCCGCGGCCGTGCAGATGGAGGAGCCCCAGCATATAGGCGGCGTCCGGGTCGCCGGCCTCCGCCAGCGGCGTCGCCTCGCGAATGACGGCGGCATAGTTCTCGCGGACCATCGCCGCATGCGCTTCGCGCAGCCCGGCGTCCGCGGACCCGGCAGACAGGCCCGCAAGCACGAGCCCAATCACGGCGGCCGGCAAACTTGAGAAAACTCTCGTCATGCGCCTATCCAGCGTCAGCCTTCACGAGCCGGCGATGGTGTCGATGAATTGCGCCAGCCTTATGTCGCGCTCGGAAAGCCCGCCCGCGTCATGGGTCGCCAGCGTCACCTCGACTTTGTTGTAGACGTTGAACCATTCGGGGTGATGGTCGTCGCGCTCGGCCTGCAGCGCCACGCGCGCCATGAAACCGAAGGCCTCGTTGAAGTCAGAGAACTGGAACGACCGCGTGATCGCATCGCGCCCCTCGACCTCGCCCCATGCCGGCAGTTTCGCCAGCGCCGCCGCGCGCGCCGCGCCCGTCAGTTTCGCCGCCATGTCCGCCTCCCCCAAGTTGCCCGGTCATCCTGCGATCAAGCTAGGCCCCATCTGCGATCATGGGAAGAGTGCCGAAAGGGTGGGTGCCGGTGCTTGGACTCACCTGTCCGCGGGATTATCTATCGGGTATGTCGAAAGGATGGTTTCCGCGATCGCTCTTACCCGCCGGCGAGCACAACGCGCCCGGTCTTGATGCCTTCGAGGCGATGGGTAGCGCCGCCTTCGCCGCCATCCCCGAGCGTCTGCGCGGGCTTCTGGGCGATGTCGTCATCCGGGTCGAGGATTTTCCCGACGCCGAGACGATGGCGGAGATGGAGCTGGCCAGTCCCTTCGATCTCCTCGGCCTCTATCGCGGGGTCTCGATCGGACACAAGACGGCGGCATTGCCCGGCGCGATCGACATGATTTTCCTGTACCGCCGGCCAATTCTCGACTACTGGGACCCGGGCGGTGAGGATCTCGCCGACGTCATCCGCCATGTCCTGATCCACGAGATCGGTCACCATTTCGGCCTTTCCGACGAGGATATGGAGCGGATCGAGGCGACCGGCTAACCGGCGGCGGCAAAAAATAAGAGAGAGGCGCGCGGGGGCGGTTTGCGCGCAGACGGATCATGGCGGAACAAAGCGGAACTAAGAGCGGCTCGCCCGCGCCCTTGCCGGCAGCGTTACCGGTGGAGGTCTTGCGGCGGGTTTGCGATCCCGCCACGATTCCCTTTGCGACAACCCGCGAGGCCGAGCCGCTCACGACCGTGATCGGTCAGGACCGCGCGGTCGCGGCGGTCGAGTTCGGCATCGGCATTCGGCGCGAGGGCTATAACCTCTTCGCGCTCGGGCCACCGGGGACCGGCAAACACACCCTCATCCACGACTACCTGACCCGCGCGGCAGCCGAAGAGCCGACACCGCCCGACTATGTCTACGTCAACAACTTCGATGATCCCCACAAGCCCCACGCGCTGAAGCTCCCGGCCGGCCGGGCGATGGCGCTTCACGACGCGCTGGAAGCGCTCGTTCGCGAACTGCGCACGGCGCTTCCGGGCGTCTTCGAGAGCGACGAATACGTCTCGCGCCGGCAGATGTTCGAGGGCGAGTTCAAACGCCGGCAGGAGGAGATGTTCGAGGGGCTGCAGGCCCGCGCGAAGGAAAAGGGCATTGCGCTGATGCGCACGCCGGTCGGCCTCATGTTCGCGCCCGTACGCGATGGCGAGGTGATCGAGCCGAAGGAATTCGAAAAGCTGCCGGAGGAGGAACAAGAACGCCTGAAGCACGACATCGAGGCGCTGCAGGAAGATCTCCGGAAATCGATGGAGCAGCTGCCGGCCTGGAGCAAGGAGTTGCGCGACAAGCTGCGCGAGCTCAACCGCGAGGTCACCCAATTCGCCGTCGGCCATCTGATCCAGGCAGTGCGCGAGGCCTTTGCCGACGCGCCTGCGGTGGTCGAATACCTCGACCGCGTCGAGGCCGACATCGTCGACAACGCCTTCGATTTCATTCGCTCGGTGATGGCCCAGGACTCTGGAGTGGGGAGCGCTGGAGGGGGCGGCGGCGCGCCCGGTACCCGCCCGCACGATGCGCCGGACGACGAGACGCTGTTCCGCCGCTACCGCGTCAACGTGCTGGTCGATAACCGCGAAGTGAAGGGCGCGCCGGTCATCTATGAGGATCATCCGGTGCTCGGCAATCTGATCGGCCGTATCGAGCACACCGCGCAGTTCGGCGCGCTGGTCACAGACTTCAACCTGATCAAGCCGGGCGCGCTGCACCGGGCCAATGGCGGCTATCTCATCATCGATGCGCGGCGCATTCTGATGCAGCCGCTCGCCTGGGAGGAGCTGAAGCGCACACTGCGCTCGGGCGAGATCCGCATCGAATCGGTTGGCCAGCTCTTGAGCGTCATCTCCACCGTCTCGCTCGATCCCGAGCCGATCGCCCTCGATATCAAGATCGTGCTGGTCGGTGACCGCCAGCTCTATCAGTTGCTATGCGCGCTCGACCCGGATTTCGACGGGCTCTTCAAGGTCCAGGCTGAATTCCAGCACGTCATGACGCGGACCGATGAGAGCGTTGGCGACTATGCCCGGCTGATCGCCACGCTCGCCGAGCGACACGAGCTGCGCGCCTTCGACCGCACCGCCGTGGCGCGCATCGTCGAGTATGGCCAACGCCTGGCCGACGACAACGAGCGCCTGTCGACCAGCTTCCGCGACATTCTGGATATCCTGCGCGAGACCGATTACTGGGCCGGCAAGAACGGCAATGGCACCGCAAGCGCTGCCGACGTGCAGCGCGCGATCGATACCAAGATCCATCGCGCCGACTGGGTGCGCGAGCTGATCCACGAGCAGATCACCCGCGGCACCGTGCTGATCGACGTCGATGGCGAGGCCGTCGGCCAGGTCAATGCCCTCTCGGTGCTCCAGCTCGGCAATTTCTCCTTCGGCAAGCCGAGCCGGATCACCGCGCGGGTGCGTCTTGGCAAGGGCGAGGTCGTCGATATCGAACGCCAGGTCGAGCTCGGCGGCGCGCTGCACTCCAAGGGCGTGCTGATCCTTTCCAGCTTCCTGGGCGCGCGCTATTGCGCCGAGCGCCCACTGGCGCTTTCCGCCAGCCTCGTCTTTGAGCAGTCATATGGCGGGGTAGACGGCGATTCGGCCTCCTCCACCGAGCTCTATGCGTTGCTTTCGGCGCTATCGGGCCTGCCGATCGACCAGTCCTTCGCGATCACCGGCTCGGTCAACCAACACGGCGAGGTGCAGGCGATCGGCGGGGTCAACCAGAAGATCGAGGGCTATTTCGATATCTGCTCGGCGCTGGGGCTCACCGGGCGCCAGGGCGTGCTGATCCCGGCCACCAACACCAAGCATCTGATGCTGCGCCATGACGTCGTCGAGGCGTGTGACGCCGGCCGATTTGCCGTCTATCCCATCGCCACGATCGACCGGGGCATCGCACTGCTGACCGGCGTGCAGGCCGGCCAGCGCGGGGCCGACGGGGCTTTCCCGGAGGGCAGTGTCAATGCGCGCGTTGAGGCGCGGCTCGAGGATTTCGCGGAAAAAGCCCGCGCCTTCGCCAAGGGCCGGCCGGACGCAGGCGACGAGGAGGAGGGCACATGACGCCGGCCGGCACGAAAAACGGCATCCGGCGTGTCGTGCTGGCGCTCGATCCCGGCGCCGACTACCGGGCGGCGCTCGTTGAGGCGATCGCGCTGGCGACCGCGTTACACGCCGAGTTGAACACGCTCTTCGTCGAGGATGTCGGCCTGCTGGGCGCGGCGCGGCATTCCTTCGTGCACCGCTACGCGCCAATGCGCGCGCGCTGGGAGCCCTTCGGCGAGAGCGAGATCGAGAGTGCCTTCAAGGATCTCGCCGGCCGGGTCCGTGCGGCGGTTGCCGAGGCGGCTGACCGCGGCCGGCTGCCTTGGAGCTTCACCGTCGTTCGCGGCGAAGTCGAGGCCGCGGCGCTGTCCGCCGCCCAGGATGCCGATCTGGTGGTGCTGGGCGCCGGGCAGGACGCGCCTCTCGCGGGCTTGCGCTCGCCCTCGCTGGCGCGGCTCGGCAAGCGCGCGCGCGAGCGCTCGGTGCTCTATGTGCGGCCCAGGGCGCCCGTGGCCCGGTTGCTCGTCGTGGCCTATGACGGTGCGCCCGGCGCCGACCGGGCGCTTGGCGTTGCGGCCCGGCTCGCGCATCCGAGCGAGCTCACCGTGGCGCTGATCGCGCCGGGCGCCAAGGCCGCCGGCAAGCTTGAAGAGCAGGCCAAAGACGTTCTCGGTGGCCAGGTCGCGGGGACCGCCTTCATCGCCCTGCCCAAGGCAAGCGCCGGCGATCTTTGCGGGCTTTCCACGCGGGTCGGTGCGGGCGCGCTGGTGCTCGGCGCGGACAACGCGCTTTTGCGCAGTGCCGCCGCGCGCAAGCGGTTGGATGAGACGACCTGCCGCGTGCTCGTGGTGCGCTGAGCCATGTCGGGGCGCTACTTCGAGGACTTCACGGTCGGCGAGGAGATGACGACCGGTGGGGTCACGCTGACCGAGGATGCGATTATCGATTTTGCCTATCGCTACGATCCCCAGCCGTTCCATGTCGACAAGGAGGCCGCCGCCGCCTCGCATTTCGGCGGTCTCATCGCCAGCAGCTGGCATACCCAGATCGTCGCCTTCCGCCAGGTCATCGACAGCGGCTTTCTCGGCAATGCCAGCATGGGCTCGCCGGGCTGCGACGAGCTTCGCTTCCTCAAGCCGGTGCGCCCGGGTGATACTGTGCGCACGCGGCTGTGCGTGCTCGACAAGCGCACCTCGCGGACCCGCGACGACCGCGGCTATGTCACCGTCGAGTTCGACATCCAGAATCAGAACGGCGATACGGTCATCACCTGGCGCGGCATCCAGATCATCGGCCGCAGGCCGAAAGATGTTTAATGGCCGCAGGCCGAAAGACATATAGCGCCCGCCGGCCGAAGGATGCGTAACGCCCGCCGGCCCAAAGACGCGTAACGACCACTAGGCGGACACAAGGGAGGCTCACGCCAATGCTCAAGATCCACAATCCGGCCAGCATCGCCCCGCCGGCCAGCATCTACAGCCACGCCATCGAGGTGCCGGCAGGCGCGCGCTGGCTCTATCTTGCCGGCCAGGTCGGCGCGAAGCCCGATGGTGTCATGGCCGAGGGATTTAAGGCCCAGTGCAAGCAGACCTGGGAAAACCTGATTGTCGTGCTCAACGCGGCGGGCATGGATATCCCCGACCTCGTGCGGGTCAACGGCTACATCACCGACAAGGCCGATGTCGCCGCCTTCCGCGAGGTCCGCATCCCGTATCTCGGCGAGACCCGGACGTCCTTCACGCTCGTCGTCGTCGCCGATCTTGCGAGCCCCGACTGGCTGGTCGAGATCGACGCCGTCGCGGCCAAGGTCTGAGAGCGCCCGGATGAACGATCGCCCAGCCAAGGCGAACACCGGTCTGCCGGCCATCCGCGCCGCGCTCGAGCACATCGAATCCTCGCGCATCCGCGAGGTCTCCGATATCGGCATGGCAATGGAAGGCGTCACGCCGCTCTGGTTCGGGGAGTCCGACATGACGACCCCCGATTTTGTGCGTGACGCCGCCACCGCCTCGCTCAATTCCGGCGAGACCTTTTATTCGAGCAATGCCGGCATTCCCGATCTGCGCCAAGCCCTTGCGCGTTACGAGAGCGGCCTGCGCGGCCGTGAGATCGGGGCCGAACGCATCGTTGTCACGATCTCGGGCATGACCGCGATCATGCTGGCGATGGAGACCTTCGTCGATGCCGGCGACAACGCCATCGTCCATACCCCGATCTGGCCCAACTGCATCCAGACCGTGCGCATCATGGGCGCCGAAGCGCGGCTCATCGAGCTCGAGCATGGGCCCGAGGGCTGGACGCTCGATCTCGATGCGCTCTTCGCCATGGCCGACGAGCGCACCCGCGCCATCTTCATCAACAGCCCCAGCAATCCGACCGGCTGGATGATGTCGGCCGACGACCAGGCGCGCCTGTTGGAATTTGCCCGCGCGCGCGGCATCTGGATCATCGCCGACGAAGTCTATACGCGCATCGCTTTCGAAACCGCGCGGGCGCCCTCTTTTCTCGATATCGCCCGGCCCGACGACCCGCTCGTGGTGGTCAACTCATTCTCCAAGAACTGGTGCATGACCGGCTGGCGGCTCGGCTGGATGGTGGCGCCGGAACCGCTGGTCGAGACCTTCACCAAGCTGGTCGAGTTCAACTTCTCCTGCGCGCCCGTTTTCATCCAGCGCGCCGGCATCGCGGCGATCGAGCAGGGCGAGGACTTTGTTGCCGAGACGCAAGCGCTCTACCGCCGCAACCGCGACATGGTCTATCAGCGCCTCGGCGGGATTAAGGGCGTCCACATGGCCAACCCGCCGGGCGCTTTCTACGCCTTCATCGCCGTCGACGGCATGGCTGACAGCCTCGCCGTCGCCAAGCGCATCTTGATGGAGCAGAAGGTTGGCCTGGCGCCGGGCTCGGCCTTCGGGCCGGGCGGCGAGGGCCATCTGCGCCTCTGTTTTGCGCTCCAGTCGGACAAGCTGTCCTCCGCGCTCGACCGCCTCGCCAAGTCGCTTGAGGACGGCGTGGTTTAGCTATTCCGCGCATTGGACCGAGTTCCTGGACCGAATTCCTGGGCCGATACCGGCAAAGCACCTGGTGATGGCGCGCACAGACCGATCAGTGACGGCACGCTACTGTCCATCCCAACACATGAGAGGCCAAGCCTCCCGCCTTGGACAGGAGACAGACCATGAAGACTTTCGCAACCAGCTTGATCGCCGCGGTCATACTCGCCGCTGCGACGTCATCGCCGGCTCTGGCCAACGGTACTCAGCAGAACGCACAGCTCCGATCGGGCAGTTCCTGCCTACCGAACGCCGTTAGCTGCAGGAAGGAATATCGTCCCCGTCACCCGCGGTGCTACACCGTGGCAGTTCGGCAAAATGGCACCATTCAGAAGAAACGCGTCTGCAGTTACTCCTGACCGGCTCCGCAACGCCAAAGCCGATGTAGGACGGAGTGACGTAACGCAGCTTCGGCTACGTACAGATTTTCCCCCTCCCCCCTTGAGGGGGAGGGAAGAACTCAACACTCAGAAGACCCAACTCGTTCTCTTCGATTGCTCTTCCCTCACATCATCACCTCGTCCTGCATGGCGGCTTCCTCTAGCAGCCAGTCGCGGAAGGCGATGATCTTGGGCCGGTCCTTGCTCGCCAGCGGGTAGACCACGAAATAGCTGAAGTTTGACGGCAGGCTGAACTCGAACGGCTTGACGAGCCAGCCCTCCTCGAGCTCGCGGGCGACCAGCCGCGAGCGGCCCAGCGCCACGCCCTCGCCGTCTATCGCCGCCTGGATCACCAGATTGGAGTGCATGTAGGTCGGCCCGCGCTCGGCGTCGATCCCCTCGATCCCCGCGGCCATCAACCAGTTGCTCCACGTCACCGTCATGTCGTCGTGCAGAAGCGTGTGACCGAAGAGGTCCTTGGGCTCGTGCAGCGGGTGTAGCCCCTCGACAAGTTTGGGACTGCAAACCGGGAAGATTTCCTCGGTGAAGAGTGGGATCGTCTCGGTTCCTGGCCAGGGACCGGTGCCGTAGCGGATCGAGAACTCCACATCGGAACGGGCGAAGTCGACCGGCGTGTCGGTGGTGGTGAGGCGCACGTCGATCTCCGGGTGGCGCGCCCGGAAACGCTTCAGGCGCTGCACCAGCCAGCCGGCCGCGAAACTGTCGGTCGTGCTCATGGTCAGCCGCTGTTCGGACTCCGCGCCCATCAGCCGTTCGGTGGCGGCGGCGATATCGTCGAAGGCGTCGCGCAACACCGGCAGGTAGTCCTGGCCTTCCTCGCTGAGACGCAAGCCGCGCCCCATGCGGTGGAAGAGCTTGAAGCCCAGCCAGTCCTCCAGCGCCTTGATCTGGTGGCTGACCGCGGCCTGGGTCACGAAGAGCTCCTCGGCGGCGCGGGTGAAGCTGAGGTGGCGGGCCGACGCTTCGAAGGCGCGGAGCGCGTTAAGCGGTGGCAGTTTGCGGCTCATCGAAGGCGTTGCCGATCTGTTAAGAGATAAGATTTTCTAATCGATAACATGAGAATCGATCGTTTGTCACTACCGCAAAATACCCTTATTTTCCTGATCATGAAAGCGATCAATGGGGAAACCCGCAGCACAGGAGGCGATCCAATGACCCATACACAAGCTAATACTTACGCTTTTCGCCACCATGCGCCGGTCCGTGCCGTGACGGGCTTAGGCGGCTTTGCCGCCCGCATCGTGGGTCTCGTTCTGCTGTGGCAGGAGCGTGCGCGCGGCCGCAAGGAGCTGCAGCGGCTTGATAACCATATGCTGAAGGATATCGGCCTCAACCGTATCGATGCTCTGCGCGAGGCCGACAAGCCTTTCTGGAAAAGCTAGGCAGGCGTCACCCAAGGCCAACGCCTCCGGTGAGCGGGCGTGGAGACCGGGCTGCCCTGCCACGGACCCCACGCCCGCGATGCGTTTTGGGTTCTCTCTCCGTCGTCATTCCCGCGAAAGCGGGAATCCAGAGATCGCTGGGCGCTGATGTTGCTGGCGTCCCTGGATCCCCGCTTTCGCGGGGATGACGTTCATCGGGGAAAAGGTGAAGCGCGAGGCGATTTACGCCGCCAAGCCCCCTACTCCATCGTAAGCACGATCTTGCCCGTCGTCTTGCGGGCTATCATGGCCTTCAGGGCGGTGGCCGCATCGGCGAGCTCGTAGGTCGCCGAGACATGCGGTTTCAGCTTGCCGGCTTCGTACCAGCCGAGCAGCTCATCGAAGGAGCGCCGGATCACCGCCGGGTTGCGCTTCATGTAGCCGCCCCAGAAGACGCCCACCGCCGAGCAGTTCTTGAGCAAGAGATAATTCGCCGGCGCTTCGGGAATGCGCCCGGCCGCAAAGCCGATCACCAGCAGCCGCCCCTCCCAGGCGATGCAGCGCAGCGAGGTGTCGAAGACGTCGCCGCCAACCGGATCGTAGATCACGTCGGCGCCCCGCTTGCCGGTGATCTCCAACACGCGCTCGCGGATGTCCTCGGTGGAATAGTCGATGCCGTGCTGCGCGCCATACTGCTTGGCCAGCGCCAGTTTCTCGGCGCTGCTTGCCGAGGCGATCACGGTCGCGCCCATCACGGTGCCGATTTCGACCGCCGTCAGCCCGACCCCGCCGGCGGCGCCATGCACCAGCAGCGTCTCGCCGGCCTCGAGGTGCGCGCGGTGCCGCAGGGCGACATGCGAGGTGCCGTAGGCGACCGGGAAGCCGGCCGCGTCCGCGTAAGGCATCGCATCGGGGATCGCAAAAACCCGCTCGGGCGTGGTGATCGCCTCTTCTGCAAAGCCGCCATGCCCCAGCATCGCCATGACCCGCGTGCCCGGCTCGAACCCGGTGACGCCGGGCCCGCATTCGATCACCTCGCCGGCGCCCTCCAGGCCCGGGCTGAACGGGAAGTCGGGCCGCTCCTGATACTTGCCCGCGATCATCAGCGTATCGGCAAAGTTGAGGCCCGCCGCCTTGATGGCGATGCGGAGCTGGCCCTCGCCGGGGCGCTTGGGTTCAACCGTCTGAAGCTTGAGCGTATCCGGCCCACCCCATTCCGTGCAGAGCATCGCCCGCATGCAGTCCCTCCCGTTCCTTCGTTAGACCTAAACGCCGTCGAGCCAGCCGCCAGCGGTCCTGATCGCTCCGGTCTCGATGCCGCGCCAGTTGGTAAGCCTGGGCTGCGCGATCGCCAGAAGGCGCGCCCAGGCGGCGTCGTCTAGGACGTCTAAATAGCGCAACAGCCCGGCCATCGCGACCTCCGAGGCGCGGGTCGCGCCGTCGTCGATCTTGAGCGCGATGCCGAAGGCGCCGCGCGGCCCGCGCGCCGGCACCGCGCCCATATAGACGCCTTCCGCCCCGGTCTTGACCAGCGCTGCGCCGCCGCTCCGCGAGATCATCTGCGTGTCGAACCGCCCGGAGCCGGCGACCATGAAGGGATGGGCGACCAGCGCATGGGCGATCCGCCGGGCCGCTTCGCCGCGCTTGGGCGGCAGCGTCTCGGGCGCCGCCAACCAGGCCATGGCGCGGGCGAGATTGCGCAAGGGCGCGGCATAAGTCGGGATGCTGCAGCCGTCGGTGCCTCTGGGTGCCTGCTCAAGATTGCAGCCGGTCATCTCGCTCAAAAGATCGCGGACCCGCATCTGCACCGGATGATCGGCGGACACATAGCCCTTGGTCGGCTCGCCCAGATGGCGCGCTGTGGTGAGCATGGCCGAATGCTTGCCCGAGCAGTTGTTGTGGAGCGCCAGTGGCGCCTGGTCAGCGGCGATCAGCGCTTCGGTGGCTTTTCGTCCAAGCGGGGAGTGAGCGCCGCATTCCAGGTCGTTGGGCCCGAGCCCGATCCGCGCAAGCCAGCCCCCGGCGAGCGTCACATGGGCGGGCTCGGCATTGTGCGAGGCGCAGGCCAGCGCGATCTCCTCGTCGCTTACCCGGAAGGCTTCGGCCGCGCCGGTTTCCAGCAGCGCCAGCGCCTGCAGGGGTTTGACCGCCGAGCGCGGATAGACCGGCCGCTCAATATCGCCCCACTGCGCCACCAGCGTACCGCCCGCGTCGACCACCGCGGCCGCGCCCCGATGCGCGCTCTCGACAATATCGCCGCGCCAGACTTCGACCAGCACTGGATTGGCCGCTGGCGCCCGGTCGTTCGCCGGAAACGCCGCGTGATTTGAGTTGGCCGGGGTTCGATCGTTCATGGCGCCTTCACCGTCGCTGTCTTGCAGCTTGCCTTACCGCCGGCCGTCGGTGCAAGGTCAGACCCATGCGCGGCTATTTCGGCATCGGGGTGGAACGCGTCAGCAAGGCGATGAATGTGGGCAGCCTGTTCCGCACGGCGCACGCGTTTGGCGCCAGCTTCGTCTTTTCCATCGTTTCCGTTTACGACCGCCACGAAGGCGGGTTGGCGGATACCTCCGATGCTGGGCGCAACCTGCCGCTTTATGAATTCGATGACGTGCGCGCGCTGGCGTTGCCGCGCGACTGTTCGCTGGTCGCAGTGGAGATAACCGAAGACGCAGCCGAGCTGCCGAGCTTCCGCCATCCACGTTGTGCGGCCTACGTCTTTGGCGCCGAGCGCGGCGGACTTACGCCCGAGTTCCTGGAGCTTGCCGATCACGTCGTCAAGATCCCGACACGCTTTTCGGTCAACCTGGCCGTTGCGGGCGCGATCATCATGTACGACCGTCTGCTCAGCTCGAACCGCTTCGCGCGGCGGCCGCTGCTCCCCGGCGGGCCGCCCGAGGAGGTCCGCCCACACGAATTCGGCGGGCCCATATGGATCAAGAAGGAGCGCCGCCGTGCCGCCGCAAGGGAGAAAAAGGCAAAAGATTCGGCAAAAGATTCGGCAGAAGATTCGCCAAGAGAGACGTAAGACAAGGAAGCAAACCGAGCCACGCCAAAGGGGCCATGAAACCAGCATCGACGATGATCGCGGCCGCCGCCGTCCTCCTGGCCGCGGTCAATGCCGCCGCCGAGACACGGTTGATCTCCAAGCACGCCGATTGGGACGCCACCTTGCGCACCGACGGCAAGCAGCGCATTTGCTACATCTCCAGCCTGCCCAAGAAATCGACCGGCAAGTACAAGACGCGCGGCGAGGTCAGCGTGATCGTCGCCCATTGGCCGGGGCGCAAGCGCTGGGCCGAGGTCACCGTCAATGCTGGCTACGCCTATAAGGCGAAATCGGAGGTGGTGATCCGCATCGCCGGCGCAGACCACCGGCTCTTCACCGCGGGCCAGCAGGCTTATGCCTATAAGGGCGAGGATGCCAAGCTCGTTGGCGCCATGCGCGGCGGCGCGTCGATGATCGTCGTCGGCGTCTCCAAGAAAGGCACCCAGACGGCCGACACCTATTCGCTGAAAGGCCTTTCCGCGGCCCTCAAGGCAATCGATACCCAATGCCGAGGCAAGGCGGGAAAGAGCAAGGCCGGAAAGAGCAAGGCCAAGAAGCGCAAGACAGCCGGCAAGCGCCGCAAGAAATAGCCCACACCTTGCCGGGGCGCGCCCTTTGCCTGGCGGACCCTTTGCCTAGTGGGACAGGGGCCCCTATATCTCCTCTCATGGATGCACCCGCTGAAACCGCCCTGCTTGAGAGCGATGCTCGCCTGAGCCTCATCGGCCTCGACCGCGATGAGATCACGGCCCTGGTAGCCGGGATGGACGAGCCGGCCTTTCGCGCGCGCCAGCTTTGGCACTGGGTCTATCATCGCGGCGCGCGGTCGTTCGACGACATGACCTCGCTCGCCAAGTCGTTCCGCGCCAAGCTCGCGGAGCGCTACGTGCTCGACCGGCCGCGGGCCAGCAGCGATCTCCTCTCCGAGGACGGCACGCGCAAATGGCTGCTCGCCTTCGACGATGGCCAGGAGGCCGAAAGCGTCCTCATCCCCGAGGAGGACCGCGGTACTTTGTGCGTCTCCAGCCAGGTCGGCTGCACGCTCAATTGCACGTTTTGCCATACCGGCACCCAGCGCCTGGTGCGCAACCTGGGCCCCCGCGAGATCGTCGGCCAGCTCATGCTGGCGCGCGACGCAGTGGGCGAATGGCCGACGACGGTCAACCAGCGCCAGATCACCAGCATCGTGATGATGGGCATGGGCGAGCCGCTCTACAATTACGACAACGTCGCCAAGGCGCTGCGCATCGTCATGGACCCCGACGGGCTCGCCATGTCGAGGAAACGCATCACGCTTTCGACCGCCGGCGTGGTGCCGATGATCGAGCGCTGCGGGCGCGAGCTCGACGTCAATCTCGCGGTCTCGCTGCACGCCGTTACCGACGAGATCCGCGACGCCATCGTGCCGCTCAACCGCAAATACCCGATTGCCGAGCTGCTTGCCGCCTGCCGCGCCTATCCAAGCCTCGGCAATGCGCGGCGCATCACCTTCGAGTACGTCATGCTGAAGGACGTGAACGATAGTGCTGGTGATGCGCGCGCGCTGGCCAAGCTGGTCCGCGACATCCCGGCCAAGATCAACCTGATCCCGTTCAACGCCTGGCCGGGCGCGCCTTACGAATGCTCCACGCCCGAGCGCATCGAGGCCTTCGTGCGCATTCTCCACGACGCGCATCTGGTGGCCATCACCCGGACCCCGCGTGGCCGCGATATCATGGCCGCCTGCGGCCAGCTGAAATCGGCGAGCGTGAAGCAGCGCAAGAGCGCCGTGTTGGCTGAGCAGCGCGCCTGATACAGAAACACCCAGCGTGTTTCAGCCCCCTCACCTTCCCACTGCGCCAACGTGCGGCGGGCCCCTCCCTCTCCCCTTGGGGGGAGGGCTAGGGTGAGCGGCTCAAACGCCGAAGGCGTTTGAGTGCATGGGTCTTCGGCTACATCACGCCGTAGGCGTTTAGTGAGGCGCGTTGGGGAGGGGCAAATTGACCGATAGCGATGACTTCGCCTGGCTCGACGCCGCCGCGCAGGCGGAACTGGTTGCCAGGGGCGAGGCGAGCCCGAGCGAGCTGCTCGATGCCGCGCTGGCCCGGGCCGAACGCCTCAACCCCGAGCTCAACGCCATCGTGCGCCCGATGGAGGATCAAGCGCGCGCGGCGATCGCGGCCGGCCTGCCGGACGGCCCATTCAAGGGCGTGCCGTTTCTGTTGAAGGATCTCGCGGCCGAATATGCCGGTGTCGCCATGTCGGAGGGCTCGCGCTTCCTGGGCGAACACAACGTCTCGGGCGACGACCAGGAGCTCACCCGCCGCTACAAGGCGGCCGGGCTGGTGATTTTCGGCAAGACCAACACGCCCGAATTCGGCCTGCTGCCGACCACCGAGCCGGAGCTCTTCGGGCCGACCCACAACCCTTGGGATCGGACCCGCACGCCCGGCGGGTCGAGCGGTGGGTCGGCGGCGGCGGTGGCCGCCGGGCTGGTCCCGGCCGCGCACGCCAATGACGGCGGTGGCTCGATCCGCATCCCGGCCTCGTGCTGCGGCGTCTTCGGGCTCAAGCCGAGCCGCGGGCGCAACAGCCTGGCACCGCATTATGGCGACGTCGCCGGCGGCATCGTCGCCGAGCATGTCGTCAGCCGCTCGGTGCGCGACAGCGCCGCCATCCTCGACGCAACGGCGGGCCCCGCGCCGGGCGATCCCTACTGGGCGCCGCAGCCGGCGCGGCCCTTCGCGGCCGAGGTCGGCGCCGATCCCGGCCGGCTCCGCATCGCGCTTTCGACCAGGCCGATCAACGGCGCGCCGGTGCATTCCGAATGCCTTGCCGCCGCCAAGGCTGCGGCCGAGCTCTGCGTTGCGCTCGGCCATGTCGTGGAGGAGGCGGCACCCGTCTTCGACCCCGCGCTCGGCGAGACCTTCTCGGCGATCTGGGTCGGCTTCCTGGGCTGGGCGGTCGATGACTGGTCGCGGCGCATGGGCCGCAAACCCAGCCAAGAGGATTTCGAGCCCTGGACCTGGCGCATGCTCGAGGTCTCACGCGCGCAGAGCACGGCCGAATACCTCCTCGCCGTCCAGGATGTGCAGGCGGCCGGCCGCGAGCTGGCGCGCTTCCTCGGCACCTACGATCTCATGCTGACGCCGACGGTGGCCCAGCCGCCGATGGCGCTGGGCAGCTTCGACTACGTCGACGGTAACAGGAAGCGCGCCCGCGAGGCGGTCTTCGCGCTCGCCGCCTTCACCCCGCTCGCCAACGTCACTGGCAACCCCGCCATGTCGGTGCCGCTCCACTGGACCGAAGACGGCCTGCCGGTGGGCGCCCATTTCATCGCCCGCGCAGGCGAAGAGGCGACGCTCTTCCGTCTCGCCGCGCAGCTCGAGGAGGCTCGGCCCTGGGCCGACAGGCGGCCGCCGCTTTCGGCCTGAGCGGCGCTCACAGAAACCGTTTCAGAATCCCGAATTTCCGCCGCGTCATCGGCGGGTAGCGGAACATAAGATCGGGACGGCTCCAGCGCGCGAGTACGGCTTTCTCGTGGCTGAAGGCGCGGAAGCCGAATTGGCCATGATAAGCCCCCGTCCCGCTTTCGCCGACGCCGCCAAAGGGCAGCGAGGGCACCGCCAGATGCAGCACGGTCTCGTTGACCGCCATGCCGCCGGCGCTGGTCTCCGCGATCACGCGCGCCGCCGCATCGCGGCTTTCGGTGAACAGATAAAGCGCCAGCGGCTTCGGCCGCGCGGTTACGAAGGCGATCGCCTCGTCAAGGTCGTTCACTGGAAGCACCGGCAGGATCGGCCCGAAGATCTCGTCGCGCATCACCGTGCTGTCCGGCGCAACATTGGTCAGCATAGTAGGTGCGATGTAGCGTGATTGTGCGTCGCTCTGCCCGCCCGTCACCGCCTGGCCATCTTGCAGCAGCAGCTCCAGGCGTTTGAAGTGGCGCTCGTTGACGATGCGCGCGAAGTCGTCGGAGGCGGCGGGATCGGGCCCATAGAAATCGGCCACTGCGCGTTTCAACGCCTCCAGCAGCGCAGCTTCTTTGCCGCGCTCGACCAGCACATAGTCGGGCGCCACGCAGGTCTGACCGGCATTGAGGAACTTGCCCCAAACGATACGCCGCGCCGCCACGTCGAGCCTGGCGTCATCGAGCACGATGCAAGGCGATTTGCCGCCGAGCTCCAACGTCACCGGCGTCAGGTGTTTGGCGGCCGCCGTCATCACGATGCGGCCGACAGTGGCATTGCCGGTATAGAAAATCTTGTCCCAGCGCTCGGCGAGCAGCGCCGTCGCCGTTTCGGCGCCGCCCTCGATCACTGTGAACGCGTCCGCGTCGAGATAGTCGGGCAGATGTTTTGCGATCGCGGCCGACGTATTGGCCGCAATCTCCGAGGATTTCAAAACCGCGCAGTTGCCGGCCGCGATCGCGCCGATCAGCGGCGACAGCGCCAGCATGAGCGGATAGTTCCAGGGCGCGATGATCAGCGCCACGCCGAGCGGCTCGGTGACCAGGCGCGAGCGTCCGGGCAGGGCGAAGAGCGGCGTCGGCACGCGGCGGGGACGCATCCACCTGGCAAGATGCCGGCGCGCGCGGCGCGCCTCGCCGCGCAGGAATTCGATCTCGGTGACATAAGCTTCGGTCGCGCTCTTGCCGAGATCAGCCTTGAGCGCGGTTGCGAAGTCGCCCTCATGGTCATCCAGCATCGCCTCCAGCGCGGCGAGCTGGCCACGCCGCCACGCAGCCGGCCGGGTCCGGCCCGCCGCGAAGCTCGCGCGCAGGCGCTCAACGCTCGCAGCTGCCGCAGGGTTGGAGAGCGGCTTGTTCATGGGTGTGAGCCTAGCGCGAGTTTGCTTTGTTCGCCAAGCTGTGTGGCCCGGCCGGTCCTTGGGTGCTAGTCGAAATCCTCGGCGAGCGCCGCCCGCACCGCCTCGGGCATCACCGCCATGTGGGCGTATTGCGGATGCTCGAAGCCGACGATGACTTGCGCGCCCTGCTCGGTGAAGGCTTTGATTGCCGACGGCGAAAATGGGAAATGGATGAATTGCACCGCGCTCGCCTTGCCGGCCGCCGACGTGCGGTCGACATCGGCTTCGGGCACCCCGCGTACGAGCTCGTCGCCGATCGTGATCGTCACCGTCTCTTCCACTCCGCCGAGCCGTGCCAGCGCGGAGGCCCGGCGCACCGGGTCGTCGATCTCGAACATCACCGTGGCCACCAACTCGCCGCCGTTCGGTATCAACGGATTGTAGGCCGCCAGTTCGCCCTCGATCTGCTCCTCGCCGCCGCGCTCGACGTAGAGCATCTCGTGGATCTGCTGGAGCATGGTGTCGTAGTTCTCGAAATAGAAAGTCGCGAACGGCCCCACCTCGAGGCGCCGGTTGCGTTTGATCGCGGTCAGCCGCTGGCGCCGCTCGGCGCGTTCGCGGCCATAGCGCTCCATGTCGATGATGTCTTCGAGGGCAATCGCGCGTTTCATGGTGTCCTTCATGCGTCCATCATGCTTCGACCTCGATCCCGTAGGCCTTGGCGAAGAGCTCGATCGGGTGGAGCGTGCGGCGCGGGGCGGTTTCTTCTTCGTCGAGGATCTCCATGCCCTGCAGGATGTGGGCCGCGGCGAGCGGGCATTCCGATGCAACGAAGCCCTTGGCCGCCTTGACCGCCTGGCGCGCCACCGGCTCGCCGACCTTGAGCGCGACCTCGAAGTTGTCTTTCATGATGCCCCAAGAGCCGCCATGGCCCGAGCACCGTTCGATCACCGCAACATCGGCATCGGGGATGAGGCGCATGAGTTCGGCCGCCTTCTGTCCCATGTTCTGGGCCCGCGCATGGCAGGCCAGGTGAAGCGTCACGCCCCCGTCCAGCGCGCCGAGGCCCTCGGCCAGCCCTTCCTTCTTGGCGACGTCGACGATGTATTCGCTGGCGTCGAAGGTCGCACCGCTCAGCGTCTTCACTGGCTGGTCATCGGGCAGGATGAGCGGCCATTCGAACTTCAGCATCAACGCGCAGGACGGCACCAGCGCGATCACGTCGTAGCCTTTTTCGATCCAGGGCCCAAGCGCGCCGGCAACGCTGCGCGCACTCTGCGCGACGGCTTCGATGTCGCCGTGTTCGAGCTGCGGCATGCCGCAGCAGCGCGGATAGACGATTTCGGTTTCGACGCCGTTCTTGGCCAGGATTTCCCGCATCGCAAGCCCGATGCCGGGGTTGTTGTAGTTGGCAAAACAGGTGGCGTAGAGCACCGCCTTGCGGCCTTTGGCGGGTGCATCCGTATCGACCCGCGGGGCTTCGCCCGCAAGGTCGAGCAGCGTCTTGCCATGATATTTTGGCAGATCGGCGTCCTTATGCACGCCTGCCACCGCCTGCAGCGCGCCGCGCATCAGGCCATTGCCGCGCTTGCTCGCCCAGTTCGCGAGCCCCGGCGCATGGCTGCAAAGCCTGCCGTTGCGGTCGGTCTTGGTGAGCTGCCTCTCCGAAAAAGAGATCTTGCCGGCTTTTGCCTGCGCCGCGCGCGCGCGCAGCATCAGATGCGGGAAGTCGAGGTTGAATTCGTGCGGCGGCACGTAAGGGCACTTGGTCATGAAGCAAAGATCGCACAGCGTGCAGGCGTCGACGACCGGCGTGAAGCCGGCGCTGTCGACGGAATCGAGCTCGCCGGTCTTGGATGTGTCGATCAAATCGAAGAGCCGCGGAAACGAATCGCAAAGATTGAAACAGCGCCGGCAGCCGTGGCAGATGTCGAACACCCGCCGGAGCTCGGCATCGAGCTTGGCCTCGTCGGTGAAATCGGGGTCCTGCCAGGGCACAGGATGCCGGACAGGCGCGTCCAGGCCGCCTTCACGCATGGGTCAACAGTCCTCTCACACCGCCGCGTCGCTGCCCGGCGATTGTTCGCTTCGTCTATATTCCTGACACCTCCCCCTCCCTCTCATGAGGCGAAGGGGAAGTGACGTGCGGGTCCTGCCTAAAGGTCGTCAAGCGCCTTCTGGAACCGCCCGGCGTGTGATTTCTCGGCCTTGGCCAGGGTCTCGAACCAGTCCGCGATCTCGTCGAAACCCTCTTCGCGGGCGGCGCGCGCCATGCCGGGATACATGTCGGTATATTCGTGGGTCTCACCGGCGATCGCGGCTTTGAGGTTCAAGGATGTGTCGCCGATCGGCTCGCCAGTCGCCGGATCGCCAACCTCTTCCAGAAACTCCAGATGGCCGTGCGCATGGCCGGTTTCGCCTTCCGCGGTCGAGCGGAACACCGCCGCGACGTCGTTATAGCCCTCGATATCGGCCTTGGCGGCGAAATAGAGATAGCGGCGGTTTGCCTGGCTTTCGCCCGAGAAGGCGGCCTTGAGGTTGTCTTCGGTCTTCGTGCCCTTGAGTGCCATGATCTCCCTCCAGTTTTGGTCGGTGTTGAAACTGCCGATGGTCCCGCAGCCTGCCGGTCTGCCGCCGTCGTTCAGGCACAATATGAGCAATGCGGACGCGCCTGTCAATAGATTAGAAATATTCTAATCTATTTTATAACGTCAAGATTTCTTGGAAATTATTCTGGGGTACGTAGGCGAACAATGACGTCCACCCGGTCGATCTCGGTGCCGTCCGGCGCGTCGGGGATGACACTCATCGAGACCTGGTCGCCAGGGATGTCCTGCAGCGAGCCGCTGTCGGGAAAGAAGAAATGGTGGTGATCGCGCACATTGGTGTCGAAATAGGATCGACCCGGTTCGACCACGACCTCGCGCAGCAGGCCCGCTTGGGTAAACTGATGCAACGTGTTGTAGATCGTGGCCAGCGAGATCTTGAAGCCCGCTTCCTGGGTCTCCAGGTGGAGCGCTTCGGCGGTAATGTGTCGGTCGCCGCCATCGAGCAACAGGCGCGCGAGCGCCAGTCGTTGGCGGGTGGGCCTCAACCCGACGCCGCGCAAACGATCGATCGTCCCCGCAAAGGGGCGCTGTGCCGATTGCTTCGTCATACCTCCCCATATGGGCTCTTCCGGCCCCGACTTTAAGACCCCAATCCCGAATTAAGGTCGTATTTACAGTATCCTTTAACCAAGTTTGGAACAACTCGAAAAACCAGGGAAATCAACCAGCCAAGCGGATTTCGCCGCTATCTGGGCGGTGCGCACATGCCGACGATGTTATAGCCGCCATCGACATAATGCACCTCGCCGGTCACCCCGCCCGACAGGTCGGACAATAGATAAAGCCCCGCATTGCCGACTTCGTCGAGGCTTGGATTGCGGCGCAGCGGTGCGTTCTCCTGGGTCCATCGGTAGAGGTAACGCGCATCCTTCACCGCGGCGCCCGCCAGCGTGCGCATCGGTCCGGCGGAGATTGCGTTGACCCGGATGGCGTGCTCACCCAGATCGGCGGCGAGGTAGCGCACGCTTGCCTCGAGCGCCGCCTTGGCGACCCCCATAACGTTGTAGGACGGCATCACGCGCTGGGAGCCGTCATAGGTCAGCGTGACCAGGCTGCCCCCGTCGGCCATCAGCTCGGCGGCGCGGCGCGCGATCGTGGTCAGCGAGTAGCACGAGATCACCATCGTGCGCGCGAAGTTGTCCCGCGTCGTATTGACGTAGCGCCCCTGCAGCTCGGCCTTGTCGGAAAACGCGATGGAGTGGACGACGAAGTCGAGCCCGCCCCACTCGTCGCTGGCCCGGGCAAAGGCCGTGTCGAGGCTCGCCTCGTTCTCGACGTCACATTGGACAACGAAAGCGCCGCCCACGCTGGCGGCCAAGGGCTCGACCCGGCGCTGCAAGGCATCGCCCTGATAGGTAAAGCCAAGCGTCGCGCCGTGCGCCGCCAGGGTCCGTGCGATACCCCAGGCAATCGAATGGTCGTTGGCGACCCCCATCACGAGGCCACGCTTCCCGGCCATCAACGGCCCGGGCTCGGCCGCACCATCGGTTTTGGTCATCCATTGTCCGCCGTTCATGCGAAGGCCGCGCACTTTAGCGGAGTGGGGGCGATCGAGATAGGGGGAGGCTTTTCTGGCCGGAGCTGCGACAGATAGTCTTTACGCGGCGCTGCCGGGCTCGCGATCGCGATCGCGCTCGAGCACGCGCTCGGGCGGGAAGCGGACACTGACCGTCGTGCCGGCGTCGATCTTGCTTTCGACCGTCAGCTCGCCGCCATGCAGTTCCACGATCGCCTTGGTCAGCGGCAGCCCGAGCCCGGTGCCCTCGTGATTGCGCACCAGCGAGGCCTCGACCTGGGTGAAGGGCTCGAAGATCATGTCGAGGTCTTCCTCGGGTATGCCGATGCCGGTGTCGCGAACGCCGACCACCAGATATCCGTCCGGTTCCAGCGCCGTTGACACCGTGATCGTCCCGCCCGGCTCGGTGAACTTGACCGCGTTGGAGAGCAGGTTGAACAGCACCTGCTTGCAGGTGCGCTGATCCGCCCACAGGCACGGCGCGGGCGACGCAAGCGATATCGAGGTCTTGATGCCGCCGCTATCGGCGCGCTCGCGGATAATCTTTATCGAGGACTCGACGACCGCGTTGATATCTACGCGCTGTTCGTCGAGTACCAGCTTGCCGGCCTCGATCTTGGAGAGATCGAGCAGGTCGTTGATGATCTGCAGCAAATGATTGCCGCTCGAGCGGATGTCCTCGACATATTCGTGATAGCGCGCATTGCCGAGCGGACCCAGGAATTCGGCTTGCATCGCCTCGGAGAATCCAATGATGGCGTTGAGCGGCGTGCGCAGCTCGTGGCTCATATTGGCCAGGAACTCGCTTTTTGCGCGGTTGGCCATTTCAGCCTGGGCCATCGAGACCGCAAGATCGGCCTCGCGGCTTTTCAGCTCGGTAACGTCGGTGGAGATCGCAACCACGCCGCCTTCGGAGGTTCGCCGCTCGGTCGTACGCAGCCAACGGCCGTCGGTGTGACGGTGCACGGACGGCGTGCCGCCGTCCTTCTTGCGCATCGCCATGCGCCAGCGGACATAGTCTTCGGCCGGCACATCGAAGGCCCCCACGGCGCCGACCCGCACCCGCTCGCGGAACATGTCTTCCGCCGTCGTCGCGCCCGGCACAATCATCTCGGCCAGCTCGGGGTAGAATTGCCGGAACCGCTGATTGGCGACCACGAGCCGGTCGTACCGATCGAACAGAACGAAGGCGTCGGGAATATTCTCGATCGCATCGCGCAGGCGGGCCTCGGCCCGCTTCTGCTCGGTGATGTCGACCAGTGTGCACTGGACCGCGGGCCCGTCGTCCCAGTTGATCAGATTGGCCATCAACTGCACGGGGAACTCGCTGCGGTCCTTCTTGCGGCCGTAATACTCATAGACGCTCGGCAGGTCCTCGCCGGCCATCCGGGCCCGCGCGAAGGCCGTCACCTGCTCGATATAGTCCGGCGCCAGGAAGTCGGCGATGTGCATGCCGATCATGGACGAGACTTCGTAGCCGTGCATCTCGGCGGCTGCCTGATTGGCGAAGACCAACTCGCCGTTACGGTGGATCACGATGCCCTGGATCGAGCCCTCCACCAGCACGCGGAACCGCTCCTCGCTCTTTCTCAGCGCATCCTGGACACGCTTGGCTTCGGTGATCTCTCCGATCGAGCCGGTCATACGGTAGGCGCGGCCTTTCTCGTCGCGCTGGGCGATGCCGTGCTGGCGCGCCCAGCGCCAGGGACCATCGGATGTGCGAAAGCGGTACTCGCAGTCGAGACGGGCGCTCTTGCCCTTGAAATGGTCGGCCAGGGCCTGCCGGAAGCGCGGCAAGTCATCGGGATGGACGAACCCCAGGCCGTCCTCCGCAGTCAGAACGTCGTTCGGCTTTAGCGCCAGTAGGGCGAGGATGTACGGGGAATAGAAAACCTCGCCGCTGGCGATGTTGAGGTCGTAGATGCCTTCGTTGATCGCCTCCATGACCAGGTCATAGCGCTCCTCACTGGCGGCGAGCGCCGCCGCCATGCCGCGGCACTTCTGCTCGAGCGCGAGAATCGGCGACGTCTCGCCGGCCTTTGGGCCGGATCGAGCCGGCGCCTTGGCGCGGCGGGTCTTTGGGGCGGGTTTTTTGGGCATAGGGCGGCGGTCGGGTCGCAGCAATCCTTACATTTCGGCAGGCTGACGCTAACCTCAGAATGTGAATGATTGATTGAATTGTTGGTAATCCGGCGCGGCCGGTGCGAATTATGGTTAATATTGCCTAAGCATCTATTTCAGGCGGAAAAATGCCGGCCGTGTAGCCAATTGGGCTAATCGCCGACCTCTTCCGCCGAACACCCAAAGCGCAGCAAATTTCCGTGCGGATCGTGGACATAGAACTCTTTCATGCCCCAATCCTGCACCACGAATTCGCTAAGCCGCAAAACGTCCCGTGCAGCGAACTCCCCGTAAAGCAAGGGCACCTGGCCGCCTCGGATATAGCAGGAGGTATTCTCCGAGTGGATGGGATCGTCTGTGAGCCAGAAATGTATTTCCATTTCGTCACGCCGGACGATCAGATAGTCGCCGAACCTCTCGGCCGCGAAGCCGAGCTGCTCGACATAGAAACGGTGTGTTTCGTCAAGGTCGAGCGAAGCCAAGATGGGGATGCAACGCGCCGGGTCCGCAATCGGCGGCGCCATAAGAGCCTCTATCCGTCGAATTTGCGGAAGGCGAGCGCGGCGTTGGTGCCGCCGAAGCCGAAGGAATTCGACATCACGCAGTTGATCTCCGTGTTGTCGATGCGGGTCGTGACCAGCGGCATGTCGCCCACCGCCTCGTCGGGCTCATCCACATTGACCGAGGCGGCGATGAAGTTGTTCTCCATCATGATGAGGCTGTAGATCGCCTCATGCACGCCGGCCGCGCCCAGGGCGTGACCGGTCTGAGACTTGGTCGAGGTGAAGGGCGGGATCCGGTTGGCCTCGCGGAAGACCTCGCGCAGCGCCTCCAGCTCCTTCAGATCGCCCACCGTGGTGGCGGTCGCGTGGGCGTTGATATAGTCGACCGGCGCGCCGAGATCGGCCATGGCGAGCTTCATGCAGCGCACCGCGCCCTCGCCGGAAGGCTGAACCATGTCGAAACCATCGGAGGTGGCGCCGTAGCCGACCAGCTCGCCGTAGATCTTGGCGCCGCGGGCCTTTGCGCGTTCGAGCTCTTCGAGCACCACCACGCCGCCGCCGCCGGAAATCACGAAACCGTCGCGCTCGGCATCGAAGGGCCGCGAGGCCTGCTCCGGCGTGTCATTGTATTTCGACGACATGGCGGGCATGGCGTCGAAGAGCACCGAAAGCGTCCAGTGCAACTCCTCGCCGCCGCCGGCGAAGACGATATCCTGCTTGCCGAGCTGGATCAGCTCGGCGCCGTTGCCGATGCAATGGGCGCTGGTCGAGCAGGCCGACGAGATCGAATAACTCAGCCCCTTCGTCTTGAAGGCCGTGGAGAGGGTCGCGGAGTTGGTGCTCGACATGGTGCGCGGCACCATGAAGGGGCCGACCTTCCTGGAGCTGCCCTTCTCGCGCAGGAGATCGGCGGCCAGGACCTGGTTCTTGGTCGAGGGCCCACCCGAGCCCATGATGAGCCCGCTGCGCTCGCTCTGCACCTCGGCTTCGCTGAGCCCCGAATCGGTGATCGCTTCCTGCATGGCGACGTAGTTGTAGGCCGCGCCATCGCCCATGAAGCGGCGAAAACGCCGGTCGACAGCCTCGTCCGGATCGAGCTTCAGACTGCCATGGACGTGGCTGCGAAAGCCCATCTCGGCGTAGTCGGGCGCGTGGGTGATGCCGGATTTACCGCTCTTCAGCGCAGCGGTCACCTCGGCCTTGTTGTTGCCGATCGAGGAGACGATCCCGATACCGGTGATGACGACGCGGCGCATGGCGGCTCCTACGCCTCGCCCGCGTCGGTGAACAGCCCCACCCGCAGCCGCGTCGCTTCGTAGATCGGCTTGCCGTCGGCTTTCACGACACCGTCGGCGATGCCCAGCACGAGCTTGCGGCGGATCACGCGCGTGAAGTCTATGTGGTAGCTGACAAGTTTCGTAGTCGGCAGGATCATCTCGGCGAACTTGACCTCGCCCACGCCAAGCGCGCGGCCGCGGCCCGGCTCGCCGAGCCAGCCAAGATGAAAGCCACAAAGCTGCCACAGCGCGTCGAGACCCAGGCAGCCCGGCATTACCGGATCGCCTTCGAAGTGGCATTTGAAGAACCAGAGGTCCGGCGTAACGTCGAGCTCGGCGACAACCTCGCCCTTGCCGTTCGTACCGCCATCCTCGGTGATCGCCGTGATGCGGTCGAACATCAGCATCGGCGGCAGCGGCAGGCGCGCATTGCCCGGCCCGAACAGCTCGCCATGCCCGCAGCGCAGCAGGTCCTCATAGCCGAATTCATGCGTATCGGTCAGGCTGGCCACACCGGCGTTTCCGATTGCCCCCTCGGCGGGGTCGTCATTGCGGGGCGCGAACTCATCCATGGCCCGAGGTTCTCATGCCAATTCGCCACCCTGGGGCCTTTATAAGGATTTTTTCTGGCCGGGCGAGCGAATGCGATCCAACGCTTTGATCTCATTGGCACGCATATATGAACGGCGGCCGGCAAAAGCCAGCCCCACCGCGCATATTTGGGACAGGTTTCCTGGCTTGGCGACCTCGCAGGCGCTTCAGAGCCCGTCAGGGCCCGGTCAGACCTCGTCAGATGCCGGTCAGAACCCGTCAGAGCGCGGCGATCAGGCGGTCCGGCGCATCGGCGAAGACCGCATCGACGCCCCAGTCGAAAAGCGTGGCCATGCGCGCCGGATCGTTCACCGTATAGGCGGCGAGCACGAAACCGGCGGCCTTGACTGCGCGGGCCTGCGGTTTTTTGAGGTGTTGGTGGGCGCAATGGATGCTGGCGCAGCCGAGCCGGGACGCTTGCCAGCGCCAGCGCCGGGGCAGCGCCTTGGCCAGGTAGCCGCGCGGCCAGGGCACGTCCAGGGCCGCCAGCGCCGCCAGGATCTTGCGGTCGAAACTTGAAAGCAGCGGCGGCGGCAGGGTGTCCGGCCAGCGTGCCCGCAGCACCGCGGTAACCGCATTCACCAGCGCCGCTTGATGGCGGCGCGTCGGCTTGAGCTCGATATTCGCGCCGAGGCCAAGCTCGCCCAACAGGGCCACCGCGCGGGCCAGGGTCAGGATCCGTTCGCCCGCAAATTCGGGCGCGAACCAGCCTCCGGCATCGCGTTCGGCGAGGCTCGCATAGTCGCGCGCGGCGACGCGGCCCGTGCCGTCGGTCGTGCGATTGAGCGCGGCGTCATGGATCAGCACCGGCACGCCGTCGCGCGTCAGCCGCACGTCGAACTCGACCCAGGCGCAGCCGCGCGCCTTTGCCTGGCGGAAGCTCGCCTCGGTGTTTTCCGGCGCATACGCCATCGCACCCCGATGGCCGATCACCGGCGGCAGGGTGAGCTTGTCTGAATTGGACATGAGCGGCACTAACCCTCTCCCGCTTGCGGGAGAGGGTGGCCGCGCAGCGGCCGGGTGAGGGCCGCGGCGCTTGTGCAATGTGAGGAACCGGCCGCGTTGCAATGCGTCCGGAAGCCCTCACCCTCCCATTGCTGTTCGGCAGTGGGCCCCTCCCTCTCCCGCAAGCGGGAGAGGGAATGGACCATTAGGGTCGAAGCCGTCGCTTATCCTCGGGCGCGGCGCGGGCCGCCCCGATCGCCGCCACGGTCATCCCGGTCGCTGCGTTCACGGGTCGGCAGATCGAGCTCCTCGCCCGTCTCCTGATTGACGACGCGCATCGAGAGCTTGACCTTGCCGCGGTCGTCGATGCCGAGCACCTTGACCTTGACGCTGTCGCCCTCGTTGACGACGTCCGTCACCTTGCCGACGCGTTCCTGCGCCATCTCGGAGATGTGGACGAGACCGTCACGCGCGCCCATGAAGTTCACAAAGGCGCCGAAATCGACGACCTTCACGACCTTGCCGGTGTAGACCTTGCCGACTTCCGGTTCGGCGACGATCGACTGGATCCAGTCGATCGCGGCCTTGGAGGCCTCGTCGTCCACCGCGGCGACCTTGATCGTGCCGTCGTCCTCGATGTCGATCTTGGTGCCGGTCGCTTCGGTGATCTCGCGGATCACCTTGCCGCCGGTGCCGATCACGTCCCGGATCTTTTCCTTGTTGATCTGGATCGTGACGATGCGCGGTGCGTGCTCGGAGACCCCCTCGCGGGCGCCTTCGAGAGCCTTGGCCATCTCGCCGAGGATATGAAGCCGGCCGTCCTTGGCCTGCTCCAGCGCGGTCTGCATGATCTCCTTGGTGATGGACGTGATCTTGATGTCCATCTGCAGCGAGGTAATACCCTCCTGGGAGCCCGCCACCTTGAAGTCCATGTCGCCCAGATGGTCCTCGTCGCCGAGGATATCGGAGAGCACGGCGACGCCGTCATCCTCCTTGATCAGCCCCATCGCGATGCCCGCGACGGGCCGCTTCAGCGGCACGCCCGCATCCATCATCGAGAGCGAGGCGCCGCACACGGTTGCCATCGAGGACGACCCGTTCGACTCCGTGATCTCGGAGACGATGCGGATCGTGTAGGGAAAGTCTTCCTTGGTCGGCATCAGCGGGTTGATCGCCCGCCAGGCCAGCTTCCCGTGGCCGATCTCGCGCCGGCCGGCGCCCATGTAGCGGCCGGCCTCGCCGACCGAATAGGGCGGGAAGTTGTAGTGCAGCATGAAGTGCTGGCGATACTCGCCCGCCAACGCGTCCATGATCTGCTCGTCCTGACCGGTGCCGAGTGTGGTCACCGCCAGCGCCTGGGTCTCGCCGCGCGTGAACAGCGCCGAGCCATGCGCGCGCGGCAGCACGCCAACCTCGCAGACGATCGGACGCACCGTCTTGGTGTCGCGCCCATCGATGCGCTTGCCGGTCTTCAGGATATCGCGGCGGACGATGTCCTTCTCCAAATTCTTGAAGGCGCCGCCGACATGCGCACTGGCCTCCTCGTCATCGGCGAAGGCTTCCTTCACCGAATTCCTGACCGCGCCGACTTTTTCCTGGCGCTCCAGCTTGACCGTCTCCTTATAGGCCTCGCGCAGGTCCTTCTCGGCCATCTCCTCGACCTTCTTGGCGACCGCTTCGGCCGCCGGGTCGGGTGTGTACTCGTACCATTGCGGCTTGCCGGCTTCCTTGGCGAGGTCCTCGATCATTTCGATCACGGGCTGGTAGCCCTCATGGCCGAACATGACGGCGCCGAGCATGATTTCCTCGGAAAGCTCGCTGGCTTCGGACTCGACCATCAGCACGCCTTCCCTGGTGCCGGCGACGATAAGGTCGAGCGTGGAGTTCGCCATATCGTCGATCTGCGGGTTGAGCACGTATTCGCCGCCGATATAGCCGACCCGCGCGGCGCCGATCGGACCCAGGAACGGCGCGCCCGAAATGGACAGCGCCGCCGAGGTTCCCACCAGGGCGACGATATCGGGGTCGTTCTCAAGATCGTGGCTCAGCACGGTGCAGATGATCTGGGTTTCGTTCTTGAAGCCCTTCTTGAAGAGCGGCCGGATCGGCCGGTCGATCAGGCGCGAGGTCAGCGTTTCCTTTTCCGCCGGCCGGCCTTCGCGTTTGAAAAAGCCGCCCGGGATCTTGCCGGCGGCGAATGCCTTTTCCTGGTAGTGGACAGTGAGTGGGAAGAAGTCGAGGCCAACCCTCGGCTTGCGCTCGGCGACCGCTGTCGCCAGCACCGTCGACTCACCGTAATTGACGAGCACGGCCCCGTCGGCCTGCCGGGCCATGCGCCCGGTCTCCAGGGTCAGCTTGCGCCCACCCCATTGAAGTTCACGTTTCTTCACGTCGAACATATACCGTTTCCTTGTTTCCGCGCCCGGCGCGTTTTTCGTTCACTCGCGCGGGACGCCCGACCGGCTTCGTATCCGGTCCGCCGGGCCCCATGCCCGCCGGATTGCTTATGCGAACCAGATCCGCCGGGCTGAACCTCCCGGCAGCAAGAATGCGTGCGCGCTTAAACCACCCTGGTTCCCCCATGGAACCGGCGGCCGGCGATTGCATTCGAACGTATTGACTAAACAAGCAGATAAGCGCCATTCGAGCGGATCAGCGCCGCAGCTTCAGGCTCTTGATCAGCGCCTCGTAGCGGCTTTTGTCCTTGCGCTTCAGATAATCCAGCAGACGCCGCCGCTGACCGACCATGATCATCAAGCCCCGTTCGGAGTGAAAGTCCTTCTTATGCTCCTTCAGGTGCTCGGTCAGGTTGGAGACGCGCTCGGTGAGAATCGCGACCTGGACCTCCGGCGAGCCGGTGTCGTCCTTGCCGGTGGCGTGTTCCTTGATGACTTCCGCTTTGCGTTCCGCGGTGATCGACATCGTCCTACTCCCATTCGTTTATTGGTCGAGGCGCCCGGTGGTCAAGGCGTCTAGTGGTTGAGGACCCGCACCGGATGAACCATCCGTCCGTCGAGCCGGGTATACGCAATCAGCTTGCCGTCTTGGACGGCGCACAGGATCGTGCCGTCAGCAAGGTCCCTGATGCGTTCCCGGTTGGCGGTACGGATCACCGGAACGGGCTGGCCGCGCCGCAAGCGGTCGGCCTCGCTCGTGGTCAGGGCCAGTGCCGGGATGTCGTCCAGCACGGTCTCGACCTCAAGCAGGTGCCCGGAGGCGGCGGCACTATGCCCCAGGGCGGCAAAGTCTTCCAGCGAAATCGCTTGTTCCTCGGTGAAGGGCCCGACGCGGGTCCGCCGCAATGACGCGACATGCCCGACCGTCCCGAGCACGCGCGCGATATCGCGCGCCAAGGCCCGCATATAGGTGCCTTTGCCGCAGGTCACAAGGAATTCGGCGTGATCGCGGTCGATGAGGCGGGTCAGCGAGATCGCATCGATGCGGACCGGGCGGGCCTCGAGCACCGGGGTCTCGCCGCCGCCGCGGGCGATCGCGTAAGCGCGCCGACCCTCGACCTTGATGGCCGAGAAGGCTGGCGGAACCTGGATTACCGTCCCGGTGAAGGCGGGCAGCACCGCTTCGATCGCCGCCCGGTCGGGACGCAGCGCGCTCTCCTCGACGATCTTGCCTTCTGCGTCGTCGGTCGCCGTTGCCCGGCCCCAGCGCGCCGTGAAGCGATAGTCCTTGTCGGTGTCCACCAGATAGGTGATCGTCTTGGTCGCCTCGCCCAGGGCAACCGGCAGCACGCCCGTCGCCAGCGGGTCGAGCGTTCCGGCATGGCCGGCCTTGGCGGCATTGAGGGTACGGCGCACCGTGTTCACCGCGCCGGCGGCACTGATGCCGGCGGGTTTGTCGATGATGACCCAGCCGTCGATCGCCTCGCCGCGCCGTCTACGCCCCATCGTCGGAATTGTCCTTATCGGCTTCGGTTTGGCGCAGGATCGCCCGGATGCGCTCGGCCGCGGCGAAGGAGTGATCGACCTCGAAGGTCAGCGCCGGGGTGAATTTGAGGGTCACCTCCCGGGCCAGGCGGCCGCGCAGGAACGGCGCCGCACGTTGCAACGCCTCCACCACCGGGGCTTCCTCGCCGCCGCCCAACGGCATCACATAGGCGGTTGCGTTCTTGAGGTCGGGGCTCGCCCGTACTTCGGTGACGGTGATCGGCACGCCGGCCAGCTCCGGGTCGCGCAGCTCGCCGCGCGATAGCAGCTGGGCAAGCGCGTGGCGAAGCTCCTCGCCGACGCGAAGCTGACGCTGGCTCGGCGCCTTAGCGCGATCACGGCTCATGGTCTCAAATTTCCGATTGCATCATTCCCTCTCCCGCTTGCGGGAGAGGGAGGGGCCCATTGCCGCTAGGCAATGGGAGGGTGAGGGTTTCGGGCATCTAAGCAACGAGGCGCTTTTACGGTTCGGCGCCAACCGCCGTTGCCCTCACCCGACCGCTTCGCGGCCACCCTCTCCCGCAAGCGGGAGAGGGACATAAGCGCCACTCTCATCTTTCCCAAATCCGCCTACAGCGACCGCTCGATCTCCTCGATCTCGAAGCATTCGATGAGATCGCCGTCCTTGATGTCGTTGTAGTTCTCAAAGCCCATGCCGCACTCGTAGCCTTCCTTGACCTCGCGAACTTCGTCCTTGAAGCGCTTGAGGGTGGAAAGCTTGCCCACGTGAATCACAACGTCGTCGCGCAGCAGGCGCACCCGGGCGCCGCGCTTGACGGTGCCGTCCTTGATCATGCAGCCCGCGACATTGCCCACCTTGGTGATCGAGAAGACCTGACGGACCTCTGCGGTGCCCAGCATGGTCTCGCGCAGCTCCGGTGCCAGCATGCCCGAGAGCAACGCCTTCAGATCGTCGATCAGATCGTAGATGATCGAGTAGTAGCGGATGTCGACGCCGTCGCGCTTGGCAAGCTCGCGGGCTTGGACGTTGGCGCGCACGTTGAAGCCGACTACCATGCCGTTCGAGGCGCCGGCGAGCGCCACATCGGATTCGTTGATGCCGCCGACGCCGGAATGCAGGATGCCCACCGCAACCTCATCGGTGGCGAGCTTGTCCAGCGAGCCGATCACCGCTTCGATTGAGCCCTGCACGTCGCCCTTGATGACGACGGCAAGCTGCTTGACCTCGCCCTCGCCCATATCGGAGAACATCTCTTCCACGGTGCTGCGGCCGCCGCTTGCGGCCTGCCTGTCGCGGACTTGACGCTGGCGGTATTCGGCGATCTCACGCGCCTGGGCCTCGTTCTCGACCACGGAGAAATCATCGCCCGCCGAAGGCACGCCGTTGAGACCGAGGACTTCCACCGGCTCTGACGGCCCGGCCGTATCGGTGTTATTGCCGCGGTCGTCGATCAGCGCGCGCACGCGGCCCCACTCGCTTCCGGCGATCAGCGTGTCGCCGACCGCAATCGTGCCGCGATCGATCAGCACCGTGGCGACGGCGCCGCGGCCTTGTTCGAGCTTGGCCTCGACGACGACGCCGGTGGCGGGGCGATTGGGGTTGGCCTTGAGCTCGAGCAGCTCGGCCTGCAGCACGATCGCCTCTTCGAGCTTGTCGAGCCCGGTCTTTTCCTTGGCGGAGACCTCCACGGCGAGCACTTCGCCGCCCATGCTCTCGACCACGATCTCGTGGTTGAGTAGGTCTTGCGAAACCTTGGTCGGGTTGGCGCCGGGCATGTCGATCTTGTTGATCGCCACGATGATCGGCACCCCGGCCGCCTTGGCGTGGTTGATCGCCTCGATTGTTTGCGGCTGCACGCTGTCGTCGGCGGCAACCACCAGGATCACGATGTCGGTGACCTTGGCGCCGCGGGCGCGCATCGTGGTGAAGGCCTCGTGGCCCGGCGTGTCGAGGAAGGTGATCTTCTCGCCCGTGCTGAGGACGACCTGATAGGCGCCGATATGCTGGGTGATGCCGCCGGCTTCGCGGCCCGCCACGTCGGTTTCGCGCAGCGCGTCGAGCAGCGAGGTCTTACCGTGATCGACATGGCCCATCACCGTGACCACCGGCGCGCGCGGCACCAGCGATGTTTCCTCGTCGGGGCCACCCTCAATGCCGATCTCCACATCGGCCTCCGAGACGCGTTTCACCTTGTGGCCGAATTCCGCAGCGATCAGCTCGGCGGTGTCGGCGTCGATGGTCTGGGTCACCGTCGCCGTGATGCCTTCCCTCATCAGCGCCTTCACGACTTCGGCGCCGCGTTCGGCCATTCGGTTGGCAAATTCCTGGACAGTGATCGTTTCTGGGACGACGACCTCACGCACTACCTTTTTACGCTCCTGTTGCAGCTCGCGCGCGCGCTCCTTCTCACGCTCGCGGGCACGGCGCACAGAGGCAAGGCTGCGGACACGCTCGTTGCCCTCGCCCTGCTCGAGCGCCTGGTTGATGGTCAGCTTGCCGGCGCGCCGGCGCGGCTCGCCGCGCGGCGTCGGACGGGCCGGTCGCTTGGCGTCCGGCCGGCCGCGCTTGGCGCGCGCCTCCTCGGCGTCTTCCTCTTCGGTAATCGCCGGCGTTTCCTCGCGCGGCCGCACCGCGGGCTTGAAGGAAAGCGGTCGCGGGCTGGTCTTGCGAACCTCGTCCTCGGCCAGGCGGCGAGCGGCATCGTCGCCCTCGCTCACCATGTCAGGGGCGCCAGCGCCATCGCCAGGCGCGGCGTTCGCGGGCTCGGCGGCTTCGGCCGCCTCGTGGGCGGCGGTGACGGCCGCTTCGAGGTCTTCCGGTGCGATCGGCTCGCCGTCCTCGGTATGCAGCGCGTCCTGAAGCGCGCCCAGGCGCTTGGCGCGCTCGGCATCGGTCAGGCGCGGGGCATCGGCGCCAACCTCAACCGTCCCGGACTCCGACATCCCGGCCGGCGCGGGTGCGTCGGTAACCTCGGCCATGTGGCCGCTGGCGCCGCGCGCAAAGGTCCGCCTTTTCTTGACCTCCACGGCGACGGTCTTGGAGCGGCCGTGGCTGAAGCTCTGCTTCACCTGTCCGGTCGAGACCGTCTTCTTCAGCTCGAGCTTGCCCGGCCGATTGAGGGTAAGCGGCTTTTTCCCGCTGTCTTCCTTGGTATCGCTCATGCCGTCTCAAACTTTCTGCGTTCAGTCCACAACCAATGAAGCTCACTTCGACCGACGTTGCTTACCCCAACCGCCATCAAAAATTGGCCCGGCGCGGCCGGCGTGTTGGCCGAACCCTTCACCGCGCACCGCCATCGCGCAAGCCCGCGAGCCGCCCGGTTTCTCGGATCAGCGACTGCGCCAAGCGTCCCGGCGTCGCCGCCATATGGACAATATGGTCACGACCAACTGCGCGCCCAAGCTCCACTCCCTTGAGCACGTCTACCGTTTGCACGCCGCGCGCCACCCGCCGCAACTCCGCAGCATCGCGTCCGTCGCTTTCGGCGGCGGTCATCAGTATAGCCGCTTTATCCGCACGCAGCCACTCACGAACGCGCATCATGCCGGCCGAAAGTTGTCCGGCCCGGTTGAGCAGGCCAAGAAGCGCGATGCAGCGCTCGGCGAGCATGTGCTCCAGCCGCTCGACCAGATCGTCGGGGACCGTAACCGCGCGGCGCGCGGCGCGGCCGAACAGCTTCTTGGCGCAGGCGGTGTTGATCGCCTCGCGCGACGCCGTGATCCACAGCCCGCGTCCGGGCAATACTTCGGCCAGATCGGGGGTCAGCACGCCGTCGGGGGCGACGACGAAGCGGATAAGGCCGTCCTTGGTCTGCGGCTCGCGCGTGACGATGCAGCGGCGTAGCGACGACCCATCTGACGACCCATCCACCGGCGCGGCCGTGCCGGCGCCTGCCGCCGGCCCGCCGCCCTTCGGGCGCTTTGCCATCGGTTCGCCCTTCGGGCGTCTGGCCATCGGTTCGCCCTTTGGGCGCCTAGCCATCGTCGTTGCCGCTGTCATGCGTGTCAGCCCTGCTCCGCTCCGGCTTTTGCGTCCACGGCGGGGGCGGCCGCAGCGGGGGCGTCCGCAGCTGGGGCCTCCGGTGCCACGGCGGCCTCGCCGGCGGTCTCACCGTCTGCTGCTGCTTCCTCGGGGAACCAGTGGGCGCGCGCCGCCATGATGATGGCGTCGGCCTCCTCGGCGGAGAGCGGGCTCGGGCTGAGCAGCGCGTAGAGCTCGCGCGAGCGCAGCGCGTCGAGATTCTCCAGCGTCACCGCCTTGCCGGTTTCCTCATCCGGTTCGGGCTTGATCTCCAGCATGATGAAGCGCAGCTCGTCGCCGACCAGATCGGCCAGATCGTCCAGCGTCTTCACGCCGTGCTCGCCCAGCTTGACCAACATCTCCGGCGTGATGCCGTCGACCTCGCCGACCGCGTCCTCCACGCCCAGCTCCTTGCGGGCGGCGGTGAACTTGGCGTCGCGCTCGGAGAGATAGGTGCCGGCGCGATCGCGCAGCGCATCGACCAGTTCGTCGTCGAACCCTTCGATCGCGAGCAGATCGTCTTTGGGCAGGAAGGCCACTTCCTCGACCGTAGAGAAACCTTCGGTTACCAGGATATGCGCGATCATGTCGTCGATATCGAGCGCCTCGATGAAGAGCTGCGAGCGCTGGTTGAATTCAGTCTGGCGGCGTTCGCTCTCCTCCGCCTCGGTCAGAATATCGATATGCCAGCCGGTGAGCTGCGAGGCCAGGCGCACATTCTGGCCGCGCCGCCCGATCGCCAGGCTGAGCTGTTCGTCGGGCACGATCACCTCCAGCGCGCCGGCATCCTCGTCGAGCACGACCTTGGTCACCTCGGCCGGGGCCAGTGCGTTGACCACGAAGGCGGCGGCGTCCTGCGACCACGGAATAATGTCGATCTTCTCGCCCTGCAGCTCGGCGACCACCGCCTGCACGCGCGAACCGCGCATGCCGACACAGGCGCCGACCGGATCGATGCTCGGATCCTTGGAGATCACCGCGATCTTGGCGCGCGAGCCGGGGTCGCGGGCGACCGCCTTGATCTCGATGATGTTGTCGTAGATCTCCGGCACTTCCTGGCCGAACAGCTTGGCCATGAACTGGGGATGGGTGCGCGAGAGGAAGATCTGCGGCCCCCGCGTCTCCTCGCGGACATCGGCGATATAGGCGCGCACGCGGTCGCCCTGGCGGAAGTTTTCGCGCGGGATCAGCTCCTCGCGGCGCAGCACGCCCTCGGCGCGACTGAGGTCCACCATGACGTTGCCGAATTCCACGCGCTTGACCAGGCCGTTGACGATCTCGCCGGTGCGGTCCTTGTACTCCTCGAACTGGCGCGAACGCTCGGCCTCGCGGACCTTCTGGACGATCACCTGTTTGGCGGTCTGGGCGGCGATGCGGCCGAAGTCGATCGGCGGCAGCGGCTCGATCAGATAATCGCCGAGCTCCAGCGACTTGTCGTAGCGCTTGACGTCGCCGATCAGGATCTGGGTCGCCTCGCTATCCTCGCCCTCCTCATCCTCCGGCTCCAAATAGGCCTCGACGACCCTGCGGTAGCGGAAGATGTGAATCTCGCCCGACTTGCGGTCGATGGTGGCGCGGATGTCGAGATCGTGACCGTATTTGGAGCGGCCGGCTTTCTGGATTGCCTGCTCCATGGCCTCCAGCACTTCTTCGCGCTCGATACTCTTCTCGCGCGCGACCGTGTCGGCCACCTGCAGGAGCTCGGGCCGCGCATAGGCGCCGCTGATCTCGTATTCCATTTCGGTTACTTCTGCCATCGCTCTCAGTTCCGTTCCTGTTGGGCAGCTTCCGCCGCTGCGAGCAATTCATCTGTCATGACCAGTTTGGCCCGGTCGATCGCGGCCAGCGGGATCACCGCCTCGCCGCCACTACCATCGCCGTTATCGAGCGCCAGGCGCACATCGTCGCCCTCCACGCCGATGAGGCGGCCGCGAAAGCGCTTGCGTCCTTCGATCGGTGTGCCCGTCTCGAGCTTGGCCTCGAAGCCGGCGAAACGCTCGAAGTCCTTCTTGCGGACGAGCGGCCGGTCGATACCCGGCGAGCTGACCTCGAGCGTGTAGGCGCTCTTGATGGGGTCCTCCACGTCGAGGATCGCGGAAACCACGCGCGAGATATTGGCGCAATCTTCGACGTTGATCGACATGCCGTCGGTCCGGTCGGCCATGATCTGCAAGGTCGGCGCATCGCCGCCGGTCAGCATCACCCGCACCAACTCGAAGCCGTTCGCTTCCAGCGACGGGCTCACCAGCTCCGCGATCTTGTTCGTGACGTCGTGCTGCGCCAAATCTGTCTTTCCCAATCCGATATCGTGCCCGATACCGTGTCCGATATTGTTGTCTTTCGGCGTGGAAATGCGCCGGTTCGTGCGCCGGAATGCGGCAATAAAAAAGAGCGGGCTTTTGGCCCACCCTTCGCTTTCGGCTCTTCCGTCCGGTTATTCCGGACGGCGGCCCTATGGGATTTCTTGGGACCTTATATAGACCTTCCGCCGGCCTTCGCAAGGAAAAGCCGCTCAGGCAAGCCCCGGGCCGGACGCTTGTGGCGGTGTTCAGGCCTCTCGTTTGCGCCGCCGCCGGATGAGCCTGAGATAGCATGGCCGGCGGCCGTCGCGGATCGCCTTGGCCTCGTAGCGCGTTTCGGGCCAGTCCTCGGGGCGTTCGAGCCAGTCGCGGGCGCGCCGCGCGGTCCAGATGAAATCGGGCGAGGCCAGGATGTGCTGCAGCATCCAGGTAAGGTAGCTGGGATCGTCGGTGGCCAGACGCAGCTCGGCGTCGTCGGCGAGCACGCGGGCCAGGCGGGCCAGTCCCGCAGCGCTTACCAGGCGCCGTTTCCAATGGCGCCGCTTGGGCCAGGGATCGGGAAACAGGACGAACGCGCGGGCGATCGATCGCGCCGGCAGCGCATCCAGCAGCGTTACCGCATCGGCGGCATGGATCCGGATGTTGGCGAGCCCCTCGCGCGCGATCGCCGAGAGCAGGACGCCGATCCCGGCCTCGTAGACCTCGGCGCCGATGAAGCCGATCCCGGGATGCTGGCCGGCCTGCCAGGCAAGATGCTCCCCCGCGCCGAAGCCGATCTCCAGCCAGGTTTCGCGTCCCGGTTCGCCCCACATCGTCGCAGGATCGAGGCTGGCGCGATCGATCGCGGCGGGATCGCGCCCGGCCGGCGGCGCGAACTCGATTTCCGGGAGCAGTTCGGCGAAAAGCTTGCGGCGGCCGGCACGCAGAGGACGGCCGCGCTTGCGGCCGAACGATTGGATGCGGGGCTCGCCTGGGTTGTCGCTCGCGCCTGTCATGCCTTGCCCTTCCAGCACGGTTCACGCATCACACCGGATCACTGCGACGCGATCGTGCTGTAGCGGACCATGCCTTGATCGCGGGCCGCGGCCAACACCGTCAAGCGGCGCGATCTGCACAAGCACAAGCGATCTGCACAAATACGTATGCGGCACGCCAAAAGCGTTCGGGCCGGCAATGCCGGCCCGAACGCTACACCCGAAATCTACTGGATCGGGGTGTGGTCAGCCCTTCTCGTCGGCCTTGGCGAGCGCCTTGGCCAACTCGAACACGCGCTTGCGCACCTTGTCGCTCCGTATCCGGTAGTAGGCCCGGACAAGCTCAAGCGTTTCGCGCTTGGCGAGTGTATCGGCCTCATAGACCGTCGCCTCGGCTTCGGAGAAGCCAAAGGGGCGCTTTCCGCCAGTCGCCGCGACTTCGGGCGACATATCGTCGAAGAAGAACGACACCGGCACGTCGAGCACCTTGGACAGCTCGAAGAGGCGCGAAGCGCCTATGCGGTTGGTGCCGCGTTCGTATTTCTGGACCTGCTGGAAGGTAAGTCCGATGGCCGCTCCCAGCTTTTCCTGGGACATGCCGAGCATTGTACGCCGCAGGCGCACCCGCGAGCCGACATGAACGTCAACAGGCCTTGGCCTGCCAATTTTCGGGTTTGAATCCACTCCGCTTCCCTGACTTGCAGCTGCTAACATTTTTCACCAATGCCTATCTGCCTGTTTTTCAACCGCTCGCCTTATAACATTTTTTCTACGGACTTGGAAAAAATCAGCATACAGACGATCTTCCACAGAAAATGCTGCGATTCCCGACGTTTTCCGTCCAAATATTGGTGCGACGCACGGCGAAGTTTATGCTGCTTCGGCCTGCGTCGCCTCTCGCGAGCGAGCTTGGCACCAATACGCGAGCAAAGCGGAAATAGCAAGCAGCAGCACCAACGCCCAATTGCCGACCGCGCTGAATATCGTGGTAGTGGCGAGTTTGCGCGGAAGCTTCGAATCGAGCACGCCCGTGCGGCCCAATCCCAGGCGCGCGATTTCGCGGCCATAGGGGTCGAAGACCCCGGAGATGCCGGTATTGGCCGCGCGCACCAGCGGCAATCCTTCCTCCACGGCGCGGAAGCGGGCGGCCGCCAGGTGCTGGTGCGGCCCGGCGCTTTTGCCGAACCAGGCGTCGTTGGTGATGTTGAGCAGCCAGTCGGGCCGCGGCGTTCCCGCGGCGACAACAGCGGCCGGGAAGATCGCCTCATAGCAGATCAACGGGCTTACCGGCGGCAGGCCGGGCAGCTTGAGGGTGACCGCGCCGGGCCCGCGCGAGAACTCGGTATCGCCGCCGGCGATCTTCTTGATCGGCAGATAGCGCCGCAGCGGGACGTATTCGCCGAACGGCACCAGGTGATGCTTGTCGTAGCTGCCGGCGATCCGTCCTTTGTCGTCGATCGCGTGCAGGCTGTTCCAGAACTTGAGCGGGCGTCCTGCCGCCCGCCGCACGGCGCCGGTGATGATAAGGCCGCCCCGGGGCGTTACCGCCGCGATCGCGGCGCGCGCGCGCCCGTCGATCGAGAGGAAAAACGGCGCGGCCGTCTCGGGCCAGATGACATGGGTGATCTTCGCCGCCCCCGCCGCCCCGGTGAGTTCAAGATGGCGTTCCAAATGGGCCATGCGCAAGGCGCCGCGCCATTTGTGGGTCTGCTCGATATTGGCCTGCACGATGCGCAGTCGCACGCCCGGAACGGCGCCCGGGTCGGGACCCAGCAAGCGAGCAAATCCGGCGACCATGAACAGGGCAAACACCGTGAAGCCGGCGGCAACCGGCCGCCAGCGCCCGGCGCCCCTCCAGCCCAGCACCGCCGGCATGGCGGCTGCCACGACGGTCACGAAGCCAAGCCCGTAGACGCCGATCGCCGAGGCAGGCTGCATGGTGACATGCGAGAACGCCCAGATCGAGCCGATCGGGTTCCAGGGAAACCCCGTCAGCACGAAGCCGCGCAACCATTCCGCGCCGCTCCAGGCGACGGCGAAGACCAGCACCGCGGCGATCCCGCGGGCCCGGCTCATATGCGCGGCCAGCGCCGCCAGCCCGATGAAGATGGCAAGCCCGGCCGCCAGCGACGGCACCGCGAATGGCGCCATCCAGCCGAACTTCTCCGGATCGGTGAGCAGCGCGTGGGTGACCCAGTAGAGCCCGGCGGCGAAATAGCCGAAACCGAAGGCCCACCCGGCGGCAAAGGCGCCGCGCCGGCTGGTCACGCCGCGCAGCAGCCACAGCAGTCCGGTGAGCGCCGGGACGACCATGGGCACGATATAGAGCGGCGGCAGGGCGCCGACCGCGAGCACGCCCAAAAGCGCCGCCAGCCCAAGCCGCGCGGCGCCGCGCCGGTGTTCAAGCCAACCGGCGACGCCGTCCAATCGGGACTGCGGGGCTGTTTCGCTCACTCGTGTCGCTGCCTGCTCCGCGCTTTTTGGTTTCACCTCGCGCCGCTCGGCATCCACGCGGCGTCCTCAGCCTGCGTGTTTGCGTGGCGGCAGGTTTCGGACGCGAAGCTTGCGGACCCGCCGGCGGTCGGCGTCGATCACTTCGAATTCCAGCCCGCCCGGATGCTTGACCAACTCGCCGCGGCCCGGAACCCGGCCCGCCAGTGCGACCACCAGGCCGCCCAGCGTGTCGATGTCGTCACGCTCCTCACGGCTGACCGTCGGCCCGTACTGCGCTTCGAAATCCTCGATGGTGACCCGCGCGTCGGCCAGCATCACGCCGCCGTCTTCGGGCGTCATCTGCGGTGCCTCGGTCTCGTCGAACTCATCTTCGATGTCGCCGACGATCTCTTCGACCAGATCCTCGATGGTGACGAGGCCGTCGATGCCGCCGAACTCGTCGACCACCAGCGCCATGTGGATCCGCGTCTCGCGCATCTGGGCGAGCAGTTCGAGCACCTTCATCGACGGTGCGGCGAACAGCACCTTGCGCAGGATCCTGGCCAGCCGGAATGGCCGCCGGCTGCCCTTTTGCGCCAGCACGTCCTTGATGTGGACCATGCCGGTGACGTCGTCGAGGTTACGGCGATAGACCGGCAGGCGTGAATGCGCGTCCGTGGTCATCAGGCGCACCACCGCGTCGAGCGCGGTCCTCTCCTCCACCGCGACGATGTCGACGCGCGGCACCATTACGTCCTCGACCGAAAGCTCGTGCAGCTTGAGGATGCGTTGAAGCAGGGCGCGCTCGTCGGCGTCGATGGTGCCGCCGGCGCCCTCGTGCTCCTCGATCACCGCGGCGATCGAATCGCGCAGATCCTCGCCATTGCGTTCACGCTTGACGCCGAGCCAGCTGCGCAGCGTATCGAACAGGGTCGACGGATCGCCGCCGTTCTCGCTTTTTGCCCGGCCGCCATTGGCCCTGCCGCCATTGGCCCTGCCGCCATTGGCCTTATCGCCGTTGGCCTTGTCGCCGTTGGCCTTGCCTGTGGTGGTCTTGCTCACGCTGGAAGTTGCCATGTCCGCCGCCCGCTATTCCGCAGCCCGGATCGCTGCGGCATAAGGATCGGCGATCCCGAGCCGGGCGAGCGCGCCGCGTTCCAGCGCTTCCATGACCTCGGCCTCGCGCTCGTCCTCATGATCGTGGCCCGCAAGATGCAGCACGCCGTGGATGACGAGATGGGCGAGATGGTGAGCCAGCGTCACGCCAGCGGCCTGCGCGTCGCGCGCGGCGGTTTCGTAGGCGACGACCACGTCGCCCAGCAGCACCGGGCCGGCCATGGCCTCGCCCTTATGCCGGTCATCGAGCTGGGGAAAGGAGAGCACGTCGGTTGCGCTGTCCTGGCCCCGATGGTCGCGGTTGAGTGTGCGGATGAAGGCATCGTCCGCCAGCACCAGCGAGATTTCCCCGGCGGGCAGGCCCGCCGCCACATATGCGGGCAGGCCCGCCGCCATATTTGCGGGCAGAGCCGCCGCCGCGTATGCGGCCTCGACCGCCCGCTCGCAGATCGCCTCGGCGTCGGGCAATGCCCTGGCCCAGGCAGGCGCGCGAATGTCGAGTGCGATCTCGGCCGCTGCGGTCACCGTCCGTAACGGCCCGTCATCGCTATCTTCGGCCATCTCCCTCTTTCTCCGCCGATTCGGCCTTGTCATATGCGCGCACTATGCGCGTAACCAACGGGTGGCGCACCACGTCGGCTTCTGTGAAATGGACGAAGTCGATCCCCTTCACCCCATCCAGGATTTTCATCGCCTCGCGCAATCCCGAAGTCGCGCCCTGGGGCAGATCGATCTGGCTCATGTCGCCCGTGATAACCATGCGCGCATGCTCGCCTAGTCTGGTTAACAACATCTTCATCTGCATCGCCGTCGTGTTCTGGGCTTCGTCCGCGATGATGAAGGCGTTGGCTAGCGTGCGCCCGCGCATGAAGGCAAGGGGCGCGATCTCAATCTCCCCCGATTCGAGCCGCTTCACCACCTGGTCGCTCGGCAGCATGTCGTAGAGCGCGTCGTAGAGCGGACGCAAATATGGGTCGATCTTGTCGCGCATGTCGCCCGGCAGGAAGCCGAGCCGCTCGCCGGCCTCGACCGCCGGACGCGACAGCACGATGCGGCCGACTCGGCCCTCGATCAGCATCGAGACGGCGCAGGCGACGGCAAGATAGGTCTTGCCGGTGCCGGCGGGGCCAAGCCCGAACACCATGTCGTGCTCCTGCATCGACCGCAGATAGGCGGCCTGCATCGGCGAGCGCGGCGATATCGTGCGCTTGCGTGTCTTCAGCGTCAGATCGCCGCCGGCGAAGGCAGCGAGATCCAGATCGTTGCCGGCGCGGTCGGCGTCGACGGCCAGGCGGATCGCGGCGTCGACATCCGCCGTCTCAACCTCCAGCCCCTGCTTCAAGCGCTCATAAAGTGCGCCGATGGCCGCCCGCGCCGCCGCCGCGGCCCAGGCATCGCCTCCCGTGATCGTCAGCTTGTTGCCCCGCGAGGACAGGCTCACCTCGAGCTCCTGCTCGATGCGCGCCAGATTGTGGTCGTGCTCGCCGAACAGCAACGGCAACAACCGGTTGTCGTCGAACTGGAGGTGGATCGGTCGGGCCGGCTTGGGTCGCGGCGCGGAGCTCAAGCGCACACCCCCTGGCCCGCCCGCCCGGCGTGTTCGCCCGCCGGCGCGCTGTTGCCGGCCAGGCTGCCTGCCAGGCTATTGGGCAGCGCCTTGGTGATGGTGACCTCGGCGACCGTGCCCATGATCGCACCGCCGCCGTCGACATGGCCGCCGTCGACTTGGCCGCCGACGTGAACCGCCTGCATATAAGGACTGCGTCCGACGATTTGCCCTGGTTGTTTGCCGGCGCGTTCGAAAAGAACGGGCAGGGTGCGCCCGACAGTGGCCGCGTTGAAGGCAGCCTGTTGCTGGCCCAGAAGGTTTTGCAGGATCTCCAGCCGCGCGGCCTTTTCGGTCTCGGGCAGTTGGTTTTCCAGTGTCGCCGCCGGCGTGCCGGGCCGGGGGCTGAACTTGAAGGAATAGGCTTGTGCGAAACCGGCCGCGCGAATCAACGCCAGCGTCGCCTCGAAATCGCGCTCGCTCTCGCCGGGGAAACCGACGATGAAGTCCGAGGAGACCGCGATGTCGGGCCGCGCCGCGCGCAGCCGGTCGATGATCGCGAGATACTGCTCGGCCCGGTGCCCGCGGTTCATCGCTTCCAGGATACGGTCGGACCCCGACTGCACCGGCAAATGAATGTAGGGCATCAGCGCCGCGACCTCGCCGTGGGCCGCGATCAGCTCCTCGTCCATATCGCGCGGATGCGAGGTCGTGTAGCGGATGCGCGCAAGCCCCTTGATCTTGTCGAGCGCCCGGATCAGCGCACCTAGCCCTGCCGTACCGCCATCTTGCCTGGCGCCATGATAGGCATTCACGTTCTGGCCGAGCAGGGTGATCTCGCGGGCGCCGGCCGCCACCAGCCGGCGCGCCTCGGCGCATATATCGGCGAGGGGACGCGAGAATTCAGCGCCCCGCGTGTAGGGGACGACGCAGAAACTGCAGAACTTGTCGCAGCCCTCCTGCACCGTGAGGAAGGCCGATGGGCCTGGCGCCGCGGTTTCCTCGGGCAGGTGGTCGAACTTGGCCTCGGCGGGAAATTCGGTGTCGAGCACCGGTCCCTCTCCGGCGGCCCGCCCATTGCCATTTGCCGCGCGGGTGGCGCGGGCCACCATCTCGGGCAGCCGGTGATAGGTCTGCGGGCCGAACACCATGTCGACCCAGGGCGCGCGGCGCATGATCTCGCCGCCTTCGGCCTGGGCGACGCAGCCCGCCACCGCGATGACGCAGGGTTTGCCGGCGTCTTCGCGCGCTTGCTTGATCGCCCGCAGCCGGCCGAGCTCGGAGAACACCTTCTCCGCCGCCTTCTCGCGGATATGGCAGGTGTTGAGGATCATCATGTCGGCGCCCTCGGGCACCTCGGTCATGCCATAGCCCAGCGGCGCCAGGACATCCGCCATCCGGGCGCTGTCATAGACATTCATCTGGCAGCCGTAGGTCTTTATGAAAAGCTTCTTCGACAATCCTTGTTGCCCTGCCCGGCGGCATTGCGCTCCCGTGGCTCGCTCCGCCGGTCTCCGCCGTTGCGCTACTCTGGCATTGCGCCGTTCTGGCACGCGTCCGCAAGCCGCTGGAAAGCCTAGCACCGCGCCGCCCCGAGTCAAGCCGCTCACCGCCGGCCAGATGGATCGGGGCGGCCACTCTTCCATATGGTCGGCGAATATGGTGAGCGCTAGGTTGCGCTTCCCGGGTCGCGAAAATTCCCGCCGCGGCGATCCATCACGCCGCCGTCACAAGCTCGCGGCTTTATCTTTCGCGCCGCCCACGCAAGCTCGCGGCTTTATCTTTCGCGACGCCGTCACAAACTCGCGGCTCTATCTTTCGCGCCGCCCACGCAAGCTCGCGGCTTTATCTTTCGCGCCGCCGTCACAAACTCGCGGCTTTATCTTTCGCGCCGCCGTCACAAACTCGCGGCTTTATCTTTTACGCCGCCGTCACAAGCTCGCGGCTTTGGGGGCGGCCGACGATGGCGCTGGACACGCCGCAGGCCACGGCATTCCAGCAGCGCTGCGCGAGGATCTTGCGCGAGCCGGCCTCGGCGACCGTCAGCGGCGGATGGAACTCGATGACGACGCGAAGCTTGCCCAGCGCGATCATCTGCCAGATATGCGAGGCCATCTCCATGTCGCCGAACCAGGTATAGAAGGGCCGGAAATGACGGCCGAGCGGGATGCCGTCCAGATGCGTATAGGCGATGGAGATCGGCTGCACCACGACCTGCTTGCCCCTGATCTCGATCTCGGCCGCCGACAGAAGCGCGCTCTTGAATGGCAGAACACCGTTGCCGTCGCTCGACGTGCCCTCGGGAAAGAGCACCAGATCGTGGCCCCGTTCCAGGCGCGCGACCATCTCGGCGCGCTGCTCGTGGACCTTGCGCGGGTTCCGCTCCACGAACACGGTGCGCTGCAATTTCGCCAGCACTCCGTAAAGCGGCCATTTCGCCACCTCGGCCTTGGCGACGAACGATACCGGCATCAACGCGCCCAACAGCGTGATATCGAGATAGGACGAATGGTTGACCGCGAACAGCACCGGATGATCGCGGCAGCGCTTGCCGAGCAGCTTGACGTCGATGCCGATGATCTCCATGCAGGTGCGGTGATAGGCCATCGGAAAGGTCGAGCGCAGCGGCGATTTCACCAACAGCAGTATCGCCTGCACCGGGATGCAGGCGAAGGTCCACAGGAGGTAGGCGGTCAGGCGCACGAAACCGCGCAACGGCGAGGCGACGCCGTTCATTTTGCGCCGTCTTCCTTGCTCTCGTGATCGCGCGTGTAGTGGCGGAAGTATTTGCCGGTCACCAGATCGGTCTTGACGATTATGCAGACATCGGTCGTGTTGAACTGCACGTCGACAACCGCGCCCTCACCGATGAAACCGCCGAGGCGCAGATAGCCCTTGATCAGCGGCGGCAGCGCGACCAGCGCCTTTTTGCGGTCGATCGCGTCGGCGTCCATCAGGTTCATGTCGACGAAGCGCTCCGGCAATGCGCGCGGCCGCAACTCCGGCGGGGCCATGTGGTGGTGGTGAAGATAGGCCAGCGGCAGCGCAAGCTCCTGGGGGTTGGTGCCGTGCAGGCTGGCGCAGCCGAACATGACGCCGATGTCGTGGTGGATCACATACTCCGCAAGGCCGCGCCACATCAGCGTCATGGTGGAGCGCGTGCGGTGTCCCTCGCCCACGCAGGAGCGGCCGAGCTCGAGGATGGGTCCCGGCCAGTTCAAGAGCGGCGTGATGTCGTACTCGTCTTCTGAGTAGAACTGGCCATGCTCCGCGGCGGCCTCGCGGCGGATCAGCCGGTAGGTCGCGACGACCGCCTCCGGGCCGTCGCCGATCGCGCGGTCGATCGCGATCAGGTGATCGGCGATCGGGTCGAAATCATCGAAGTCCTGGCGCCGCGCGGCCATCTCGGGCGTTGGTTTTGCCGCCATCTCGTCGTAGAAAATCTTGTAGCGCAGCGCCAGCGCGGCATCGATCTCCTCGCGCGTTTCGGCAAGCCGCACGGTCAGCTCGCCCGCATCGGCATCGACGATGCGTTGACCGGTGTCGTCTTTGGCAGTTTGGTTCAGCTTCATGCCGGGATCTGGCGCTCCGATGCTTGCAGATCGCTGCTCGATTGTCTTTGTCTCACACCACCGGACGTGACGGGCGGCGGTTCCATGCCCGCGGTCAGGGTCTTAGTTGTTCTCGGAAGTCTTGGTTCCGCCGCCGGCGATCGGCACTCCGTAAAGTTCGAGCCGATGGTCGACCAGCTTGAAGCCGAGCCGCTTGGCGATCTCGATCTGCAATTTCTCGATCTCTTCGTTCCGAAATTCGACAACCCGGCCCGATTGCACATCGATCAGATGATCGTGGTGGGCCTCCGGTATCTCTTCATAGCGCCCGCGTCCTTCGCGAAAGTCGTGGCGCTCGAGAATGCCGGCTTCCTCCAGCAGGCGAACGGTCCGGTATACGGTGGCGATTGAAATTCGGGAATCGATCTTGGTCGCCCGATTGTGGAGCGCTTCAACATCCGGGTGGTCCTCAGCGTCCGACAGCACGCGCGCAATCACGCGCCGCTGTTCGGTCATCTTGAGGCCCTTCTCATGGCAGAGCTTCTCCAGGCGAGACGGCATCGATTCCATCGGCGATGGCTGATATCAGGATCGTCAGTATATCGCAGTTGGCCCGCGATACCATCATGACGCACGCCAGTGCCGACCGGCCCAGGCCGACGCCGCGCCTGGTTAGGGCGCCGGGGTACGGCTGCGGGGCGCAATGCCGACGCCCAAGGACCGAACGCCGACGCCGAAGGTGTCTAGAGCACGACCGCGTCACAGTGATCTGGTGAGACGCGTGAATCGTGCTCTAAGAATATGAGTTAGATCGAGGGCCACGTCTCAGATCGAGGCGATCTGAGACGATCCTGATCTAGGTCTTCAGCGCCGCCGCCGGCCGCCTTTTGATCCGAGGCCGATCTCCTTGGCCAGGGCGCTGCGCCGGGCGGCGTAGTTGGGCGCGACCATCGGATAATCCGCCGCCAGGCCCCAGCGCTCGCGGTAGTCGTCCGGGCTCATGCCGTAGGCGGTCTTCAAATGCCGCTTCAGCATCTTCAGGCGGCGGCCGTCCTCCAGGCAGACGATATAATCGGGCGTTATCGAGCGGCCGATCGGCACCGCTGGTTCCGGTTTGGCCTTTTCGTTCGCCGCCGCGCTTTGGCCGGCCAACGCCGCATGGGTTTCGCTGATCAGCTTCGGCAGGTCCTCGACCGTGCATGTATTCTTTGAAACGAATGCCTTAACGATCTCAACGGTCCGTCGAATGAGTTTGGCTTGGTCGGGCGAATCAGTCATGGGAACTCCGTCCGGGATCAATCAATTCGCCAATCTATACACAAGATTATGCAATGACCAGTGGAGAATTGCAGAATATAATAAAGAGTTTCAATAAAATATGCGGCGGAATCTCCGGTACTTCCTCGGTTTACATAATGAACAGCTAGTATTAATAGTTAATTCAAGGCTTATCCCGTTGTCCCAGGTTTCGCTGGCATGAGGCTGGTTCCCGCCGCATGATGCGGCGGCATGGCCCGAAGATACGCTTCCTTGATCGAATTCCAGCGTCGGTTTCCGGACGAAGCGAGC
>Ga0307380_10000439_pt1 | contig 65806 bp, 58 predicted proteins | sample UN3MG_FD_202239 | JGI IMG/M metagenome (GOLD analysis project Ga0307380, IMG submission 202239) | Soil microbial communities from Risofladan, Vaasa, Finland - UN-3 | ecosystem: Environmental > Terrestrial > Soil > Coastal area > Acid sulfate soil | place: Finland: Risofladan, Vaasa | collected... | reverse complement strand
TCTACCTTTCGGAGCGTATAGCGGGACTCTTCGGCGACAGCCAGGTTCGTGACATCAGCCTGCGCATCCCCTCTGGCTATATCCTCATAGCTCCGCAGTGGGGTGGCACCCTTGTGGCCGAGATCGAGCCTGACGACCTTGCCGACGCGCGGAAGAAACTGAGAAGCCTTGTGAAGGAAAAAGCCGAGTGAGCGATTTTTTCAAGAAGATCGAGGAGGCCGAGGGCTTACTGAACCTAATAGCCTTCTCCCGGGAAGACGGCGCCCTGGCCTACTGCAGCGGCGGCCTGAATCCCGATTTCTCCTCCGAGATCGCGTTCCGCATCAGGAGTGAGATTGAGGCCGCTCCGGCGGCGGTTCATCGCATTGTGATCTCGCTCGGCGAGGAAAGGGTCATCGTGATTCCCTCGGGAGAACATTTTCTCGCCCTTTATGTCAGCCAGGCCTTCAGTATCAATTCCCTGCGCGATCATCTCAGAGAGGAACCGGCGCCCAAGCGTCTTTCTATGGATGAAAGCAAGATCGACCGCCACGTAGGCATTGAGGACATGGAACTTCTGGTTGCGGGCCTGACCACCATCTGCAGGCCGGCGCTCGATGAGCTTGGTGTCTTCGTCGTTGTCAACGCCCTGCGCAAGACGCGCGACGCGTTGATGCGCAGCCATCGCTGCCTCAGCGCATTCAGCGTCGAAAAGGGAGGCACGATTTCACATGGCGAGCCGCCCAACTGCAAGCTGTCCGAGATAGTGACCGCAGCGGCGGAGTGGGCAATGGATTTCTACAACCATTGCAATAGCATCGTTCCTACCTTCCCCCCCAGCCTCGCCGTCTCCCTCCTCGATCAGAGTCATGACAACTTGGATAAAATCGGGTTCTTCAACGCGTTTGATGTAGCTACGCGCTAGCGTCTTCGCGACAACCGGCGTCATTGCAAAACAGTCTGCCCGAGGCGGACTCTGCAGTTGGAAGTACGATGCCATGGTATATTGTAATTAGTGACTAACGACAAATGAGGGATGCCCGATGAACAAGGTTAACATCACACCCAACCGTTTCTTGATGACCTCCCCTGTGGTGCTGCTGAGCTGCTGGGGTAAGGAAAGCAAGCCCAACATCATCACACTGGCTTGGACGGGTGTCCTCTGCAGCGATCCGCCGATCGTATATGCCTCCATTCGCCCATCGCGGCACAGCCACTCACTGCTTAAGGACAACGGCGATTTTGTGCTCAACCTGCCCTCCGCCGACCAGGTAAGGGAGGTAGATCTCTGTGGCATTGTCAGCGGTCGCAAGGAGGACAAGTTTTCCCTCTGCGGTTTCACCGCTGAGCCAGCGGAGAAGGTCAACGCGCCCCTGATAGTTGAGTGCTCCGTCAACCTCGAGTGCCGCACGCGAGATGTGCTGCACCTGGGCGTGCACGACGCCTTTGTCGCCGACGTAATAGGACTGCTGGTCGACGAGGACAAGGTCATCGGTGCCGACCGGGTTGACGACAGCCTCTTCGCGCCGCTTGTCTATGCCACCGGCCCTCGCCATTACCACAGCACCGAGCGGATCGAGGGCGCCCACTACGGGTTCAGTAAGAGCAGCAAGCCTCCCTGGGAGAAAGAATAGGCGGCAGGGCTTAGCGATATTAGAAAAAACGGCGCCTCTCCCACGAGGAGGCGCCGTTTGTTTCGTGCTCAGTTGACTGTTAGTTGTTCGGAACTCTCAACGCGAAGTAGCCGCCGTTCCTACCTGCGCGTACATAGAAGAGCACATTGTCGCCTGGCTCGAGGCCTCTCATCGCATCGTTGAAATCGTTCACCGAGCGAATGGCCTGGCGGTTAATCTCCTGAATCAGGTAGCCCTCGCGAAGCCCGGCGCGCTCGGCGACGCTGCCGCTGCGGATGCCGGTGATCACCACTCCTTGCTCGTCCTCGTAGCCAAGTCGACGGGCGATTTCGGGAGTGAGCGGCCGCACCTGCATTCCAAGCCCTTCGAGCATGCTGTCGCTCTCTTCGGAGGGCGCGGTTTCACCGCCGGCGGTCAGATTCGACGGGCGCTCGCCGAGAATCACGGTAATCTCAGTCGGGCCGCCGTCACGCCGCACATTCAAACGGACACTGGCGCCGGGCGCCATTGCGCCGACACGATTGGTGAGATCCTGGGAATTGCTGATCTCCTCTCCATTGATAGCAAGTACCAGGTCGCCGCGCTTCAAGCCCGCTTTCTCCGCGGGAGATCCCTCGCTTACGTCGACCACAATCGCACCGCGCGGGCTGTCAAGGCCCAGTGCGGAGGCGATCTCATTGGTGGTGCTCTGGATCGTTACGCCGAGCCAGCCGCGAATCACCTTGCCGTGCTGCAGCAGGCTTTCCATGACCTGCTTCGCCAGGTTTGAGGGGATGGCGAAGCCCACGCCGCTAAAGGTTCCGGTGCTCGACGCGATCACGGAGTTGATCCCCACAAGCTCGCCCTTCATGTTGACAAGCGCGCCGCCGCTGTTGCCGGGATTGATTGCCGCGTCGGTCTGAATGAAGTCCTCATAGGTGATGTTCATGTTTACCGAACGGCCTTTGGCGCTGACGATTCCCGCAGTGACTGTATGGCGCAGCGCTTCGCTGAAGGGATTACCGATCGCCAGCACCCATTCGCCGACCTCAATTGCATCTGAGTCGCCGAATTCGATATAAGGCAGGCCCTTTTCTTTCACCCGAATCACCGCTAGGTCGGAATCGGGATCGGTGCCTACCACTTCGGCGTCGACGGTGCGGTTGTCGGGCAGTGTCACCTGGATCGTGTCAGCCTGTGCAACCACATGGTTGTTGGTCAAAATCACGCCATCGGGGTTGATGATAACGCCGCTGCCGAGGCCCTGCTGGCGTTGCTCGCGCGGCTGCCTGTCAGAGAAAAAGTCGTCATCGAAAAAGCGTCGCAGTTCATCGGGAATCTGAAATTGGGAGTTCTGCATGCGCACAACTCGTTCGCTGGAAATCGTCACCACTGCCGGAGTGGTTTTCTTGGAGACAAGCACGAAAGTCTGTTGCTGGGCCGGAAGTCCGGCAAGCCGCGCATCCAGCGCGGCCATCTCCGACTTCCAATCGTTGGTTGCCGTGGTGGTTGTTGCGCTTGACGTGAAGGCTGCTGCAATGATCAGTCCGCTGCCAAGCCCGACCAGTAGCAAAACCGCAGTTATCAGGACTGCTGAAATCTTGTTGCGAAACATTTTCTTTGTTCCTCCATTAATCAAAGCCGTCCGTTTCCGGCGGACAGGAAAGAACATAATCCATTAATCCATTACTCTCTGTAATGCCCATTTCTTCCGCGGGCAATAACTCCTCCGGCCAATCAAGACGAAGTACTACAGGCAGGAGTTTACATGCAGGGATATCGCCGCTCTTTCGAAGGCAGTGCTGTGTGAACGCTAGGCTTTGTTCTCGAATTCTCTCATTACCATGAAAGCGGCATTGCGCCCCGATTCCAAGCAGGGCTGATACCCGCCGCCTGGGCTGGTCCACGCCGAGGCGCAGTACAGGCCGTCAATGGGCGTCATTATCGGAAGGCGATTCATGTAAGAGTTTGCCATAGATTGCTCGTAGCCGTATATGGCTCCTTCCGGATTGGCTGTGAAGAACACGTTGGTAAGCGGTGTCGCAATTTCTTTGACTTCGATCATCGAGCGCAGGCCGGGTATAACCAGCCTCTCCGCTTGTTCGATCATGATGTCCGCAATGCGCTCCTTCTCGCGGTTGTACTCACCTTTCCTGCCTGTAAAATAGTCGGTCTCGAAGCGCCGCCAGGGCTCGTAGCCACTCAGGGTCATGATGCTCAACGTCGAGGTCCCCGGCTTGGAGTATCCTTTGTAGGCGTTGTCGTAAACAGTCACGGCGAGATCGACATTATCTGAATCGCACGCTAGGCATGCCTCGTAACTCTTTTCGACATCATCTCCTTTGCTGACAAATATTTCGTAACCTTTGATCTCTTCACGGAGTTCGTGGTTGAGGCCGAGCCAGATGATAAAAGTCGACAGCGAGGGGCGATAACTCTTCATCCTGTCCTGGTACGCCACGACACCCGGGGGGAGCCCCTCGTCGGGTAGCATGGCCATCGTCGTTGGCACGCTGGCGTTGGAGATTACGGATCTTGCCGGTATTAAGCTGCCGTTGGACAACGCCACGGCATCGATCGATCCGTCCTTGAGGGAAATTCCCGTCGCTTCCGTTTCCAGCATAACCTTCCCGCCGGCTTGTTCGATTACATGCATCAACGCGTTACTCAGATCCTGCGAGCGATTGATGATGTAATGCCCGCCGTAGCGCATGTAAGAGGCCGTGGCAACGGCGTAATAGAAGCCAGAGAGCTGGGATGGCGGGAGCCCATAGTATCCCCAGAAGGAAGAAAAGATACTTCTGAGCCTTGGATCGCGGATGTAATCGTCCATCAAATCGCCGAGGGTTTTATTGCGGATGTTCCACATCTTGGGATGCGTTGTCGGGAATGCCATCCGTTCCTGTACGGAGTCTCGGTCGAAAGGCAGCATCGCCTCGTCGAGGATTCCCAGAATTTCGGCGAAGAGTTGCTTGATGCCCCCAGACTCTTTCGGAAACAGGCCACAAAGCTGGTCTGCGATGGCGTCCGGATTCCGCTGCGGCCAGGTGAGGTCATAGTCCGGCGTGATGATGCGGCATAGATCCGGCAACTCGATGGTTTCTACATTGTCCGCGATCCCGGCTCCCTCGAATACGGCTCGCAGCGCCTCGCGGGCGCTGGCAGTGGCGTGTAGCGAAACGTCGAATTCATACTTGCCGTTTGCTCTTTCGAAGGAGGTTGCGTAACCGCCAGGCCGGTCATGTCTTTCAACGAGGGTGACCGGGAATCCCGCTCTCGCCAGGTGTGCGGCGGCGCAGAGCCCTCCCAGGCCGGCTCCGATGACGACAACAGGCCATTTATCTTTGCCCTCAGTTCCCGGCAACATCAGGCTCAAGCGTGATTTGTCGAGGGCGAAGCTTGCTGAGACCGCGGCCGCGAGCTTGAAAAAGTCTCTCCGCGAAGACGCAAAAACAGTTTTCTCATCATTTGTCATGCTAAGCCCCCCTTTGCTTGCTGGAAATTAGGTATTACCGAATCCAATAATATATTACGTAAGTATCCAAAATCGAGTTCAGAGAGCTGATGGATAACAAAAGCTGCGCAAGTTTGCGATTTCTATTGAGTTTCATTTTCTGCAAAGCAGACAAGCGGTGCGCCTTCCGTCCCCAAAGTCGAATAGTCCCGGCACTTCCGCGGCGCAGCGATCAAAAGCAAATGGACAGCGCGTCCTGAACACGCAACCCGACGGTGGCTCGAACGGGCTCGGGGGATCACCCTGCAGCAGGATCCGCTCTTCATTTTGGCACCTGCGCAACCTCGGCGCGGCGTCGAGCAGGGCACGCGTGTACGGATGCTCCGGCTGCTTGAGCACTTGCCCCGAGGGCCCATCCTCCATCACCCTTCCCAGGTAAACAACGATCACACGCTCCGTCAGCGCGCTCACTCCGGCCAGATCGTGTGAGATCAGCAGCAGCGCCAGATTGTTTTCCCTGTGGAGCCCGACCAGCAGCTCGGCGATCTCCGCCTGTGCTGCCACATCGAGGCTGGCGACCGGCTCGTCGGCCACAAGCAGGTTCGGTCCGATGGCCAGCGCCCGGGCCAACGCAATCCTCTGCCGCTGCCCCCCGGAAAACTGGTGCGGGTAGCGGCGGGAGTCGTCGGGTGAAAGTCCCACTTTGACGAGTAGCTCTTCGGCGGCCTCTTTCAGCTCTCTGCGCGATTTCACGCCGAGATGCCCGCGTATCGGCTCGGTGATCTGCGTGCCGACTCTCATCCGCGGGTTGAGCGAAGATGTGGGGTCCTGGAAAACCAGCTGTACCGCACGCCGCAGCTGTTGGGGCCTGTCGAAATCGACCGGAGCACCACGTAAAAACACCTCGCCGGAAGTGGGGCGTTGCAGCCCGACCAGCACGCGCGCTATCGTGCTCTTGCCGCAGCCCGATTCGCCCACTATCCCCACCGCGTCGCCCCCGCCGAGCGAGAAGCTGATCCCTTCGACCGCGCGTAGGGATTTCCGCCCGCTTCCGGGGGTGAAACGAGGGGGCGGGAAGTGGACCACCAAGTCGCGCACCTCGATCAGCTTTGCTGTGCGCTGCGTGCCTTCATCCTGCTCTTTCATTATGCTGCCTGCCCACCGACAAGTATATCAGCCGCGACGCTGATCGCAGAGTCCGTTGATTCATTGAACAAGATACTTGCGCTGGCGGGCTCTCCATGCAATAAATTATCCATCGATATTCCGAAGGCAATGGGGGGAACCATGAGAGAAGAGTTTGCGGCCAGCTGGGTAGCACTTTTCCTGCGCCTGTTTCTGGCGTTGGTGATCATCACCGCCGGTTTTTCGATGATATTTTTAACGACTCCCGGCGAGGAGGGCCAGAGCGCGACATTCGAGAGCGAGATTTTCGATAACTGGCCTCCCGATTCGCAACTCTGGGTGATGAGCTGGGCCGGCGAGGAGGGCAGCCCCGCCCTGATGTTGATCGCTCGCGGCATCGGCTTTGTCATTCCATGGGTGCTACTGATCGCCGGGGTAATGATCCTGGCGGGATTCCTGACCCGCTGGGCGGGTATAGCTCTCGCCTTTGCGTTCCTCGTGTTGCTGGTCGGTATTCTTATCAGAGATCCGGTTGCCGTCCTCTCCGGACACATATTGCCTTATTACCTCCTGATTCTGCTGATTCTGCTGCTGGAGCGAATGGGTAACATGTTCAGCGTCGACGCCCTTCTCTTCCATGGCCGCGAGCGCGAGATCGATAGCGGCGGAAGCTGGGCCGCATTGTTCGCACGGCTGGCACTGGGCTTTATCTTTCTGTTCGGCGCTTACCTCAAGCTGGGAATCGTCGGCCTTGATGCTTTCGTCCAGGAGACCTTCGTGCAAGGCTATTCCGGGACGTGGCTGCCGGGCTTCCTCCTGCCGATTGCCGGTTACTTCGACGTATTCGTCGAGCTGATCGGTGGCATCCTGCTCGTGCTGGGATTGCTTACACCGCTGGCGGCTGTCGTTCTCTGCATCTTCATGCTGATGCTGGTGTTCGGCCACCTGGTGGCCTCGCCCTTCTTCGGCTTCATGCCGAATATTCTGCCCTACCTCGGGGTGCTTCTGCTGATCTTCTACCTCTCGATGCGCGGTGCCAACCGGATTAGCCTCGACAACCTGATTTGGGGCCGCAAGCGCACCTGAAGGTTGACTGAATGGGTTACGGCGAAGACGAATTACGCAAGCTCTACAAGGATTTCTGCAGCGCGGAGGCAACTCACTGGACGGGCGCTAATGACCTGCAGCCGGTCGAAAAAGAGATCTTCGAACGCGAGATCACCAAGGGGCCCGTTCTGGACGCCGGCTGTGGCATCGGGCGCACATTTGCTTATTTCGAGCGCCGGGGGATCGACCTCGTCGGCATGGATGCCGTGCCCGAGATGATCGGGCGCGCACGTGAGCATGATCCTCTGGCCGACCTGGTTGAAGGCGAACTGCCGGAGATCGCCCGCCTGTTCGCTGAGGATTATTTTGCAGCCGTCATCTGCATCGGCAACGCCATTGGAGGCCTCCTGACTGAAGAGGAAAGGAATGATTTTGTCCACGGCGTTGCCAGAGTGCTGTGCCCCGGCGGTCGTTTCTTTTTAGACTACCGTCCGGCGGATATCGAGGAGGCGTTGTCTTTGGGCAACGAGATCGTCATTGACAACAGCTCTAGGGGAGGAGGCTACGGCGCGATCTTCGAGGAGGAGCTCGGCGGTAGGGAACACAGGTGCTACCAGTACTACCTTACGGAGCAGGAGATCAGCGGTTTGCTTGCCGGCGCGGGATTCAGTTTTCGTTTCGTCCAGGTTCCATGGCTGGAGTTCGGCTTCGAGATGACAATGGCCATCTGCAGGCTCACATAGCCTGCCGTGATTATGGGTATCTTTTAGTTCGGGCGCTTGCTAAGACGTAACGTCCGCTTGGGGGGCTGTTGGTGCGCCAACCGAAGCGTATTCCGCTACAAGCCGCATTGCGGTTCCGCGCCGCCTTTCGGTTCCCAGTCGCCCAGAAGGCACTGCACCGCCGCCATCAACGCTAGCGATGCGGTTTCCGTCCGCAGCACTCGCGGTCCCATCGAGATGCACAGGAATCCTGCCTCCAGCAGGCGCCGCATCTCCGCTTCGGTAAATCCCCCTTCGGGACCCGAGGCGATCACAACCGATCCTACTCCCCCGTGTTCTGCGGCGATGCGTGAAAGCGATCCGGCGCAAGGTTTCTCGCAGGCGAGTAGCTTAAGCGAGTCGGTGAAGCCGTCGAAGTCGAGTTTATCGAAAGGCACGGCCGGCTCAATTCGGGGAATCATCCTGCGCCCGCTCTGCTTCGCTGCCTCCAACGCCATCCTCCGCCAGCGGTCGGGTCGCTCCCCGCGAAAGGCCCTCTCGCTCTGCACCAGAACCAGCCGTGACAGCCCCAGCTCGGTGGCATGAACGATAATCTGCTCCAGCCTTGCAGCCTTCGGCACTGCCTGGATCAGCGTGATCGCCAACGGCGACTCCACCTCATCGGTCAACTTCTCGATTATCCGCGCCTTGAGTTGGCCCTTGCGTGCTGCTTCGACTTCGCAGCGGAACTCGCTGCCCTGTTCGGTGAATACGAACACCTCATCACCCGGACGCAAGCGGCAGACGTTCACACCGTGGTGCGCCTCTTCGCCCGCGATGGTGAACAGGCCGTCAACTATTCGTTTCCTGCTGCAGAAAAGGCGGTGTCGGCTCATTGACGGTTTTTCCTTGTTTCGGTTCTCGTTACTCATTGTCCTTGTTCGCCGGGGGGCATGCAAGAGCGCGCAACAAATCCACAGCCGGGACCCATTTGCCGTAACAATCAACGAGGTTGAGCAAATCGTGCATAATATACTAATATCTTCGACAGATAACGAATAAACCGCTTATTTTTTGGGGGTCGATTATGAAAGGGCGTGTTGCCGTCTGCGTAATAGCATTAACTCTTGCCTTTACCTCCCTGCTCTCCGCCCAGGAGTGCTTTAAGTTCGATGAGCCGTTGGCATTGGTCAAGGCTGCGAAGGAGCCGCGAGGCCAGAGCCTGGACATCGCCTGGAGCGGCTCAGTCTTCGGTATTGTTTACGATGACTATTGGCACGACAAAAACAAAACCGGCTCGTTCTTTATGGTTGTCGACAGCAACGGCAAGACACTATTCGGCCCAAAGAGGCTGGCCAAGAAACAGTACGGTACCGAGCCGAAGATCGAATGGATGGGTGATTCCTTTGCCATCGTTCACACCGCGGGGAAGAAGACCGGCGGCAACTGGCACCTGAAATACTATCTGGCCCGCTACAGCACCACAGGTAAGAAACTCAGCGAATACACTCTCGACGGCATCCCCGGCCTGGACTGGTACGGAAATCACACGCGCATGCAGTGGACAGGCAGCGAACTGGGAATCTTTTATGTCGCTGATCCACCGGAGGAGGGAATCTTGAAACTAATCTTCTGTAAGGCCGAAGCCGACGGCGCGCCGAGTGCAGGCAGGATAATCCATGATTACTTCTTTACCGGGAGCGACGCGATCTGGGACGGCGGACGTTTTGTCTACTTCGGCTTGTCGATGGTCGACGAAGAAACCTCGCAGCAGGATAAACCAACAGCCGTAATCATGACCCTCGACCGGGACGGCAACATCACATCGCAGAAGAAATACAATGATTTCATTTATGGCGGATTCTTTCAGGGCGCGTCACTAATCCCGCTCCCCAAGAAGAACCTCTATTTGCTGGCTTTTGGTGTGGCCAAGGCCGGCGCCCCTCCGCCCATCAGCAACCACTGGTACGATGTCTACACGACACAACTCAAGATCGCCGGCGGAAAATTCTCGAGGTTCCTGCCGAAGAACGCCACGATGAAAAAAACCGGGAGTTGGAGTTTTCCGACGATGCACCGGGACGGCAAGAAAAGCTACATCACCGCGTTGCTCGGCAACGCTGGCAGCAGCCTGGCCTTTGCGAAAATGAGCGCCAGGGGCGGGATTAAATCCGGGCCCATCGAGTTCCGCCGTCCGGAACCGGCCTGTGGCGCCTGCCCGCCATATTCAGCGTGGGGAGGGAGGGAATGCGGGATCGTGTGGGTTTATGGAGACCTGCTGTTCAACATTGCCATACCCTGACGGGCCGTCCAGGGATCATTTTCCCCAGGTGAACGGCGTTTTCAGACGCTCCTCCAGCCACGCCCGGTCGATCGTGATCCCGTACTGGCTGTGCTGCATCGTATGGCCGCTCTCATGTTCGAGCGCCTTCTTGTAGCATTCCAGGGCCGCTTCGCGCTCGCCAGCCGGAATACCTTCAGGGTTTTCTCCCCGGTGCCGGCCCAGGCCATTTCACGAATGAATTACACGCATTTCCTTTCTCCTCAACCAAAGAAAGGCCTTCGCCATGCGCTTAATGCCCGATCGGCCCTGTAGGATTAGACCCGACTCGACGAGGAAACGTTTACTATTCGCTGGTATCCACCCGCCCGAATTTGATGCTGACTTTCACACCGCCCTCAAGATTCAACGTTGCGTCGCGCGGGGCGCCGTAGCCGCGCGGGTCGGTGTAGCGCAGCAACGTCAGCAGGCGCTCGCCCTGGAGGGAAAAGCGATACATCGCCGGCCTGCCACCGGAGTTTACCAGTGTGTCCTCCTGCATCTCGAGGCCGGGCTCAGGCAGCCCGAGCGCCTTGTTCAGCGCGCCGGCCAAATCGGTGACCTCCATGCGCTTGAAAGAATCAGCGGTCACCTCTACGGGTGATGTCGTGCCGGCATATGTGATTTCTCCTGCGCCGCTCTTGTCGACTTTGAATTGCCAGCTTTCCTGGTTATCGCGATGCCGGTAATTGATCTCAATCGAGTTGCCTCCAACATGATCCACCGTCGCTGTACCGAGGAAGAAAGTCAGCTCACCGCTGTTATTGATCTGCCCCTTGAATTCGACAACCGCATGATCGGCAACCACGAGGCAGACCAGCACGGAGATCAAACCGATAACGAAGAAGTTATAGTCTACTGACATGCGGCCCCTCCCTGGCTTTGGTATGCCGCCATGATAGCAGAACAGGGAAACTTACGGTGTTTGTGGTGAGATTCCTGCCGGGCCGAATCAGAGATCGCGGTTGTTCATTATCTGCTCGCGCCAGGAGGCGAGGTTGCCGTCGCCATTGACTGTCGCCGCGAGGTCAAGCGCCTGGCGGATTGAGTGGTCCATGTTGTTGTACCAGAAGGTGCCGGTGCGGCCGAGCATCAGGAGATTCTCATAGCGGTTTAGGGCGGTTGTGGCCGCGTGCAGTTTTTCGCGGTATTCGATCGTGTAGATCGGGTAGGTGTTGCGAATGCGCTCGACGTGCAGGTCGACGATCTCGTTGTAGCGCCGCACCAGGCGGGTGCGCACCATGTCGCGCTCCACCAGCGAGCGCAGGTGCTCCGGCTCGTTCCAGAGGCCGTCGCCCTCCATGCAGGCCAGCTCGATACAGATACCGCTGTAGCCCGGCGGCGCAGTGTGCGCCGCGAAGTTGGCGGGCAGTGAAGCGCGGTTGAAGATCAACTCCTCGGCGCCATAATAGGTCCACTGGTAGGGCACTTGCGGCGGCCCTTCGATCTCGTAGTTGAAGGCGATCAAGCTGAGGAATTCCAGTCCCCAGTCGGGCAACTCGAGCAGTTTCGCCACGGCGCTTGGCGGTGCGGTCCAGACCACCAGATCGGGGCGCATGTTGAGGACGCCGCCGTCTTCGAGGCTGATGGTCAGCCCGGTGATCTTGTGCCCTGCGGTGGCAAGCCCGCTCACGCGTGCGCCCGTGTGGACGCTGCCGCCGTCGTTCTCGATTTTTCCTGCGAGCCGCTTGCAGAAGACATCCACACCTCCGCTGGCCGGATAAATGAACTTAGTCTTTACCGGCCTGGGGAAAAGGGTCGATTTGATCACCTTGAAAAGACTGGTCGCCTGGTATCGCTTGTCGATCACCGCGCGGTTGATGCCCGCGCTGGCCCAGTCGCTGTGGAGTTGATCGCAGGGGTAGCGCAGGAACTTCTCGGTGTAGGGCTTGAAGAAGAGGCGGTAGAGTGTCTTGCCGTAGAGGCTGAGGATGTACTGCTCGAAGCTCTCGTCCTTAGCCCGGCCGCGGAGGAAGAGGTCGAAGAAAGCCCCAACCATCACCCCGAACGGCATCCTGAAGAGGCTTTTTCGCGCCAACGGCCAGTCGTGATAACGGTTGAAGAACCACACACCGCTACTGCGGTCGATGATTATCTTGTCATCGCCGAGCGTCTCGTCGATGAACTCCAGCACCGTGGGATCGTCGGTGTGGAAGCGGTGCGGGCCGATGTCGAAGGTGTGGCCGTTGTAGTGGAACGAGCGCGCCAGGCCGCCGACGGTCTTCTCCAGCTCGACCACCGTGACGTCCCAGCCCTCGCGCGACAGCTGCCGCGCCGCCGTCAGCCCCGATATCCCCGCACCCACGACTACCGCGTTGCCCTTACCGCTCACTTTTTCCCTCCCGAGGTCTTGAACATCCGCCGTACGGTCATTTCGCCTTTTGTCTCGAAGCGGCCGGTAATGATGTTAACCAGATTTCGCAAGACGCTCAGCGGATGAAAGATAGCCTTGGTAAGAGCGTAGCGCAAGTAGAGGCGCGCGCGACGGCGGCTGAGCGCTTTGTAATCGGGGCGCCAGCGCGGGCTCCAGCAGAGCTCTTCGTAGTCTTTCCAATGGCCGTGCAGATCGGCGGCGTCGTTCCAGGCTTCCGCGCCCGGCAGAGGAGTGAAGATGAAGATGCTGAACTCATCGGCGCCCAGCCGCGTCAGCCTGCCGACGAGCCGCGAAGTCAGCCGCCTGTCCTCTCCCGTCTCGCCCGGATAGCCGAGGATGAAGAAGAGCCCGGTGCGGATCTTGAGCTTGCGGCAGAGCCTCACCAGTTTCTCGGTATGGCCGAAGTCGAGCGGCTTGTCCATCAGTTTCAGCACCCGCTCGCTGCCGCTCTCGGGCGCGAGGCAGATGTAGCGGCAGCCGGCGCGCTTGAGCGCCCTCACCGTTTCCTCATCGATCGTCTCCGCCTTGATCCCGCTCGGGAGGCTGATCGAGATGTCCAGGCCGCGTCTCCCGATCTCGTCGCAGATCTCTATCACCCGCTTTTGATTGACAGCGAAGTTTTCGTCCTGGAAGTGGAAATCACGCACGGCGTAACGCCGCAGCCACTCCTCCATCTCGTCAACCACGTTGGCGGCGCTACGGGCTCGCCAACGGCGGCCGCAGATGCCGGGTGTGGTGCAGAAGCGGCATGAGTAGGGGCAGCCGCGTGAGGAGATCATGAAGATGTGCCTGCCGCGCACCGGCCCATGGCTCAGCCCCAGGTTCCAGTAATTTTCCAACGGCAGCAGGTCGACGGCCGGGAAGGGGATCTCGTCGAGGCTCTCGATCTCCTCTGATTCCGTCTCCCGCCCGCCGGGAAGAATCAGCCCCGGTACATTCGCGAGCGGTGTTCTCCCTTTGAGCGCCTCACACAATCGCTCGGCGGCGATTTCCCCCTCGCCCTTGACGACAAAATCCGCGCCCGCATCGAGGAACGGCTTGCTGACGACAGTGGGGTGGTGGCCGCCGATCACTACCGGCACAGCGAGCAGTTGCTTGATCTTCTCGATTATAACCAGCGTCGCGCTGTGCTGCGCCCCGCTGTGGCAGCCGATGCCGACCAGCTCAGCGTCTTTGGGGATGCGCTCGACGATCTCGTCGAACGGCAGGCCGCGCGCGACATATTTCTCCTTGAACAGGATCGCCCGCCGCGGTGCCTCGCCGAAGGCATCGATAAGCGTAACCTCGTGACCCGCCTTCCTCAGCCAGGCCGCCAGGTAAGCCAGGCCGGTGGGCATCGCCGGGATGCCGCCGAAGGGATCGCCCTGCTGGTGGATCAGGGGAGGATAGATGAGCGTTACCCGCACCGCGCCCGCCTCATTCCTTTACCGCCGTCCAGACCATGCGGACGCCGAGGTAGCGCAACGGCCAGAAGCCCATAGTCAGTTCGCAAAAGCGCAGAGCGGCGACCAACAGCTTGTTTCCGGAACTTGTCACATGCCAGACGTAGCTGCTGCTCGGCCTGCCGAGGTGCCGCTTTATCAAGCGCCACATCTTCCAGGGATAGTTGCGCCACAGGGCGCCGCGCTCCTCCTTCGGGATAAGGTGGGCGAGGAAAACCATCGGATTGAGCGCGTTCGGTTCGATTGAAATGAAGCGCCCTCCAGGCCTGAGCGCACGTGCGATTTCCCTCATCGCCAAGTCGGTATCGGGGACATGGTGCAGCACGTCGAAGCCGAGCACCGCGTCGAAATCGTTGTCATCGAACGGCAGTGTCATGACACTCGCCACCTGCGTTTCGATATTAACCAAACCCTTTGCCTCTACTAGGCTATCGGCTGCTCTGACCATCTCCGGGCTGATGTCGATGCCGACTAGCCGCTCGACTTTCGGTGCGAGGATCGGGAAATAGATACCGCTGCCGCAGCCGATGTCCAGAACTTTCCCCGCGGGCTCGGGGAAGGCGTAGCTGAGGATCGACTCGAACTCAGGCACCAGATCGGGCCGCTTGTCAAGCAGGAAGGGATCGAAGCGCGTGTCGTAGCCGCAGTTGAACAGGCCCTGCGTCGGGCGGCGGTCCGACATCATTCGGTCGTAATGTTCGCGCTGCTGCTCGTCAGAGGGCATTTTCCAGAATCTTCACAGTCAATGAAGCGGAAGTATAGCACGCACAAACATTGTGCCAATTGGGAAAGTGGCTCGTCTTGGCGACCGGCGCCCGGTCGTCACTTTATACCAAGCCAGACGTTGACGTCGTCGCTGAACTCGTTGGCCACCGCCAGGTCGGGAATCCCGTCGCCGTTGAAGTCGGCCGAAGTCACCGCCGAGGGCGACCAGCCGCAGGGCAGCGCGCCCGCCGGCTTGAGCACGCCGTCGTCGTTGACGAGAATCACACACTCATGCGTGCCGAAGGAGGCGGCAGCCGCGTCAATGTCGCCGTCGCCGTCAAAATCAGCGATCGCAATACTTGTGATGCTGCCGCCCGCTGAAATGAATCCGGCCTTGCTTAGCGTGCCGTCGCCGTTTCCTTTCAGCAGAGCTAGGTCGTTATCGCCGTAGTCGGAGAAGATGCCGCCGTTGCCGATGAGGGCGTCGGTGTTGCCGTCGCCGTTGAAGTCGGCTGCCGCGATGCAGAACGGGAAGGGCCCGGCGTTATACTCGACTCCGTCTTTGAATGTCCGCGCCCCGGCGTTTATGAACACCGACAGCTTTTTCTGATCGACCACAAGCAGGTCCGGTGCGCCGTCGCCGTTCAGGTCAGCGGCAACGAGGTTCTCGCCGCGACCGCCGAGTGCGAAGATTAGCGCTTTGCCAAATGATCCACTCCCATCGCCGAACAGCACCCGTACGTCGCCGTTGCGGTTATGGGCGAGCGCAAGATCAATGTTGCCGTCGCCGTCGAAGTCCGCCGCCTCGACCGCCTCTGGGAAATCGCCGACCTCGATCGCCGCCGGCTGCGCGAAGCGTCCCTTGCCAAGTCCTTTGCTGATAAACAGCCGCTTCGCCGGCTCCCAGGTCGAGGCCACAGCCAGATCCAGCACTCCATCGCCGTCGACATCCACCGGCAGTACATATTCGTTACTGCCTCCGCCTCCGGGTAACAGCAGCCGAGAGGGGAAGCCGCCCTCGCCGTCACCGGGCAGGAAGCTGACGCCACCGTCATCGCCGGTGACGAGATCGATGTGACCGTCGCCGTTGAGGTCAGCCGCGCGGATCGATTCGGGATCGTCGCCCGCGGGAACCCTCCCCGCGAAGCGGAAGCCGAGATCACCGCTAACCATGAGCGCTGTTCCCAAAATGACTGATTGAGGTCTGCCGGGGATGACAAAGTCGTAGTCGATGTCAACATCCCTCTCGGCGTCCTTGAGTGTCAGAACCTCAGTCCGGTCGAGGGGACGGACCATGCCCCCTTCCTCGATGGTGCCGGAGATCGACCTGAGTATACGCCCCGGGAGCATCGCCCCGCGCGTGATGCGGTAGTCGCTGTAATTGGTCTTGAATGTCAACCTGAGCCCGTTTGTTGCCAGCCTGAACGAGTCGCTGAGCAAAGTGCCGTCGGGCGCGAGGACGAAAGAGCGTTCAAGGCCGTCAGGATATCTCGCCACAACGGTCATCGGATCTGAATCCCGCTCGCGCCGGCTCATGCTCAGGCCGGCACCCAGCTTGTCTTCTGCCTCCATCAGCGGGAAAAGCAGGGCCTGTGCACGCAGGCGGTTGAAATGATACACATCCATCGTGCCGCCATCAGGACCGTGGTAGGAGCGCACCCGCCGCGTCGAGCTATTAACCAGATAGGCCAGCCGACCGTCGAAAGACTCCGAGCTCCACCCTTCTCCCGTCGTCACGCTGCGGAAGGCTGCGTCATCACCATAGGTGTTCACCTGTGTGCCTGCAGGCTCACCGTTGACCGTCAGGTCGTAGGTCACCCTGGCGGTCCGCAGCTCCAAAAGGGCTTCGACACCCCCGATCGACCGCCGGTGAAGCCGCAGGGCCCGTCCCGTGTCCTCCTGGGGGAAAGCGAACGAGGTCACGGTCATCAGCATGGCAAAGGCAAGGACTGTAGATGCTTTTCTCATCGCACTCGCTTAACCCGATTGATTACTGAAGAATCTAGCAGACTGCGCCGGCGTTGTCACCGGCAGGCTCGGCCCGGGAGGCACAACCGGTGGTTTTGTTATCATTGTTAACTAAATAATCTGCGTTTGCACAAATTAACAATTTATAAAACCGCTCAAATTTGTTATAATATACGTAGATAATAATACATAATGAGAAATTGAGCCTGGTGCCCTGGAGCTTGAGGCCAATGGGTGACGGAGTCGATAGTTCCCGAACGGCGGTGGATGGTATTGGCTTGGCCCGTGAAGATCTGCTGCTGGGGGACGAACGCCTGGAGCGGGAAAAGCAACTGCTGACCATCTTCGAGCGGCTGAGTTATTTCCCCCGAGACCGAGATCCCGTTTTATGGGCGCGGCTCAACAGGGATCTTGGGGAAGAACTGCTGCGGATTCACTCCACCGGCTTTCGCGTGAACCTCGAGGCGGCGTTCCAGTGCTTCCACAGCGCACACCAGGTCTATACCCGCAAAACCCACCCGATGGCCTGGGCAGAGATTCACAACGATATCGCGCGCACCTGGGAGCTTTCCATCGAAGGGGACCGGCGGATGACTCTCTGGTTGGCGATCCAGCACTATGAAGCGGCCCTCGAGGTCTGCATCAAGGAGAGCAATCCGGAGGCCTGGGCGGCGCTGCAGAACAATCTCGGCAACGCCTTGAGCGAGATTCCCGGCGAGGACCGCATCGGCAACATCAAGCGTGGCATCGCGCACTATAATGCTGCACTTGAAATCCGCACCCGCGAGAGCAACGCATACGCCTTCGCCATCACGATGAGCAATCTCGGCTGCGCCCACAGCCAACTCCCGGTAGGCGACTGGGCTTTCAACCTTGTACAGGCTATCAGTTGCCATGAGGCCGCCCTCTCCGTGTTCACGCGCGAGGAGTACCCGATAGAGTGGGCCGAAGCGCTTAACAACCTCGGCAACGCCTATCGCAAAATGCCCACGGGCTACAGGCAGGCAAACCTGCGTGGCGCAGCTGAGTGCTATACCCGGGCGCTCGAGGTCCGCACCCGGGAGGATATGCCTCTCGAGCATGCCAGGACGCATCGTAACCTTGCGATGGCTTACCTTGATGATGATTTCCCCCTCTCGGAACGTGAGCGGCTGGTTATCGCTTTGGAGAGTCTGCAGGCAGCCTGCGATGTCTTCGAGGAGTTCGGGCAGGCCGACAAGAGGTCCTGCGAGATGCGCGAGCTAATAAAAGACCGCCTCAAAGAGCTGGAAATCTAGACACATTTACCTGCCCGCTCTCAGTCCTCTTCCAAACGCGGTCGCGGATGCGTCCGTTTGAACGGAGCACCGCGTTAAGCCGATGCGGCTGGTAATACAACTGGAAGATTTAATGCAAAGGCTTTGTGAGAAACGCACAAAAAAGCCTTGCATATGATCTAAGGCAGGTGCTATAGTTTCCCACTGCGTAACAAACATAAGAAATCCAGGGAGGATTTTGATCGGGGATTTGTATCACAGGGTCGGCCGAGATTAACTCGGAACGATCCGGGGTTTGTCCTGACCCAAGGCTTTTATTGCAGGGTGGAAGGGCAGGGCTCACCTACTTAGGTAGCGAGCAATTCGGGGCGCTATTCGGCGCCTCACGGAACAGGATTGAGGAGGTGGATCAAATGAAGAAACTTATCGCATTGATTTTGGCTGGTCTTCTTTCGCTTGCGATTCTGGTCGCCTGCGGTGAGCAGCCCCCTGCAGTAGAAGAGGGCACAACCGAAGAAGGCGCCGTTGAGGAAGCCGCACCTGAAGAAACCCCACCAGAAGAAGGCGTCATTGAAGAAGGTGCTGAGGAAGAAGGCGGTGAGGAAGAAGGCGCCGTGGAGGAGGGTTGATAACCCTGCTTCTTTGAGCGTTCTGATTTCTTATTAAGCAGTTGGTACCCCGGCGCGGGCTTCCGCGCCGGGGATTCTGTAACCCCGGTCAAATTCCTTCACCCTGAGTGATGATTGTTATGCAGAGTTGATGTCGAACTGATAAAAAAGAATTTTAAGAATCTCAGGCAAAAGAGAGGTGGCGCCCGGGTCAACAACGCGCCGCCTTAAATTTTGTACGGGCGAGGAGATTCAGGCGGCTATTCCATTTCCGCTTCGCTTTCTTCTTCTCGCGGTACCAGCCGATTCACAATCTCAGCAGCCAGCTGAGCAACGATTTCATTCTTCGCTGGTCCCGACGACAACCCCGGCTCCCAGACGGGCGGGAAACTGCCGGCCTTACCTCGGGCGCTCAGGCTTTCCGCCCTCATCACTTCTCCGCTGACAGTGTCGATGAAATAGACTGTCACTGTCAGCTCGCTGTCCGTGCCTCTGCTGTAATGGAAGCGTTCCACCTCCCCGGTTATAGCCAAGTCCGCGCCGAGCTCGGCGCCGAGGGCTGCCGCAGAAGCCAGTTCCTCTCGCGGTGTGCTCTGCAGGCTAAACGGGGAGGAGCCGAGAGCCAACGAGATCTGAGCGAACGGTCCGGCCTGCAGCAGGCGCCGGTGCAGTTCGGACGCGAAGGCAGCTCCGATCCCCGGTTGCGAACTAGGTTCGTCAAAGGCGAGCACAACCACCCTCCTGTTGGAGTAGCCGCTAAGATCGTGGCTGACGAGCGGTTGTTCGCGATAGATCCTCACGCCACCGCATCCGGATAGCAAGAAAAGCACCAGAATCAGCAGAGAAAGCTTCTTCACCTCTTCACCTCAGCGTTGCGGAGCATAGTACCCGGGTCTGGTGCGCACGTCGTAGCTTTTTCCCTTCACCCGTACTTCTATTTTCCGCCAGCGTCCGTCGTAATGCCCGTTGTTCGAAACGTAGCTTATCAGATACTGGCTCTTGAGGTCGCTGGCGATCTCATTATAGGCCTGCATCAGCCCCTCGACCGCCTGCGGAGTGAAGATGCGGCCGCCGGTTTGGCTTACAAGAGAGCTCAGTTCGCCGACGGCCTTCGCATCGCGCATCCTGAAAGCCACCGTGTAGACGACCGCTTCCTGACGCTTCGCTTCTTCCAGAATGTATTCAAAGGTGATCGGCTGGCCGTAAGGACCCTGGCCGAGACTCTCGTCCTTGCCATCGGTCAGCAGCACCAGCACTTTCTTCTCGTTCAGGAAGCGAAGCTTGCCGAGCGCAAAATGGATTGCCGAATAGAGGAATGTACCCCCGTACGATTTAATTTCCTTGATTGCTTCGATCGCGCTGGCGTTGTCGCCGTCGAGATCCTTGAGCAGCTCGATATTGTGGCTGAATGCGATTACAAAACTGCGATCCTCCTCCCTCAATGCCTCGAGAAAACTTGTCGCGGCCCGCTTGGCGTCCTCGATATCTTTCTCCATGCTGCCACTGCAGTCGACGAGCAACCCGACCGTGATCGGGCGCGTTTCGTAGCGGAAACTCTCGATTATCTGCGGCTTGCCGTCCTCGTAGATCTCGAAGTCGTTCTGCTCGAGGTCGAGCACATAGTTATTTGCGTTGTCGTTGACGACCACGGGAAGGTAGACGAGTTGCACAAATTCCATGTGCCCTTCGAGCGTGGTGCGCCGCATTAGACCCTCCATTTCCCTCGGTTGCATCAGCAGGGCCAGGCCGAACGACGGCGAGCCCGGGCTGCGCTCCGAGCTCGGTATCCAGGAGATGCTTTTCAACTTGCCGTCGGAGCCCAGGTCGCGGGCCTCGAAATTGATATTTATCGCCTCCCTGGGGGCGGTCTCGCGCCCGAGTATGTCCGCCCAGCGAACGCTGCCTTCGATGGTCGGACCGGTGCCATCTCGCCGGCGCACGGCCAGGTCAAGGGAAGGGAGCGGTTGGGCGGTGTATCGGCTGCCGCTCTCGCGCAGTCCTTCGCCCTTCGGCTCACCACCGACCTCCGTCAGGACAAGGAAGCAGCTCTTGGATTCGCCCTCCATCTCGTTGAAGCGGAGGGAGATCATCAGCGCGTCGGCCTCCCAAGCAGCGTTACCCTCCGGGCAGCCCAGGTAATCGTCGTCGCGCATCTCGGCGGCGAAGTAGAGCGCATCGTCGTCCCAGGCGAACCAGAACATGGCGCTGAGGTCGTCAGGACCCGACCAATCGGCTCCGCGCACAAGCTTGGGCGAATTGAGCATAATCGGTGTGAAATCGGCCCACTCGAACAATCGGCCGTCGATGAAAACTCTTGGAGGTCGTCGCTCGATAGTGATGCTGTTGACCGCTTCGTCGGCCTGCTGTGCCGGGATAAGCAGCAGTGCCGCCGTCAGGGCCGCGGAAACAATCTGTATGATTGGCATTGTCAGTTGACCTGAAACCTCTCGCGCTGTGTTTCTAATTGTAACTACAGGGCGTTAACGCCGCAACGATCTACGTTGACACTCTCTTCCCGGCGCCGATATACTGCGCCCTCCCGGGGAAGGGATCGAAGGATTCCGGATGCATAAATATTATAAGTGGATTGCAGCATTTTTCCTGTTGGCCGTAATACTGATTCTTCGCCAGACAACCGGAATTATCAGCGTCGAGACCTACACCAACGCCGCAGGCGAACAGAGGCTGAGCTACGGCTTCTGGTCGATAGTCCCGCCGTTGCTGACACTGGTACTTGCCTTCACGACTCGACAGGTGATTATCGCTCTTTTCGCCGGCATCCTGGCGGGCGGCATCGTCAGCGCGAACTACAATATCGTTGGAGCTTACATGCTCCCTGCGCTCGGGAGCACCGAGTACGCCCAGATCCTGCTGATCTACCTGTGGTGCCTGGGAGGGCTGATCGGCCTCTGGACCAAGACCGGTGGAGCGGAGTATTTCGCCAATTGGGCAGCGAGCCACATCGTCCGTGGACCCCGCAGCGCAAAATTCTTCGCCTATGTTATGGGCTTGGTATTCCACCAGGGCGGCACGATCTCCACCATCCTCGCCGGCACTACCGTGAGGCCTGTCTGCGACGAGGAACGCGTGAGTCACGAGGAGCTCAGCGCCATCGTCGATTCCACCGCAAGCCCCGTCGCCACCATCCTTCCCCTCAACGTCTGGCCCACCTATACCGGAGCGTTCATCATCGGCAGCGCCCCCTTCCTCACCAACATGGACGAGGCTGTGCTCTTCTACTGGAAGTCGATCCCCTTCAACTTCTTCGCCTGGTTCGCGCTGCTTATCACTCTCGGGCTGGCACTGGAGAAGCTGCCGTGGTACGGCAAGCGGATGAGTGCGGCGATGAAGCGCGCTCGCGAGACCGGCAAGCTCAACGCCGACGGCGCGGCACCGCTGATGAGCAAAGAACTCAGCGTGGTAAATGTAGTAAAGGGCTACCGCACCGGCCTGGAAGACTTCCTCATCCCGCTCGGATCGCTGATCCTGATTGCTTTGGCGGGTATCTTTCTCGCGGGCAAGCCGGCAGTCAACGAAGCATTCTTCAGCGCCGTGTTCATCGCGCTGCTGGTCGCCATGATGAAAGGGATGCCTGTGTCCACCGCCGTTGACGGTTTCATCGAGGGCTGCAAGGGAGTTACCCTTGGTGCCATTATCCTGGGCCTTGCAGTCATTCTCGGGTCGGTCAGCGATAAGCTCGGCACCGCCCACTTCATTGTCACCTCCCTTAGCAACTTTCTGCCGGCGTTGATCCTGCCGGCCTCATTCCTGGCAATCTGCATGTTCATCGCGTTCAGCACCGGCACCAGCCTCGGCACCTACGCAGTGGTGTTGCCCATTTCCATGCCGCTGGCGGCCGAGGTCGCGCGGGTCAACGGCCTGGCCAACCTGGAACTGTTCATGACGCTTTGCTTCGCCTCCGTCATCGGAGGAGCGGTCTACGGCGACAGGTGCAGCCCGATCTCCGATACAACCATCCTCAGCTCCGTCGCCACGGGCGCGGACCTGATGGACCACGTCTACAGCCAGCTTCCTCTAGCCACCCTCGGAGCTACCCTCGCGGCCGTGGCCTTTGTGATTGCTACACTATTCTGCTTCTGACGTGTTGCTTGAAAGGAAGCATCGATGAGCAATACTTCCTTGCGGATAAAACCGATAGGGATCGTCCATTCCCCCTACAAGGAAAGGTTGGGGACGCCGATTCAGGGGACATTTGCGCCCGAGGGCAAAGGCACGATAGAAATATTCGAGGAATTCGCTGAGGGTTTGGCCGACATCGGCGGCTTTTCACATATTTGGGTTCTGTACCAGTTCCATCTCTCCGAAGGCTACAATCTGAAGGTGGTGCCCTTCATGGACGATGTAGAACGCGGGCTCTTTTCAACCCGCGCTTCCAGGCGCCCGAATCCCATCGGGCTTTCGCTGCTCAGGCTGCTGCAGGTTGTAGGGCCTGCCCTGCACGTCGCAGAGCTGGATATCGTCGACGGCACACCGGTTCTCGACATCAAGCCCTATCTCCCCGATATCGACAGCCGAACCAACGCCCGCAGCGGTTGGCTCGACAGGATAGAAGACGAGACGCGCAGGCGGCGCTCCCGAGCCGACGGGCGCTTCTGCGGGAGGATGGAAAAGCGCGGCACCCAACCGGAATAAATGCTGCCGTCCCGGCCAGCGTCTCCCGGAAGAGCGCTGAATATACTCGTTTGAAACAGGCTCAACCCTTCCGGGCTGGGCCAGTGCCCATCACACTCTGGACTAGCCCGCCTTCGCTGAGCTAACATTGTTCCTTTGTCGGGGAAGGGGAACATAAAAAGTGAAGCTATATACAAAGATTTTCATCGGCCTGATCCTCGGGGCGATTGTGGGTGTCGTCTTGACGCTCACCGGGCTGGGCCAGTGGGGAGCCTGGCTGCAGCCGGTCGGCGACATCTTCATCAACCTGATCAAGATGGTTGTCATCCCGCTAGTAATGGCCTCGATCATCCTCGGCACCGCCAGCCTCGGCGACCTGCGCTCCCTCGGGCGGATCGGACTCAAGACAATTTCCTTCTACCTCATCGGCTCGGCCATCGCCGTGGCCTTCGGTCTTGTCGCTGCCAACTTCTTCCAGCCAGGCTCCGGTCTCGACGACGAGAGGCGCCAGGCCATCGTCGCGGAGGTTGAAAAGAGTGAGGAGATGATGCGGAAAATCGAGGGCGCCGAGCGCGGAGCGCGTGAGGAACGCGGCATCGGCGAGGTGCTCAACAGCATCATACCCCCCAACCCGATCGAGGCGATGGCCCAGGGGCGGATGCTGCCGATTATCTTTTTCAGCATCCTCCTCGGCATCGCGCTGACGATGGTCAAGGAGGGGCCGCGTTCGAGCGTAGTCGGCTTCCTCGAGGGGATAAACGATGCCATGATTGTGCTCGTCAACGGCATCATGGCGCTCGCTCCATACGCTGTATTCGCCATCATCACCGCTGTTACCGCACAACTTGGCGTCGAGTTCCTGCTCTCTCTGATGAAATACGCGCTGGTAACTATCGGCACGATGGCAACCTTCTACCTGATTTTCTACTCGCTGGTCGTCCGCCTGCTCGGAGGCACCAATCCCTGGAAGTTCTTCAAGGCGATGCGGCCCGTCGGCCTGATCGCCTTCAGCACCTGCAGTTCCAACGCCACGCTGCCAGAGAACATGATGGTCTGTCAGAAGGATCTGGGTGTGCCGAAACCGGTATCTTCATTCGTCCTGCCGCTGGGAGCCACGATTAACATGAACGGCACCGCCATCTACCAGGGCATCAGTGTGATGTTCATTGCCCAGGTCTTCCTGCCGCCCGGAGAGACCCTCTCGCTGACCCAGCAACTCACCGTCGTACTCACGGCGGTTCTCGCGTCGGTTGGCGCCGCGGGCGTTCCCGGAGCGGGCATGGTGATGCTGGCGATGGTGCTTTCCTCGGTCGGCCTACCGACGGCGGGCATCGCTGTTGTACTCGGTGTCGAAAGAATCCTCGACATGTGCCGTACGGTTCTCAACGTTACCGGTGATGCGGCAGGGGCGGTGATCGTCGGTCATACGGAGGGCGGGTTGAAGCCGCCGGAAAACAACGAAGAGGCAGCGTGACCTGTATAAATAGGGTCTGGAACACCTACTTTGAGGAGCTGAAACATCAGCCGCCTCGGTAGTCCTGAGGTGAAAGGGACATATAAATTGCAGCGGTTATGAGAAAGCGGGGAACCATAAGATCGCAAGAGATAACTATTAGGGAGCAGCGTTTTTCTGTGCTGGCTTTGATTTACCTGTAGTTGTATAATGCGTAATGAATTGGAAACATATAGCCCAAGGCATGGTTTCCGCTGGATCAATTGGCTGGCAATCAGACTTTCGAGCATAAAAAGGCTCGAGGAGGTTACGTGAGGAGGGGTCATTCAATGAGGGAATCGTTCACCTTAGTTGTACTGCTAGCAGTATTCTGTATTACGACGGTTTACGCGGCACAGGATGATGCTGTAACAAGCCACTTCAAGAGTATTCTTCAGAACAAGCAGGTCAGGCTGAAGATGGACGTCCTCAGCGCCGATGACCTGCAGTTCGGCGAGAGAGAAAACCACACATTTTTCGACACCGAAGGTGCCTATTATCTTGCCTCCTTCTTCTCCTCTGCCAGCGAGGGGAAGAGCAAGATGGTGACCATTAAGGAGTACACCATCCAGGATCTGCTCAACAGGCTTAAAGTGCAATATCCGCTTTACGAAGACAAACGCTATGTCACCGTCGGCGTGGGCACTCAGTTGACCGTTTCCGTCGTTGCTTGGGACGGCAACGGCGCTCTGGCTGTTGGCCTCACGGGGGACGAAGGCCTCAGCTTCATCTACTTCGAGTTCGGCGACATCTGGAAGGAATTGGGCTCTTCCGGAATGGAAGAGTACGTTCGTAAGGCGCTGGCTTTCTAGTAAAGCCCGATCCAACCGACGGCATTGCGGCCTCCCCGGCGTTGTGCTAACCTCCCGCCCTGCGAAAGATCAGGGGGAAGGTGCATACAGAGATGGGCAACGCGGTGCTGGACAAATACGAGGCAGTAATCGGATTAGAAGTTCACGCCCAGCTTCTGACCGAGAGCAAGCTGTTCTGCCGCGACAACACCCGTTTCGGCGCTCCCCCGAACAGCAACACCTGCCCGGTCTGCCTCGGCATGCCCGGCACCTTGCCGGTGCTCAACCACCGCGCCATAGACTTCGCCATCAAAGCCGCGCTCGGCCTCGGCTGCGAAATACATTCGATCAGTCAGTTCGCACGCAAGAACTACTTTTATCCCGACCTTACCAAAGGCTATCAGATCACACAGTACGACAAACCCCTGGCGGAGCATGGCCGCATCGTGATCGAGCTCGAGGACGGCGGGCGAAAGGAAATCGGTGTCCATCGGCTCCACATAGAGGAAGACGCCGGCAAGATGATGCACGAGGGCGGCGAGCGCAGCCGCGTAGACTTCAACCGCTGCGGCGTAGCGCTGATCGAGATCGTCAGCGAGCCCGACCTCCGCTCTCCGGCGGAGGCTGAATTGTACCTGCAAAAGATCCGCACCATACTTGTTTACCTGGAGGTCTGCGACGGCAACATGGAGGAAGGCTCGCTGCGCTGCGATGCCAACCTCAGCATTCGGCCGAAGGGCAGCAACGAGCTGTTTACCAAGGCCGAGGTGAAGAACATGAATTCCTTCCGCGGTGTGCGCCGTGCGCTCGAATACGAGATACGTCGCCAGGTCGAGGTGGTAGAGGGCGGTGGCGAGGTGGTGCAGGAGACCCGCCTATGGGACGAATCAGCTGGCGTGACCCGCCCGATGCGCTCCAAGGAAGAGGCGCATGACTACCGCTATTTCCCCGAGCCCGACCTTGTGCTCCTGCGTGTCGATGCCGATTGGCTGACCAGGATCGGCGAAGCCTTGCCTGAGTTGCCGGACGCCAAGATAAAGCGGCTGGTCGCTGATTACGGCATCCCCCGCTACGACGCCACTGTCTTGGCCGCCGAACGCCTGCTGGCCGACTACTACGAGAAGGTTGCCGCGGCTGCCGGCGACAACAAGCTGGCCTCGAACTGGGTGATGGGCGAAGTCCTGCGGATCCTGAAGGAAAAGGGCCTCGGAATCTCCGATTTCAAAGTGCCGCCCGAGCAGCTAGCCGAACTGCTCAAGATGCTCAAGTCCGGCGAGGTGAGTGCAGCCGCCGCTAAAGAGGTCTTCGACGAAATGGCGGCCACCCATAAGCCGCCGCGGCAGATAATAGAGGGAAAAAACCTCTCCCAGATGAGCGGCGACAGCGAGATCCGCGCGGTCGCCCTGGAGGTAATCCGCAACAATCCCAAGCCATATAATCAATACAAGAGCGGCAAGACCGCGACATTCGGTTTCTTCGTCGGCCAGGTGATGAAGGCAACCCGCGGCCGCGCCAACCCGCAGATCACGCAAAAAGTACTGCGTGAGCTGCTGGACGCGGACACACTTCCGCAACCTTAAAGTTCAGCCCATCGCCTCTTCCCGGGATTCAGGATATCGTTGAATCATGCTCCGCGGATTGGGCAAGATCTGCGGGCGACGATACGGCCAGGGGCAACTTTTTCCCCTGCTCGCTTGTTTCGCCGGCATTGCGGAGCGGTTATCACAACAAGCCTAATGCATTGTGAATTAAGCACTTGCTGTCCATACGCGTTCTTGCAGGCCGGTATGGTACGGAAACTGCTAAGAGGTTGGTGGTAGTTTTGGACTTGCTGCCTTCGACACTGCGTCGAACGCTCTCCGGGGGCAAAAATCAATGGCCCTGGTTCCGCCCCCGGGGGGCTCCCTCGCAGCGAGGGAGCCGCAAGAAGGCGGCCATAGAAAAGTAATCAGGAGCAGCATGCGATGGGTACAAGCTCATTTTATTCGGCACTTGCCGGACTAAACTCCAACCGTACAGCCATCGACGTGATCGGCAACAACCTGGCGAACCTCAACACCATTGGGTTTAAAAAGAGCTTCTTCTCTTTCGCCGACGTGTTCGGCGAGAGCCTGGCGGGTTCGGTCAACGGCGCCGGTAATCCGATGGAGATCGGCCTCGGCTCACGCATCGCGGCCATCGACCAGGTGTTCAGCCAGGGAAGCCTGCGTTCCAGCGGCGAGGCGACCGACATGGCGATTCAGGGCGCCGGTTTCTTCATGCTCAGCGGGCCCACGGGCACCTCCTACACCCGCGCGGGTAACTTCAGCTTCGACAGCGACGGTTACCTCGTCGCGCCGACCGGCAAGTATGTTCTTGGCTTCCTCGCCAACACAACGGGAGAGATAATCACCTCGACATCACCGCAGGCGATTAACATCAGCAATCAGGTCACCAGCAAGCCCAACGCGACCACATCAGTCTTTATGACAAGCATCCTCGATGCCGACGCACCCGCTGATCTGGCATCCGGTGAATTCACCACACCCATCAGGGTCTTCGACTCCCTCGGCGTCGCGCATAATGTTCAGTTCGTTTACAGGCGCTTCGACACGCCCACCGCCGGCGCTCCTGCCGGCACAGCGGTAAGCTGGGGCTTCGACATCCGCATGGATGCGCAGGAGGTCCTCGATGCAGGAGGCACCCCGGTCGGCGTCCAAGGGCAGTACTATTCGATCCTCACCGGCGCCCTCGTGCCCGCCGGCGCATCGCTCGCCGGCGGAGATTTCCAAGGCGAGATGCACTTCGACGCCAACGGCCAGTTGCTCGAGTCCGATTTCAGCGGTGCAACCCAAAACAGCTTCCCCGCCGGCTCCTTCGACATCAACAACCTCATCGATCCCAACGGCATCGAGTTCCCCGGCGGAGCGTTCACTCTCGCTTCAGGTGCCACTAACGTCACTTGGAGCTGGGACCTCTTTAACGAAATCGGTACAAGTAACATAAACTGCTATGCGACCGAAGCCGGATCGGCCACAAGCTCAACCTCGCAGAACGGCTTCGGAGTGGGTTCGCTCAACTCAGTCATCGTCGAGCAGGACGGAACGATCACCGGCCTGTTCAGCAACGGCGACGTGCGCCCCCTTGCGCAAGTCGCGCTCGCCAATTTCAACAACGCACAGGGTCTACTGGCCACCGGCAACAACGAGTACATCGAGACGCCGGGCTCCGGCCAGCCGGCCATCGGCATGCCAGAGAGCGGTGGGCGGGGCGCCATCAGTGGCTCCACGCTGGAGCTCAGCAACGTCGATCTCGCAGAGGAGTTCACCAACCTGATCCTCTCCGAGAGGGGCTTCCAGGCAAACTCGCGGGTCATTGTCTCCAACGACACGCTGCTTCAGGAAGCCATCAACCTCGTGAGGTAATGATCGATGATCAGGCTTACACGCTTTGACGGCAGCAGCTTTGTGCTCAACGCCGAAATCATTCAGTACGTCGAAGCTGCGCCCGACACAATCATCACACTGGTCACGAGAGATAAGCTGATGGTAAAGGAAACCGTGGACGAGGTCATCAGCAAGGTTATCGAGTTTAAGCGGAAGATTTTCCGCGGCGATCTCGAATTCAGGCGTGATCCCGAAGGGGAGACCATCGAGTAGAGAGGCCGGAAACGAATCGATGACCGAGAATTTCATTCAGGCATCCGGGGCCGCGGCGGCGGCCACAACGGAGCAGGCGCCCACTCGCAAGGATTCAGCTGCTTCGGGGGGGCAGTCGGCCGGTTCGCTCTTCTTCGAGATGCTGAGCAACTCCCTTGCCGGCGGGCTTGCGATGCAGGCGACACGTGGTGTGGCATCGGAGTTTGAGGGGGAAACGCCCGCGGGTGAAAATCGAGCTACTTTCCGCAATCGCCAAGAGAATCAAAACCAGGTGATGAATTTCGAGCGGGAGGAGACGGCATCCCGAGAGATAAGGAAAGAACAGGAATTGCGCCCGGAGGAAAAGCAGTTCGAGCGCCCGAAGCAGGTTATTGAGAAACAATCCGGGAGGCCCGCTAACGCAGCTGAAAAGCAGGATACCAAATCCGAAGCGGCACGGTCAGCCAGTGACGTAAAGACCAAGGGCGTTTCTGAAGAGACAGGCTCAGCAAAGCCCAAAGGTGCGGAACCGGCGCGGGAAACGGCTGTAAAGCAGCCGCTACCGAAACCGTCGCCGGAAACAGCTGTGAAGCAGCCGTTGCCGAAACCGCCGGAAACAGCTGTGAAGCAGCCGTTGCCGAAACCGCCGGAAACAGCTGTGAAGCAGCCACAACCTTTGAGCAAGACCGGTGGAGAAGTGTCAGGGGATTCTAATAAGCCAGGTGCTGAAAACACTTTGAAGGAAACAAAGCCCGTAATTGAAATAAAGCAACCTGCTCCCCAGGTGGTAAAAGCCCCTGCGGTCGAGGTCGGCAAGCCAGGCGATGTATCGCAGCAGAGCACTGTCAGGAACGCCGTGATCGCCGGCATGGCCCGCCAAGTGCAGGAAGCCCCAAAACCATCGAACGTTATCGATATAGCGCAGTTAATCAACCGGGCAGCCGCAAAGACGGCTCAGGAATCCGTGCAGCCTTCCGCGAATTCTCAGGGCACACAGAGTGGTGGTGATCCGCCCGCCGGGCAGTCTTCGCAGGCCGCGTTGTTGATGACCATGGTCAACTCCGCAACCTCGACACAAGCTCAGGCCGGCGCATCGACATTTGCCGCCGTGATGCAACAGTCTCAGAGTCCGGCGACAGCCCGGCCTGCCGCTCAACCATCCGCAAATATGAGTCAGGTGGCAACCCCGATGGGACCGGCAGCCGCGGCGCGTGGCGCTGAGTCTGCCGCAAGGACAGCTGAAGCCGCACCGGCCCGCCAGCCGATGCCCGCGGAGCGCGTGATTAATCAGGTAATCCGCGCCGCCCGCATCAGTGTTGACCAGGGTCGTGGTGAGATAAAGATGCTGCTCAAGCCCGAATCGCTGGGATGGCTGAAGATAAAGATTTCGGTCGCGGACCAGAATGTAACTGCCCGCATCACTGTCGAGCACGAGGGCGTGCGTGAGCTGCTGGAGGGCAACATCAAGCAGCTTCAGCAGGCGCTCAGCCAGCAGAACCTCAAGGTGACGCAGATCGTCGTCGAGTTGAACAGCGACGCTGAGAAACAGGCGCCCCAGTCCGGCCCTGGTGACGGCAGGGCAAAGGGTTCAAAGATATCTATCGCCGGAGAGGGAGCGGAAGCGGAGCTTGCGCTCGCACAGCCGGCAGAGGAGGCTCTCAAGCGCGGGACAGTTGATTTAAGAGTGTAACCGGAGAAAAGAAGGCACCCATCTTTCTCCTTACCTCTTCGGGACCAGCCCGAACAGGGTATACACTACCATCATTCTTCCACTCTTCGCGAGGCCGCGCCCCACGCGGCCTCCATTGTGTACAGGCGCCGAAACTGCTCACGGCCATTGACCGGTCTCTGCGCTGAAGGAAGTGATCTTCGTTCCAAGTGATACTCACAATCGTGTGCTATTATTATGCGGAGAGGGCGGGCCGCAGGCCCGATCTTCGTGAAATGATTAATAAATATTCGACGCAGATTAGAATTACTGAGCAGTTGTCCGGGCTTTTTTCGCATAACGATCGATTAATAAGCCCTGCGAGAACCAAAAAGAAAGACATGCTGGAGGAATAAGATGTCGTTTCCGATGGAACCGTTCAGGATAAAAGTGGTTGAAGCGATAAAGCCGACGACACGGGAGGAGCGCGAGCGAGCACTACGGGAAGCGGGATTTAATGTCTTCCGCGTGCCGAGCGAGAAGATCCTGGTAGACATGCTCACCGACAGCGGCACCTCCGCGATGAGCGACAACCAGTGGGCCGGCATGATGGTCGGCGACGAGGCCTATGCGCAGTGCCGCAACTGGGTCAACTTCGAGTCCGCCGTGCGCGAGATATTCGGTTATCAGTTCGTAATTCCCTGCCACCAGGGTCGCGCCGCCGAGAATTATCTGTTCGAAAACCTTATCGGCGAAGGCCAACTCGTCCTCAGCAACACCCATTTCGACACCACCCGCGCGCAGGTGCAACACCACCGCGGCCTGCCGCTCGACCTGGTAATCGCCGAGGGCCAGGATCCCGCAGCCGAGCACCCCTTCAAAGGCAACATCGACCTCAATCGCGCCGAGCGCGTGATCGGCGAGGAGGGTGTTGACAAAATCGCTTTTGGCTTCCTCACCGTCACCAACAATTCCAGCGGCGGCCAGCCTGTCAGCCTCGAGAACGCGAGGGCTTTTTCCCAACTCCTAAAACGCCACGGCTTACTGATGTTCTTCGATGCCGCGCGTTACGCCGAGAATTGCTACTTCATCAAGCAACGCGAGGCGGGAAAGGAAAACCGCCCGGTCAAGGAGATTGCCGCCGAGCTCTTCTCGCATGCCGACGGCGCCTGGATGAGTGCCAAGAAGGATGCCCTGGTCAATATGGGCGGCTTCGTGACTGTAAACGACGAGGATCTTGCCCGCCGCGTCACCGATACCGTCATCCTCAACGAGGGGTTCTCCACCTACGGCGGCCTCGCCGGGCGCGACCTCGAAGCGGTGGCACGCGGCCTGTTCGAGGGACTTAGGGAGGAATATCTTGCCTACCGCATCGGCCAAGTCGAGGAGATAGGACGCCAGTTGACGGCCGCCGGCGTGCCGATCATCCGCCCCACCGGCGGGCACGCAGTCTATCTGGATGCCAGAGCCATCCTGCCTCATATCCCGCAGGCCAACTTTCCCGGCGTCGCCCTCACATGCGCCCTTTACCGCGACTACGGCATCCGCGGCGTCGAGATCGGCTCGCTGATGTTCGCCCAGAAGGATCCCGAGACGGGCGAGGTGAACTACCCCGACATGGAACTCGTGCGCCTCTGCGTCCCGCGCCGCGTCTACACCGCCAGCCACCTTCAGTACGTCGTCGACTCGATCATCGAACTCTCCGCCCGCGCCGCCGAAATCCGCGGACTTGAACTGACCTATGCCGCGCCGACACTGCGCCACTTCACCGCGCGCTTCAAAGAGGTAATATAGAGCAGATGATAACGGTGACAATCAACGGCGAAGAGAGACAGCTCGAGCAAGGGACAACCGTAGACGCTCTGTTGACTTTAATGAAGGCCAAACGCAGCTTCCTGGCTGTCGAGCGCAACCGCGAGATCGTCCCCCGCACGGCATACGCCGAAACCACCCTCGCCGACGGAGACAGAGTAGAAATAGTGACTCTCGTCGGCGGGGGATAATCGGGTTGGTTTCTCAAGAAAAGATGTCAGTGTGTAACGGCGGTCGCTTTGGCCGTCGTTTTCATCTCAGTTGTGAGTGAGCTTCAACGGCTTACGCGGCGCGACGTTGCCGTTGAAACCGGAGAAGTCCATTGGAATAATACGTTTGAACTTACCTCTTTTGGCGGTTATTACATCGCTTTTGCATTCCGCCGGACCGATCCCCGGGAGTGAAACGGCTATCACCATAAACGCCGGCAGGTGATTCGCCGCGATTTTCATCTTCAATCCGTCCCCCGGAATCAGTCGTTATGTGTTAAACGTATCATATACGACCCGATGAATTGGAATAATAGAAGTGGAGATTCAGATGAATCCTCTAGATGAGATGAAGTACATGATCGGCGGTGCATGGATCGGAACGGGTGAGCTGCGTGAAGTTGGTAAATTCACGCAGGAGGACAAATACGAATGGACGCTCGGCGGCAAGTTTATCCGCTGTATGACGAAAGTCACGTTCCCCGAGTTTTCTTTCGAAGCAGAATCGCTCGTCTGCAGCAATCCCAATGAGGCGACGTTGGCGTTTTGGTATTTCTCCGATGACGGCAGCTATTCCAGTGCCAAAGGCGAGGTTGTGGGAAAAACGCTCGTGTTCGAAGGGAATACCATCGGGTCGGGTCCCAAAGAGGGGCGCTTCACCCTCACCAAGACGGGCGAGGACGCACGCACCTTCTCCTACTACGGCCGCAAGGACGGCAAGTGGGTCAAGTATTATGAGCTCGAACAGAAGCGCCTTTCCGACTGATCGACCGGCAAGCTGTCAATGTTGGCAGTGTTGCCCCGCGCTTCACAGCCCGATGGCGTAGTTCCTCACCTTGTCGATAGTGGCCTGTGGAATGGTTCCCGACTGCATCTCCTTCGCGACTTCGCCGACGGTACTCACTATCAGATCGGCCTGCCCTTCGTCGATGATCAGCGGTGGCTCGATCCGCAAGACCTGCTGCTTGTCGCCAAAGTAGCCGAAGTAGATGCCCTTTTCCAGGCAGCGCATCGCGAAGATCTTTCCGGCCAGCTCATCTTTTGAGACGTCGATCTCGCAGCCCAACATAAGACCGCGTCCGCGCGCTTCGACAAGCACATCGGGGTGATTCTGTTGCACCACTCTCAGCCCTGCGAGGATACGGTCTCCCATCCTGCCGGCGTTCCCGGCGATACCCTCTTTTTCGATCGTCCTGATCACGGCTGTCGCCGCCGCCGATGCGGGCGGGTGGCCGGTGTAGGTGAACAGGTGCTGCGCCGGGGCGAGCGCGTCGATGATCTCCTGCCGGCCTATCAGCGCGGAAATCGGCGCATAACCGCCCGAGAGGCCTTTGGCGACGACCATGATATCCGGGGTGATTCCCTCGTGTTCGATCGCCCACCACTTGCCGCTGCGGCCCATGCCGCTCTGTACCTCGTCGACGATCAGCAGCACCCCGTACCCATCGAGCATCTCCCGTAACCTCGGGAAGAATCCTTCAGCCGGGACCAGGATTCCGGCGTCGCCCTGGATCGGTTCCGCCATGACCGCGCCGACTTTTCCTTGCGCTAGAATCGAATCAATCTGCGACAACACCTCATCGCGCCGTTCCTCGGTTACCGGGAAAGGCATCGAGATGAAATCGGGAGACGGCGGGTAGATGCCCTCGTTGAGCGATCTGAAGCCCGATGCCGGCTGCGAGAGACCGGTCGAGCCGTGGTAGGCGTTCTCGAACTTGATCAGCGCCGTCCTGCCGGTGAACTTGCGCATGGCCTCGATCGAGCCCCCACAGGAATCCGATCCACTCAGTCCCAGCAACGCCTTCTTCGGGAAGTCGCCGGGTGCAATCCGCACAAGGTTCTCTGCCAATTCGACCGCGTAAACATTGGTCGAGTACGGGAAGCATGAATTCTGCATTCGCTTCGCGGCTTCGAAGTATGCCTCGGCCACCTCGTCGTGGCTGTAACCCAGCACGTTGGTCGTTGCTGCCGCCAGGCAGTCGAGGTAGACATTGCCGTCGAGGTCGGCGACGTAGGCCCCGGCACCGTCAGCTATTGCCACTCCGTACAGCCCGACATAGTTGGTCCGCCCGATCACCTTCTTCATCCGCTCCAGCAACTCGAGCGATTTCGGTCCCGGCGGCGACACACCGACGTTGATCTCCTCCTTCATCTGCACCGGTGCAGGCGAGGCCGGCTGGCACCCAGTGAACATACCCGCCATGCCACCCGCAACCGAGAGGCCGGCGACAGACTTCATCATTTCGCGGCGATTTAATCTGATTTTCATTCTTGTTCCCCCTTGTTTGACCCATTATACATGTCTCCAGCGACATGTCGCTTGTCTTGCGGCCGTCTCTCATGTAGTTATGTTTCCTCATCCTTGCGGAGAATGGTCTATGAGCGCTTTCGACAGGCTTGAGGATTTCATCGCCGAATTGGAAAGGCGGGGCGAACTGAAGCGGATTTCTGCTGAAATCGATCCCGTTCTGGAGATCACCGAGGTGGCCGACCGCGCCGTCAAGTCCGGTGGCCCGGCGTTGCTCTTCGAGAATCCTACGGGTAGCCGTTTTCCCGTCGCTATTAATCTTTTCGCTTCGCAGGAGCGCATGGCTCTGGCGCTCGGCGTCGAGCGGCTCGAAGAGATCGGCGAAAGGATCACCGATCTGATCAACCCAAAAGTGCCCTCCGGTTTCATCGAGAAGTTGGCGATGCTACCGAAACTCAAGGAACTTCTCGAACTCGGCCCGAAGACCGTCAAGCGCGCACATTGCCAGGAAGTGGTTCTGCGAGGCGACGATATCGATCTCGGCGCCCTGCCGATTCTCAAGTGCTGGCCCGACGACGGCGGCCGCTTCGTCACCCTGCCGTTGGTTTTCACCCGCAGCCCCGAAAGCGGCAAGCGCAACATCGGCATGTACCGCATGCAGATTTTCGACAAGCGCACCACCGGCATGCACTGGCATCCCCCCAAGGGTGGAGCCGCCCATTACATCGAAGCGGAACGGCGCGGCGAACGACTCGAGATTGCGGTCAGCATCGGCGCCGATCCTGCAACGATCTACGCCGCCACCGCGCCCCTGCCCGACGGCCTTGATGAGTTGATCTTCAGCGGCTTCCTGCGCCGCAAATCGGTTGAGCTGGTCAAGTGCGTGAGCATCAATCTGGAGGTTCCCGCCGAAAGCCAGTTCGTGCTCGAGGGCTACGTCGAGCCGTTCGAACGCCGCACCGAGGGCCCCTTCGGCGATCACACCGGCTTCTACAGCCTTGAAGAGGAGTTCCCCGTTTTCCACGTGACGGCGCTCACCCACAAGACCGACGCCATATACCCCGCAACAATCGTCGGCCCGCCGCCGATGGAGGACGCCTGGCTCGGTAAGGCCACCGAGCGTATCTTTTTGCCCCTACTGAAAATGGTAGTACCGGAGATTGTCGATATCGAGTTGCCGGTTGAGGGAGGCTTCCACAACCTGGCCATCGTCGCCATCGACAAGCGCTACCCTGGCCACGCGCGCAAGGTGATGCATGCCCTCTGGGGACTCGGCCAGATGATGGTCACCAAAGTGATCGTCGTTGTCGACGCAGACTGCGACGTCCACAATCCGCGCGAGGCCCTCTGGAAAACGCTGGCCCACATCGATCCGGAGCGCGACATCGAGTTCAACCTCGGCCCGGTCGACATCCTCGATCATGCCTCACGCGCCTTCGGCTTCGGCTCGCGAGTGGGCGTTGATGCCACCCGTAAACTACCCGAGGAGGGTTTCGCACGCCGCTGGCCTGATGAACTCAAGATGAGTGAGAACGTCAAACGTCGTGTCGACGAGGTCTGGGAGTCGCTCGGTCTGAATCTTTAAGCTTGCCTCAAGCCGGAAATTGCTTCGCTGCCGGCTGGTGATGCTTTTTTTTGTTAAAAGGTTTGTCACTGGCGCATCCCGCGAGCCCCTTAATCGGTCAGCCTGCAGTTGTCTCCATGACACTGGACTTGGTCTGCTGTCGGGGTATACTGCAATCGAATGACGGAAGACGGTTTGCCTGTATGGAGAAGCTGACACAAGGGATCCTCGATTCACTTATTTCAGGGGCGGGCCTTGGCGCCATCGCGGAAAAGATCGATCGTGGCGAAAGGCTCAGCCGCGCCGACGGCATATCCCTGTTCAACAATCCCAATCTTCTCGCCCTGGGCGCCCTTGCCGACCGCGTGCGGGAACGGACGCACGGCCGCAAGGCTTTCTTCATCCGCAACCAGCATCTCAACTATTCGAACATCTGCGTCAACTCCTGCCGCTTCTGCGCCTTCAGCCGCAAGGAGGGGCAGGAAGACGCGTACCGGATGGACATCGATACCATCCGCCGCAAAATCACAGAGAGGCTGGACGAGCCGGTCAGCGAGATCCATATCGTCGGCGGGCTCGATCCCGACCTTCCCTGGCAGTACTACCTCGACATGTTTGCCGCGGTGCGTGAGTTGCGCCCTGATGTCCATATCCAGGCCTTCACCTGCGTCGAGATTGCACACTTTGCCGACAAGTTCGGCAAGAGCGTCGAGGAGGTGCTGGTCGAACTACACGACGCCGGACTGGGCAGCATACCGGGCGGCGGAGCAGAGGTTTTCAGCGGTCGCATCCGCAAGGATCTCTGCCCGACGAAGCTCGGCCCCGAGGGCTGGTTGGAGGTTGCCAAGACTGCTCACGGCCTCGGCATCCGCTCCAACTCCACGATGCTCTATGGCCACATGGAGACGATCGCCGAGCGTGTCGACCACATGATCGCTCTGCGCGAGGCACAGGATGAGACTGGCGGCTTCCTCACCTTTATCCCGCTCGCTTTCCACAGCGAGAACACCGAGCTCCAGGGCTTGCCGCCGACCACCGGTTTCGATGACCTCAAGACCATTGCCGTCGGGCGTCTGCTGCTCGACAACATCCCGCACATCAAGAGCTTCTGGATCATGGTCGGGACCAAAATCGCACAGTTGACATTACGCTTCGGCGCCGACGATATCGACGGCACTGTCGTCGAAGAGAAAATAACCCACATGGCGGGTGCCCGGACCAGCGAGTGCCTCAGCGTCGAAGAGCTGCTGGCTCTGATCAGGGGTGCAGGCTGCCAGCCGGTGGAACGCGACACGGTTTATAATGTCATTAGAGAGTATTGAAAATGCAGCGCGGAGCCAAGGAGAGGGGAAGCGGCAGGGATTGCCCGGGAGGCCGAGGGTGGATGGTGTAGGATTGTGTAATGTATAGTACACCTGATGTTGTGCCGTGAGCAGGTTTTCCACAAAATGTGGAAAAGCTGTGGACAAGCGGCCGAAGGATTGAGCAACATGGATATACTCAAGTTAGGAACGATACCGTTTCTTAATGCCAAACCCATCACTTACGGTCTTGAGCGCGGCCTCGCCGCAGGCCGTTTCGCATTGGAGCCCCACACGCCGTCGAGAAACGCCGAATTGCTCGCGGCGGATGAGCCATCGCTCGACCTGGCCATCATCCCATCGATTGAATATGCGCGCCACGCCGACCTCTGGATCGTGCCCGGCATCGCCATAGCTTCGCGCGGCGATGTCTTGTCAGTGCAGCTCTACACCGGCAAGCCTGTTGATAAAGTCAAAACCATCGCCGTCGACGCCCGTTCCCGCACTTCGGTAGCCTTGCTGCAGATTCTCTGCGCTGAGTATTACGGCATCAAACCCGAGCTCAAGCCCATGGAGCCCGAACCCGGGAAGATGCTCAAGACATGTGATGCCGCCCTGATGATTGGGGACGACGCGCTCTACAGCCGCGTCAAGAGCGAGGAGAAATACGATCTCGGTGCCGCCTGGTGCGACCTCACCGGCCAACCGTTTGTCTATGCCTTCTGGGCGGGGCACGCAGGAATCCTCGATTCCGACGATGTAAACGTGCTCCTCCGCTCGCTGCAGGAAGGTTTGTTGAATATCAACAAGATCGCATCGAACCATCCCGCCCTCAAGGGCTCCGGCATCGACGATCCCGCCGAGCTCAACGAGCGCTATCTCAGCGAGCATATGCGCTACTCTTTCGGCGAGGCTGAGCTGACCGGACTCAAGCTTTTCTACATCAAGGCCTGGGAGCAGGGCTTGATCGACGGTGTGCCGCGCTTGCGATTCTATGAAGGATAAAATCGAGTCGCTCGTTCGGGGAAGCAGCGTGACGGGCGCCCGCCTGGGCTGCGAAGAAGCGGTCTACCTGCTCGGCTGCGACGACGTCATGTGGCTTGGAGCCCTCGCTGATTCTGTACGCCGGAGCATTCACCCCGGCCGGGAAGTCACCTACGTAATCGACCGCAATATCAACTACACCAACATTTGTGTCTCCGGCTGCCGCTTCTGCGCTTTCTATTGTTCCGAAGCCGATGACGGCGCCTACCTGCTCACCACGGAGCAGATCGGTGCCAAGGTCGACGAGGCCAAGCGCCTCGGTGCGGTGTCGATACTCCTGCAGGGCGGTCTTCACCCCGGCCTGACCGTCGATTACTTCGAGGACTTGTTTCGCTACATCGTGGAAAAGCACTCGATACACCTGCACGCCCTTTCGCCGCCCGAGATAGTGCATATTGCCCGGCGCTCCGGTTTGAGCATCCCGAACGTGATCGCAAGGCTCAAAGCCGCCGGCCTGGGAAGTATTCCCGGCGGCGGGGCCGAGATCCTTACCGACGGCGTGCGCGGCCGCCTCAGCCCGCACAAGTGCTCCTCGGAGGAGTGGATCGGCGTGATGCGCGAGGCGCACCGCCAGGCCCTGCGTTCGTCCGCCACGATGATGTTCGGCTCGCTCGAGACCCTCGAGGACCGCGCCGAACACCTGCTGCGCATCCGCGCTTTGCAGGATGAAACAGGCGGCTTTACCGCCTTCATCCCATGGACATTCCAGTCTGCCAACACTGATTTGTCGAGCGAAGTTCCCCCGGCCGGTAACCAGGGAGCGATTGACTATCTGCGAACTCTGGCTGCAGCGCGCCTGGTGCTCGACAACGTGCCGAATATCCAGGCCTCCTGGGTCACACAGGGAGCCAAAGTCGCGCAAGTTGCGTTGAGCTTTGGCGCCAACGACTTCGGCTCTACGATGATTGAGGAAAACGTGGTGGCCGCCGCCGGCGTGACCTATCGCATCAGCGAAGAAGAGATCAGGCGCCACATCGCCGACGCCGGCTTCATGCCCTGCCGCCGCGACGCCATATACAATCCGCTGGATTGATATCCCGCAAAGGCGGGGGTATCGGGGTCCCCGCTATTTCTTACCCAGGTATGCTGCAAGGCATGCACTCGCCGCCGGCACCATCATTTCCCCGCAGTCCGCCAGGAACTTTTCGATTTCTTTGGCGGAGTTTACCACAGCAGCCAGCGTCTCGTGCTCGGGGCCCCTCGGGTGCAGTTCCCTTGATGTCAGGTTGACGCGGACGGCGAACATCTGCTCCGGCTGATGCGTCGCGGCGTCACGCACCAGGCCGAGGCATGTAATCTCCGCGATATCCTTGGCCTCGACATTCAGTTCCTCGATAACTTCGTCGGAGATTGCCGCGAAGGTGTCGAGCCGCCTACCGGTAAGGTGACGGTCGGGTTCGATATGTCCGCCGATGCAGTGAACACGGCCGGGGTGGCCGAACACTTTTCCGCTGCGACGGCCCAGCATTATCCGGTCGTCGGAGGTAAAGACCAGCGCGCTGTTGCCCAGCGGATCGGCCCGCTTGGCCGGGGGAAGCGACGGGTCGCGCAGGTTGGTTCCGACAAAATCCTTATAGCCTGTCGGCTGCAGCCCAAGCCTCAACTCGCCTTCCACCACGCTCCAGGAAACCAGGCGCACGAGCGGCCCGTCGAAAAGCTCTGCACCCATATCTTGCGCTTGCCTCAGCCGAGTGGACCATTCCGCCGCGATTTGCGCCGCAATCCCTGGGCCGGGATCGAACGGCTCCCTATCCAGTTCGGCTGTTACCTTGTCTCTGGGAAATCGCCCGCAGTGCAGAACCTCAATCCCTGTGTCCGGCCGGTCTTTCATTGCTGCCTCCAGAAATCACCCGGACTTCGAGAATGCCCGTACTATTTAATTTACTTCCGGTTTGGAAATCTCCTGAACCTATTATCGCCACAATTGGGCAAAGGTAAAGGGGGAGGCATCATGTACCCCCCCCGGCTTATCACGCCGACCGTCAGCCGCTTCGGTAGATTCTCTTATTTGGTGTTCGGTGCCCAGAGGACGTTGACCACCTGCCACTGGTCGTTGATCTTCGCGATCTGCGCCAGATCGACGAAGTCGGCCGAGATGATTTTCACGCTCGCGATGTTCTTGTAGACGCAGAGGATTTCGGCCTTGACGGCCTTGGCCTTCTCAAGGTCCTTGCCCATTCCCGCGTTCGCGGCTTCAATCAACGAAGAACGGCTCGTCAGGGCGATGATGTCGCGCCCGTTGGGGAGTTTCCGGATAAACATCTTTTGAAGTTGAGGGTTGAGGCCGCGCGCCATCCGTTCGCCGTTGCCTTCGAAATAGCCCTGCACGTAGTCCAGCGCCGCCTGCTCGATCGCAGTCTTTTCGGCGTCGTCTATCTTGGCTTCCTGAGCAATCAGCGGGGTGGAGATGATTAGCATGAGTGCGACAACAAATGTGGTCTTCTTCATGATTTCCTCCAGCTATAAACGGTTTAGCTTCTGGTAACCCCTCCTGTTTTCAGCGGTTGAAGAAACTCAGGCAGACCGGCAGGTGGATTACTCGCGGTCGTTGTTACTGTAAAGCGTGCGTGCCGGTTCGGAACAAACCCATCTCCCCCGCCGCGAATCACAATGAGGTCACACTTCTTGGCATACGAAGTTGTGTCGCCGATTGTTCATAAAACGCACAGTTAACGGGTTATTTTACTTGGTCTATCCTCCCTAATATGAATTGGTTGGCAGGGTTCACGCCTCAATTGGGTCCTTGCCAGAGGTGAACACTGCTCTATACTGTTTTCGCGGACCGAACGGCCCGGGTGATGTCATGGAATCGAAAAGTAAAGTGATCTCTGAGAACGCGCGCAAAGAATTAGAAGGCATTTTCGGAGACGACCTCGTTTCCTCGCCCGAGGAAATGACCGTCCACGGTTACGACGCGGCCAACCTCGTCTTCCGCCCCGATCTTGTCGCCTACGTGCGCGACCGCGACCAGGTGGCCGCCGCTCTTAAGCTAGCCAACCGCGAGCTCTTCCCGGTGGTCCCGCGCGGTGCAGGGGTTGGGTTCAGCGGTGGGGCGTTGCCGGTGCGAGGCGGCCTGGTGCTCAACTTCGCGCGCATGAACCGCATCCTGGCGATCGACACCGAGAACCTTACCGCCGACGTCGAACCGGGTGTCGTAACCGGGCATCTCCATGCCGAAGTCGAGAAGCACGACCTCTTCTACCCGCCCGATCCTGCTTCCTCCGACTACTGCACCATCGGCGGCAACATCGCTGAGAACGCCGGCGGGCCGCGCGCATTCAAGTACGGTGTCACCGAGAACTTCATCCTCGGTCTCGAGGTTGTCACGCCGACCGGCGCGGTGATCAACGCCGGCGGCCGCACGATCAAGAACGTCGCCGGCTACAACCTGCTCAGGTTATTTATCGGCAGCGAGGGCACGCTCGGTGTCGTTACCAAAGCGATACTTCGCCTTGTTCCCAAGCCGAAGATGGAGCGTACCACGCGCCTTTTCTTTCCCAACAACGATTCGGCCGCCCGCTGCGTCGCCGCCATCATTGCCGCCCGCGTCGTACCCGCCACGCTCGAGTTCGTCGATGAAGCCAGCCTCGGCGCGGTACGTGATTTTCTTGGCGCCGAGATCGATCCCGCCCACAAGGCGATGTTGCTGGTCAAGGTCGACGGCCACCCGGCAGCGGTGGATGACGAGGCGCGCGAGGTCGCCGAGATAGCCCGCTCGCTCGGCTGCTCCGGGATTTCCGTCTCCTTCGGTCCGGAGGAGGAGGAGGATATCTGGCGACTGCGCAAGAACCTCTCGCCCTCCGTCGGCAAGCTTGCCAACACCAAGCTCAATGAGGACGTCGTCGTCCCGCGCTCGCGCATTCCCGACCTGATGCGCGCCGCCGCAGCAATCGCCGAACGCCGCAGACTGCTGATCGTCAACTTCGGCCACAGCGGTGACGGCAACATCCACGTCAACTTCATGTACGACCGCTTCGATGCCGACGAGCGCAGCCGCGTCGAGCAGGGCGTACGTGAACTGATGGAGGAGGTCATAAGGTTGGAGGGCGCGGTCAGCGGCGAGCACGGCATCGGCGTGATGAAGCAGGATTTCCTTGGACTGCAGTACGACAGCCCCACGCTTGAGGTGATGCGCACTCTCAAGCGCTCACTCGATCCCAACAACATACTTAATCCCGGCAAAATCTTCCCCGAAGAAAAGGCCTGAAGCAGACTATGTTACTGCCGCCGCTCAAGCGCCCGCCCGACGACGCCTCCGAGATCGAGCTCGTACTCTATGAGAAAATCACCCAGTGCGTGCGCTGCGGCGTATGCCTCCACACCTGTCCCACTTACCGCGAGCTGATAGAGGAAGCCAGCTCGCCGCGCGGCCGTATCGCCCTCATCCGCGCGCTTTTCGAAGGAGAGGGCGAGATCAGCCCCGAGCTGCACAGGTTCCTCTACGGCTGCCTCGAGTGCCGCGCCTGCGAGACCGCTTGCCCCAACAACGTCGTCTTCCACAACATCATCGAATGGGGCAAGGAGCGCCTATCCGAGAAGGAACTGATTCCTCGCTCTGGTCGCTTTTTCAGGAAGCTATTCCTGCGGCGTTTCTTCCGCCGCGCCAAGTCGCTCGACCGCCTGATGGCCTTCCTGCGCTTCTACCGCTGGAGCGGCCTGCGCGCGCTTGTCCGCCTCACCCGTTTTCTCAAGCTCTTACCCTGGCACCTTTACGATCTTGAAGATCTGATGCCGCGCCGCCTGGGCCACCATCGTCCCGTTCGTAATAAGAAGACATATACCCTCCGGCCTGAAGGCGAAGTCCGCGGCCATATACTCTTCTTCACCGGCTGTATTGCCGACCACTGGCTTCAGGGCGCCAACCAAGCAACAGTCGACCTTTTGCTGAAAGCGGGATTCGAAGTGACCGTCCCTGCTGCACAGCAGTGCTGCGGCGCGCTCCACGTCCACCTGGGTGAGACAGGGATCGGCCATGAGCTGGCGCGCGAGAACATCGACGCCTTCGTCGAGGCCGATCCCGGCGGAGGAGCGCTGATCGTCAGCAACGCGGCCGGCTGCGGCGCCGTCCTTAAAACCTATGGCGAGATGCTCAAACGCGAGCCGGAATACGCTGAGCGCGCGGCCTCCTTCTCTGCCCGCGTGCGCGATATCTCCGAGCTCCTCGCCTCGCTCGACGGAGCGCTGCTGCCGTTGCGTCGCCTGGAAAAGCGCGTCACCTGGGACGACCCCTGCCACCTGATTCACGGCCAGCAGATCAAGGATCAGCCGCGGCAACTGATCCGCCGCATCCCCGGCGTCGAGTTTGTCGAGTTGCCGGAGTGCGACTGGTGCTGCGGCTCGGCCGGCGTATACAACCTGACCAACTATCAAATGTCGATGTCCCTGTTGGAGCGCAAACTGGAAAACCTCAAGCAGACCGGCGCCGAAATCCTCATCACCTCCAACCCTGGCTGCCTGCTTCAACTACGTGCCGGCATCCGCCACGCCAAACTCGAAATCGAGGTCCTGCATATTGCAGAGCTGTTGGATAGGCATTTGATTGTATGAGGTGGCACGGATAACGATCCGGCAAAAACCTAGACCGGCTCGGGATTCACTTGTTTCAGCGCGCCACGCTTCCTGAAGAAAAGGCCGACCGCTATCCCGTATCCCAGAAAACCGCCGAGCGTACAGACCAGCCAGAAGATCTGGTTCTGAACGTGTAGTGGTCCGTAAATCAGGGGATGCGACAGGTTCCACATCGAGATGACAAGCCAGAGCAGAAAGCCATATAGCAGGCCCCTGCCGAGCCCTCCCTGGAGTGACATCGGCAGCTTCGCGTAGATCGCCGTGAACACAATTCCGAAAAAGACGCCGATCAGCAGCTTGGTCCAGATGAAGTACCATGGATTCATCTGCTCCGCTTCGAACTTGCCTTCGGGAGCCATCTGCGGACCATAGAATGCCAACCCCGCAATAGCGCCGGTGGCAAAGAGGGCCAAGCCCATGATCAGACCGGTGCCGCTCCGGCAGCCGCGATTTTAACGAAAGTCACCGCTATTCCCCCTTTATGCCGTTTCCTGGAGCCCGCCAGAGAATAGCACAATTGGCTATCCACCTTTTTGTTTGGTCCTTATTCACCTGGCGGCATATTATGAAGCGTTTCACTAGATTCCGGGATTATCACGGGGAGACAAATGGATTTCGCCGAAGTGGTTGAATTCCTCGAGGCCCACGCCGATCCGGAGTACAGGGAAGGCATGGCGCGCTACAATTTGCCCACAGAAAACCTGCTCGGGGTTCGCACTCCTGTTGTGAAAGAGCTGGTTGCGAAGATCGGCACAGATCACGAATTGGCGCTTCGATTGTGGAAGGACCCGTACCGCGAGTGCCGCGGCTTGGCCTGCCGGGTGGCCGATCCCGCCAGGGTCACCAAGGAGTTGATGGAGGAGTGGGTCGCGCAATTCGACAGCTGGGGGATCTGTGATGTCGCCTGCGGTTATCTGTTCGTTTACACGCCGTTCGCCTGGGATAAAGCGATCGAGTGGGCCGGCAGGGAGGAGGAATTTGTCAGACGCTCCGGCTTCTCGCTGATGGCCAGCCTTGCCACCTCCGATAAAGAGGCGGAAGACAGGAAGTTCCTGCGGTTTCTACCGTTGATCAAGGAGTTTTCCGGCGACGGACGCAACTTCGTCAAGAAAGCCGTCAACTGGGCCCTGCGCCAGATCGGCAAACGCAGCCTGGTGCTCAACAAGGCTGCGATCGAAACCGCCGAGGGAATCATTGAGCTCGGCACGAAGAGCGGCCGATGGATCGCGCGCGACGCACTGCGAGAGCTTCGCAGCGAGAAAGTTCAGGATCGCCTGCGGAGAAAATAGAAATTTCCTGTCGGTGAAAGGCATGTCGTCAACGACAAAAAAAACGGCGGGCAAGAACCCGCCGTCTTGTTTGTTATCCGGAATTACCTGAGCAAATCTAAGGCGCCTAATCCTCTTTCTTGCCGAAGAAGTGCTTCAGGATGTCGATCGGTACAGGGAAGATGACCGTGTTGGTTTTCTCGGTGCTGATCTCGACCAGCGTCTGCAGGTAGCGCAGCTGGATGGTAATCGGCTCCTGGGCGATGATCGTCGCCGCCTCTTTCAGCTTGTAGCTCGCCATCAACTCGCCCTCGGCGTGGATGATCTTGGCGCGCTTCTCGCGCTCGGCTTCCGCCTGGCGGGCCATCACGCGCTGCATCTCGACCGGCAGGTCGACGTGCTTGATCTCGACCATCGAGATCTTGATACCCCACGGGTCGGTCGAGGCGTCGAGTATCTCCTGCAGCTTGGCGTTGAGCCGATCGCGGTGGCTCAGCAGTTCGTCAAGCTCGACCTCGCCGAGCACGCTACGCAGAGTCGTCTGCGCCAGCTGGCTGGTGGCGAACATGTAATTCTCCACCTCAATAATCGCCTTGGTGGGGCTCATCACGCGGTAGTAGATGACCGCATTGACCTTCACCGAAACATTGTCTCTGGTGATGATGTCCTGCGGCGGCACGTCGTGTGCGATCGTCCTTAGGCTGACGCGCACCATCGTGTCGATGCCGGTAAACACCAGGATCAAGCCCGGCCCCTTCTCGCCGATCAAGCGGCCGAGGCGGAAGATCACGCCGCGCTCGTACTCATTGAGCACCCGCAGTGAGCTCAGTATGTAGAGAATAATTATGGCGAGCGCTATCAGAACTCCCCACAGAAATACCATTTCGCTACCTCCTTGCCTGCCGACCCGGGTTCTCCGACACCCCGGTTCGCGTTATATCTTTCGCACGCGGAGGATCATTCCGTCGACCTCCTCCACTATGACTTTGTCACCCTCCACGAGGTCGCTGCCGCCATCGACCTGCCATATCTCCCCGTGGACGAACACCTTGCCATCGCCTGTGCAAACACCCTTCTCGCCGACGAACCCCTCGCTGCCGGTCTCCACCTTGCGATGGTGGGCCCTGATCGTCAGCCAGGTGAGGAACACGGCAATAGCAATCACCACCACCGCGATCGGCAGCCCGATCAAAATCGTATCCAGCGTTAGATACATGTCTTCAGACCTTCTTTACCCTCAGGCTCAGCCCCGCGACACTCTCCACTTCCACCCTGTCGCCTTCGCTGAGGCCTTCTTCGTTAGCCACTCCCCAGATTTCCCCGTGGACGAACACCTTGCCGCCCTTGAACACTCCCTGCTCTCCCGCAAGACCTTGCGTGCCAGTGGCAACTTTACCCATGTGGGCTTTCACGATCAATTGCAGCAGGAAGAGGCTGATCGCAGCGAAGGCAATGGCGAACGGCGCCACCTGCCAGATGTTCAGTCTAAGTTCGGGAATCGGCCCTTCGAACAGCATCAGCCCGCCGATGATCAGGCAGACGATCCCGCCGATGGTCAGCAGCCCGTAAGAAGCGATTTTGAATTCCAGCACGAAGAGGAAGACGGCGATGCCTATCAGCAGCAGCCCCGCCCAGTTGACCGGAAGGATCTGAAACGAGATCGAGGCCAGCACGAGGCAGATCGCCCCCACCGCACCGGGCAGGATCAGCCCCGGATTTGTGAACTCGATGTAGAGGCCGATAACGCCGACCGTTCCCAGCAGCAGCGCCAGCATCGGATTGGAAAGGTAGCTGAGGAACTGCTGCCGCATATCCATTTCGATGTTGACGATCTCCGCGCCGATGGTCGAAACCGCGGTGAATCGCGGCTCTGAGCCCTCGAGCGAAAAGCGGCGTATCCGTTGGCCGTCAAGCTTCGCGAGAAGGTCATCCAAGGATTGCGCGGTGAAGTCGATCAGCCCGTAGTTGACGCACTCCTGCTCGGTGTAGGCCTCGCTCTTGTCGATCGCGTCCACGGCGCGCTGTATCGTCTCCTCGAGCGGCACATCGGGATCACGGCGGTGGCCGCTGACCAGCGAGCGCAGAAAGGCGCGACTGTCGCCCTTGACCTTCTCCATCAGCGTCTTGTAGTTCTCGTCGTCGCCCCCGCCGGTCAGCATCACGGGCGTCGCCGCGCCGGTGCGCGTGCCTGGAGCCATCACCGCCACGTCGCAGGCCATCAGCAGATAGAAGCCGGCACTGGCAGCCTTGGCGCCGCTGGGAGTGACGAAGCCGACCACCGGGCGCTCCGAAGCCAGGATTGCCTGGATCATCCGCTCCATCGAATTAACCATCCCGCCGGGGGTTTGCATCTTGATGATGATCAGCTCGGCATTGGCCGCGTTTGCCTTTTCGATCCCCTCGATCACAAAGTCGGCGCTTACGCCGTGCACGACGTCATTGAAATCGATGACGTAAACGCTCCGACCCTGGCTGCTCACCAACCCCGCGAGAGCGAGGAAAAGGCACACTACAAACAGGATTTTTCGCATAGCACAGACCTTGCCTCCATCTTAATTATACGATGCCGCCGGCGTCAACGGTCGGAAAATTCTTTAAGAGCCTTCAGGGAGCATTATTGTCGGCGTTGGGGCTGTTCCTGGTGTGGCGCGCAAAAAGGGAAACCTGGCGTACTGATCCTCCGCTACAACCCGGCGGATCTACTGGGAGCGCAGAACACCTGACTTTTTTGGGCGCACATGGCCGTTGCTTTCGACGTCCGGTTTCGCACTTCGGGGACAGCCGGGTAAGGGGTGTAAAAAAATGCGATAGATGGAACTGCTTTTACTCGCAATCCCTCGTAAAAAGAGTATACTTAAAACTGAAGATCACCAAATATAGATACGCAGTCCCGGACTGCCAGCAGTTGATCTAAATGGAATGCAACGGCCACGCAGAGTGGGGCGGCAGACGGTATCATCCCTTCGGGATCTACCTTAAGGAGCGCTTTGAGCGCAAAGTGTGGAAGATCTCTATCGATGCGGGGATGACCTGCCCCAACCGCGACGGCACGATCAGCCGCAAGGGCTGCACTTATTGTGTTCGCGAGGCCCATTTCAAGGGCCCTCAATTCAGCTACGTGCCCGCGCAGATCGCGCTCGGAATCGAGCGCCTGCGCGCCCGACGCAAAGCGGATCGGTTCATCGCCTATTTCCAGCCCGGCACCAACACCTTTGCGCCTACGGAGGAACTGCGCCTTGTCTTCGACTCGATCCGCGGTTTCCGCCACATCGTCGGGTTGGCGGTCGGCACGCGCCCCGACTGCGCCGGGAACAGCGTTCTCGACCTTCTTTCGGGTTACTCGTCCGACTACAAGGTTTGGCTCGAGCTGGGCCTGCAGAGTGCTCATGACGCAACTCTCGATGCGTTAAACAGAGGCCACGGCGTCTCGGCCTTCCTCGACGCCTACCGGCGCGCACGAGGCCATCCACTGCGGATCGTCGTCCACTTGATCTTCGGCCTGCCCGGAGAGGGTCGTGAGGAAATCATGGAAACGGTGCGGCTCGTCGCGGGACTTCGCCCCGACGGTATTAAGATCCACCCGCTACAGATACTGCACGGCACCGAACTCGCCGACAGCTATGAACTTGGCGGATTCGAGCTGCTTCCACGCGAAGAATACATCTCCATTGTCGCCGACGCCCTCGAAATCCTGCCGCCTGAGACCACCATCCACCGCCTCACAGCCGAGGCGCCCCCCGATCTTCTCATCGCTCCCGACTGGTGCAGCCGTAAGCAGTCCCTCCTCGATGATATCGAGGCTGAACTGCAACGCCGCGGCACCCGCCAGGGCAGCCGTGTTTTCGCAGAAAAGGAATAGCAACAGGTCCGAGCTCCGTATGAATTGCAGCGACGGAGCACCCCCTTTATCATGACCTGCCCGCCAAAACGGTTGGGCGACAATATCCACCGTCGTTAAACAGGAGAGAATCGCAGATGGCTTTAAGCGACGGACTGATCGATTACAAACTCGGCAACGGCCTGCGAGTGCTGCTACGCCCGGTACGCTTCGCGCCGTTGGTCTCGGTGTGGGCCTGGTACCACGTCGGCAGCAAGAACGAGGGACCCGGTATCACCGGCGCCAGCCACTGGGTCGAGCATATGAACTTCAAGGGCACAGTAAACATACCGCGCCGGCAGATCAAGGGCCTGATCGAGCGCCAGGGCGGCTTCTGGAACGGCTACACCTTCATCGACCAGACCACCTACATGGAGACCCTGCGCAAGGAGGGACTTGATGTCGCGCTGAGGCTGGAGGCTGAGCGGATGCACAACAGCCTTTTCGAGCCTGACGAGGTTGCTTCCGAACGCACGGTGATCATCAGCGAGCTGCGCGGCAACGAGAACGACCCCTCCGAGCTGCTGGACCGAGAGACGGTGGCCGCCGCCTTCCGCGCCCACCCCTACTCCTGGCCGGTGATCGGCTGGCAGGGCGACCTCGAGGCGATGAGCCGCGACGACCTTTACAATCACTACCGCAGTTTTTACAGCCCCGACAACGCAGTTGTAGTCGTTGTCGGCGACTTCGATGTCGACGACACCCGCGCCCGGGTAGAGAAACACTACGGAGCGATCGAGCGCTGGCCCGACGGGCGCCGCCCAGTCACCACCGCCGAGCCGCCCCAGCGCGGCGAGCGCCGAGTCGAGGTCCGCAGAGTCGGGGCTACGCCGTTGCTTCAGATCTGTTACCACGCCCCCAGCTTCAACGACGAGGACTTTTTCCCGCTGCTGCTCTTCGATTCGCTCTTCGCCGGGCCGAGCGGCCTCAACATTTTCGGCGGCTTCAGCACCGGTGCCGGCCGCAGTTCGCGCCTCTACCGCGAACTCATCGACACCGGACTCTCCGCCTCTGCGGGCGCGTATCTGCTTCCTTCGGAACACCCCTACCTCTACACCGTCACCGCTGTGTTGAAGAACGACGAAGACTTCCCGGCAGTTGAAAACGCCGTCTACCAGACGATCGAGGATCTCATCCACCGCCCTGTTCCCAAGGCCGAAGTCGAGAAGGCTCGCACTCAGCTGCGCTCGCGTCTGGTTTACGAACAGGAGGGCATCACCAGCATGGCCCACCAGCTCGGCTTCTTTGCGACGATATCCGACGTCGCGCGCTACGAGAGCGTCCTCGATAGGATCACGGAGATCACCCTCGGCGACGCCCGCGCGGCGGCGTTGAAGTATCTCGGCGCCGACAATCGAACCGCCGGCCGCTTCTGGCCGCAGGCCGCGGAGGTGAAGAAATGAGCGCCGAAGTCCACCACATCACACTCCGCAACGGCATGAGGCTCCTCGCTCGCCGTAACACCGCGAATCCGACCGTAAGCTTGCAGCTTTCTTTTGCCGCGGGCGCGGTTGACGACCCTCGCGGCAAGGTCGGCCTCGCCAATTTTGCCAGAGCGCTGCTAACCAAGGGAACCGCCAGGCACAACGCTGCCTGGATCGCCGAGAGGATCGATGATCTCGGCCTGGAACTTGGTTTCTCATCGGGGCGCCACACCCTCGGCCTCGGCGCGCGCGTGCTCGCCGAGAACCTTAGGCCTGCGCTCAAGCTGATCCGCGAGATCATCGCCGAGCCGCAGCCGCCGGCTGAGGAATTCGAGAAGATGCGTGCCCGTATCGCTACCGCCATCAGGCGCCGCCTCGACGATCCCGCCTCAGTTGCTGGCGAGACGCTGGCCGGGATGATCTACGGACCGCGCCATCCTTACGGACTTCATTCTCAAGGGACGCTCAAATCGATTGAGAAGATCCTGCTCGACGATGTCCTCAGCTTCTATGAGAAAAGCCTCGAGCCCGGCGCGGCGATCGCGGTTGTCGTCGGCGATGTCGAGCCCGCGGAGGTGGAAATCCTCGCCGGCGAAAGCCTCGGCCGGTGGCAGGGCGGTGGTGAGTTTGTGCTCGAGCCTCCGAAATCGGTTGAATTGCCCGTGGAGCCGCAGCGCAGGTTCGTCGTCATGCCGGAGAAGACGCAGAACGATGTGGCGTTAGGCTATCAAGGCATCAAGCGGCTCGATCCCGATTACCACGCCCTGCAGATCGGCAACACCGTGCTCGGCCGCCTCAGCCTCGGCGGGCGCATCGGCCAGCGGGTACGCGACCGCGAGGGCATGGCCTACTATGCCTACACTGGTTTCGATGCGGGCGTCGGTGCGGGGCCGTTCGTGTTTCGCGCTGGAGTCGCTCCGCAGAATGTAGACCGTGCCGTCGAGATCGCGCTCGAGGAGATGCGCAGCGCGCGCGGCGAGGGGATTACCGCGGAGGAGATGGAGGACGCCGTCCTCTACCTCAGCGGCGGTGTCGCGCGGCAGGTGGAGACAAACGCAGGCATGGCTTCGACACTTCTGAGCCAGGAGATTTTCGATCTCGGCGACGACCACTACCTGCGCTACGAATCGATCCTGCGGGAGTTAACCCTCGGCGACGTCAACGCAGCGCTGTCCAAGCACTTGCACCCCGATAACTACTGCCTCGCCGTCGCGGGCGCCGAGGTCTGACGCTCGCGCTCAGAATCCTCCTGCTTTGCCCGCCCTTCGGGCATCGGCACTCGCTCGCAGGCTGCCCGTCTGCTTGTCGCGCCAGCAAATCTGGAACGAGCCCATGTGCCAGTTGAAGAGCCGCCCGCCCGGCACCTTGATGCCCAGCTTCGCCAGCCCGATGACCGTCTCCTGCGGGATGCGTGTCTCGATCTCCAGCGTGTAGTCGTCGCGCAGTGGGTACATCCGGGGTGCCATGGAGGCTTCGTATGGGTCCATGCCAAACTCGAGCACGTTGGCCAGCACCTGCAGCGTCAGGATGTGCGGGAAGCCGGGAGTGCCGAGCGCCATCCACGGCTCACCGCCGCGCAGCACCATCGTGTGGCCGGTGCAGTCCTTCAGCCTGCCGCCGCCGACCAGCCAGCCGGAGATCGCCGAGGTCATGTCGGTGGTCGAAGCGCTGCTGCCGTACATCGGCACGCCGCCGACCACCATGCCCGGAATGCCTCCCCCCTGCAGCGTGTGCATCATCTCAACCCAGTTGCCCTGCGGATCGGCGATGCTCAGCTCACAGCTACCGCGCGACGGGGGATTTTCATCAGGCTCGGCCGTCGGCAGCCCCGCAGCGGCCATCGCCGGCTTGCCGCTCGTCAGCTCAACATGCTTGGTCAGGTCGATTTTCGGCATGCTCTTCTTCAGCACGCGCGCCAGGTAAGCGTGATAATCCGGCGAGAGCCACTCCTCCACCGGCACGCCGAAGATCTCGGGATCGTGCAGATAATCGGTTTCCTTGAACACCCTCCGCAGTGTATGCGCCACCAGGTAGAGCGACTCCGCCGATGTCGTGTAGTGGCCGAGGGAGCGGACGTCGAGGTTGCGCAGGATGCCTAGGAACAGCGCTGAGATCACACCCATCGCTTCCGGAGGGCTCAATTGCAGCATTTCATGCTCGCGGTGCGGATAGCGCAACGGCTCCTGCCAGCGGGCGGGGAATGCCTTCATCTGCTCCAGCTTGATGTCCCAGCCAAGGCTGTTTGCAGCTTCGACGAACCGCTTCGCCCAGCCGCCGCCGATGAAATAATCCGGGCCTTCCTTCGCGCAGTTGCGCAGCGATTCGGCCAACGCCGGATTGCGCCAGCGCTCCCCAACCGCCGGAGTGAAGCCATCCGGCGTGAACAACTCGCGCCCCGACGGGAAGTAAGTGTGGAACGCGATCTCTTCCTCGAGGTAGCCGAACTCGAACGAGTGGACCACGTGCCCTTCCTCGGCCGCCTCGATCGCCGGCCCGCAGAGGTAGTCCCACGGCTTGGAGCCGAAGCGCTCATGGATTGCCTTCATCCCCGGCATGAATCCGGGAATCACCGCGCATGGTCCGCTGCGGCCGTTGCCGCCGGGCATCGGCCGGAAAGGCGACATCCCCGGCACCAGCATGCCGCAACTGTTGCATTGGTATGCCTTACCGGTCTTCTTCTCCCAGTAGAGGAACGAGACTGAGCCGCTGTGGTTGGTCATGTGCGGCTCCACGACAGCCTGGATCATGCTGCCAGCCACGCCGGCGTCGACTGCGTTGCCGCCGTCGCGCATCACCTGCAACATAGTCTCCGTCACCAGCGGATGCGAACTGCTGCAAACTGCATGCTCTCCGCTCGCCACCGGCTTCGGCCCCGGGCGGGGCAAGTCGGCTGCCAGGACATCCTCAGATGCTTGTTCCGCGGCGGCGGCCGGATTTGCAATGGAGCCGAGGCCGGCGGCTCCCCCGGCCACAAGCGAGTACTTAAGGAATTCGCGGCGTTTCATACTTCCCCCCATCGATTAGAGGCTGTGCCGGGCGATCCCGTTACGGGGTGAAGTCTCAGCGGGCGATGTCCAGGAACGGGCTGCTTCCGGATTTAGACAATTGAATATTCGGGCGTTGATTTTCTTCGATGCATTCCCGGCTATGATAAACCATTCGTTTCGGCCGTGACAGACGCCGTTGCGCAAATCCTCCATGGTTTACGGAAGGGTGGATTGTCCTCTGTCGAGGTCGACGCGTGTCCCCAAGCCATCATTCCTGCGGCTCAGTACTTATCATTCTCGTTTGGGGCTTTTCAAAGCCGCTTAATGAATAAATCAGCAATATCAAGGAGTTTCGACTGCCGAGGACTGAAAGGAATCGTCCGACGGCATCTCCGGCACGGCCTTTGCTACAAGGCTATTGGGGCAAAGAACAGGGGTAGATGGGATGAAAATATTGCGAGCCCTGCTGCTTATTCTGCTGATGCTGGTTTCCGTTACGGTGTTCTTTTTCTTCCTGACCGCTGCCGGCGAATCGGCCTCTACCGGCGAAGACCGCGACCTGGACTTTAGCGCATACACCGGTGTTTCAACCGATTACGAACAGACTTTTTAGGTTGTGTTTGCCGCACCGGTTTACTCGCTGGAATTCAACTTAATGTAGTTTGCAGGTACTGGAGACCGACGCCAAGAACCAGAAATTGAAGGAAAATCTCGATCAAATGATGAAGGTACTGGCTGGAAGCACTGAAGGCGTACAGATCATTTAATCTTACAGATGCTCCACACGTCTGATCTTCCATTGCTGCTGGAGGTATTCGGCGGCGAGGCGGCGGTGGTCCTGCTCCGCCGACTCCGGATCGCCGAGCAGGCAGGTCTTGACTGCAGCGTAGATCTCGGGATTGAGCGATTCCTCGACCTTCTCTGAGCGCAGCATTTCCAGGTAGGATTCCTCGAAGCGATGCCAGTTGTGGTCGCGGCGGAACTGCTCGCGGATCTCGCGCGAGGGCACGAGGGGCTCTTCGCGGCGGTACTCGATCCCCGCAACTTCCTTCAGCAGAAACGCGATGTCGCGCTCGCGCGTGAAGCCAGGGCCCGATTCGGCGGCGTAGGCCCTCACGTCAGCGACCAATTGCACGCCGGCGTCGACCAGCAGTTGCATCAGGTTTTGGAGCTTCTTCCTACCCATGCCGACGGTGTAAAGCACCGCCGCCGGCAGCATCTCCTGCTTTTCCGGCACTGCTCGATGAGGCCGGAGCCGTCTCTGCCTGAAAGGCTTTCCGCCACCAGTCTTCTTGTTGTCAAATGCCATGGCACTACTTCCGCGCTGCTATTCGTATCGTTGTCTGTCGCGCCTGCCTGTCGGAAGGATCGCTGCCTTCCGACTGTTTCCGGGTTTTCCACAATCCCCGGGCGTCAAGATAATACAGGATTCCGCCGTCAAGTGAAGACACTTTTTCATCTTCGTGACAGTACAATAATATGAAGATTGCTCTCAGTAAATTCCCGCGCGGGGACAACTGATTGCCGGCGGTCCACCGCATTCTTCCCTTTTCGTAACCTTCCAAACGAGGTCCACTTATGTCTTCCGATAGCTTCATCCCAGGTCCGATCTCCGAAATCAAGTTCAGAGACCGGTCCGGTCGTATGCCGAAGATCTTAGTCAGGAAAAAGAAGACGAAAGCAGGGCAGCCCGAGCGCTACGTGTTCGTCCTCGTCAACCTGGAAAACGTCGTTGCCGGCGACAGGATTCTGCTGCGCGCCGCGCCCGGCATCGAATTGTCCGCCAGGGGACCGGCCGCGCGCGCTGCAACCTACGGCCGGGCTGACATCCTTTACGTTTATGGGGAAGGGAACCTACGCATTGCAGTCTGCGGCAAGCCCCGCGCCGGCCTGACCGCCGTCGTTTCGCTGCCGCAGATTCTGCAGCCCCAAGGCGGGCTGCTGGGTCCGCTGATGCCCCACCTCGCTGTGCCGGAAAGCAAGAAGCGTCACCCCCTCGATGCCTACTTCCTGGCTCTCGACGGTCTGGTCGTCGCCGCAGATTGCAACTACATGTCGATCTGCCCGATCGCCTACTGGAACGACCTCGACATAGGCTCGCCGTTCACGCTGATTGACGGTAGGCGCGATTTGAGCGAGATCGATCCCCTCTTCGAAGGCGCCTTCCGCTGCCTGCTCTGGCGGGCAGCCCGCGCCGGAGTCGCCGTTCACCTTTACCCCTTCGAGTTCGTCAGCTTTAACCATCCCGGGATGTGGGCGCGCTCGCCGCTTTACGCCCCCAATAACATCCACGGTTGGATCGACGAGGCCGCGCCGCGGGGCTACAAGGGTTTCCATCGTATTCTCAAAGACTGCGAGCCGCAGGCGGCGCTCGAGATCCTCTGCGATTACTTCCGCCGTCTCTGCGGCATGATCGACACACGGCATCCGCACACCGTCGTCCCCGTGCTCGAGGGCCAAAGCCGCCGTGTCGACATCAACCTCAGCGCAAACCGTTTGGGCCGCCCCCTCGGCATCAACCAGAAATCGCTCTACCGGGACCACGCTTGGCCGGCGATGGAACAACACCTCACCAGCGACTCCGCCTGGCGGGGACTCCTGCGAGACGCCGCTTTAGTTTCCTGCCATTCCTGCGACTCCGGCGGCGTCACCGCCCGCATTCTCGCCCGCCTCAAGCCATTCGCGCTGGATCTGAACTTCTCCCTGCTCGCCTCCACCGACGGCACCGGCGCCGGCTGCGGAGAACTCAGCCGTTATCGACGCCCGCGCGGCACACGCCCCAACCTCGACGACCTGATCGAAATCTGGCGCGAAGGACGGGCAACTGCGGGTGATCGATTCCTCGGCCTCGAGATCAAGACCACCGACTGGGATGACGCGCAGGAAATTCTTGCTGCCGTCAGAGAGTGTATCAATGCCTGCTGATACTCGAATCCGGGGTGCTGATATTTCCGACTGCTCCCATCCAGGCTGAAAGGGAGAACAATGCTCCATTGAAATTGTCGGCAACAGGCGATTATCATGTTGCCCAATTTTCGCAAAACAGCAGACGGAGGGGCGTTATGAGAAAGATGCTGGCGTTTACAGCATTTCTTACTTTGGTGATAACACTCGCGTGCCAGCCGCAGACTGAAGAGGCCGAGGAGGTGGCTGCCATTGAACCGGCCGCCGAGGAGCAGGCCGTTGCCGAGGTGCTTGACGACTACATGAACGCCGTCGAGCTGGAGGACATGGATTACTACGCCTCTGTTGTCGATCAAAGCCTTGACAATGTCTTCATCGGCGCCGGCGCCGACGGCTACGTAACCGGTTGGGACGCGCTTGCCGCACTGATGGAAGCCCAGAACGAGGCATTCTCGGATACGAAGATCACCCAGTCCGACCTGAAGATTCACCTCCTACCCGACGGGAAAACGGCCTGGGCCACCAGCCTCTGGGACCTGGCGGCCACGGTCGGTGAGCAGCAAATTCAGCTGCCCGTCCGCTGCACCTGGATTCTGGAGAAGCGCGACGGCGAGTGGAAGATCGTCCACTTCCACAAGTCAGTTGGCATGCAGAAATAAAGAAGGACAGTAGTACCGCCACCAGCCCTCATGCAAGCACAGGGACATTCCTATTTCTGCGCTACCCAGCAATGAGGAGCGGAATAGAATGCACTAGCCCCTTCAATGATTCAAAGCTAAGGCGAGTTGCTGCTGGTCAACCTTATTCTCTCGATCCTGCTATTGAAATCCCCCGCGGTATCGGACATCATTTCAGGTTCACGCACCGGAGAGGGAAGGATGGCTTTCGACAAGATCATCATCAAGGGCGCCGCGGAGCACAACCTTAAGCACATCGATCTTGAGATCCCGCGCGACAAGCTGGTGGTGATCACGGGTATCAGCGGCAGCGGCAAGAGCAGCCTTGCCTTCGACACGATCTACGCCGAGGGCCAACGCCGCTACGTCGAGAGCCTCAGCGCTTACGCGCGGCAGTTCCTCGAGCAGATGGAGAAGCCCGACGTCGAGAGCATCGAGGGGCTCAGCCCGGCGATCTCGATCGAGCAGAGGACCACCAGCCGCAACCCGCGCTCGACGGTCGGCACAGTCACGGAGATCTACGATTATCTCCGCCTGCTCTATGCGCGCGTCGGCAAACCTCATTGCCCCTCCTGCGGTAAGCCGCTCTCGCGCCAGACACCACAGCAGATCGTCGACCTTGCTCTCGCCCTGCCTGAGGGCGAGAAGATCCAGGTGCTCGCGCCCATCGCCCGTCGTAAGAAGGGTGAGTTCAAGCGCGAGCTGCAGGACCTCCGCCGCCAAGGCTTCGTGCGCGCACGCATCGACGGCGAGATCCTCTCCCTCGGCGACGACATCGAGCTCGATAAGCAGCACTGGCACGACATCGACGTCGTCGTCGACCGCCTTGTGATCAAGGAAGGCATTGGCAATCGCCTCACCGACTCCATCGAGACCGCGCTGCACCTCGCCGGCGGCCTGGTCACGATCAACCGCCCCGACGCGGGTGAGGACCGCATCTTCTCCGAAAAACTAGCGTGTTTCGACTGCGGCGTCTCCTTCCCCGAGCTCAGCCCGCGCGCCTTCTCGTTCAACTCGCCCCACGGCGCCTGCCCCGAGTGCGACGGACTCGGCTTCCGCATGGAATTCGACGAGGCGAAGATCATCCCCGATCCCTCACTCTCGATCATGGACGGCGCCCTCGCCGCCATGCCGCGCAGCCAGGGCTCCTACTTCTTCCAGATGTACGAGACGATGGGCAAACATTACGGCTTCGATCCCCACGTGCCGGCGCGCGAATTGCCCCGCGAGATGCTGGAGATCGTCCTCAACGGCAGCGCCGAGGCGATCCAGTGGGAACTGAGCGATAACGAGGGCTCCCGCAGCTACCACTTCAAGCGAAAATGGGAGGGGGTTGTCCCCTGGCTGATGCGCCGCTACAAGGAAACCGCGAGCGAGCACATCCACGCCGAGCTGGAGAGCTACATGACGGCCCAGACCTGCTCGACCTGCGGCGGCAAGCGCCTGCGCCCGGAGAGCCTGGCTGTCAAGATCGCCGATCGATCGATCACCGATATCACCTTCCTCAGCGTCAAGGACGCCGCAGCCCTGTTTACCGATATGCGACTCGGCGAGCGCGACAGCCTCATCGCCGACAAGGTGCTCAAGGAGATCCGAGACCGCCTGCGCTTCATGGCCGACGTCGGCCTCGACTACCTCTCGCTCGACCGTTCCGCAGCCACCCTTAGCGGCGGCGAGGGGCAGCGCATCCGCCTTGCCACCCAGATCGGCTCCTCGCTCATGGGTGTCCTCTACGTCCTCGACGAGCCGAGCATCGGCCTGCACCAGCGCGACAACCGCCGCCTGCTCGACGCCCTCGAGCGCATGCGCGACCTCGGCAACACCGTCATCGTCGTTGAGCACGACGAGGAGACAATCCGCACCGCGGACTACGTCGTCGACCTGGGGCCGGGCGCGGGAGTCCACGGCGGCGAGGTTGTCTGCCAGGGCGGAGTCGATGACCTGGTAAAGTGCAAGAAATCGCTCACCGGGCAGTACCTCAGCGGCAAGAAGTCGATCCCGCTGCCGAAGCAACGGCGCGAGGGCAACGGCAAGTGGCTCGAGGTAGCCGGCGCGGCAATGCACAATCTCAAGCAGATCGACGTCCGTTTCCCTCTCGGTCGTTTCTCCTGCGTTTCGGGCGTCTCCGGCTCGGGCAAGAGCACCCTTGTCGTCGAGATCCTCTACAAGGCGCTCGCCCAGCGTCTGCACCGCGCCCTCGACAGTCCCGGTCCCCACTCCGAGATCCGCGGCCTCGAGTACATCGACAAGGTGATCGACATCGACCAGAGCCCCATCGGCCGCACACCGCGCTCCAACCCGGCCACCTACACCGGCCTCTTCACGCCCATCCGCGATCTGTTCAGCCAGGTGCCGGAGGCGCGCATGCGCGGCTACAAGCCGGGCCGCTTCAGCTTCAACGTCAAGGGCGGGCGTTGCGAGGCCTGCCAGGGCGACGGCGTCACCAAGATCGAGATGCATTTCCTGCCCGACGTATACGTCACATGCGACGTCTGCAAGAGCCGCCGCTACAACCGCGAGACGCTCGAGATCCTATATGGCGGCAAGTCGATCGCCGACGTGCTGGAGATGACCGTCGAGGAGGCGCTCGAGTTCTTCCGCAACGTTCCCACCTGCCGCGGCAAGCTCGAGACGCTGCACGCCGTCGGCCTCGGCTACATCGAACTGGGCCAGGCCGCCACCACCCTCAGCGGCGGCGAGGCCCAGCGCGTCAAGCTTTCCAAGGAGCTCTCAAAGCGCCAGACCGGCCGCACGCTCTACATCCTTGACGAGCCGACCACCGGCCTGCACTTCGACGACATCAACAAACTCCTTTCCGTCCTCCACGACCTTGCCGACCACGGCAACACAGTCATCGTCATCGAGCACAACCTCGATGTGATCAAGACCGCCGACTGGATCATCGACCTCGGCCCCGAAGGCGGCGACGAGGGCGGCTGCATCGTTGCCCAGGGCACGCCCGAGGAAGTCGCCGGCGTCGAGACATCCTACACCGGGCAGTTCCTCAAGCGTGTGCTTTCCTGAATCTTTCTTGACAATCTCTTCGTGTTGTCTTTCTTTCCGTGCCGTTTTTTGCTCGCTGCGTGTTTAATAATAGTAGGTAATTTTCATATTGAATTTGCATCACTGGTTGTCCGGGCCGGGCCCGGATTAAGAGTAGCTGTATCTAAATGGAGTGATCAGATGGTGAGGTTTAGAAAGCTTGTTTTTCTAGCCGGTCTGATGATGGTCCTCTCGACGGCGCTTTACGGCAACGATTGCTCGCGCAGCGACAGGGTTGGTGTCAAGTTCAAGAAGAATGTCGCCACGATTGAAATCGATTGGGGCAAGACCGCCAGCGATGAGGTGATCATGCCGGCGTGCAACATCAAGGACGACATGAATGTCGTCGTCAAGGTACTCGGATTCAACTTTGTCCACTTCGACCTAGAGGTCGATGTCTCCACCAAGACCATTGTCGCTTATCAGGTTTTGAACGATTTGTGGAAACAATTGCTGACCCTGCCTCCGGAGAGCATGTTTGGCGCAATCCGCGAATCATTGGAAAGAAAGAAAAAAATAAGAAGCTACACAAAAGACAAAGATAAGCAAAGAAAAATGGATGACGAAATAAGGAGCGCAGAAGATTTCCTGGCAAGAACAGGAGACTGGCGGGAGCTCATAAGGAGCGAAAACGAGTCATTAAGCAAGATGATGTCAGAGATATCGGCGGATAATCCTGTCTGGGTTGGCAGTGCCGCTATCGACAAGTATCTGACCGAGATTACAAAAAGAATAAACGATCTCGAAGCCAAGCGAGATAAGGTTTGGAAAGGCACGATAGACGTCGACACTATCGATGAGGCTTATAAGGCCCACCTCCTCTACGATCGTTATTTCGAGACACACAACAAGTTGATAGAAAAAATCAGATCTTTCGTGCGATCTGTGACTCTTTCCAAAGAGGGCAAGGTATTTCCGGTTGGCAAGAACAAGAGCGGCACGCTGGTCAACGTAGCGTTTGAGGCGAGTGCCGCCAAGCCTGGCGTGGTCAAAGAGGATGAACGTGAAATACAATACTTCGTCCATTCAAATCTTCCCCTCATCTTCCACGTCGGTATGATAGTTTCGGTGCTCGAGAAACTGGAATTCGAGAAGGTCGAGCAATTCATCAATGAAGGGATGTACGGCGATTACTATCAACTTGTTGAAGAGGGCAACTCCGACTTCGATTTCTCCGCCTTCCTGAGCTATGAATTTCACAAGAGCGATGACCTCAGATGGGGCGCATCGGTAACCTTCGGAACGGATTTGAAGGATCCCGGTGAAAACCTCTATTTCGGATTGTCGGGTAGATTCAGAAAGGTCCTCGTCACAGGTGGTGTAGCCTGGAATGAGGTGGTGCGAAAGGACGAAAAAGACAAGATTCCGGGTATCGACCTCTATAGGACCATAACTCAAGAGAGAGATGCCGGTTGGTTTATAGCGTTCTCCTTCACGTTGTTTTGATGCCGAAATAAGTGCTTTTTGGGGAAATGCTAAACGAACACACATCAGGGAGCTTGCCATGAGTAAGGGTAGTTTCGAAGGCCAGGTGAAGACGCGCTGGCTCAAGCACAAGGGCGACGATCGCAAGATGAAGCTGCTGGAGGACTTCGCCTACGTCGATCCCAAAGGCGTGAAATGGGTCGCGCCCAAGGGTAGCGTGGTCGACGGCGCCAGCATCCCGCAGATCTTCTGGTCGGTGCCCGTAGGCTCACCCTTCGTCGGGGATTACCGCCGCGCCAGCGTGCTGCACGACGTCGCCTGCGATCAGAAGAGCAAGCCGCACAAGCAGGTCCACCGCATGTTCTACAACGCGATGATCTGCGACGGCGTCGACCAGGTGAAGGCCATGACGATGTTCATGGCCGTCAGGATGTTTGGGCCGAAATGGGGGGTGCCCAAGCCGCGGGCGAGAGCGGTGAGGACTTTCTCGGCCGCCCCGGCGGGGATCAGCATCGACCAGCTCGAGAAAACGATGGACAAGCTCCTTAACGAGTGAAGCCAAGCCGTTTTGAGCAAAAAAAACCGCCAGTTTTCGCCTCTCGTGCGTTTAGTAGAGTAGATTAATCAATCTTCTCATTCAGGCGGTGGGCTCCTTCAGCACCTAACGTTCTATCGGCTTGGGCCGAAGGCTGGGGTTGGACGAAGGACTCTGAAGGAAGCCCAAAATGTTCCCGGACGGCAGGAACCGCCCGGCGTTTGTCCTGAATCAAAACACAGGAGGAAATAATGGAGAAAAATGCATTTTCGTTGCTTGTCGGCCTGAAAAGCGTCGATCCGGATGCCTACGAAGGCTGGAACGGCACGAACGGCTGCGAAGGTTGCGAGATCGACGTCGACAGGATGGAATCAATCCTGCAGCCGCTTGGTTATCAGAACGTCGTTCTCAAAACCGAGCATGCGACCGCCGAAAATGTCCTGAGTGTGCTCAAGCTGGCCTCCATGGGGCTGAAGGAGGGGGACATTTTCGTGTTTTACTTCTCCGGGCACGGAGGGCAACAGCCGGACGAGAACGGCGACGAACTGGATGGCCAAGACGAAACCCTGGTCCTCTACGACGGGGAGGCTATCGACGACGAGTTGAACGAAATCTGGCAGAGCTTCAAGCCGGGTGTTCGCATCGTGATGCTTAGCGATAGCTGTAACTCGGGGACTAACTACAGGGCGAGGATGAATGTTGCAGAGTCCACCTTTATGGTTCCGCTCGATCCTGAAAGAGCGGAGATGCAGGCGGAGATGATTCACATCGGCGGCTGCCGCGACGGTCACTCATCGATCGGCTATGAAGAGGGCGGCGTATTCACCACGGCTGTATGGGAAACCTGGGCCGGAGGGGAGTTCGAGGGCGACTACCGGGAATTCCATGAGGGGATCAAGAGCAGAATCACCACCCGCCAGAAATCGCAGATGAACGAGTACGGACCTGTGGACGAGAATTTCAGAGACCAGCGTCCATTCACTATCTGACCTTTTTAGCTCGTCCGCAGGAGTGCCGTTGTTTCCATGTAGGCGGAAAAAACCATGATTTCCAGAAGAAAGGAGGATGGAATGTACGCCACGTACAAGAAGGCGATCGATCCTGTGACGCGGAGGGCTTTCGCAACCGGCTGGTTGCCGCCGAAGCCTGACCTGCGCGATTACACGGAAAAGGAAGTCGCCAAGATGGTGAGGAAACTAAAGCTGCCTGCAACCCTTAAACCAAGCGTTAATCCGGGAGACAAAGAGGATTTGAGGCAGTGGTGCTCGCCGGTCGAAGACCAGGGTGGAATCGGTTCCTGTACCGCTCACGCGGCAGTCGGTATAGTCGAATACTACCAGATTCGTGCCTTCGACGAGCACATCGATGGCTCGCGCCTCTTCGTCTACAAAGCCACGCGCAACCTGATGGGGGTTACGGGTGACACCGGATCGTACCTGCGCAATGTCATGGGTGCTCTGGTCCATTGTGGAGTGCCGCCGGAGAAGTACTGGCCGTATACCGATGTGGACCCCGATTTTGACATCGAACCTTCCGCGTTCGTCTACTCGGTGGCCGATGATTACGAGGCAATCAGCTACTTCTGCCACGATCCGGCCGGCGCCGGCGTCACGCCGAAAAAGCTGCTCGATCGGGTGAAAATATTCCTCAAGGCCCGCATCCCCTCGATGTTCGGCTTCTACGGCTTCCACTCGTTCCCCTACACCGATGTGCCTGGAGGCATCCCCTATCCAGGGCCGGATGAGTGGGCCGAGTGGGGCCACGCGATAGTCGCCGTCGGTTACGACGACACGAAAAAGATAAAGAACACTTTGACCGGAAAATCGACCACCGGTGCGTTGCTGATCCGCAACTCCTGGGGAGCCGATTGGGGCGACGGCGGTTACGGTTGGCTGCCCTATCAGTACATCCTCTCCGGATTGGCGAGCGACTTCTGGTCGCTTCTAAGTATGGACTGGGTCAACACGAAAAAATTCGGGTTCTGACAACCATTGTCAGCGCTATAGCTCAGTACAACCGTATTTCATCGGGGCGCTAAAGTGCCGGCTCGATCGGGAGTGGCTTCCTTCTGTACTGCGCCATGGATATCGGTGATGTCGACGTCTTCCCGGAACAAGGACTGCGTAGGAAGACATCCTTCCCGGCCGACAGGATCCGTGCCGGTTTGGTGAAGAGACGCTGAAACGAAGATTGCGGGCTCCGCTGCGGGATTACTGCCGACAAGCGGCAGGCTCTAGTATAGGCTCACAACCCGCAGCTTGTGTCACCAGCGGAACACGACTATGGCGTCGTTGTAGTCCTTATCACCGGCGTCTTCGGAATAGACGTACATCGACCGGCAATTCCTGCCGCCGCAGGCCACGATCAGCGAGTTCTTCTTCCATGTCCTTCCGTCGCTCGAGTGTTCGATTTCCACGTCGACCTTGAAGCCCTGCGGCAGGTAATTCGGGCCGTAGGTCAAGATGGCCCCGTGGCCGATCAAATGATTCTGCTCTCCGCTGCCCGTCCACTTGATTGGGTTCCAGTGCTGCGGTTTGATGGTGACCTTTTGTTTCCAGGCAGCGTTTGTAACCGCATAAATCCTGACAAGCCTTCTTTTTGGTAATACCAGTGAAACCATTTCCCGCCTCCTTAATTGAAGATTAAGTTGTTCGCGTTGCCGGAACGCGCAAGCGGCAGCTTCCCGCAGTGCCAACCCGGTAAGCGCGTCCGGCAGACACATATTGATCTCGCTTCCCGGCGCTTTGCGGGCGCGGCAGATGAGATCGACAAATTAATGGATGTTTGTCTGTATATTAAACTGCCCGAACGACATTTCAGGAACCACTTAATTTTTGATTGGATTTATGAGGACAGAGGTACAGCGCCACAGACCTTGGCTATCTTTCACCAAAGTTTCTGGGTGATGATTAGTTAAGGGCCTGATGTCTTGGTGGTTGGCAAGGCTGTCATGCTGTTTTGTCCCGGTCGCCGTTTGTGCCTGAACTGTGCCAAAACGAGCCCTGCGAAAATCAGAGCCGCGGCGGTGAAGAACTGGGGAGAAAGAGTTTCACCCAGCAAAGGCACCGAGAAGAAGCCGACGATAATAGGTACCGTATAGGAAAACGGTGCCACTGCCGAGGCCGGCAGTTTCTTTAGCGCGAACTGGT
>Ga0307380_10000431_pt1 | contig 66617 bp, 58 predicted proteins | sample UN3MG_FD_202239 | JGI IMG/M metagenome (GOLD analysis project Ga0307380, IMG submission 202239) | Soil microbial communities from Risofladan, Vaasa, Finland - UN-3 | ecosystem: Environmental > Terrestrial > Soil > Coastal area > Acid sulfate soil | place: Finland: Risofladan, Vaasa | collected... | reverse complement strand
ATGTGTCTCTTAATGTGGTTCTCGCAACCTCTTAGAGGATAGGAAACCGCGATGACCACAGTCGGATACGCCAGGGTATCGAGCACCGGGCAAGACCTCAGCGTCCAGCTTGAGAGGCTGGAGCGCATGGGGTGTGAAAAGGTCTTCAAGGAGAAGCGTTCAGGGGTGGATGCTGGGCGTCCTGAGCTAAAGCGGTGCCTGGAGTACCTTCGGGACGGCGACACACTTCTGGTGACAAAGATAGACCGCCTGGCGCGCTCGACCTCGGACCTCTACCGCATCATCTCTCAACTGTCTGAGAAGGGGGTCTCGTTCAAGGTGGTGGATGATCCGACAATCGATACGACCTCACGCACCGGCAAGCTGGTCATGGGCATCCTGGCGCTGATTGCCGAGTTCGAGAACGACATCCGCCGTGAGCGGCAGATGGACGGGATTGCCCAGGCGCGGGATCGTGGGGTGAAGTTCGGACGCAAACCCATTCTCGTTCCCGACACGATCAAGAAGGTTCGGAAGCTAAGAAAGTCCGGGAAGACAGTGCCGGAGATTATGCGACAGACCTCTCTGTCGAAGGCTTCTGTCTATAGAGCTCTCGCGGAGTCGCCGACACGTCCATCACGATGACGGAAGGAACCGCCAGTAGCCCGCTTTGCCGCGAATGTAAGCAGCCTCTGATGGCCCTAGACTTCTACGGAGAGCGGCTGAAGGGGTGCCCAACCTGCAACATCTGGTGGACCCCGAATGACACCAAGAAGAAGCTTCGTGGAGCGCAAAAAGGTCCACTTCCGCCATGATCCATCACTCGCACCGGGACGATTGAGAGACAGCATGGACAACGAGCAGAGCTTCACTCGTCTTATCTTCATGAAGGCTGCCTGCAATACGGCAAACCTAATCAGATCAAGAAGTTCCGGCTTTGTATTTCTGATTGCCTCAGCTGCAACTGGATCGCTGCTTTACTGGTGGCTGTATGGCTTTCCAGAAGACTCGGGCGAAGCACTTAGATTTGCTCTGTTTGTGGTCGCTACCTTTTTGGTCTTCATCCTCATCGCCTTTGCGTGGTTTTTCATGATTGCGCCAAACGAAGTTGCCTATGAAGCCGTCCGAGCAGCACTAGAAGAAGCAGCGAAGGCGTCCGAAGAGATGAACCCTATCAGTTGGGAGGTATGGAGAAGGCGGTCTCGTTACACGCCCGCAGAACTGGCCTGCATACTAGCGCAACGTGAACCCAGTGCCGCAGCGTTACCTCAGCCGGCGGAGCAGCTGGCATACAAGGAGCTTATTTGGGAGGAGATAAATGAGGGCAAGCTAGCCTGTGAAGGTAGCCTGCCCGCTGGTCCCAAAATCGAGAAGGCAACCGCCATAAGCTGGGCGGAAGCCAAAGAATTTGACGTGAGCCACATCAAGTAGCCGCCCTTCAAGCGGCCGAATGAAAAGCCAGTCGGCAGCGACTTGCAAATACAGATGGTCAACAGGGGTCGGTGCGCTGTGGGTCCCCTGTTCCCGAGACCCCCCGTGGGTACCTCGCGGCTCGTTACCCTGTAGCTAAGTCTACCTAGACCATCATGCGGAAAGCCGATCCCATAAGACCCTGTGAGTTAGTAGACTCTCGTGACTAGCAACAACGAAGCTTAGCAACATTCACAGCAATGCACCGTGCTTAGTCGAAGTTGGAAACTTTTGGATCGTTGCCTAATGGCAGTGAACCCTACCAACGCTATTGTCCATGTGGCAGCATTGGCCGGGTGGTGAACTCTTGCGGCATCCGCCACCGTGGGCCTGAGCCATTGTGGGAACTAGAACAGCAAGGAGAGTCAAAACAAAGATGCTTCGTTTCACGCTGAGTCTCCTCTCGTCGTGAGGCTTTCGCTTCTGCCCCTCATAAACTGTGATCAAAGTCATTCATCAAACATTACGTCGTAAAACTCGTTTACAAGAACACCATACTCGGGTTCCTCCATATTCGCTATCCTCACGCTAGCCGAGAGTTTTCTTCCAATTATTTTCTTCCTTGAAAACTCAGACGAACAAACGTCGTAGCACCACTGCTCTAGGCAGGTGCCCCATATTTGTTTTCCCGCCGTTGTTTTTAGGCGCAAATTTGTTGCGTCTCCGCAATCAACCTCAACAACTTCTCCCGCTACTCTAGTTTGCGCGTAAATGGCGTCTGTAAGTGGGGGCAGTATCAGCAAACCAATAACGAGAAGCAGCTGCATTATCGCTTTCAACATTGTCGGATCACTCCAAAATATGATGCTAATTGAACGGGGCTGGAACTCGGTAATTAAAGTACTCCTTAGCCGTCACCTGAGCGCGCTTTGTAGAACAGCGATCTGCTCTTGGTAACGTCGCTCTAGGCATGACCGATTAGAACCACAGGCATTTCGTCGCTGAATCCATGCACGTTGCTTCTTCGTGTAGTATCTAGCGTTTCGCCGCTGTTTGGTAGCAGCGTAGAGCGCGCTAAGCTGCACGTCTAATCGCGACAAGGTTGATGAACTGCAAATTGCCTTTTCGGACGCGGTTTGCGCTTTGGAGCACGAGAAACTTGGAACCGATAGTGAATCTGAGTCTCGCGGCTGGAACTCTGGTGAGAACTGAAGGGCGCTGATCCGTTCTCGATAGTGTTTCTCTATGCAGATGTCATTTGCACCACAGGCATCTCTTCTGCGTAGCCATAGTCTCTGTTGCCTTCTGATATCTGCCGAACTGCTGCTCTGAAGGGCAATCGCGTAGATACCAGCCAATTGAAAATCCAAATTCGTGAGCAACGGCGACTGGCAAATGGTTTTCTCTGTATCGAGTCGTGCCTTTGCGCATGAGAAGCTGGGTTCCAGTCTGAATTGCGAGGCTGGTGCCTGCACTTCAGGGGTCGAGGTGGTCGATGGACTCGAATCCACAACCACCACACCCATAGCGTTAAGATCAGTCGGCGTAAGCCAAGCTATACGGCCTGGTTGCGTTTGAACTATCTTCCCGATGACAGATGGCGGTGCGCCATAGGCGGCTGCTTCTCGTGCGAACAAGGTTGTAACGCCCATAGTGGAGAGGTCTTCTATTCCAGCGTCACTAACGCTGTGCACGCCCAACAAAGCGTCGGGTGCCATAAGACGATGCTTAGCGGCTGCAAAGAGAAGAAAACAAGCTGAAGAGCACTGACTGCCGCTCGGTACAAATACCCGAGTGTTGAGTTCGCTAACCAACTTAGCAATCTTACTCGCTTCTACGATGCTACCGCCGGGGCTATCGACGAAGAAGGTTCTAATTCGCTCCGACCTGGGTAGTGCCGCGCTAAGACGGTCGAAGTCACCAGGTATGATCGGTCCTTGAAGAGTGATGTCGACAACGCCTGGTTCAACCGGAATGCGGCCATACTGAAGCGCAGATGCCTGAAAAGGTGTGAGCAACAGCCCGACGAAAAGACCCGCGAACTTCCCAAAGCGGTACCGGGCCGTGCCCGCTTACTCTCTCGTCTTTCGTCTGCACTGACACACCTCAAAGCAGCTTCGTCCGACGCATATGCTACGATGCGCCCAAGTCATTCATGGCCATCAATCTGAAGGGAACTTGGTATCCGTACTGTGAGATTGATGCTGGTACGGTGAACGCTCTAATCACAGCTAGTTCTGTGGGAGGTTTCTATAATCAGAATATTCGGAGCCGCCGCGATGGAACACGCGGTCCATTTGATTGCCGCGACCATCCGCTGCCAGATTATTAGCCGGACTCGGGCTTCTCGGTCAGAAGGGGGCTAATAGCGTTCGTCAAAGCCCCGACAGAAGGAGGTTCCAATGAGGGCAGCGAATTTACTCGCCAGCGTGGCGATGGTAACCGCCATTTCAACAATGACCACAGCCTGCGATGACGGCAGCAAAATCGACAATGAAATAATGCAGCTGATGTACCCGGAGTCATTTCGTCCGGGGAACCCAGAATATCTGGAGAGGGATTTTGAGGCGGGGGCAGACTTTATATGCGATGAGATCGAAATACATTATGGGCGCGACATCTGCGCTGAGCCAAAGATTAAGTGGCGAGGGTAAGTTACAATTCGCCGAGGGTGCGCCCTCTCTTCAATCACAATCTTTGTAGTCAGACGCCATACAGCGTTTCGCTCTTTGTTGCGCTTCTATTAGTTGTGATGGAGAGAGGTTACGGGCTGCGGTATCCCTTTTTTTGATGGCGTCCGCATCTCCGTTCGCAGCGGCGATGTTGAACCACATATGAGCGGTCATATAGTCTTGAACTACACCCTGGCCGTCCCTGTACATCGTACCAAGAGCGTACTGCCCCTTAGCGTCTCCTTGATCGGCAGCCCTGCGAAACCACCTCACCGCTTCAGCGTAGTTCTGAACGACACCCTTTCCTCTAGCATACATCGCACCAAGACGAGTTTGCGCCCCAGCATTCCCTTGTTCAGCACCCTTGCGAAACCATTTCACCGCTTCGGCATAATCCTGAGCGACACCCTCTCCTTTCGCATACATCGAACCAAGATGGCTTTGGGCCGGAGAAAACCCCTGCTCAGCAGCCTTGCGATACCATTTTGCTGCTTCAGCGTAGTCTTGAGTAACACCCTTGCCTCCGTAATACTTTCCAGCAAGATTGGTCTGCGCCCCAACATCTCCCTGATCGGCAGCCTTGCGATACCACTTCACCGCTTCGGCATAATCCTGAGCGACGCCCTGGCCGAAGGAATAGCTCACACCAAGACTATTCTGCGCCGAAGGATGCCCCTGCTCAGCAGCCTTGCGAAACCACTTCACCGCTTCGGCATAATCCTGAGCGACGCCCTCGCCCCAGTCGTACATCCCTCCAAGTCTGAACTGCGCTTCAGCATTTCCTCGCTCGGCCAGCGGTGTCCATATCTTTAGCGCAGTTGCGTAGTCACCTGCGTCGTATGCTTTCTGCCCGCTATAAAAATCCTGCGCCCATAAGGTGCTGGTCGTTGAGACGACGATGAGCACAAAGGCGGCGAGAAGTTTGGTCATTGGCTCGAACTACATTTGTGCGTTCGGTTAATTTCCGCCCCGTCTCCCTTAACAGCTTCGGCAGCTTAGCAACATTCACGGCAATGCGCGTGCGCCTCATCGAAGGTCAGTCAATGGCATTGCACTCATATTGGCCACCCCTGGCACCCGGTTGCTCCATTAGATACCCGGCGATTTTCTTGCATATGGAGCCGTTGTCTCCATAGCCGAACAACACCGCTACCTTGGACCGAACTCCTGGCAGCGCGGCAGCACCTGATGTTTTTTCGAGCATATAAACGCGGTTTCCAGGGATGGCTAATGATAGGGAGCGTGCCGCGTCTTCCATTATCTTCTCGTTGTCGTCAGCATCAGCACCGCTCGGCTCACAAGCCGCGAGTATGAGCACGACGGTGATGCTAGCCAGTAGGGCCACTCTCGACCTATTCGTGATTGCCGCTGAGAAATGTCTGGTGCTGCGCATGAACTTTACTTCCCTGACCGTAAGAGACCCGGCTCCTTAGCAACATCCATAGCAATGCGCCGTGCCTCAAAGGGCTTCGCAAGTGCCTACTGTGAACTGCGAAAGATGGAAACTCATGAATAGGATGGCTGGCTTGTTATCCCATTGCCGTATCCTGACCCATCGCGTCGCGGCCTCAGCCACCTCTTCCCGCTTAAAAACTCCGTCCTCGCCAGTCAAATACGAATGGGGAGCAACAAGAATTGTGTCATTAGATTTGTTGCCTCGCTGCACGACATGCCATTGTTCGGGTGCAAGTTCGTCGGGTGGATTTGACTTCGTTGGCGACCCAGCGTGGAGGCGAACCATCCCACTCACGGTATCAATGATCCAATAATCGATGTGTCGGAAGTAAGTCGTTTCAGCAGTTTTGCCGAGGGTGCCATCATCCAACAGGGTGACCGTATCTTTGCCCTTGCACTTAAACACTGTGGGCGATGCGCCCCCTGCGCCGGTTCCGATCACGCTTATTATGGCAGCAGTCAGTACGGCTCTGCGCATAGACCCTACTCCCCTGATCGCAACAGCTCCGGCAGCTTAGTAACATCTACGTTGACGTTGTTATCATCGCTAAAAGCGGGGCTTCGCGCGTTCGCACTTTAGCTCGTAATCAGACTCGAACTTCTCCTCACCGCTGCGGGCTTGGCGTACCGTTGCGGAACCTGAGAGCCGGTTAATGTTGCCGGTGAAATACCTTTCCTCATCATCCGTGGGGCACGAAAACACGATTTCCTCCGTGCTGAGCGAGCGAATGGGACATGTGCCGAAGGAGGATTCAAAAACTGTTTGTTGTCGAAGGTCGATGATAAGGATCATCTCAACATCCTTAGGTTCATGGGCCTCAAGCCTCTCGTAACTCTCAAGCAGCGTTTCTCCGGGCCGTATGCTGAAGCCTGTCGTATGCGTTCCGAGGCATAACAAGGAAAATCGCTCATTAGTCTGTTGCTCTGGGATCGACTGCTCCTGCGCCTGTTCCTCCAGGGCTTGAGGAGCGTCGTCACAGCCGAAGAGAGTGAATGTCACGGAAATCAGTATGGCCCAGCGCATTTAAGTTCACTCCGTCGAACCCAACAGCCCCGGTAACTTAGCAACATTCACAGCAATGCACCGTGCCTCAATCGAAGGTCAGGAGCGAAGTCAGTAAGCCCTATCGCCTAATACCGAGCCGTTTGGAAGACCGGAAGAAGCTACTGAGTCGTCGCCATACACCTGCATCGTTCTGACTCTTGGGGTCTCCGTATAGAGGACCAAGCTACCTTTGTCCGCTCCCGTCTCAGTCCACTCGGTGACTTCATCGCTATCCAGGCTAGGTCCCACCCAGGTGGTTTTACTGGTTTTTCTGTAAAGTCCCAGGTGCCTGCCATCGGTTGTCCGAATAGAGAAAGCCGTCAAACGGTCTGGCGTCTTTTCCTGAACGGCAGGCCTCACACAATCCGTGCCGTCGCTGTTCGCCACAAGAGGCGGAGTGCATTTGAGGATGATGCGCTGCGACTGCGCGGGTTGAGGCAAAAGTGACAGCGAACCTATCATGGCAGCGCAAGCGGCGATCAGTGTTGCCTTTCCAAGACGTTCCAAGCGAATGATATTCATCGAAAGCACGGCGATGTTCTTTTCGGCACGCTCTGCGGCCAATGGGTGTTTCTGCGGGAACACAGAGCAAAAAAACATGCTCACTGATAGGTACGCACCCAACAGCCCGGCAGCCTAGCAACATTTAAGACTGCCGTCCCGCACCCCTCAGCGCCTGCACTAATGCCGAGAAGAACGCCTTCATATCGATGACCTTGTGGTCCGGTCCGATGTAACCCTGGATAAGCCCGTGCGCCGTCTGGCGCACCTTAGCGTCGTTGTCTTCTGTCATGGGAAGCCCCTCTTTGCTCCCCCCCGCGCAGGCTCAGTCTAGCAGCCACAAGCCATGCGCCAAGGTTGTGGTTGGAGGATCTCATGTGACCGCTGCTGGAAGGGGCAACCGCCCCAGGTTAAGCTGACCTGAGCATTGTCCTTTCTGATCCATGTTTTGTCTAAGATGTTGCGTCGCACAAAAACACTCGTTGGTCTTGCTGCGCTTCTCGGCGTGGCAGTGCTTAGTCCCCCGACTGCCATTGGTGATGTCGAGCAGTTCACGATGCATGTGGAAGAGGATGCACCGGGATACGACTACCAGCGGTTCGATCCTCCCACACTAAGCTACTGCCAAAATCGTTGTGCCGCGGACTCGCAATGCAAAGCCTTCACGTACAATCGCGTACGTCACGTGTGTTTCCTAAAGTACAAGGCTGGCTTCCCACTCCGTCCCCACAGTGAGGCAATCACGGGGAGAAAGACTGGGAGCAACCGTTTCTCGATCAGGAGAAACAGGGACGCACCTGGGTACGACTATGCCAGGATTGATCCTCCCACTTTGAGTGATTGCGAGAGCCAGTGCGGCGCAGACCCGCAGTGTAGGGCTTTCAGCTACAACTTCACGAAGAACGTCTGCTTTTTGAAATTTAGGGGCGACATTCCGCTCATTCGTCACGCAGAAGCAATCACAGGCGTAAAGGTGTCGGAGGTTTCTTCTCCAAACCGGTCGCAATTCGCATCGGGCACAGGCTTTGCGGTAAGTGGTGACGGGCTGATACTGACCAACCATCACGTCGTTGACGGATGTAAAGTCATAGGCGTTGAGGGGTTCGGCGCAGGCACGCTGAAAGCGGAAGATCGCCATAATGATCTAGCTCTAGTGAAGATTGAGGGGCACCCTTCACCAGTCACGTTTCAGCCTGGCTCGATAGAGCAAGGCGAGACAGTTTTCGTCCCAGGTTATCCATATGGCGGTGGACTGGGATTCAACTTTACGAATGGCATAGTGAGTGCTCTTACCGGTCCTGATAACGATAAGCTGTATCTTCAGTTCACCGCTCCCGTCCAACCTGGAAATTCTGGAGGACCGCTGCTCGACAGAAGCGGCCACGTAGTTGGCGTCGTGGTCGCTCGATTAGGCGACGAGGTGAAGCCGCAAAACGTCAACTTCGCAATTCGCGGTGATGTAGCGGTAAGATTTTTGAGAGTGAATGGCATTGAGCCTTTGACGGCCTCTTCCTCAGTTACGCTGTCACCGTCTGAGATCGCCAAGAGAGCCAAATTTTACACGTATAGGCTTTCCTGCCTCGGCGGGAATTAGCTGCCCGATACAGTCTGCATTGTCCTGCCAAGCAATAGGAACTGAGCATTGGACCGGGAAAAAAACATACGCGCAGTTGTGCAGCCTTTCATCGACGATCTGTATGAACTCTACGAGGAGACTGATCCAAGTAAAGGGTGTGTCTCGGAGAAATGGAAGCTGGAGCGCGCTCAGAACGCGATTCATATTTGGTGGCGCGCCTATGGGTACCTGCTCCTTTGGGCGCAAAGCCAGATTGTGGGATATGAGCTTGTTAAGGAGTTTCCGGACTGGGCCAACCAACTTGATTTAACGCCAGACTGCCACGAGCTTGAGCTCTTGGGTTTGTCTTACGCGCATAACCCACCAGAAAATCAATTAGCAAAAGACCCTCCCGATGGATTCGACCTAACTGACGATGTACTTCGACGTGCTATCGCACGACTCCTTCTTTCGACAGATGCAAATAGCAGTTTTTGGAGATTCCCTCTTGAGCATGCATTGAGGGCGGCGAACGCAGGGGAACTAGCCTCGCTATGCAAGCCCTCAATGACTCGGCGACGCGGACAGCCATACCGCCTTGATTATACGAAAGCCAATGCAGTGGCCCACGTCCACTACTTGATAGGAAAGGGGATCAAGAAGCACATTGCCCTAGAGCGCATCGCGGATGCAGTCGCCCAAAGCCCAGAAACCCTGAAAGATTGGGAGAAGGGGCTCCGCAAGGATGATTACTTTGCATTCATGTGGGAAAGCGCGCACCTCGCCGGTCAACTGGAGGGAGTAATCAAGAGCAACTCTCTGAATGACCTTGTAGAGGAGTATGGTGCCGAGCTTTTTGGTCCCACGAGCGATTTTGTGGTGGCTTGCGCCTTTATCAAGGAAAAGGACGATGAGTTGAGCCTTGAAAGGCTCAAAGCCGATCTGCGGAAATATCACGACCGCTCCAGCGCGGGTAAAGGTGCGGACTAAAGTCCGCGTTTAGCCCGCGCAAAAATGGTGGCTAAAGGGGCAGAATAGCCACCGCGACTGAACGGCCTAATGCATCGTAAGCAGCCATGACGAGCCGGGGGTTGCCTGGCGCAACATGGATTTGGCTGCAATGGCTTCTATCAAGATTCTCCGTGCGCCTGAGGCCGCGACCTACACGGGCCTTAGCGAAAGTACCCTCGCCAAACGGCGGCTTCGCGGTGAGCCCCCAGTGTTCGTCCGCCTGGGCGCCAGGGCGATTGGCTATGCAATTGAGGACCTCGAAGCGTGGCTCGACTCAGGTCGACGACAGTCCGCTCTGCAACAAACGTCTCCCAACCAGAGGAGGGAGATTACGTGATGGCCCAGCACAAGCTTTTGGAAAAATCGCCTTATCAGGCCGATGGCGGCGAGCTGATAGGCTGCCGACCGAATGAGGTGCCTCCTCAGACTCTCTCCCAGAAATTCAGGGCACAGAATCCTCTGAAGGCCATTCGAGAGAAGTGCATCGATTGCTGCTGCGGGGACACTTCAGAGGTTCGCAAGTGCATCGCGGTTGATTGCGACCTTTGGCCCTTCCGCATGGGCAAGAATCCCTTCCGGAAGAAAAGAGAACTCTCATCAGAGGAGAAAAGAGAACGGGCCGAGCGGCTTCGTACGGAGGCCGCCACATGACCCAAAAAATTAAAGGGCCCCCGCCAATGGCTGCAACCATGGACAGGCCCGGTAGTCAGATAGATGAACAAGCACCCACTAATTCAGAGGATACCTCGTGGCAAGCGCCGTCTCGGGCCGACTTCGAGCAGCGCATTCATGAACTTGAGGTCATGGTCGAATGGCGTGACGAGCTAACCACTCGGATAGCCCGTGAGACGCTTATCTTTGAGTTCGTCGATTTCACCAGACGCGAAGAGTTCGAGGCGCTTGAAGCCGAAGTCGCCTTCTTTAACCGAGTTTGCCTTGCGATCACGGGAGTGAACGAGGACCTGCTTCCAAAAAAGGAGGCGTCATGACCTACTCGCCACTCGATCTCATTGAAAACTTCCTGCGCCGGTTTGTGGCTTATCCGAGTAGGTACGCGCTTGTTGCGCACGTGCTGTGGATTATTCACACGCACCTCATCGAATGCTGGGACACGACACCGCGACTAGCGTTCATGTCGCAGGAGAAAGCATCCGGCAAGACCAGGGCACTTGAGGTCACGCAATTGTTCGTGCCCGGAGCCCTTATGGCGTTCAACGCCTCACCTGCTGCAATGGTACGGCTAATCCACAAGGGCGGCCGCACGGTACTACTGGACGAAATTGATAGCGTGTTCGGCAGCGCTAGAGCCCAGGAAGGTAACCTAGACTTACGTAGTGTTCTCAACAGCGGCTACCGGAAGGGCGCGGTAGTCCCACGCTGCAAGCCAAACACCTACGAAGTTGAAGAACTGAATGCATTCTCTCCGGTTGCGCTTGCTGGACTCCGGGACCTTCCAGATACGTTGGCATCTAGGTCTATCGTTATCCGCATGAAACGTCGTGCACCCGATGAAGAGGTCGAGTCATTCCGCATCCGTTACGCCGAAAGCGGAGCCAAGACCATCCGGGAGGCGGTTGCCGAATGGTGCTCAGAGAAGGAGGGCGACCTTCTAGTTGCTGAGCCCAGGCTCCCCGAGGGCGTTGAGGACCGCAATGCTGATCTGTGGGAACCCCTTCTGGCTATTGCCGATGCGGCAGGTGGCGACTGGCCAAGGTTAGCGCGCGAGGCGGCAGTCTATCTCACCAAGGAAGGCGCGGAAGAAACTGTTACGTCCGGCGTCGAACTCCTCCAGCACATCAAGGAGGCATTTGGGGATGAGGATCGGATCACTACGAAAACGCTTCTCGACAGGCTCATCAATCGTGAGGAGTCGCCTTGGGCGGACATTCGCGGCAAGGACTTGAATGACCGTGGCCTGGCCCAGAGGCTCAAAGGCTTCGGCTTAAAGTCCAAGGACGTTCGCTTTGGCGAGACCGTCCGAAAGGGCTTTGAGTCTGGGGATTTTGCCGACGCATGGAGGCGCTATCTGCCGTCTGGCCCAGCTACCCGCGACAAGGGCAACACCCGCTACAATAATGATAACGAGAACAATTTTGTAGCGGATGTAGCGGATGTAGCGGATACCAGTCGCCAAGAAGCGGAAGAGTCAGGCCGCGATTGCGAAGACCCCTTTGCTGGACTCAAGGACCGTCGTCGGGCGCTAGACGACAATTCAGGCGGGCCAGGAGAGGCATAAATGGCCCGCGCACCCCTCACCTTTCGACAATCCGATTTGGAACGAGCCATCAAAGGTGCCAAAGCCACAGGACTGGAAATCTCCAGGGTGGAAATCGACAAGGACGGCAAGATTGTCGTTATCATAGGCATATCTGATGCCCCCCATGACACGAAGGAGATCGTGCTCTAATGCCGCGCCCACGCCCTCCTTATCTACACCGAGAGAGAACGCGCCACGGACGTTTTGTTTGGTATGTGCGCGTAGGAGGCGGCCCTCGTGTAAGGATCAGGGCTGAGTACGGGACGCCGGAGTTCGATGCCGAGTATCGCGCGGCGCGCGATGGCGAGCCTGTCCGCAAGAGCGCGCCCTCGACGAGCACCCTTGCGTGGCTCTTGGCGCGCTATCGCGAGACGACAGCCTGGACCGATCTTTCACTTGCCACGCGCCGCCAACGCGACAACATCTTCCGCCACGTGATCGAGACGGCTGGCGACCAACCTTATGCGAAGGTCACTCAGGCCACGATTATCTCCGGGCGCGAGCGGCGCGAAGCTACACCAGCGCAGGCGCGCCACTTCCTCGACGCCATGCGCGGTCTGTTCAGATGGGCGCACCGTGCGGACTTGGTGAAAACCGATCCGACTGCGGGCGTGCAAAACCTTCCGCACAAGCGGAGCGAAGGCTTCGTCCCTTGGACGGAGGAACACGTTGCAGCCTACGAGGCACACTGGCCTGTCGGGACGCGGCAAAGGGTATGGCTAAACGTATTGCTCTACACCGGCCTTCGTCGTGGCGATGCTGTGCGCCTTGGTCGCCAGCATGTCCACGGCGGCGTGGCTACGCTTCGGACAGCGAAGAACGACATCGAGGTGACGCTGCCCATCCTAAGTGTGCTCGCCGAGACGCTGGCCGAGGGACCGTGCGGCGATCTGACGTTCATCGTTGGGGCCAACGGCCAGCCGCTCACTAAGGAGAGCTTCGGCAATTTATTCCGCGAGGCTTGCAAAAAGGCTGGCGTGCCAGGGTCGGCGCACGGGGTGCGAAAGATCGCCGCTACCCGTGCGGCCAATGCTGGGGCGACCGAAGCAGAACTTATGGCGATCTTCGGCTGGACTGATCACCAGATGGCCGCGCATTACACGCGCTCGGCCAACAGAAAACGTCTTGCCAGCCAGGCAATGGAGAAACTAAGCGGAACATCTATACCCGCACCTTTGCATCCGGTGCGGGCGAAAGGCGAAAAAAGCCAATAAAATCAGAGCCGCTTTTTCGAAGTGGTGGGCGCACACGGACTCGAACCGTGGACCCGCTGATTAAGAGTCAGCTGCTCTACCAACTGAGCTATGCGCCCTCTGCCAAGGGTGCTCCCCTTAGCACTGCCCCGGACCGTCTGTCTAGGTTGCCTTTTCTCTAAATGGCTTGGTGAAGCCCTACCATAAGGCTTGTGCCTCGGAGCGCCGGAAGGTGACCTTCCGATTGATGTGGGCGTTCAGCACGAAGCCGAGGCCGATGATCATGGTCAGCATCGATGTGCCGCCATAGGACACCAGCGGTAGCGGCACGCCGACCACGGGCACCAAGCCGGTGACCATGGCGACGTTGATGAACACATAAGCGAAGAGCGTGAGACCGACACCGGCCGCGACAAGTTTGGCGAACATGCTGCGGCAGCGGAGCGCCATATAGGTGATAAAAACCAGGGCCAGGAGGTAAAGCGCCAGCAGCACCACGGCGCCGATAAAGCCCATCTCCTCGGCGAACATGGTGAAAATGAAGTCGGTATGCTTCTCCGGCAGGAAGTTGAGCTGAGCCTGGGTGCCTTGCATGAAACCCTTGCCGGTGAACCCGCCCGAGCCGATGGCGATCTTCGACTGGAGAATGTGATAGCCGGAGCCAAGAGGATCGCGCTCGGGGTCGATAAAGGTCAGCACCCGCTCCTTCTGATAATCGTGCAGGGCTTCCCAGGCATGGGGCAGCGCGATGATGACGCCGGCGATAGCCCCGGCGAAATAGAACCAGCTCACGCCGGCGAGGAACAGCATGCCGCCGCCAATGATGGCGAACAGCGCCGCTGTGCCGAGATCGGGCTGGGCCAGCGCCAGAAGCACCGGCAGGCCGATCAACAGAAGCGGCGCGAACAGCGCGTCGGGCCGCCAGATTTTCTCCGGCGGCAGCCATTGATAGTAGCGGGCAAGGGCCAGAACGAGCGTGATCTTCATCATCTCCGAAGGCTGGAAGCTGAGTTCTCCATAGCCGAGCCATCGCCGGGCGCCGCCGCTCTCCACACCGATGAGCGGCACCAGCAGCATCAACAAGAAGGCCGCGAGATAGAGCGGATAAGCGCCCTTCAGCCACCAGCGGATATCGGAGAAAGCCACCGCGAAGAGCAGGGCCAAGCCAAAGCAGAAGCGGACGATCTGACGGCTCGCCCACGGCTCGAACGTCCCGCCGGCCACAGAATAAAGCGCCGCGGCACCGACCAGAGTGATGGCCAAAATCAGCAAAAGAAATGGCCAATTGAGCAGGAGCAGCTTCTTGCTCAGATTGAGCTTCGGCGCCGGCGCCTCGGCAAAGAGCATCTTCATTGCGCGGTCCCCACGACGGCGACCGCGGCAGGCACCTCATCGTCGGTGTTGGCCACAAAGGTCGGACGGCCCGCAGGATCGCGCAACAAGGCCTCGGTTAACACGTCGCTGACGACAGGGGCTGCTGCGCGCGAACCGCCGCCGCCATGCTCAACGACGCAGGCTGCGGCATAACGCGGCGCATGCGCCGGTACGTATGCCACGAACAGCGCGTGGGTCTCGCGCTCATATGGCGACAGCTTGTGTTCGTTGCGCGTGGAGACCACTTGCGAGGTTCCGGTCTTACCGGCCATCAGCGTGCCCGGAATTTTCAGGGCCGAGCGGCGCGCCGTGCCTCCGGGCTCGTTGACGACCCCGATCATGCCACTGCGCACCATCTCCAGATGCAACGGATCCAGTGCGAGATGCGGCCAGGGCTCCGTCTGATCCTGCGGGGACATGACCAGCTTGGGCAGCACCGCGCGACCCGTGGCCACGCGAGCGGTCATCACGGCGAGCTGCAACGGCGTGGAAGACACAAACCCCTGTCCAATTCCCGCAATCACCGTCTCGCCGGTATACCAGGCGTCGAAAAGTTGGGTTCGCTTCCAAGCCTTGTCCGGAATGAGGCCCGGCTTCTGTCCGGGGAGTCCGCAATCATAGATTCGGCCGAGACCGAGATGGCGGGCGACCGCCGCAAGATGGTCGATGCCCATGCGCTTCGCCGTCTCGTAGAAATACGTGTCGCAGGACTGCTTGATTGCTTCGTGCACGTTGATGCCGCCGCCATGGGTCTTCCAGCAGCGGAAGCGCTTGCGGCCGACGGAATAGCCGCCAGGGCAGCGCATGGTCTCATGCTCATCGATCACGCCGGCGGAAAGACCGGCGAGCGCCGTCACCACCTTGAAGGTGGAGCCGGGCGGATACTGGCCGCGAATGGCGCGGTTGGAGAGCGGGTGGTCTCTGTTCCGCGCAAGCGCCCGCCACCGATCCAGGTTCACATCGAAGGCGATGTCGTTGGGGTCGAAGGTCGGCGTCGACGCCATGGCGAGAATGCCGCCGGTCACCACGTCGAGCACCACGACGGAGGCGACCCGGTGCTCCTTGATGCGGTCGAGCGCCACGGTCTGGAGATGATGGTCAATGCTTAGCACGAGGTCCCGGCCACGCGTGCTCGGCTTGGACCCCAGCTCGCGGACAACGCGCCCGTGAACGTCGACCTCGTATTTTATGCTACCCGGGCTTCCGCGGAGCTCGCGGTCGAAGGTCTTCTCGATGCCGGTGCGCCCCGTGCGGAAGCCGGGAAGCCGCATGACGGGGTCGAGATCGACCTCCTCCTTGCCGGCCATACCGACATAGCCGACGACATGGGCCATGGCACGGGCATGGTAATATTTGCGATAGGCGGAGCGGTCCGCCCGCATGCCTGGAATTTGTGGCGCAAGGACGTTGAGCAGCGCGAATTGGCGCCAGGTCAGCCCTTCGGCGACAAGCACTGGGTAGTAGCCGCTCTGGCGGCGCGCGGCGCGCATGACCCGATCGCGCGTGGACGCGGAGACCGGAACGACTTTGGACAGCGCATTCAGCGTGCCGGGCAGGCTCTTGCAGAAGGCCGGCAGCACCAGAAGACGGAGATTCTCCTTGTCCTCGGCAACGACCGCCCCAAAACGGTCGTAGATGGCGCCGCGTGACGGCGCCACCAGCTGCATCGTCATGCGGTTCTCATCGGACAGGAGGCGATATTCGGACGTGTCGCGAATCTGAAGCTGGTGAAGGCGCCAACCGAGAAGGCCGAACAGACCGGCCTGACCGGCGCCGACGAGAAGCGCCCGGCGCGAGAAGCGATAGCTCTGCTTGCGCGTATAGTCCGGCTTCTTCTTTGCGGCGTAGTGGAGCGCCTTTTTTCTCATGACGCGCCCCGGAAAATCGTGCCGCGCGGCGGCGCCAAGCGGCCGTAGCGGATCCACAAAAGGCCGTACAGAACGACGGGGAACAGCGCGATTGACGCCACCGCGCCCAAGGCAATCGGCCACCAGTCGATCCAGCGGAAGTAATAGAGTGAGGCCAGCAGCCAGCCGAAGCCGCCGAGTGCGACCGCGAGCGCGCTCCAGATCAGCCAGTGCCTGACGGGATTGCGACCTTCACCGAGCGTTCCGGTTCGGCCGCCGACCGTCGCCGCGATCAGGCACATGAGCGCCCAGTAACCAAGTGGACCGCCGCTCATGATGTCGGCGAGAAGCCCAAGCCCTACGGCGCCCGCGGGATGGATTGCCGCGCCAGGAATGGCGCCCCAGCAAAACACCATCATCACCACGACCAGGGGCAGGATAAATGTGGCGTCGGCCGGCAAACCCCACGGCACCGCGGTCGCGACCACCGCAAACAAAACAGAAAGTGCCGGGAGAAATTTTGTCATCGCTCGGCTTGCGCTTGCCCCCCGGGCGTTGGAACGACGGCAGAGATAGGCAGCGCGGCGCTTGCGGTGGTGGTGGTGCCTGGTTCCGCAGGCGCCGCCGACAGGGCCCCTGCGCCCTCGACCGGCGACGGCGAATCCGCGCGGGTCAAGGCCGGCGTGTCGAAGAACAACACGCTGACGGCATCAAGCGAATTCAGCTCCGCATAGGGGCGCACCTTGTAGGCGCCCGGCTGTCCGGCAACCACACCGACCCGCAAGCCCCGTGGCAAGACGCCGTCGCTGCCGGAGGTATAAACCTCGTCGCCCGGATAGAGCGCCGCGCCTTCGGGCACGAAGTCCAGTTGAAGCTCGGCACTGTTGTCGCCAGAGGCGAGACCACGCACACCCGCCGGCCCAACCAGGACCGGAATGCGGCTATTGAGATCGTTGAGGAGAAGCACGCGCGCCACGGACTTTCCGGCATCCACCGTGCGGCCGACAAGGCCATCGCCGTTGATGACCGCATAACCGATGCGCAGACCATCTTTGCGCCCGATATTGATGAGCGCGCTGCGGACAAACGGCCCGCGGGCATCGGCGATGACCTGGCCGGTCGCGTAGACCAGCGCGGGCTCCTCGACGGCGTTCAGCAGCGAGCGCAAATGCGCGACCTTTCGCTCAAGCAGCTTGGTGCGCCATTCCCATTGTTTTAGCTCTTCGTTCTCCTTCTTGAGCCGATCCACCTCGTCGAACGCGGCGAGGTAGAGCTGTACGCGATCCATGGCCCGGCGCGCCTCGATGGCCGGAAGAGATGCCACTTCGAGCAAGGGCGCACTGAGATCGACGAGCCCGTCGCGCGCATCGGCAATCGCACCATGGCCGATGCGGCTCAAAACGAGGAGAACCGCGCAAAGGAAATAGAGGCCAAAACTCAGCAGCTCTACCGGAGCCCGCCAAGAAGGCCGGTGTCTTCGAAACAACGGTGAACCGCGCTCGCGCATCAGCGTTCACTCAAGAGAACGCCCAGACGGCGTTCTGCCTCCCTATTCGTCTGGGCTGCTGAAACAGCAGCCCCCTTTCCCCGCCCGACTAGGGCTTAATCAGTAGATCGGCGATCTCATCAAGCCGCTCTAGAGCCATACCGGTTCCCCGAACCACACAGCGCAACGGATCTTCGGCGATCTTGAATTTCACGCCGGTCTCCTGCTGGAGCCTCACATCGAGTTTTTCGAGAAGCGCGCCGCCACCGGTTAGATAGATGCCCGCGTCGCAGATATCGGCCGTGAGTTCGGGCGGCACGTCCGCAAGCGCTTGGCGGATGCCGCCGACGATTTGCTGGATCGGCAAAGTCAGCGCGTCGGCGATCTCATGTGGCCCGAGGGTGATCTCGGTCGGAAAACCGCGCTGCATGTCCCGGCCCTTAAGCGTGATGGAGACATGGGTGCCGTTCGCCTTGGCCACAGCGGAGCCCGCTTCCTTCTTTATGGCCTCAGCGTTCGTGGCGCCGATAAGAAGGTGATGCTTAAAGCGTGCGTAGTTGACGATCGCCTCGTCCATGGCGTTGCCGGCCGTGCGGATCGACTTGGAGTAGATCACGCTGCCCATCGACATCACCGCAATGTCCGTGGTGCCGCCGCCAATATCGACGACCATGGAGCCGCGCGGCTCCTTGATGGGAAGGCCTGCGCCGATCGCCGCGGCCACCGGTTCCTCGATCAGATAAACGCGCCGCGCGCCGGCCGAGAGTCCAGCCTCATGCACCGCGCGCCGCTCCACCGAGGTCGCGCTTGCCGGCACACAGATCATGACGCGCGGGCTGCCGAACAGACTCCGCTTGTTCACCCGGCGGATGAAATATTTGATCATCTCCTCAGCCGCGTTGAAATCCGCGATGACACCATCGCGCAACGGCTGAACAGTCTCGATCTTGCTCGGGGTTCGCCCCAGCATCGTTTTGGCCTCATGGCCCGCGGCGATCACCTTCTGGTCATCGCCGCGCCGCTCTATGGCGACCACGGACGGCTCGTCAAGAACGATACCCCGTCCTGGCACGTAAACGACCGTGTTCGCCGTGCCAAGGTCGATGGCCATGTCTGCCGAGACAAAGCCCAAGACCCGCGAGAACATGCACCCGCCCCATTTGCTCGCCGCAATGCGGGAGCCCTTAACGCTACCTGACACTTCGCGCGGCAGAAAATATGGCTGTTCAAAGGGTTCGGCCCCGCCCCGCGCAAAGCCATGTTGCGTCAAATCGCGATGACGAGCAATGCGTGATACGTCAGTTTTGAAAAAACTCTTCGCTTGACGCGTCGACCGCCTGCCCCGGAGAGCCGTCTCACCCAAATGAGGCACAGATGCCGAGCAACTCGCCGGATGAGCGGCTTGGTGAGGCCCGCTAAGACGCCGACGGAGGGTCGCGGTGTCGTGGCCGGCCGGGTGGCACCCAGCCGGCATAGTTTTCTCTGCCACATTCCGGCAGATGCCTAGGACATAGGCATTCCGGCAAGCTCACGAAGCCAGCATGGTCTCCGGTTTGCGCCGGGCATCACGCGCCATGAGCTTATTCAGCGCACTGACATAAGCGCGGGCGGACGCCACCATGGTGTCGGTGTCGGACCCCCGGCCGGTGGCGATCTTGCCGTCGGCCTCGAGGCGCACCATGACTTCGGCCTGGGCGTCGGTCCCCTCGGTCACGGCACTCACCTGATAAAGCGCCAGACGCGCCTCATGGGGCACGAGCGCGCGGATGGCCCGGAAGGTCGCATCGACCGGCCCATCGCCGGTCGCCTCATACATTTGCTGCTTGCCGTCGACATCGAGGGTGATGGTCGCCTTCTGCGGGCCGCCGGTGCCGGCGATCACCGTCAGTGCCACCACCTTGATGCGGTCGTGGGCGCTAGCGATCTCCTGATCGATCAGGGCCTCGATATCCTCGTCATAGACATGCTTCTTCGCATCGGCCAAGGCCTTGAAGCGCACGAAGGCGTCCTCGAAGGCATTGCCGCCGAGGTCATAGCCCAGCTCCTTGACCTTCTCGCGGAAAGCATGGCGCCCGGAGTGCTTGCCCATGACCAGGGAGGACTCCTTCAGGCCGACGCTTTCCGGCGTCATGATCTCGAAGGTCCCGGCATGTTTCAGCATGCCGTCCTGGTGGATGCCGCTCTCATGGGCGAAGGCGTTCCGGCCGACGATCGCCTTGTTGTACTGGACAGGGAAGGCCGTCACCCGGGACACCAGCTTGGAGGCGCGGGTCAGATGGGTGGTGTCGATGCCCGTCCAGAACGGCATGACGTCCGAGCGGGTGTGGATCGCCATGACGATCTCTTCCAGCGCCGCGTTGCCGGCCCGTTCGCCGAGTCCGTTGATGGCGCATTCGACTTGGCGGGCGCCCGCGCTCACCCCCGACAGGGAGTTGGCGACGGCCAGGCCCAGATCGTTGTGGCAGTGGGTTGAGAACACGATCTCATCCGCGCCCGGCACCCGCTCCAAAAGCATGCGGATCAGCGCACCGAACTCGTCATGATGGGCGTAGCCGACGGTGTCGGGGATGTTCACGGTGGTGGCGCCGGCCTTGATGGCGGCCTCCACGCAGCGGCACAGGAAATCCTCCTCGGTACGGGTCGCGTCCATGGCCGACCATTCCACATCGTCGGTGTGGCCGCGGGCGCGGGTCACCGAGGCGGTGACGCGCTCCAGCACCTCGGCCTCCTCGATACCCATCTGGTATTTGCGATGGAGCGGCGAGGTGCCGATGAAGGTATGGATGCGGCCGCGCTTAGCCGGCTTGATGGCCTCGGCGCACGTGTCGATGTCTTTCGGTTGCGCCCTGGCCAAACCGCAGATCACCGCGGTCTCGGCGCGGCGGGAGATCTCCTGCACGCTTTCGAAATCGCCTTGGGAGGCGATGGGAAAGCCTGCCTCGATGACGTCCACCCCCATCTCATCTAGAAGCTCGGCGACCTCCAGCTTCTCCTCGAAGGTCATGGTGGCGCCGGGGCATTGCTCCCCGTCGCGCAAAGTGGTGTCGAAGATGACCACGCGGTCCTTCCCGGTGCGCGGCTCCCCTTCCGGGGTCTTGGTGTCGGAATCCATCATGCTCGTCCTTAAACCTGTGGCCTTGAGTCTAACACGACTGGCGAGGCGCTCGAATTTCGTGGGTTTGTCTTGCCATCCCCTGAACGCCCGCCTTGGCCAAGCCAAGACCGCCGGTGCTCAGGGGCAGGTAAGGAGGAGCTTCAGGGCCGCGCGCGCGGAGGCAGCCAGCGGGGAACCGCCGGTTTTCAGCCTCATCTGGTCGTTCAAGCGCTGCATCATGACCCTTCTCGGCGCGGCGCGAAGCCCCGCGATGTTTGGAAAATAGTGGGAACGGACCCCAAGAGCAAGGGCAAGCCGGTGCGTAACCGCGACGCGATCGCGCCCGGGCTCTTTCTTTGCGCTACCGGCCTCTCTCCTTGTGCTACCGCGCTTCGCACTACTTGAGCACTGGGCCGACTTGAGCGCGTCCTCCCCATTCCTCGAAACCCCTCAGAATGAGGGGGTGGCGCGCCGCGTGGCGCAAAGTCCTTATAGGTGTCCGCGGGCTTTTGCGGGAACCCGCGGCGGGCGCCGTTACGGCGCGCCACATGCAGCGGTGTTTTATGGCCTCATGCCGCTCTGCTTCTCACCAGTGGCACAGGCGCAGCGCCGGAGCGTCGCGCCTCACCCGATGACCCACGCGTTACAGCGCAGGTGGGCGGGGTAGAGACCCCCGAGGCCGGAACGCGTCTTCCTGGCGCGGGGGGTCCAGGCCGAGCGGCAATGGCCGTCCGCGATAGGCCCATCTGTCCGCACGCCTTCCTCGGGCGCCGCACCTCGTCCCACCGTCACGACGCCTCGCGAAAGCGCCCCTCGAACGGACGAGGTGATGGGATTGTACGGCAGGTTTTGGAGGCGGGGATAAATAGGTCGTGGCCCTTTGCCCGGTGCCAGAGCGGAGGACGCCGGTCGCGCCAAACCTCCCCGCCGTGGACGAAATTGCACGCCCCGAGCAGCGGAAACGAAATTCGCCGGTCGGGCGTTCGGTTGGACGGAAGACGAAAAACTGGATCAAAGTCCGTTCCCGAAACGGGCAACAGATCGGTATCTCCCTTGGCAGACTTCATCACGCAGCATCAGGCTGCCATCGCCCTCGTGATCCTTGCGGCGACCTTCGTCGCATTCCTGCTCGAGCGATTTCCCCCTTCCGTCGTCGCCATCGCAGGGGCAGCCGCCTTTCTGGTGCTGGGCCTGATCAACACCAAAGACGTGATGGGAGTCTTCTCGAACAGTGCTCCCATCACCATCGCGGCCATGTTCGTTCTGTCCGGCGCCTTGGTGCGGACCGGCACGCTCGACGCCGCCGCGACTTGGCTGACCTCCAAAGCCAGTGAGCGGCCCAAAACCGTGCTCCTCCTGTTCTTCATCGGCACCATTGCCGCTTCAGCTTTTATGAACAATACCCCAGTGGTGGTCGTGCTCATTCCGATTGCGGTCCGACTCGCACGCAGTATCGGCATGGCGCCAACGCAGCTTCTGATCCCCTTGTCGTATGCCGCGATCCTGGGCGGAACGTGCACACTGATCGGAACCTCGACCAACCTGCTGGTCGACGGTGTGGCCCGTGAGCACGGCCTCCCGGCCTTCTCGATTTTCGAGATCGCGCCGGTCGGTATCGTTGCCGCAGTGGTCGGAACCGCAACCATGCTCCTCCTTGCGCGGTTCCTGCTCCCGGCGCGAATGAGTGCTGCGGACCTGATGGACGAGGAAGGCAAAGTTTTCTTCCTGACGGAGCTCACGGTGTCCGCGGAGTCCCGCTTCGCAGGGAAGAAGCTCGGTTCGGTGAAGGAACTAAACCACGCAGGGCTCAAGCTGGCCGGCCTGTATCGGGATGGGTCAACGAACCGTGGCGCGCTCGGGGAGGAGATCCTCAAGCCGGGCGACCGTATCGCCATCGAGGCGACCATGCCCGAAGTGCTCACGCTGCACGGCGAGCGCGGCCTCGACATTCTCGGCGTCGGGGGCGGCGAAAGCGACAACCAGCACATCGTCGAGGCCGTGCTGTCGCCAGGACGCGGCAATCTGCGGTCTGTTCGCGAGATGCGGTTAGGGCGGTTTGGGGTTCGCCTGCTCGGCATCAGCCGGCATCGTTACCTTCCCGGTGTGGATTTAGAGTCGGTCCCAGCCCCGGTCTCGCAGCTTCCGGCGCAAGAAGGCGCCGGTGGCGATTGCTGCGCTTTCCGGCGTGGTCTTGCTCGCAGCGCTGAACGTGATGCCGATCGAAGGACTGGCCGTGCTCGGCGTCGCCGTCATCCTGCTGCTGCGCTGCATCGATGCGGAAGAGGCCTGGGAGTCGATCAATGGCGGTATTCTCGTGCTGATCTTCGCCATGCTCGCCATCGGTGTTGGGCTTGAGCGGACCGGCGCCGTGCGCGCGATCGTCACGGGAATCGAGCCCCTGCTCGGCGAGAATTCGGGCCTCGTGATGCTGGCGGTGGTCTACTTCCTGGCCGTCGCCTTGACCGAACTCATCACCAACAACGCGGTGGCAGTGGTCCTCACTCCCATCGCCATTGGCCTGGCGGAGGGTCTCGGCGTCGACTCGCGACCGTTCCTCGTCGCCATTATGATGGGGGCGAGCGCGAGCTTTGCCACGCCCATCGGCTATCAGACCAATACCATGGTCTATGCTTCGGGGAACTACCGCTTCGCTGACTTCCTGCGCATCGGCGTACCCATGAACATCATCGTGGGTATTGCGACCTGCCTCGCCATTGCGCTGTTCATGCCGCTTTCGAAATGAGAGGCATGAGGACGGTTAGAAGTCGAAAATGGCGCGGGTGATGGCGTTGAAGTCCGCAGCATTCCGCCGACCCCGCCGAACGGGAGGCCGCTGGGATTCGGAGGCGACCTCGCTGCCCGGCAAACCGACGGGCAAGGCCCTTCCGTTCAAGGCCGCGATCATCCTGCGGTCGTGGCCGTAAAGATCGCGGAACTGCTTGAGCGAGCCGTCCTTGTCCACCTGGGCCGTAAAATAGGTGAGGTAGACAGGAATGTGCTGTTTCAGCAGGACCTTGTTGGCATCGATGCTGCCATGCATGGCGGAGTTCACCCGCGCCGCGGTCCAATCCTGATCGTGGCCGAGCAGCACGGTCGCGAATTGATCGGGGTTCTGCACGCGCATGCAACCATGGCTGTTGGCGCGCACCGCGTTGGCGAACAGATGCTTCTGCGTGGTGTCGTGCAGATAAACGTCATGCGTGTTGGGAAAGCGGAACTTGACCAGGCCCAGCACATTGCGCGCGCCCGGTGGCTGATAGACCTCGTACCGGCGAATATCGGACCGGTTCCAATCGATGGTATCGGGATCGATGTCGCGGCCATTGGCGCCACGGATCCGCAGACCCTGACGCTTCAGGATCGAGGTATCCCAGCCGCCGCCGAAGAAGCCGCCGCCGCGATACAGATAGGGGGCGATCTCCTCGCTCTTGATGGACGTGGGCACATACCAATTCGGACGGAAGACGATCTCTTCCATCTCGTCATTGAAGACGGGGGTCTGCTTGTTGGTCTTGCCGACCACGATGCGGGTCTCCCAGACCGGGGCATCCACCTCGCCGTCCTTGACGACACGCAGCTTGAACTCGGGGATGTTGACCTTGACGTAGAAGGCGCCGAGATCCTGCGGCAGCCAGCGCCAGCGCTCCATGTTGACGAGCAGGAGATTGATCTTGTCCTGGCCGCTGACCTGGGGCGCCGACTGACCGTTTAGCGCGGCCCTAGTCCCGGAGCCGACCATGCCGTCGGCCGAAGCGCCGTGGGCGCGCTGGTACTGCCTGACGGCTTCGCGGAGATCCTGATCGAACAGGGTCTCATCGGCCCCCGCCTTGGCCGGCGCCTCGAGCCGCTTCCTGAGCAGGGCCACCTGCTCATGCTTGACGCCGAGCTTCAGCAGCGGCCCATTGGGAATGACCACCACATCGGGCTCGGAGGATTGGCTTTGGTTGCCGCCACGCGCCGCGATGAGCTGCTCGCGCAGCGCCTCGAACTGCGGATGGTTCGGCTGGAAGCTGCGCAAATACGCCGCCGGGTCGGAGCGGATGGCGATAAAGCCGATCACCTCGGCGGGATTCGGCAGGAAGAGCTTGGGGTCGAGGTTCTTGGTCAGGCTCTGGGGATTGATGCGCCCGCCCCTGGCGTCTTTGGCATATTCGATCACGGCCGCGCTGATCTGGAGCTCGGCTGTGGCCAACTGCTCGACAGCGTCGGGCGCGACGGGATCGAAGCCTGCGAGACTGGGCAGGCGGTAATCGGCGGCACGGAGCCCATAGTCGTCGGCCTTGGCGATCTCGGCCGTGACGGCCTTGCCGCGCGCGGTCAAACCGCTCTCATCGACCCATAGGAGGCGACGATCCGGCACGGAATAATATTCGGCAAGCGCTATCTGCTCGGACGCGTCGCCCATGGACTGGATTCCGAGCTCGTCCTGGATGGCGATTCGGACCGCTTCCGTCTTGGTGATGAGCTCGGCCGGTCCCTCAGGCTCCGCCGCGAATGCGGGCAGGCCGAATGAAGCCGCCAGAACAAGCCCCAAGGCGATTCGTCTCATGTCAGCTCCCTCTGGCCCCGCTTGCGGGTCCCTTCCCCTTCGTTCGGCGCGGCGATTATGCGCTGTCGCAGGATAGGAGACCACCCAAATCAGGCCCTGAAATGGCAGCTTTCACGCCAAAATGAACGGCTTGGCCTGCCGAGTGGACCGGCCCAAAATGGCAGTCGCGCCGCCCAAATCGACGCCGCTTGCTCGTTTCCTTGGCAGCCAAGCCTAGCCGGCCAGCGCCGTATCGAGAAACTCGATGAAAGCGACCACTTTGCCGTCGGCGATCTCGATGAAATCGGCAAGCTCGGTGGAGAGGGTCTGGTCCGAGGTCACCAGATGCACGGTCGCCCGCCAGCGGACGGCCGCCTTGTCCCCGTCGATCAGCAGGTCGAGTATGGTGAAATCCTCGAGTGCCAGGCTGTCGACCATGGTCTGAAGGAGCCCCATGACGCCGTCATGGCCTTCGGCGACGGTCGCCAGCATGCTGAAGTCGGTTGAGCCCGCGACCTGGAACTTGGCATTCTCGGCAAAGGCCTTGCCCAACGCTCCCATGTCGCCCTCGATGCGCGCGGCATAGAGCTGTCTGATGAAGGCTTCGGTCTCGCCGCGGTCCATGCTCATCCTGCCCTACTTCGTGTCGGCCTTCCGGCGGCCCTTATCGGTGCGGCGGCGCGTCGGTGCGCGGCCAGATTTGCGCTGGGCCGCGGCGGCCTTCTTGGCCGGTGCCTTAGTGGGCACCTCGGCGGTCGCCACCGCCACGTCGCCGTCGGCCTGGTTGATGAAGATCAGCACCGCCAGCACCGTCACGTAGAAGCGGAAGGCCGCGTCCTGGCCGTTCCAGGTCTGCGACTGCCACATGGCGTACCACTCGCCGGCGATCACCATGAAGCCAAAGAACCACAGTAGGAAGGCCAGCAGCGCGGCCATCACCACGAGGCCCTTGGCCTGATTGAAGATGGGCCCTGGCGCGTGGCGCACCTGGAAGAGACGAATGGCGCCGGCGAGGAACAAGATGCCTGCGACGGCCTCCGTGGCGATGATCAACCAGTAGCAGAGAGTCCAAAGGGTGGGATGCGTGACCGACCGGTACATCAGCGCATTGCCCGGATAGGTCGTGTCCATGCTCATCACGTGCTGCACGAAGAGATAGTTCGTGCCGTAGTCGGTGATGTTGTCGAAGGCGACGAGTAGACAGAAGACCGCCAGGCAGAGCGTCATCACGATCTTGGCGTAGCGGGTAATCAGCATTGAAGGCCCCCTGCCCCGGCTCGACCGGGCAATCCAGTAACCCCAGCGTCCACACTATACGTCAAGGCCGACGGTTACTGGATTCCCGCTTGCGCAGGAATGACCGCCAAGCGCTAGTTCTTTGCCTTGTCGACCATTTTACGCTCGGCGATCCACGGCATCATGTCGCGCAGCTTCTTGCCCACAACTTCCATGTCGTGGTTGTCGCATTTGGCGCGCATGGCCTTGAAGCTCGGCTGGTTGATCTTGTTCTCGAGCATCCAATCCTTGACGAACTTGCCGGACTGAATGTCGGTCAGCACGTCCTTCATGGCGGCCTTGCTCGCCTGGTTCACCACCCGGGGGCCGGAGACGTACTCGCCGTACTCGGCGGTGTTGGAGACCGAGTAGTTCATGTTGGCGATGCCGCCCTCATAGATGAGGTCGACGATCAGCTTCACCTCATGGACGCACTCGAAATAGGCCATCTCGGGGGCATAACCCGCCTCAATGAGCGTCTCGTAGCCGTTGCGCATCAGCTCGACCAGGCCGCCGCACAGCACGGACTGCTCACCGAACAGATCGGTCTCGCATTCCTCGCGGAAGGTGGTCTCGATGATGCCGGCGCGGCCGCCACCAATTGCCGAGGCGTATGACAGCGACAGGTCGTGGGCGTTGCCCGTGGCGTCCTGGGCGATGGCGACGAGGCACGGCACGCCGGCGCCGCGCGAATACTCGGCGCGCACGGTATGGCCCGGGCCCTTCGGCGCCACCATGCAGACGTCCATGTCGGGGCGCGGCTCGATCAGGTTGAAATGGATGTTGAGGCCGTGGGCGAAGAACAGCGCCGCGCCCTCCTTCATGTTGGGCTTGAGGTCGTTCTGCCAGATCTCGCCCTGCAGCTCGTCCGGGGTGAGCATCATCACCACGTCGGCCCATTTGGCGGCGTCGGGCACCGACATGACCTTGAGGCCGGAGCCTTCTGCCTTGGCGGCGGAGCTAGAGCCGGGGCGAAGACCCACGGCCACTTCTTTGACGCCGGACTCTTTCAGGTTCAGCGCGTGCGCGTGTCCCTGGCTGCCATAGCCGATGATGGCGACCTTCTTACCCTTGATCAGATTGAGATCGGCATCCCGATCGTAATAGACACGCATACCTGTTCCCCTAGTGCTCAGAATTCCAGTGAATGGTTCGGCCCGGGTTTTGCCGTCCGGACCTCGAAAAGACAAGTGGGCCGCTTACATCCGCTCCGCGCCACGGGCGATGGCCGCCACGCCCGTGCGGCAGACCTCGACGAGGCCGAGCGGCTGCATCAGGGCAATGAATTCCTCGATGCGCGATTGCTCGCCGGTGATCTCGAACACGAAATGCCCGGTGGACGAATCGATGACCTGGGCATGAAACGCCTCGGCCAGGCTCAGCGCCTCGACCCGCTTCTCGCCGGTGCCGGCCACCTTGAGTAAGGCGAGCTCACGCTCGAGAGGGCTGCCGAGCACCGTCAAATCGGTGACCGAGTGAATCGGCACGATCCGGTCGAGCTGGTTCTTGATCTGCTCGATGACCATGGGCGTGCCGGTGGTGACGATGGTAATGCGCGACAGATGCGCCTCGTGCTCGGTCTCCGACACGGTGAGCGACTCGATGTTGTAGCCGCGGCCAGCGAACAGGCCGATGACGCGCGCGAGCACGCCGGGCTCGTTGTCCACGAGCACGCTCATGGTGTGGGTCTCGCTCTTCTCCTTGTGAGTCTCGAGCGAATAGGCCGATCCGGGCTGCGTCATCAGACCATCACCTTGCCTTCCTCGGTGATGGCGTTCTCGAGGTCTTCCTCGGATGCATCGTCGCCCAACAGCATGTTGTTGTGCGCCTCCCCGCTCGGAATCATGGGGAAGCAATTGGCATGCTTGTCCACGCGGCAATCGAAGATTACGGGCCGCGGGGTCTCGATCATCTCTAAAATCTTGTCGTCGAGCTCGGACGGCTTCTCGGCGCGGATACCGACGCCCTGATAGGCTTCCGCCAGTTTGACGAAGTCGGGCAAGGCTTCGGTGTAGGAGTGCGAGTAGCGGCCGCCATGGAGCAGCTCCTGCCACTGGCGCACCATGCCCATGTACTCGTTATTCAGAATAAAGATCTTGATGGGCAGGTCGTACTGAACGGCCGTCGACATCTCCTGCATGGTCATGAGCACGGAGGCTTCGCCGGCGATATCCACGACAAGCGAGTTTGGATGCGCCATCTGCACGCCGACCGCCGCAGGGATGCCGTAGCCCATGGTGCCGAGCCCGCCCGAGGTCATCCAGCGGTTGGGCTCGTCGAAATGGAAGTGCTGGGCCGCCCACATCTGATGCTGGCCGACCTCCGTGGTGATGTAGACGTCCTTGTCGCGGGTGAGCGCGAACAGCCGTTGAATCGCGTATTGCGGCATGATCACGTCGTCGCGCTTCTTGTAGTGCAGGCAGTTGCGCGCGCGCCAGGTGTCGATCTGGTCCCACCAGGTCTTGAGCGCAGGCTTGTCCAGCTTCGGGTTCTTTTTCTTCCAGGCGGCGAGCATCTGATTCAACACGTGATGGCAATCCCCGACGATGGGAATGTCGACGGTGACGTTCTTGTTGATGGACGACGGGTCGACATCGACATGGATCTTGGTCGAGCCCGGCGAGAAGGCATCGAGCCGCCCGGTGATGCGGTCGTCGAAACGCGCGCCGATGCAGATCATCACGTCGCAATCGTGCATGGCATTGTTGGCTTCGTAAGTGCCGTGCATGCCGAGCATGCCGAGCCACTGCTTGTCGGAGGCCGGATAGGCGCCGAGCCCCATCAGGGTCGAGGTGATGGGATAACCCGTTAGACGCACGATCTCGCGCAAGCGCTCGCTCGCGGCGGGGCCGGCGTTGATGACGCCGCCGCCCGTGTAGAAGACCGGGCGCTTGGCGTTGGCCATGGCTTCGACGGCGGCTTCCACCGCGGACGCGTCGCCCTCTTTCGGGGGGCGGTAGCTCTTGTGCTGCGAGTTGGACAGACCTGCATAGAGTCCGGTGGCGAACTGGATGTCCTTGGGGATGTCGACGACAACCGGACCGGGACGGCCAGAGCGCGCGACATAGAACGCCTCGTGCAGAACGGTGGAAAGCTGGTTGACGTCCTTCACCAGGTAATTGTGCTTGGTGCAGGGCCGCGTGATGCCGACCGTGTCGCATTCCTGGAAGGCGTCGTTGCCGATGAGATGCGTCGGAACCTGGCCGGTGATGCAGACCAAGGGGATCGAATCCATCAGCGCGTCGGTGAGACCCGTGACGGCGTTGGTGGCGCCAGGACCCGAAGTCACCAGGACGACACCGACCTTGCCGGTGGACCGCGCATAGCCTTCGGCCGCGTGCACAGCGCCCTGCTCGTGGCGGACCAGCACGTGCTTCAGCCGGTCCTGCTGGAACAGCTCGTCGTAGATCGGCAGCACCGCGCCGCCGGGATAGCCGAAGATGTGCTCGACGCCTTGGTCGGCGAGAGCCTGAAGCACGATCTGGGCGCCTGTCATCGAGGCCGACATGTCTCTACTCACTGGCAAAACCGGGCCCGAGCGGCTGGAACCAGCCGCTGCCCGGTGGAAAACATAAGGAATGGCGGGAAACGCCGGATTAAGGCGAGCACCCTAAGGCGTCGATGTCACAGGGTCAACGAGAAATGCGAATGAATGACAAGATTGACGCGCCTTATCTTTCCATAAATTACCCTTATATACGCGCAAACGGCCATTTGTTGCGTCATGCTGCCGTGCCCGCCGGACAGGGCTTGGCCGCGCGGCCACCGAACCGAGAACCGTCCTGGACAAGCCCGTGCGATCCGCCTATGTCCCTAGCGCTTTGAGGGACCGCGGCGCTTCGGCTTGCGCTCACGCGACAACCATCCAACACCATCCCCACCCACTGGTCTGAATGCAGCACTCTGCTAGCTCAGAAAACGATGCCGCGAACGGCAACGGCAATGGCAACGGCGTCCCGTCGCTTTCCAGGCGCGCGTTCTGGGCGCTCACCTTCGGCTCGATCGGCGTCGTCTATGGCGACATCGGTACGAGCCCGCTCTACGCGTTACGTGTGGCCGTACTGGCGGCGGGCGGCGAGCACGGCATCGTCACGCAAGCAGCCGTGTTCGGCGTGCTGTCGCTGATCTTCTGGTCGCTGATCGTCGTCGTGACGCTGAAATACGTGCTGATCCTGCTGCGCGCCGACAATAACGGCGAAGGCGGCACGCTGGCGCTGACGGCTTTGGCCTTTACCGCGGTGGGCAAACGCACGCCCTTGGTGCTGGCGCTCGGCATTCTCGGCGCCTCGATGTTCTATGGCTCCACGCTAATCACGCCCGCGCTGTCGGTGCTGTCGGCGGTCGAGGGTCTCAACGTCGCGACCGACGCGTTTGAGCCTTATGTGCTGCCGATCACGGTGGTCATCTTGGTGGCGCTGTTCTCCGTGCAGAGCCACGGCACGGCGCGCATCTCGGCCCTATTCGCGCCGATCACTACGGTCTGGTTCATCGTCATCGCCATGGCCGGCGCTGCCGAGATCGCCGCGAACCCCCGCGTGCTCAACGCCCTCAATCCCTATTACGGGATCAACTTTCTTCTCACCCACGGTTTTATCGGCCTCGTCACGCTCGGCGCCGTGTTCCTCGTGGTGACCGGCTCGGAGGCGCTCTACAACGATCTCGGCCATTTCGGACGGCGTCCCATCCAGACGGCTTGGCTGTTCTTGGTGCTGCCCGCCCTGCTGCTCAACTATTTCGGCCAAGGCGCGCTCGTGCTCCTAACCCCCGAAACGATTTCCAACCCGTTCTATCTGCTGTTCCCCGACTGGGCGCTCTATCCCATGGTGGCGCTGGCCACGATGGCAACGGCCATTGCCAGCCAAGCAGTCATCACGGGCGCCTACTCCATCACGCGCCAGGCCATGCAGCTGGGCCTCCTGCCCCGCATGGAGGTGCGTCACACGAGTGAATCCCAGGCCGGGCAGATTTACATGCCGCGCGTGAACTGGCTGCTGCTGGTCGGTGTGCTGCTCTTGGTCTTCATGTTCCGCTCCTCGAGCGAACTCGCTTCGGCCTACGTGCTGGCGGTGGCCACCACGGAATGGGTGGCAGGCATGCTCGGCTTCATCGTGATCTGGCTGTTGTGGCGCTGGAAGCTGATTTGGGTGGTGGCGGTAATGGCGCCGCTGATCTTCGTCGACACCGCCTTCGTGATGGCGAGCACGCTGAAGCTGGTCGACGGCGCGTGGCTGCCGGTGCTGGTCGGCGTGATGCTGGTTATCGTCATGATTACGTGGCGGCGCGGCACACGCTTGCTTGCTCAAAAGACGCGTCGCGTGGAGGTGCCGTTCGAGCCGCTGATCAACAATCTCGAAGAGAGGCCGCCCCATATCGTCCCGGGAACGGCCGTCTTCCTCACCGCCGATCCGGACTTCGCGCCCACGGCGCTGTTGCATAACCTCAAACACAACAAGGTGCTTCACGAGCACAACGTGATCCTCACCATCAAAAACGAGGACATTCCCCGGGTGAAAATGGACAACCGCGTGCAGATGGAAACGGTGAGCGACAAGTTCATGCGCGTCACCCTGCATTTCGGTTTCGTAGAGCGGCCCAACGTGCCGAAAGCTCTCGCGATCGCCCGCAAGCAGGGCTGGCAGTTCGACATCATGTCGACGTCGTTCTTCCTGTCGCGCCGCTCGGTGCGGCCCGATACCCGCTCGGGCATGCCGCAATGGCAGGATCAACTCTTCGTCTACCTCGCTCATAACGCGGACGACGCGTCGAGCTATTTCCAGCTGCCCACCGACCGGGTGGTCGAGATCGGCACGCAAGTCACGGTGTGACGCGGCGGAGCGCGGCCTCGACCGCGGCGTCCGCGTCGGGGACCCACTCCCAGTCGTCCATGGATTTCTTGAGCCAGGTCATCTGCCGTTTGGCGTAGCGCCGAGACTCGGTCTTGGCTTTGGTGACCGCGTCTTCCAAGGTCACGGCGCCCTCGAGAGAGGCGGCGAGTTCGCGCACCCCATGGGCCCGCATGGCCGGCAGGCCAGGGTCCAGGCGTAAGGCACGTAGCGCCCTCACCTCCTGAAGCGCGCCTTGCGCCATCATGGCCTCGAACCGCGCATCGATCTTGGCATAGAGGGGGCTCCGTTCCGGCGCGATGACGAGTTTCAGAGCCGTTTCGCTTCGCAGAACGGGCGTGGCTTCGCGTCCCTGCCATTCGGCCAGCGACACGCCGGTGGCGTCGATCACTTCCAGCGCGCGCACGACGCGCTGCGGATCGGAGGCGTGTAGCCGCGCCGCCATGAGGGGGTCGCGGGCGCCGAGTTCCCGGTGGAGCCCTTCGGCCCCGAGACGTTCGGACTGTTCGCGCCAGAACGCTCGGGTTTCGCCTGGAATGTCCGGCACCGGCGACAGGCCTTCGAGCAGTGCCTTGAAATAGAGCCCGGTGCCGCCGACCGGGATCGGCAGGCGTCCTTCAGACTTTGCGTCGGCGATTGCGGCGGCCGCATCGTCGACCCAGCGGCCGACCGAGTAGGCTTCCGCGGCGGAAATCATGCCGTAGAGCCGATGGGGCACGGCCGCAATCTCTGCGTCGCTCGGGCTCGCGGCGAGAATGCCCAGCTCGCGATAGACCTGCATGGAATCGGCGTTGATGATCGTGCCGCGTAAGCTTTGCGCGATCGCCAGCGCTGCGGCGGACTTGCCGCTCGCGGTGGGCCCGGCAATGAGGATGGCGTCTGGGCGGCGATTGGCTTCGGGGCGAATTGGCGCGGCGGACACGCTAGCTCGTCGGCACGGCGACGAAGCGCAGCTCGCCCTTGGCGTCGGAAAGCAGAAGAAGCACCCGCCCGCGTCCCGACCGCTTGACGGCCTTAAGGCGCGCGACCACGTCCTGAGGCTGCCGCACCTCTTCTTGGGTGACCTCGACGATCACGTCGCCGGGCCTGACATTTTTGCGCGCCGCCGGGCTATCGGGCGCCACCTCGGTTATGATCACGCCCTCGATTGTGTCGGTGATGCCGAACCGCTGACGCATCTCATCGGTCAGGGGCGCCATGGACAGGCCGAGGAGATCCTCCTGCTCCGGCATCTCCATGTCCGGCTCGACGTCCTCTTCCGCGTCTTCCTCATCCTCCGGCAAGCGGCCGATCTTGACCGTGACATCCACCATCTCTCCGCCCCGCAGCAACGCGACGGATACGTCCTTGCCGATCGTTGAGCCCACCACGGCGCGCGGCAGATCGCGCATGTTGTCGATTTGCTGTCCGTCGAATTTGAGGATCACGTCGCTCGCCTTGATGCCCGCGGCCTCGGCCGGGCCGCCGGGCGTCACCGAAGCCACCAGCGCGCCGTTCGGCCGGGCGAGCCCCAGGCTCTCGGCGATCTCGTCAGTGACGCTCTGGACATGCACGCCGAGCCAGCCGCGCCTTGTCTCGCCGTATTCTTTGAGCTGGTTCAGTACCTTGGTCGCGGTATCGGACGGCACGGCGAAGCCGATGCCGATGGACCCGCCGGTGGGCGAGATGATGGCGGTGTTCACGCCGATGACTTCCCCCTCCATGTTGAACAGGGGACCGCCGGAATTGCCGCGGTTTATGGCGGCATCGGTCTGGATGAAGTCGTCATAGGGCCCGGCGTTGATGTCGCGTTTCGTGGCCGAGATAATGCCCACGGTCACGCTGCCGCCAAGGCCGAACGGGTTGCCGATGGCCATGACCCAATCGCCAACACGCATGACGGACGAGTTGCCGAAGGCCACGGCCTTGAGCGGCTTTTTCGGCTCCACCTTCAGAAGCGCCAGATCAGTCTTAGGATCGTGGCCGAGGATCTTGGTCACCTTCAGCTTGGAGCCGTCGGTGAAGTTGATGATGATCTCGTCGGCGCCTTCGATGACGTGGTTGTTGGTGACGATCAGGCCGCTGGGATCGATGACGAAGCCGGACCCGAGCGAGCTGACCCTGCGCGGCATGCCTTCAGGATCCTCGTCATCGAAGAAATCGTCGAAGAACTCCTCGAAGGGCGACCCTTTCGGGCCCTTGCGGCCTGGACCAGGTGCCGCCTCGCCCGGCCCCTTCAAGGTCTGGGTGGTGGAGATGTTCACCACCGCGGCCTGAAGCCCCTCGGCCACATCGGCCACGGAGACGGGCCCACGGGCCAGACTAGGGACGGTCGCGAGCAGCACGAGCAAGACGGCCAGGGTGCCGCGTGCGGCGATGCGCCAGGCCCGGTCTGGGGTCTTTCCTCGGCTGCGTCCCAGGAACATCGATCAAGCACTCCACCCGTCAGCGCCGGTCAGAACCAGCGTGGGCACTATTCTAGCCAAAATCGGAAAGCGCGCGCAGGAATCCGTCGCCGCCTCGAGAGCGCGTGGTCATGATGCCCCGCGGACCAGCCAGACAATGAGGACGCCGGTCGCCACGGCCAAGGTGCCGGCGAGCCGCAACCCGGATTCCGGGGCGTCAGATGCCGCCTCCAAGACCTTGCGCCCGAATCGCGGGACCAGCGCCCAGACGAGCCCCTCGATCACCAAAACGAGGCCAATGGCGACAGCAAGATCGTCCATCGGGTCCGCAAGCGGCCGGCTACGGCGAGGACGGCGTCAGAGCCGGGGTCTCGCCGGCATCGGCCTCAAGATCCGGGGTCTCGCTCGTGCCGGAAGCCTCGCGGTCCGGGGTCACGCTCGTGCCGGAAGCCTCCGGCTGCGTGCCGCCGGTGTCCTCTTCCTCCGCACTCGGCGCCGGCGTCTCGGCGGCGGGCGGCGTCACCACACCAGGCACAGGAAGCCCAGGGTCATTGAAGTACTGGAAGAACTTGGAATCGGGGCTGAGCAGCATCCTGGTGTCGCCCGATTTCAGCGCGCCCTCATAAGCCTGCATGGAGCGATAGAAGGCGAAGAAGTCAGGATCCCTGCCGAAAGCATCGGCGAAGATGCGGTTCTTCTCGGCATCACCCGTACCGCGGATCCGCTCGGACTCTCCGGTCGCGTTGGCTTTCACCACCGTGACCTGACGGTCGGCGTCGGCGCGGATGCGCCGGGAAGCCTCCTCACCTTCGGCGCGGATCTCCGCCGCCTCGCGTTGCCGCTCGGTCTGCATGCGGCGGTAGATGGCCAGGCTGTTGGCTTCCGGCAGATCGGCGCGCTTGATGCGCACGTCCACCACGTTGATGCCCAACCCCTTGGCCTCGTTGTTCACCTGCTCGGTGATCTGCTGCATCAGGGCATGGCGCTGATCGCGAACCACGTCCTCGAAACTCGCGGCACCAAGCACGCGGCGCAACGCCGCTTCGAGGAAGGCGCCGAGCTGCGAGCGGGCAATGCGCTCGTCACTCACGGTCTGATAGAACAGCAGCGGATCGACAATGCGCCAACGGGCAAAGGCATCCACCACAAGCCGCTTCTGATCCGAGGCGATGACCTCCTGCGGGGCCGAATCGAGATCGAGCAGCCGCTTGTCGAAGAAGCTGACGTTCTGGATGAACGGGATTTTGTAGTTCAGGCCGGGCGTGGTCACCAAACGCTTGGGCTTACCGAACTCAAGCACCAGCGCCTGCTGGGTCTGATAGACGGTGAACAGCGTCATATAGGCGGCGAGCGCCACCAAGCCGAAGACAACGAGTACGACGGTGAGGGCTGTGCGTCCCATTATTGACCTCCGCCTTGGGTGGTTGACGGGGTCGAGCGCTGTCTCTGCAACTCTGAGAGCGGCAGATACGGCACGACGCCACCGCTCTTCTCGTCGATGATGATCTTGTCGGTGTTGGACAGCACTTCCTGCATGGTGTCGATGAAGATGCGCCGGCGGGTCACGTCAGGCGCCTTCAGATACTGCACGAGCACGTCCTCGAAGCGGTCCGCCTCACCCTGGGCCTCGGCGATTACCCGGTCGCGATAGCCTTGCGCCGACTGAAGAATGCGCTCGGCCTCACCGCGGGCTTCCGGGACCACGCGATTGGCGTAGGTCTGCGCCTCGTTCTGCAAGCGCTCCTGGTCAGCGCGAGCGGCCTGCACGTCGCGGAAGGCGTCGATGACCTGCGCCGGCGGGTCGACCTTCTGCAACTGGACCTGAACGATGCGAATACCGGCGCCATATCCGTCGAGAATGCGCTGAATGAGCGTCTGCACATTGGCTTCCGTCTTGGCGCGGGCGGCAGTCAAGATCGGCTCGATGTCGCTCTGGCCGACGATCTCGCGCATGGCGCTCTCGGCCACGTCCTTCACGGTGCCTTCGGGGTTCTGAATGTTGAAGAGGTAATCAGGTGCGTCGTTGATCTGCCAAAGCACCACAAAATCGATATCGACGATGTTCTCGTCGCCGGTGAGCATCAGGCTCTCCTCCGGCACGTCACGCATGGTCGTCGCCGTTCCACGATCGGAAGAACCGCGCATGCCGACCTCGATGCGATTGATGCGGGTGACCTTGGGCAATTCCACCACCTCGATGGGATAAGGCAGGCGAAAATTCAGGCCGGGCGGGAGCTGGCGCACATATTCGCCAAAGCGCAGCACGATGCCGAGCTCGTCCGGATTGACGCGCACGGTGAAGCCGAAAAAGCCGATCACCAGGAGCACGACCAGGCCGATGATCGCCGCGAACGGACCACCCATGCGGCCGCCGGGCATGGCCTGGCGAAGCCGGTCCTGGCTCCGGCGCAGAATCTCTTCAAGGTCGGGCTGCTGGCCGGGGCCGCTGGGCCGGGGACCCCAAGGTCCGCCATTGCCGCCGCCGCCTTTCCAACCGCCGCCACCGCCGCTCTGATTGCTCCAAGGCATATTTGCTACTTCATCCTGATTTCGTGTGGGGTTTCGCGAGACACCGCCTTTTACCGTGCGCCCCATCGCAGGGGCAGATTAGGCGCACCAAAATGGCGGTACCGCGACAAGAGTCCCGGGGTTTATAGGCTAGTCGCCAAGGCCACGCAATGCGGGGTCTGAGCGTCATGGTGTGGCGCCGACCGTCCTTCGACGCTCAGGCTTCGCCCTTGCACCTCAGGATGACGGTCGGCCTCGAACCATGCGCCGCTCACGACGGCGCGGCGACCCTCTCCAGGACCACGAAGCTGAAATCGTGGTCGTCCTTGGGGCCGGCCTTATGCGCCTCCCGGAAGACCTCGAGCCATTCGGTGGGGTCTAGCTCCGGAAACCAGGTATCGGCCTCCGGGGAGGCATGGACCTCGGTCAGGTAGATGCGCCCCGTTTGCGGCAGGACTTCGCGGAACACGTCCTCGCCGCCGATGACCATGATCTCGTCTGCCCCGGTCCGCGCGCAGGACTCCCGCGCCGCCTGAAGCCCCTCCTCCAGGCTATGGGCCATGACGGCCGACGGCGCGACGAAGCCCTCGTCGCGGGTGAGCACGATGTTGAGACGGCCGTCTAGTACGCGCGGGAGCGATTTGAAGGTGCGCCGGCCCATGAGCACGGGATTGCCCATGGTCACCTTGCGGAAGAACTTCATGTCGGAGCGGAGATGCCAAGGTAGATCGCCGCCCCGGCCGATGGCGCGGTTCTCACCCATGGCCACGACCAATGCGATTGTGGGCTCTGGCGAAGACGTCTCTTCGCTCACACCGCCACCTCGGCGCGGATCGCCTTGTGCGGGTCGTAGCCCACGAGCTTAAAGTCCTCGTAGACGAAATCGAACAGCGACTTCACGTCGGGATTGATCTCCAGGCGCGGCAGCGCGCGCGGGGCCCGCGACAGTTGCTCGTCGGCTTGCTCGAAATGGTTCAGGTAGAGATGCACGTCGCCGAAGGTGTGCACGAACTCGCCGGGCTCAAGTCCCGTCACTTGCGCGACCATCTGCGTGAGGAGCGCGTAAGAGGCGATGTTGAACGGCACGCCGAGAAAGACGTCCGCCGAGCGCTGATAAAGCTGACAGGAGAGCCGTCCGCCCGCCACGTAGAACTGGAACAGGCAGTGGCAGGGCGGCAGCGCCATTTTAGGAATCTCGCCCACATTCCAGGCGCTGACTATGTGGCGCCGGGAGTCGGGGTCGCGCTTGATACCTTCGACCAGGGCCGTGATCTGATCGACGGTCTCGCCGGACGCCGTGGGCCAGGACCGCCACTGCTTGCCGTACACAGGCCCGAGTTCGCCGTGCTCGTCGGCCCACTCGTCCCAAATGGTCACGCCGTGCTCGTTGAGATAGCGGACATTGGTCGAGCCCTGGAGGAACCAGAGAAGCTCGTGAACGATCGATTTCACATGCAGCTTCTTGGTGGTCATGAGCGGAAAGCCGTCGCTCAGATCGAAGCGCATCTGCGCACCGAACAGGCTCACCGTGCCGGTGCCGGTGCGGTCCTCTTTGCGGAGCCCCTCTTTACGGATGCGGGCGAGAAGATCGAGATATTGGCGCAAATGCTGTCTTTCCCTATGATCCGGGGCACCCTACATATCGGGGACGGCCCGGCCGAGACAAGCCAGGCCTACTTCTCGATAGACCCTGCGGATGGAGCATTCAATGCGTGTCATGCCAGTTGTCCTCGGTGTTGCGCTTTTTAGCCTCGCCTTCGCCGCCACGCCCGCCACGGCTGCTCGTTACGTGGATATCGAAGATGTGCGCGCCATGGCCTTCGACCGCGGAATCGTCCGTCTCGAGGAGATCGAGCTTCGTCGCAAGAGAGGCATCTGGAAAGTCGAGGGCGAGGATGCCTACGGCCACGAGATCGAGATGAAGATCGACGCCAGGACCGGGCAAATCATCAAGATGGAGCGCGACTGACGCGCCCAATCGTACCGCAAACCTCTGGAACCGCGACCGATTCGCGCGCCTTGATCTGGGGGTTATCGAACCATCAATCTTTTTTTTGCCGCCCGGTAGGCCTATATATGAGGTGCCGGTGCGAACCGGCTATGGCGATAAACGGGCGACGTAATAAGCCATTCGGACCCGGGGGCAGTACCCGGCGCCTCCACCAGGTTTCAGTCTCGCGTACGGAATTGGCGAGAGAAGCAATGCGAACTGAAACGTGGCGGGGGCGAAACAGGCTCGACGAGGGTGTAAAGGTCGTACTTTCGCTCGGCATGGTATCCGCCGTTATCGGGCCAAACCAAATAGTTGCCAACGACAACTATGCGGAGGCACGTCTCGCTGCGTAGTCAGCGCGACAGCCTTAATTAAAGCCCTAACCTCCTCGCAGGGGTTAGGCGCGGTTTCGGAGGGCACCGGGCAACAGAAGCCCTCCACTTTATTGACGGGGTGACTGCCTACGTCGCGGCATCCGGAGCGGCACCATCCATGGCAGACGAAGAGATCAGATACGACGTTCTCACGCAGAATGCCCTTCGCGGCGTTGTCCGCGATGTGCTGACCCAAGTGCAGCGCGACGGGCTCCCCGGCGAGCACCATCTCTACATCGCCTTCGATACGGTCGCCGACGGCGTTTCCATCTCGAAACGCATCAAGGAGCAATATCCGGAGGAGATGACGATCGTCCTGCAGTATCAGTTTTGGGACCTGATCGTGACCAATGAGCGATTCGAAGTGAAGCTTTCCTTCTCCAACGTGCCAGAGCGGCTGGTGGTGCCGTTTGCCGCGGTAAAGGCGTTCTACGATCCGTCGGCGCAGTTCGGACTTCAATTCGGCAAGCCGGGCGCGGCCAACGATTCCGCCCGCCAGCACATGGCCTCGGCCCTGCCCGATCTCGTGGGTGAACAGCCGGAAGAAACGCGCGGTACCGAGTCCGCGTCGGAAGATCCGGCCGAACCCGCCAACGCCGAGGTGGTGATGTCGCGCCCGCCGGCCGAAGTCGTGCAGCTCGACAATTTCCGCAAGAAATAGATAGCCTGTCCTTTAAGCGCCCAATGCACAAACATTGGGCAGGCGCTGCCGTGCGCTTGGCGCGCTGCCCTGATAATGCTTGGCTTTCCACTTGGCATGAATTCTGACTAGGACTCTCCTTGTGCCGTGGCCGCAGACGCACATTCGGGGGAAGCGTTGAACAGGATGGATCCGATGAGGAGCCTGGCTGAGGCTGGGCACACGGCTCTTGCGCCAATCGAGGATTACCTCGCCGAGCTGCATGAGCGAGTGTCGCAGCTCGAGGGTGGCGCGCCGGCCGATTACATCCCCGAGCTCGGCAAGGTCGACCCCAACCTGTTCGGTGTCGCCATCGCTACGGTGGACGGGCAGCTCTACACCGTTGGCGACACGAACGTCCCCTTCACCATCCAATCGGTGTCCAAGCCGTTCATGTACGGCTTCGCGCTTCAACATTACGGCCGCGCCCGCGTACTCCAGCAGGTTGGCGTCGAGCCCACCGGCGAGGCGTTCAATTCCATCTTGCTGGACGAGGTGGCCAACCGCCCCTTTAACCCCATGGTGAACTCCGGCGCCATCGCCATCGCCGAGATGATGCTCGGCCAGACTCAAGACGAGCGCATCGCCAACATGCTCGACCTGTTCTCGAGCCTTGCGGGACGGAAGCTGGGCATCGACGAAGCCGTGTTCAAATCGGAGCTGGCTACCGGGCATCGCAACCGCGCCATCGCCTACATGATGCTGAACACGGCGATGATCGAGCGCGATCCAAACGAGGTGCTCGACCTCTACTTCCGCCAATGCTCGGTCAACGTTACGGCGTCCGATCTCGCCATCATGGCGGCGACGCTCGCCAATGACGGGCGGAACCCCATCACCGATCATCTGATCTTTGATACGCAACATGTGCGCGATATGCTGACGGTGATGAACTCTTGCGGCATGTACGATTACGCGGGCGAATGGGCCTATGAGGTCGGCATGCCCGCGAAAAGCGGCGTTTCGGGCTGCATCATCGCCGTGATTCCGGGGCAGATCGGTATCTGCGTCTACGCGCCCCCCATCGACACGCAAGGCAACAGTGTGCGCGGCATCCGCGTCTGCCAAGAGATCTCGAGCGAGTTCCAGCTCCACGCCTTCAACAACCGCACCAACGTTCGCAGCGTCCTGCGCCGCGATTACCGCGCCGACATGGTGCGCTCGAACCGCTTGCGCACATCGGAAGAGCGCACGCTCCTGGCCCAGCAAGGCAGCAAGGTCGCGGTGCTTGAAGCGCAAGGCGCCCTGTTCTTCGGCTCGACCGAGCAATTGCTGCGCCGGCTGTCGCAGCTTTCGGCGGACGCAAGATATGTGATTGTCGATTTTAAGCGCGTACATCTTGCCGATGCCTCCGCGTGCAAGCTGATCGAGCGGGCCGTGCGTGCCATGACGCACAGCGACACGGAGCTGGTGTTCGCCTCGATCGCCGATGACGGGCCGCTCGACCGGTTGACCCGGACGCTGGCCGGGAGCGAGGAGGGCCACCGCTTGCGCCAGTTCCGCGACGCGGACGCAGCCCTCGAGTGGTGCGAGGACCAGCTTCTGGCAAGCGCCGGCTCGGGTCTCGACACCAAGTTCTCGGTATCACAGATCAATCTCTTCAAGGGCCTCTCCGCGGGCGAATGCCGGCTGGTCGAATCCATCATCCAGCCGCTCGTGTTCGAGAAGGGCGACGTCATCATGCGCGAAGGCGACCCCGCCAAGCTGTTCTTCGTGCTGGCGCGGGGCACGGTCAGCGTCGAGATCAAGGTCCACGGCAAGGATGGACGGCGCAAGCGCGTGGCCTCGATCGGGCCCGGCCTCACCTTCGGCGAGATGGCCCTGCTCGACGGCGGCACACGGTCCGCCGACGTCATCGCGAACGAGCGGGTCATCTGCTACGGGCTCGGCGTCGAGGAGCTGCACGATCTCTCGGTCGATCACCCCAACATCATGATTACGATACTGAGCAATCTCACCCGCGAGTTCTCCGAGCGCCTGCGTCACGCCAACGAGGAGATTAGCGTCCTCGAATAGCAGGTCAGGCGGCCGGCACGGATGCGGTCTCGCGTTTGGCACGTCGCTCGCTGGAAGGTGTGAGCGGCACGTTCAGCTCGACATAGAGACCGCCCGGGCGGAACTCGAGCTTCGTTTCTCCGCCGAGATTGTGGCGGATGCCCTTGTCGATCAGCTGCGTGCCGAAACCGCCGCCGCTGATCTTTTGCGGTGCGGCCGGTGCGCCTCGCTCCTCCCAGGTGAGCAGCAGCCGGTTGTCGCGGGTGGTCTTCCAACTCACGCCGAGCTGGCCGGTGTTCTGGGACAGCGCCCCGTATTTCACGGCATTGGTGGCGAGCTCGTGCAGCGTCATGGCCAGGATTGAGGTGCATTGGGGCGGCAACAGCACGTCCGGCCCCTTGATGGCAATCTTCGGTCCGCCCTCGCGGCGATAGGGATCGAGCTCGCGCTCGACCATGTCCTTGAGGCTCGCGCCCGACCATTGAGATTCGAGCAGAAGGTCGTGGGCCCGGTGCAGCGCCTGAAGCCGCTCGGCCAGGGTCTTGGCCATGAGCTGCGCGGGCTTGCTCGTGGCTTGGCGCAGGCTCGCCTGGACCAGCGACTGCACGATGGCCAGCGCGTTCTTGACCCGGTGATTGAGCTCGCCGACGAGCATGGTCTGACGCTGCGCCGTGCGTCTGCGCTCGGTGACGTCGCGAAATACGAGCACGGCGCCGGCCAGTGTCCCGTCATGGCCGACGATCGGCGCGCCTGAATGCTCCACGGGCAGTTCCGTGCCCTCGCGCGTGATCAGAAGCGCACCCGATTCCGGCCGCGCCACCGCGCGTTCGCGCAACGCCTTGAGCGCCGGGTCGTCGACGGATTTCCGCGTCTCCTCGTCGACGACGCGGAATACCTCCCAAATGGGGCGCCCGCGGGCTTCGGCCGGCGGCCAGCCGGTCAGTTCCTCGGCGACCTTGTTCAGGAGCAGCACGCTGCCGTTCGGGTCGGTGGCAATGACGCCCTCGCCGATCGAGCCAAGGGTCGTCGACAGCCACTCACGCTGACCGCGCAAATCAATGAGCGCCACTTGGCGATCGCGGTCGGCCCGGCGGACGGCGCCGATCGTGGCCCAGGCGAACAAGACCAGGACGACGACATTGGCGACGGCGAAGATGGCCAGCGTCGCCGCGCTATCGTAATAGGCCTGCACCTCGGCTTGGCGCGCGAACCAGCCAATCACCAACGGCACGACGAGAATGCCCGGAAGAAGCCGGCGCAGCATCTCCCCGGCCGGCGACGGCTCGATGATCGCCGCGGCGATCCCACGCTCCGGCGAGGCCGCGATGAGGCCGATGGCCAGAAGCGCTGCGCTGACCGCGCCATAGGCCGTCATGGCCGTGAACGGGAATGGATAGTGCTGGGTGACGACGCCGTAGCTTTGGCCCGCAACCACGATCAAGACCTGCGCCAGCATGGCCAGCGCAATGGCCTGGCTGAACAGCGAAAGGGCTTGGCGGCGCTTAGCGTAAAGCAGTGCGAGCCCAAACAAGATGAGCGACCCCGTCACCCCCGGCGCCGCGTGCACGGGTGGCTCGCCCGCGCCGGATCCGTCCGACGGCGGTATCAGCACATCGTCGAAGCCAAGATCGAGGCCGAGCATGTCCTGCCCGAAGGCGACAATGCCGGCGAAAACGAGAAAGAGACCAATCAAGCGCGCGAGCACCCGAAGCCGCTCGAAGGTGAAACAGAGAAGCCCTAAGCCCGCCAGGATAATGCCAAGCGCCGCCATGGGCGTCATGCCGTCGAGGCTCGGCAGCGCGCTGCTGGGGATGATCTCGAGCCACATGGCCAGCACGATCTCGCCAATGACGCAGACGAGAACGGCCGCGAGGCGCGCAAACGCCACGGATATCCCGGCCCCGCGCGATACGGGCAATGCAATAGGCGTCGATGCTGCCGTCACTCGTCTTCCTCGCCTGGCCTCCAGCGAAGCCTATCACTCTCTATTCGGGGGCCTTGTCCAAAAGCACCTTGTCCAAAGTCCCCCAGAGGATGAAGGCTATCAATCTGCCGCGACAAGCCTGGTTCTCTCACCCATATGCGCGATGGTATAGCCTAGGCCCCAAACCCCCGATAGTTGTTCGGCGCGATCCCGAGGCCAAGGGGCGCCTGTCTGCCAAGATTGCCAAAAAGGGAAATGCAAACATGCCTCTAGCTGATGGCTCCCAGTCTTCCGCCGCAACCCGTACCGAAACCGACGCGTTTGGGCCGATTGAGGTCCCGGGCGACCGCTATTGGGGCGCGCAGACCGAGCGCTCGCGGCAGAACTTCAAGATCGGCGACGAACGCATGCCCAAGCCGCTGATCCGGGCCATGGCCCAGGTGAAGAAGGCCGCGGCGCTGACCAATCTCGAGCTTGGGCGCCTGGATAAGGATTTGGCGGAAGCAATCGCCACCGCCGCGGGCGAGATCGTGGATGGCAAGCTCGACGGCCATTTCCCTCTGGTGGTTTGGCAGACCGGATCTGGCACCCAGACCAATATGAACCTGAACGAGGTGATCGCAAACCGCGCCAGCGAGATCCTGGGCGGCACGCCCGGCACCAAGGAGCCGGTTCACCCCAACGACCACGTGAATCTCGGCCAATCCTCCAACGATACGTTTCCGACGGCGATGCACATCGCAGCCGCCGAGGAAATCGCCTATCGGCTCAATCCAGCGCTTTCCCGCCTGTACCAGGCACTCAAAGACAAGGCTGAAGCGTTTCAGGACATACTCAAAATCGGGCGCACGCACATGCAGGACGCCACTCCGCTCACTCTGGGCCAAGAATTCGGCGGCTATGCGGCGCAGGTCGACCACGGCATCGAGCGGCTGAAGCTGTCCCTCCATGGGCTCTACGAACTCGCCCAAGGCGGCACCGCGGTGGGCACGGGGCTGAACACGCATCCGCGGTTCGCGGAGGTCTTCGCAGCGAAAATCGCCGAAATCACCAAGCTTCCCTTTGTCAGCGCCGAGAACAAGTTCGAGGCGCTGGCGGCTCACGACGCCTTCGTCTTCGCCCATGGGGCGCTGACAACCGTGGCGACGTCGATGTTTAAGATCGCCAACGACATCAGATTGCTCGGCTCCGGGCCCCGCTCCGGATTCGGCGAGCTTCTGTTGCCGGAGAACGAGCCGGGCTCGTCGATCATGCCGGGCAAGGTGAACCCCACCCAGTGCGAAGCGGTGACCATGGTCTGCGCGCAAGTCATGGGCAACCAGACCACGGTGAGCTTCGCCGGCAGCCAGGGACATTTGGAGCTCAACGTGTTCAAGCCGGTGCTGGCCTATGCGCTTCTGCAGTCGATCCGGCTGTTGGGCGACGTGGCCGACAGCTTCACCAAGAACTGCGTCACCGGCATCGAAGCGAACCGCGAGCGCATCAAGGAGCATATGGAGCGCTCGCTCATGCTGGTCACCGCGCTGACCCCGCATATCGGCTACGACAAGGCGAGCGAGATCGCCAAGCATGCGCATAAGCGCGGCAGCACGTTGCGCGAAGAGGCCGCCCGGCTCGGTCATGTGAACGAGGAAGACTTCGACAGGCTGGTCAAGCCGCAGGACATGGTCGCGCCGAAGGAATAGATGCGTTGCCCCATGACCAAGGCCCGTAACAAACGCTCCCTGACCATCGCCCGGCACCGGACCAGCGTTTCCTTGGAGGAGCCGTTCTGGACGGCGCTGGCGGAGATTGCGGCGGCTAAGGGCAAGTCAGTCGCGGGTCTCGTCAGCGAAATCGACCAAGGCCGGGACGAAACGGCGGGTGATACGAGCCTGTCCGCCGCGATCCGCCTCTACGTGCTCGAACAGATACAGGCCAAGCGCGCAGCGTCCTAGAAACCACCGCCGAAGATCGAGTAGTTCTTCTTCCAGTCGTCGGGACGGCTCCGCTTGCGGCGATAGCGGCGCGGCGCGGGCTTCGGCGTTTCTTCGACGACAGTCTCCTCATCGATCACTTCGGCATCCGTTGCAGTCTCCCCATCGCCGGCAAGCATCTCGGCGATCGGATCGGAACTCGCGCCGTCCGGGGGCACTGGCGGCAACAGGCCGTCGGGAACCGCAGCGGTGGCATTGGCTTCGGTGGCCGCTCTTGCTGCCGCAGCCGCTCTTGCAGCATCGGCGGCTCTTGCCGCGGCCGCGGCTCTCGCGGCCTCAGCCGCGCTCGCTGCCTCGGCTGCTCGTGCCGCCTCTGCTGCTTCGGCAGCGGCATTGGCCTCCGCTTCGATGCGCTGCCGGGCGGCCCGTTCCGCTGCTGCCTTGGCCTCCGCCGCGGCGCGTTCCTGAACGGCTCGTTCCGCCGCCGCCTTGGCTTGTGCCGCCGCAGCCTTGGCTTGCGCCGCCGCCTTGGCCTCGGCTTCGGCTTGAGCTTCTGCCGCGGCCCGTTCCTTGGCCGCTCGCTCGGCCGCCTCTCTTGCTTCCCGGACCGCTTCGGCCTCTGCCGCGGCTTTTGCTTCGGCTTCTGCCTTGGCTTCCGCTGCCGCCTGTGCCTTGGCAGCCGCCTGGGCCGCCGCTTGGGCTTTGGCTTCCGCCGCTGCCCGGGCTTCTGCTTCGGCTTTCTCGCGTGCAGCCTGTTTTGCGGCTTCTTTCTCGGCGGCGATTTTGGCCTCGGCCGCCGCCTTCCGTTCGGCGTCCGCCTTTTCGCGGGCGGCCTGTTCCGCCGCAGCTCTCTCGGCGGCCGCTTCGGCTTCGGCGGCGGCTCTCTGTTCGGCTTCAGCCTTCTCGCGGGCAGCTTGTTCCGCCGCCTCTTTCGCTTCTACGGCAGCGCGCTCGGCAGCCGCTTCTGCCTCGGCGGCGCGCTTTGCTTGCGCTTCCGCCTGGGCAGCGTCCTGAGATGCCGACCGGCCGCTCACGTCGAGCGTTTCCAAGCGCTCGACGTCTTCCTGCATGCGCCGCATCGTGAGATGGCTCTCGATCGCCGTGGTATCGATGGCGGGGCTGATGGCGCCCGCCTCTTCGAGCGGGCCAACAAACACCACGCTCACGGGCGGCACGGTCACGCCGCCGGTGTCTTGCAGCCGCATCTGCCACTCGCTGTCGAGCTTAAGGCTTGCAAGCTCGACATAGGCGCTTACATCGGTCTCCGCGCCGGATCCCACGAAACGCATCGGCTTAAAGCGCAACGTTCCGTTCTTGATCTCGAAAGCAGCCTGCACGGGCGCATACGCATATTCACCGCTGGTGAGCGTGTTGCGCACCGTCTCGGCATCCGCATCGATCTGCGCCTTCGTCGCCTTGATCTTGGTGTTGGCGGCCGTGGCGGCCACCGCGCGCAACGGCTTGGGACTGAGGCCCAGGATGGTGCCATCGCCGAGCAACAGGCTCCCCTTGCCACTGAGCCCCGCGACGATGCCGGGCGGGCTCAAGCCCTCCCCTTGTGCTGTGACGTTCACATGGAACAAGCCATTCGCCAAAGTCTTGCCGGCGACGTTCTCGGACAACGCTTCGAGCTGTCCGCCTTTGAGATCGGCCGACACGTTGAGCGCCGCACCTCCGCCGCGCGGCGACAGCGCGCCGGACGCGCTCAACACGCCGCCGAACAGCGTGCCGTCGAGATCGGTGACGGTCAGTCCGTCATTGTCCACTTTGGCGTTGAGGGTGGCGTCGGCGACTTGGAACGGCGTCGCGAGGGAGAGCGTCTTGGCGTTCAGCGTGATGTCGCCTTGGGTGCTGTCGATGATGTCGAGGGCGAAGCCGCGGGCGGGCCAGACGTCCGCCGCGTCGGTGATGGAGCCCAGCATCTCTTCGGTCGAGGTGGTGCGCCCCCAAGCCACCAGGATGCCCAACACCGCCGGCAGCGAGACATAGTCCGCGTTCGCCGCGATCTTGAAGTTCGTCATGGCGCCGTCGCGCTCGAAATGGGCACTGCCTTCGATGGCGTTGCCGTCGATCTTGGCCTTGACGGAGTCGAGATCGAGCGTAGCGCCGTTCTTGGCGACATTGGCGCTGAAGGTCAGCGGCACGTTGTTCGCGCTCGGTGGCGCATCGATGCCGAGGAGCGGGAGCGCCAGGCTCGCATCCTGCGTGGCGATCGAGCCATAGCCGTTGAGGGTAATCGCGTCTTCCTTCAACGAGCCCTGGCCTTCGAAGGCGAGCTGCATGGCGCCTGTCTCAAGGGCGCCCCGGCCGGTCAACTTCGTGCGCGGCACGCCGTTGAGCCTCACCGAAAGCTTGCCTTGAGTTCCCGCCGAGGCCAGCCGGTCCTGCGGCAAATCGGGAAACAGCAGCACGAGAAAAGCCTGGGGGCGCTCGCCTGTGACGCTGCCGGCGATATCGATCTCGGCGTCGGCGAGCTCGGCCGGTGCGCCCTTGGCGCGTGCGACCACGGCAATGTCGGAATTGCCGACCTGGCCGCTCAGTTCGAGCGAGGCTCTGGTGGCTGCGCTATCGCCGGTCGCGACGAGCCCTGCGCGCACATCGAGCGGCGCCAGCGCGGACAGATGTTTCGACTTGCGCACGTCCTCGGGCAGACCGAACAAATCGGTGAGCACACGCAAGGCATCGGTGGTCTGCGCTTGGAGGCTCAAATCCACGCTGCCGGTCGGGGCGTCGGCGACATTTGCGACACGGCCGTTGCCGGACAGCGCGATGGCACCGGGTGCGAGAAACTCAAGCGCCTCGATGTCGAGGGTGCCGTCCACCAAGCCGAGCTTTGCATCGAGCTTGCCGGAGGGGATATCGGGCAGAAGCAGCTCGCCGATCGTCAAGGTCGCGCGCACATCGTCATCGCGTAGCTGCGCGAGCAGGTCGGTGTCTTTGCCGCTGTCTTCTGACGGGGCAGTCTCCTCCCCGTTCGCCGAGAGCCATGCGCTCCAGATTGGTCCGTCGCCCAGCATCTCGCGCAGATCGAGACGGTCGCTTTCGAGGGTCACCTCGATGAGGTTCGTGTCGCCGGCCTGATAGTTCAGCAGGCCACGGAACTTGGTGTCGCTCACTTCTCCATTCGCGTCCGCGAGCTTGAGCTCCCCATCGCCGATGGTGAGGAGGGCCGATAGGGCGAACTCGCCTGCGGAAGCTCGGCCGGACATCTCGCGGTCGCCGGCGGCCCAGCGGGTCAGTGTCCGCAAACCCGATCCGGAAATCTCAATGGGGCCGGAGAACACGGGCCCCAACTCGCCCTGCCGCAAGCGGCCCGACACGGCGATGCGATTGTCGCCGGGCAATACGGCCTTCAGCCGCTCGATGGTGACGCCGCCGTCCTTGCCGGCGAGCTGCATATCGAGCCCGCCGACGAGATCGCCGCCCAAACTCGCCTGCTCGACATCCAGGGTGAGCGCGCCCTCGCCGATCGAGGCCGTCTCGTCCAGCACCCACTCGGCGAACATATAGAGCACCTCGGTGGGCGAGGGTTTCTCGTCCGCGGGCGAGGCCGCGAGCAACGCATCGAGGTCGACCCAGCGCGCGGCAAGCTTCCCATCCGCCTTGAACGGCTCACGGAAGTCGAGATCGAGACTGCCTTTGAGAATTTGCGGCCGACCCGCGGCGTGAATGGTGAGATCGAACTCCGGCAGTTCCGCGCGGTCGGGCGTGGCCTTCAGGTCCCCTTTCAGTTCCACGAAGGTGGCCGTGTCGCGCGGACCGCTAGGGGCGCCCGTGTCTCCTATCGGCGCCGGCTCGGATTCGGCCGCCAACTCAGACTCAATCTCGGGTTCGCTTTCGGCAGGGAGCGTTTCGACGGCGGCCTCTTCCAAAGCGGGTTGTGCCGCCGCCAAATTGGCGATGCGCATGAGGATCGTGCCGTCATAAGCGGGCGTACCGCCCAGCCCCGTGACGGCGCCATCGAGCTGATAATTCGTCGAGCGGCCGGGATCGCGCAAAGCGGCCTTCAGGCGGAACTTGCCCGCAGCGTCCATGGCGCCCGTGGAGAAGCGAAGCGTCTGACGGCGACCTTCGAAATCATAGGCCGCGGAAACCTTGTAAGGACCCGACAAGGACGCGGCGCTCGCCTCGCCATCGATATTACTGAGGACGAATTTCCGCGCGCCGTCCATGACGATCTCGACGGTGCCGCCACTGACCTGGACGGAGTCGAGCAGCACGTCTTTGGGCGCGAAGGGCGCGGGCACGCCGGGCCTGCCCACGTCTCCCCAGTTTCCGGTGCCGTCGGATTTGATCTCCAGACGCAAGGTTGGATCGACGATGGTGAGTTGGTGCGCCTCGACTCTGCCGGTGAGCAGCGTGCCGACATCGATCTTCGCTTCAAGGGACTTCGCCTCGAGGAACGGCTTATCGAGGCTGCCGTCTTCGCCCGCGACTTTCACATCGTCGAATTTGAGCTGCGGTGCGGGCAGCACGATGAGATGGACCTGCCCGCCCACCTTCACCTCGCGGCCGAGCAACTTGCTCGCCTGCTGCTCGAAAGCCGGCCGGTAGTCGTTCCAGTCGATGAAGAGTGGTGCGGCGAACAAAGCGCTCAGCACCAGAATCAACACCGCCGTCAGTGTGAGCAGAAGCGAGTTCACCGATATCTCTGCCTAGGGCTCGGTTGCGGGCGCATAATCCCCTCGCAAAGCGACAAGGATGCGAGCCAATTTTGGCGCGCGCGACGCTTCATCATGGTATCGCAAAAATCTTGCCAGGATTGAGGATATTCAACGGATCGAGCGCCTTTTTTATGGCAATCATCACATCGACCCCTAGTCCATGTTCCGCCGCTAGATAGCCAATTTTGCCCTGCCCAACCCCATGCTCGCCAGTGCAGGTGCCCTCAAAGGCCAGCGCCCGCTCGGCCAGGCGGTCCAGGAATTCCTGAACGCGGGCCCGTTCACCGGTATCGGCCGGGTCGATCACAGGCATGACATGGAAATTGCCGTCGCCCACATGGCCGACAATGGGCGCGACCAGCCCTAATCTCTCGATGTCTTTTTTCGTCTCGGCGACGCACGCCGCCAGCGCGGAGATGGGCACGCAGACATCCGTGGCGATGAGGTCGGCCCCGGGCCGCAAGCCTTGCGCCGCCCAATAGGCGTCGTGGCGGGCCTGCCAGAGCTTGTTGCGGTCTTCCTGGCGGGCGGCCCAGCGGAGTTCGCCGCCCCCTTCCCCTTCGGCGATGGCCGCGAAAGCCTCCACCTGTTCCCGCGTCCCGGCCTCGGTGCCATCAAACTCCAGGAAGAGTGTCGGAGACTCGGGCAGGGTGAGCTGAGAATAGGCATTGCAGCCGCGAATCTGCACTTCATCGAGCAGCTCGATACGGGCCAGGGGCAGTCCCATCTGGAGCGCCGCGATGGTGGCGTTGCAGGCCCCTTCGAGCGTCTCAAACGTGCAGACCCCTGAGAGAATCGTCTCCGGGATGCCGAAAAGCTTCAAAGTCAGCGAGGTGATGACGCCGAGCGTGCCTTCGGAGCCAATGAGGAGCCGGGTAAGGTCGTAGCCCGCGGCCGACTTGCGCGCCCTGCCCCCGGTGGTGACGATGCGCCCGTCGGCCAGTACCGCGGTCAGGCCCAGCACGAGATCGCGCATGGTGCCGTAGTGCACGGCGTTGGTGCCCGAGGCCCGGGTCGCCGCCATGCCGCCAAGGCTCGCATCCGCGCCCGGGTCCACGGGGAAGAACAGGCCGGTATCCCGCAAATATTCGTTGAGTGCTTTGCGCGTGACGCCGGGCTCCACCGTGCAATCGAGATCGGCCTCGTGCACGGCGAGGATCTTGTTCATGCGCGACAGATCTAGCGACAGACCGCCCCGGGGGGCATTCAAATGCCCTTCGAGGGAGGTCCCGGTGCCGAAGGGGATCACCGGCACGTGCGCCGCCGCGCAAGCCTTGACGGCCTCGGCCACCTCCTCGGTGGTCTCGGCGAACAGCACGGCGTCGGGCGCCTGCACTTTCAGCCAGGTCAGCGTGTTGGCGTGCTGCTCGCGCAGGGCCTGGCCGCGTGAGAACCGGTCGCCGAACCGCGCGGCAAGCCGTCCGAACAGCGCTTCCTTGTCGTCTTGCGCGGGACGCGGTCCCGCATCTGCCGTCAGCGTCGCCATGGCATCAGTTTATAGGCAGCCTTAAAGAAAATCAGCGGTGTTTTGGCCGATCAGGTGACTCGCACGACACCGATCACCGCCGCGTAGTGGCAGCTTGCCGCCGATAGCACAAAGCCGTGCCAGATGGCGTTCTGATACGGCAGCCGGTTCCAAAGATGGAAGACGACGCCGACCGTGTAGAGGACACCACCAACCACGAGCAGGGTCAGGACGCTTGCCGGCAGCGCGGCGTGAAGCGGCTCCCAGGCGGCAAGGACCGCCCAGCCCTGCACCAGGTACAGCGCCGTCGATAGGCCGTCGAGGAAGCGCGGGAGGAACAGCTTGATCGCGATCCCGATGACCGCCATCGCCCAGACCACAGCCAGCAGGCCGTATCCCCAGGCGTTGTTCATCTTGAGAAGCACGAAGGGCGTATAGGTGCCGGCGATCATCAGGAAGATCGCCGCGTGATCGAAGCGCCGCAGGATCTCCTTAACCCGCGGCCGCATCACGAGATGGTAACCGGCCGAGATGCTGAAGGTCGCGACGAGGGCAACGCCATAGATGACGAGTCCCGCCACGATGAGCGCGGTCTCGTTGCCGATGCCGATGATGAGCAGCGCGACAAGCGCGATGACGCTCGCGGCGACACCGATAATGTGGATCGTGCCGTCGGCGACACGTTCGCCCAATGTGTATTGCGGAAACCCGAAGGTCACGTCGCTCATCCCCTATGGCTGGACTCGTTTCAGCCCGGTGCAATTCAGCTTACCAAGGGATGTGGCGGCCGTGAGGCGCGGCAACAAGCGGCGGCGTATCGCCACGCCGTCGCAGGCGCGTCACCGGCCGGCTCCCTCGGGGACCACACAGGGCCCCAAGAGATCCGCGATGACGACAGGACAATGAAAGACGCGGAGTGCTAGTTGCCGCAGGCGATGGCGCCGGCGGTGCAGACATACGGCACGACCACGCCCTTCCAGCACTGGGAATAGGTCTTGGAGGTCACCACGTCGGGCTTGAGCAGCATGTCCTGGGTGACAACCGGGCGCACGGCTTTCCAGAACGGGTCCGGCGTGACCTTCCGGGGGCGCAGCGTGACGTAGCTCCAACCCTTCTGACGCTTGAGCGCGTTGGCGCTTTCGATGGCGTTCGCATAGGCGGCCCGCGCGGCCGACGCCTTCGATTCGGCGCTGTTGGTTGCCTTGATCAGCTGGCAGGCGGCACTGGCCGGCTGAAGCCCACCGAGAAACAATACGGCAAAGCCTAGCAGCGCGAAGCCTGCCTTGAAAACTCGCAGCATTCCGACCTCCAAAATTGTGGTTAAAGCCTCGGTCACGCTTCATTTGCCACTCCGGACGCGGGCTCGCAAGCCTCTCACGCCAACAAATACACATGGGGGAATCCCGTGGTTTGCAGGCAACACCTTGGGGGTTCGGCGGGCGTTGAAATATCTGGCAAAGTTCTGATCGCGCGATCCGCACCCGGGTCAGCGCCGCGCGGGGGTCTCGGCCGGCCGTGGAGTATGCGGCACGTTGCGCCATGGCGCTCGCCTCTGCCTTCCACCGGCCTCGCGGGTGCTATAGTTCTGCTTCATGGCCAAGATTCGCGCAAACGCTGCCGAGGCTGCCCTCCCCCCGGAGGACGAGTCCGAGACGGCGTCCGACCAAACGCTGCCGATCTCGCAACGCGCGATGCGCCGTCGCCCGATCGACTATCTCGACGCCCTGAACCCGGAGCAGCGGGACGCGGTGGAGAGCCTGGACGGGCCGCTTCTGGTGCTGGCCGGTGCCGGAACCGGTAAGACGCGCGTGCTGACCACGCGCATCGCCCATCTCTTGAACCAGGGCCGCGCCTGGCCCTCGCAGATCCTGGCCGTGACTTTCACCAACAGGGCGGCCCGGGAGATGAAGCACCGGGTCAGCGACCTAATCGGCGGGGCCGTGGAAGGCATGCCGTGGCTCGGGACGTTTCACGCCATCGGCGTGAAGATCCTGCGGCGGCACGCGGAGCTGGTCGATCTCAAGCCGTCCTTCACGGTGCTCGACACCGACGACCAAATCCGGCTGATCAAGCAGCTGCTCGCAGCGGAGAATATCGACGAGAAGCGCTGGCCGGCGCGCCTGCTGGCAGCGATGATCGATGGCTGGAAGAACCGCGGACTTGTGCCGAAACGCGTGCCGGACGGCGAGAGCTTCGGCTTCGCCAACGGCAAGGGGCGCGATCTCTACGCGGCCTATCAGCAACGGCTCAAGGATCTGAACGCCGCCGACTTCGGCGATCTCTTGCTGGAGAACTTGCGGTTGTTCCAAGAGCACCCGGACGTGCTCGAAAAATATCAGCAGCGCTTCCACTACATGCTGGTGGACGAGTATCAGGACTCGAACGTCGCGCAATATCTGTGGCTGCGGCTGCTGGCGCAGGGCAATAACAACATTTGCTGCGTCGGCGACGACGATCAGTCGATCTATGGCTGGCGCGGGGCGGAGGTGGACAACATCCTGCGCTTCGAGACCGATTTCCCCGGCGCCAAGGTGATCCGGCTTGAGCGCAACTACCGCTCCACCGCGCATATCCTCGGCGCGGCGTCGGGCTTGATCGCTCATAACCAGGGCCGGCTCGGCAAGACGCTGCACACCGACGGCGACGACGGCGACAAAGTCGTGGTCGAAGGCTGCTGGGACGACGAGGAAGAGGCACGCGTGATCGGCGAGGACATCGAGCAGCTGCAGCGCCAAGGGCATTCGTTGAACGAGGTTGCCATTCTGGTGCGCGCCTCGTTCCAGATGCGTGCGTTCGAGGACCGCTTCATCACGCTGGGGCTCGACTACCGCGTGATCGGCGGTCCGCGCTTCTACGAGCGCCAGGAGATCCGGGACGCCACCGCCTATTTCGAGGTCACGCTGAATCCGGCGAACGATCTTAAGTTCGAGCGCATCGTCAACGTGCCGCGGCGGGGTCTTGGCGAGGCCACGCTGAAAGCGCTGCACCAATTGGCGCGGGCCAGCGGCATTCCTCTGACGCAGGCGGCGCGGCTGATCGTCGAGACTGAAGAGCTGAAGCCGAAACCGCGTAAAGCGCTCGCCGACCTGATTGGCGCCTTCGACCGCTGGCGGTCGCTGGTTGACACCATGCAGCACACCGAGCTCGCCGAACTGATCCTGGATGAGTCCGGCTATACCGGCATGTGGCAGGCCGACCGCTCGCAGCAGGCCCAAGGGCGGCTGGAGAACCTGAAAGAGCTGATCCGATTCATGGAGGAGTTCGACACGCTGGCGGGCTTCATGGAGCACGTGTCGCTGGTGATGGACGCGGCCACGGAGGAAGGCACGGACCGGGTCAGCCTGATGACGCTGCACTCGGCCAAGGGGCTCGAGTTCGACAGCGTGTTCCTGCCGGGCTGGGACGAAGGGCTCCTGCCCCATCAGCGAAGCCTCGACGAAGCCGGACGCTCAGGGCTCGAGGAAGAGCGGCGGCTGGCGCATGTGGGGCTCACGCGTGCGCGTAAGCACGCCAAGATCACCTTCGCCCAGAACCGGCGGACCTACGGCATGTGGCAGACGGCGGTGCCGTCGCGCTTCATCGACGAGCTGCCGCACGAGCACGTGGAAGTGGCCGAGGACAACGGCATGCGCGGCTACGGGCCGAGCCGGTTCGACACGGCCGAGAATCTATTCGCGTCCGGCTTCTACGACACGCCGGGCTGGCAGCGCGCGAAAGCGAACCGCCAGAAGGGCGGCAACGCGCCGCGCCGCGAGCCGCTGACCATCGAAGGCACGCTGGTGGCTGCGAGCACGGCGCAAGGCTCGGGCGTCGATGTGGGCGAGCGCATCTTCCATCAGAAGTTTGGCTATGGCCGCGTGGCGTCGATCGATGGCAACAAGCTCACTGTCGATTTCGAGAAGGCCGGACGCAAGAAGGTGGTCGACACCTTCGTCGAGCGGGTGTGACGCGCCGATCATGTGGCTGTTCGCCTACGGCTCTTTGATGTGGGATGGCTGGGAGACGAATTACGGTTGCGTGCGGCGGATGCCGGCCCACCTCCCCGGCCACATGCGCATCTTCAATAAGAAATCGCTGGAGCGCTGGGGAACCCATGCGCGTCCCGGGCTGACTTTGAACCTGACGCGGGCCGGTACCTGCCGGGGCGTCGCCTTCGAATTCGAGGACGCCGCGCGCACCGACATCGAAGACTATCTCTGCGCGCGGGAGACTTGCGCGGCGACGGAGGTAAGCGTTCAGCTCCCCGACGCCGCCACCGTCGGCGCGCTCACCTATATCTATGACGGCCCGCGGCTGATCGAGGACGGTCTGAGCTTGCAGGACCGCGCGGCGATGATCATCGAGGCCAAAGGCGTGGCCGGCTCCAGCTATGACTACATTAAAGGCGTGCGGGCGCATCTGGCGGCGCTTGGCGTCAAAGATCCAGAAGTCGAGGCCCTGTGGGAGACGGTCGAGGCGTTAAACGCGCGTTAACCATGACGAGGACGCAGACTTTCAAAGTGGAACAAATGAGGTACATTGGTCCCGTTCTGTTCTATACGGGTCACTCAGAGGGAGTTTGATCATGCGTCTCGCCATAACGGGTCTTCTCGTCGCCATCTCGTTCATCCCCTTCACCATGGTGCAGTATCCGGACCTGGCTGTGCAGTACGTCGCGTTGCGAAGCGCCTAAAGGGGGCTGCCACGAACGTTCTTCGGCTGACTCTTGGCGGACTCCTTGGCGGAGCTGGGGCCCTCCTCTAAGGTCCCGCGCCATGGAAACGGGGCCCCAAGAAACGTCGTCCACCTTTCGCGCAACCGTCGAGGCGGAGCCGCCGGCCGCCGGCCGCATCGCGCGGGCGCTCGACGAGACCGAGGCCCCGCAAGCGCTGTCGGTGAGCTATTTCGAGCTCGGCAATGGCCGCTTCGAGGTGTCGGCGCTGTACGGCGAACGGCCTGACGAGGCTACGTTGAGCTCGCTGGTCGCCAAAGCGGCGGATGGCGACGCGGTCACGCCGCTCGCCATCGAAGAGATGCCGAACGCCGATTGGGTGACCGTATCGCAAGGGCAGCGCCAGCCGGTGCGGGCCGGACGGTTCCTGATTCATGGCAGCCACGACCGGGAGAACGTCACCCGCAACCGCTACACCATCGAGATCGACGCGAACCAAGCCTTCGGCACGGCGCATCACGCCTCGACACGGGGCTGCCTCTTGATGCTGGACGCGCTGGCCAAGCGCGGCCGCCCCGACCTCGTGCTCGACGTCGGCACCGGCACCGGCATCTTGGCGATTGCCGCCGCGCGTGTCTTCGACCGGCCGGTGGTGGCCACCGACAACGATCCGATCGCCATCTCGATCGCCGAAGACAATGCGCGGAAAGCGCACCTTACGCAGCAGGTCCACGCTCTGGTGGCCGACGGGCTGGCGCATCCGCGCTTGCGGCGCCTGAAGCCCGACCTAATCCTGGCCAATATCCTGGCCGGGCCGCTCTATGAGCTGGCGCCGAGCATGGCGCGGACGCTGCAACCGCGCGGCTACCTCGTGCTGTCGGGGCTGACCGCGGCGCAGGCGCCGGCGCTGGAGGCCCGCTACGGCGTCCTCGGTTTCACCCGAGAAAAGCGCATCCTTCTCGATGACTGGGCGACCCTTTTGCTCGGCCGCCGAAACGCAAGCGTTTTGTCCGATTGATCGCAGGCGACGCTTCGGCTTACAAATCTCGGCATGTATCAGAGTTTCGATGAGGCCAGTGCTCCGGCGGCCAGCGGCGACCGGGTCAAGGCATTAGTGCGGGAGCTGAAGTCGCGGCGGCTTAAAGGCTTCCTCGTTCCCCATAGCGATAAGCATCAGAACGAGTTTCTGCCGCCTAGCGAAGAGCGGCTTGCCTGGCTCACCGGCTTCACCGGCTCTGCGGGCGTGGCCATCGTCACCGACAAGGGCTCGGCGCTGTTCGTGGACGGCCGCTACATCCTGCAAGCGCCCGAGCAGGTCGACACCAGCCTGTTCGAAGTGTTGCAGGTTCCCGAAGCAAAGCCCTCGAGCTGGCTGAAAGAGACGCTCGTGCGCGGCAACGCCATCGGCTACGACCCGGCGCTGCACACCATCAAGGAGATCGACCGGCTCTCCAATACGCTGAGCGCGGAGGGTATCCGCCTGACGCCGGTGCCGGAGAACCCGATCGACAAGCTGTGGGGCCAGGACCGGCCCAAGCCGCCGGCGGCGCCCGTCTATCCGCAACCGCTCGAATTTTCCGGACGGGGCACGAGCGAGAAGATCGCCGACGTCCAGAAGACGCTCGCCGATGACGGCCAGGACGCGGTGCTGCTGACCGCGCCGGATTCAATTTGCTGGCTGTTCAACATTCGCGGCGGGGACCTCAAGCATACGCCGGTGGCGCTCGCTTTAGCCATCGTGCCGAAGGAAGGCCGCCCCACCCTGTTCATCGATCCGGCCAAGGTCGGCGACAATGTGCGTGGCGCGCTGCGTCCCTTCGTCGACCTCGCCAAGCCGGAAGAGCTCGACGACAGGCTGAAGGCGCTCGCCGCCGAGAAGGCCAAGGTGCGGCTCGATCCGAACGAAGCGGCCGTGCACTTTGCCCGCGTGCTGGAGGCGGACGGTGTCAAGTACGAGGCGGGGGTCGATCCCTGCTCCCTGCCGAAGGCCATCAAGACGCAGGCGGAAATCAAGGGCGCGCGCGCCGCGCAGATGCGCGACGCCGTGGCCATGACCCGGTTCCTCGCCTGGCTCGACGAAGTGTCGGAGTCCGGCCGTATCGACGAAGTGTCGGCGGCGATGAAGCTCGAGGACTTCCGCCGGGAGTCGGGACAACTCAAGGATATCAGCTTCGACACCATCTCGGCCTCGGGACCTCATGGCGCGTTCACCCATTACCGGCCGATGAAGGCCACCAAGCGCGTGCTCGACAAGAACTCGCTCTACCTCATCGATTCGGGCGGCCAATATGTGGACGGCACCACCGACATCACCCGCACCGTCGCCGTTGGCAAGCCCAGCCCTGAGATGAAGCGCCATTACGGGCTCGTGCTCAAAGCCCATATCGCCATCGCCTCGGCGCGCTTCCCCAAAGGCACGCGCGGCCAGGATCTCGACCCTTTCGCACGGCGCGCCCTGTGGGATGCCGGCCTCGACTTCGACCACGGCACCGGCCACGGCGTGGGCAGCTATCTGTCCGTGCATGAAGGCCCGCAGCGCATCTCGCGACTCGGCACGGAAGAGCTCAAGCCCGGCATGATCCTGTCGAACGAACCCGGCTACTACCGCGAGGGGAGCTACGGCATCCGCTTGGAGAATTTGGTCCTGGTCACGCCGCTGGAGAAGATCGACGGCGGAGAGCGGGAGATGATGGGGTTCGAGACGCTGACTTTGGTGCCGTTCGACCGCCGGCTGATCGACCCGAAGCAGTTGGAGCGATTCGAGCTTGCCTGGCTCAACGCCTATCATGCGCGGGTGCGCCGGGAGGTCGAGCCGCAGCTTCTGAGCGACGACCGGCCTTGGCTGCGCCACGCCACCGCGCCGATCGGCTGACGCGCGAATACATCTCGTCATTGCCCGGCTTGACCGGGCAATCCAGTAACCACCGTCGTGCTTATGCAACGGAAGGCGGCGGCTACTGGATTCCCGCCTTCGCGGGAATGACAAGCTTGGAGGCTTGGATGGAAACTTTTGTCTCGGCGATGGCGGCGACACTGACCACGCTCGCCTTCGTGCCCCAAGCAATCCACATCATCCGCTTCAAGGAGACGCGCGCGATCTCGCTGCAGATGTATGTGGTGTTCGCCATCGGCGTCGCCTTCTGGCTCGCCTTCGGTCTGATGATCTGGAACTGGCCGATGATGATCGCCAACGCTGTCACGCTGGCGCTGGCGCTGACGATCATCCGCATGAAGCTGCTTTACGGCTGAGTTAGCCGATCAGCTTGAGCCATTCGTCTTCCGAGAGTACGTCCACGCCCAAGTCCTTGGCATTTTTCAGCTTCGAGCCGGCGCCCGGCCCTGACACCACGTAGTCGGTGTTCTTGGACACGGAACCCGCCACCTTGGCGCCGAGGCGCTCGGCGCGCGCTTTCGCCTCCGAGCGGGTCATGCGTTCCAGGGTGCCGGTAAACACCACGGTCTTGCCGCACACGGGCGAACCATGATCGACCGCTTCGAGAGGTTGCGGGCTGACCTCTTTGAGCAACTCCTCGACCACCTCGACATTATGCGGCTCGGCGAAGAAGTCGGCGATGGCTTCGGCCACCGCGGGGCCGATGCCCTCGATATTGTCGAGCTCGGCATAGGCTTCGCCCGCGCGGTCTTTCCCGGCCTTGCGCATAGACTTCAAGAACGTCTCCGCCGTGCCGTAGGTGCGGGCGAGCAAGCGCCCGGTGATCTCGCCCACATGGCGGATGCCCAGCGCATAGATGAAGCGATCGAGCTTGACGTTGCGGCGCTCGTCAATGGCCCCGAACAGTTTTTGCGCCGAGGTCTCGCCCCAGCCTTCCCGGTCACTGAGCTTGGTCTCGGCACGCCCATCGCGCGTCTTCAGCGTGAAGATGTCCGGCGGCGATTGGATCAGCCCCTCGTCGTAAAAGGTCTCTATATTCTTCTCGCCCAAGCCTTCGATGTCGAAGGCGTTGCGCGAGACGAAATGCTTGAGCCGCTCGACCCGCTGGGCCGGGCAGATGAGCCCGCCGGTGCAGCGGCGCACCGCGTCGCGCTTGCCCGTCTTCTCATCCACCTCGCGCACCGCGTGGCTGCCGCAGGCGGGGCAGACGTCCGGAAAGACGAATCGTTTCGTACCCTTAGGGCGCTTTTCTTTCACCGGTCCGAGAATCTGCGGGATGACGTCGCCGGCGCGCTGCACGATCACCGTGTCGCCGATACGCACGTCCTTGCGATCGATCTCGTCCTCGTTGTGCAGCGTGGCGTTCTGCACCACGACGCCGCCAACCGTGACGGGCTCGAGCTTGGCCACGGGGGTCAGCGCGCCGGTGCGGCCGACTTGGATCTCGATCTCGTTGAGGACCGTGGTCGCCTTCTCGGCGGGAAACTTATGGGCGATGGCCCAGCGCGGCGAACGGGAGACGAAGCCCAACCGCTCCTGGAGATCGAGACGGTCGAGCTTATAGACGATGCCGTCGATGTCGTAGTCGAGGCCGGCCCGGCCCTCCTCGATCTCGCGATAAGTGTCCAACATCTCGTCGACGGAACTGGTGAGCTTCGCCAGCGGATTGAGCGGGAAGCCCCATGCCGCCATTGCCTCGTAGACGCCCCATTGGGTCTCGGCGGGAATTTTCGCCGCCTCCCCCCAGCCATAGGCAAAGAAGCGCAAGGGCCTCGCGGCAGTGATGGCGGAATCGAGCTGGCGGAGAGAGCCCGCGGCAGCATTGCGCGGATTGGCGAACAGCCGATTGCCGGCTTTCTCCTGCTCTTCGTTGAGTTTCTTGAAGGCGCTGTGGCTCATATAGATCTCGCCGCGCACCTCGAAAGGATCGGGAAAGCCGCGCGCGTCCACCTTCTCTGGAACGTCGCCGATGGTGCGGACATTGGCGGTGACGTTCTCGCCCTCATAGCCGTCGCCGCGCGTGGCGGCCTGGACCAGGCGTCCGCCCTCGTAGCGGAGCGTGATGGACAGGCCGTCGATCTTCGGCTCGGTGGTGAAGGCGAGCGCGGCATCCGCGTCGAGGCCGAGAAAGCGCCGCACGCGCTCGATGAAATCACGCACGCCATCGTCGTCGAACACATTGCCCAGCGACAGCATGGGCACGCGGTGGACGACCTTGCCGAAGGCCTCGACCGGCGCGGCGCCGACGCTCAAGGACGGGCTGTCTTTGCGGACGAGGTCGGGGAAGCGCGCCTCGATAGCCTCGTTGCGGGCGCGCAAAGCATCGTAGTCGGCGTCGGAGATCTCCGGCTCGTCCTTGCGGTAATAGAGCGTGTCGTGATGGGCGATCTCGCGCGCCAAGCGCTCCAGTTCCTTTGACGCTTCGGCCTCGGTGAGGTCTTCAGCCGGCTTTCCCGCAAGCGGCGCCTGATCTTTCTTCGCTTTCGCTTCCGCCTTCGTCTTGGTCTTCGTCATGGTTTCAGACTCTTACGCCGACTTGCTCATGAGCCGGTCGGCGGCGGCGCGCGCCTCGTCGGTGATGGTCTGGCCGGCCAGCATGCGGGCGATCTCTTCGCGGCGATGGGCGCCTTCGAGCACCGCCACGCGCGTCGCCATGGCCTCGCCTTCGGGGCCTTGCATCGCTTCCTTGGCGATCATCAGATGGCCCTGGGCAAGGGCGGCCACTTGCGGCGCATGGGTCACGGCCAGGACCTGAACGCTCGCCGCCAGTCCTGCGAGGCGCTCGCCGATGGCCGACGCGGTGGCGCCGCCGACGCCGGAATCCGCTTCATCAAAAATGAGGGTCGGCGCGGAGCCGCGCGCGGCCAGCACCACTTTGAGGGCGAGGATGAAGCGCGCCAGCTCGCCGCCGGAGGCGACCTTCATCATGGGGCCGGGCTCGGTGCCGGGATTGGTGGCGACCCAGAAAGCGACGCGGTCGATGCCGCTTGGTCCGCCCTCGGCCAGGTCCACGGTGTCGATATGGGTGAGAAAGCGCGCTTTCTCCAGCTTGAGAGGGGCGAGCTCCGCCGTCACCTCCGCATCCAGCCGCTTGGCGGCTTTGGCCCGCGCCTTGCTCAGGGCAAGGGTCGCGGTCTCATACTCCGTCCGAGCGCCTGCTGCCTGCTCGGCCAGTTCCGCGGCGCGTCCTTCGCTGGTATCGAGCGCGGCAAGCTCGGCCTCCAGCCGCTCGGTCAGAGCCGCGAGATCGTCCACCTGGACCCGGTGCTTGCGGGCGAGCGCGCGCAAACCAAACAGCCGCTCCTCGGCGCGCTCCAAATCGGCCGGCTCGAAGGCGGTGGCGGCCAGCGCCTCCTCTATTTTGTCGCGGGCGGTATTGGTCTCGGCCAGCACGCGCTCCAGCGCCTCGGCCACGCCGGTGAGCAAGGCGCCGCCGCTTATGGCTTGGCGCTCGATACGCCGCAGCGCCGAGGCAAGACGGGCGCCGGCTGTCCCCTCTCCGGCAAGCGCGTCCAGAGCCTCGTTCAGCTCTTCGGCGATCTTCTCGGCGTTCATCATCAGCTGACGCCGCTCGGCCAAGGCCTCTTCCTCGCCAGGCTCCGGGTTCAACGCGCGCAATTCTTCAAGCGCATGGGTCACGTAGTCCGCGTTGGCGCGGGTGGCGGCGATCTCGCCCTCGTGGCGCGCGCGGGCGGCGTCGGCCGCCTGCCAGGCCTCATAGAGATCGGCGAGGCGGCGCGCGTTCACGGTGAGGCCGCCAAAGGCATCCACCAGGTCACGATGGCCGCTCGGGTCGATCAGCGCCCGCTCGTCGTGCTGGCCATGAATCTCGACCAGCATCTGGCCCACCTGCCGCAACAGCTGCACACTGACGCCGGTATCGTTGACAAAGGCGCGGCTGCGGCCGTCGATCCCTTGCACGCGGCGCAGGATCAGAACGTCGTCCTCGACGGGGATGTCGTTTTGGGCCAGCAGCGCGAGCGCCGGATGATCGGGGGACAGCTCGAAGGTGGCCGTCACATGGCCTTGCTCGGTGCCGCGGCGCACGAGCGAGGCATCGCCGCGCGCGCCAATGGCCAGGGAGAAGGCATCGAGCAGAATCGATTTGCCGGCGCCGGTCTCGCCGGTGAGCGCGGAAAGGCCCGCGCCGAATTCCAGATCGAGCTTGTCGATCAGAACGATGTCGCGGATCGACAGGGCGGCTAGCATGGCGCGCGCGTCAGGCTTGCCCGGCGCCCTTCCAGGTCCGCGTGATCCAGGAGCCTTCGTGCTGCTGGGGCTCCAGGCCGCGCTTTCCTAAGAGAGAATAGGCGTGCTTGTACCACTTACTATCCGGAAAGTTGTGGCCGAGCACGGCGGCGGCCGTCTGGGCCTCGTTGACGATGCCTAACGCCATATAAGCCTCGGTCAAGCGCATCAAGGCTTCTTCGACCTGCTCGGTGGTTTGATATTCGGTGATCACGGTGCGGAAGCGGTTGATGGCCGCGAGATAGTTGTTACGGCGCAAGTAGTAACGGCCAACCGTCATCTCGCTGGCGGCGATCAGATCGCGCAAAATACGCGCCCGGTTGGCGGCCTCGGCCGCGTATCGCGAATTGGGGTAGCGCTGCAACAGCTTGTCGTAGGCGGCCAGCGACCGGCGGGCGGAGGTCTGGTCGCGCTTCGGATCGAGCACCTGGTCGTAATAGGACATGGCGATGACGTTCTGCGCCAAATCCGATTCTTGGGTGCCCGGGTGGAGCGTCAGATAGCGGTCGGCGGCGCTGATTGCATCATCGTATTTACCCGCCCGGTAATAGGCGTAAGAGGCCATCACGATGGCACGGCGCGCTTCCTGCGAATAGGGATGGTTGATGTCGACCTGTTCGTATTGGCGGGCGGCTTCCTCGTACTCGCCCTCGTCGATCATCTTTTCGGCTTGGCCGTAGATCTTGTTCGGGGGGTCGTTGTTGACCAGCTCCGGCTTGTCGCTGCCGAAAATGGAGCCGCAACCGCCAAGTAGAATCGCCACGAGGCCAAGGCCCAGAACGGACAGGCCACAACGCGCACGGGCGCGCGGCAAGCCTCGCGCTGGCGCCCTATGCGGCTCGACCGGTCCGGACATGCTACCCCTCAAAAGACTCCCCCAGTGCCGTGGTCTTTGCGCGGAAATCCTGCCCGCCGCAAGCGCAAAGCCGTGCACGGACCACCAAACCCCCGGATTATGGTGTTTTTTGGCCGATTTGATAAACGCGGGGCTCGCCGGCCTTCCCCTACCCAGGGAGGCAGCAAGGATGGCACCAAGCAGGGTGCCCAGCCGATCTAGATCGTTGCGTTCGTGGACTGCGCGCCTAGCTGCGGTCGGCGGCGAAATTCGCGGCCGCGAGCCGGTGGCTGAGCTCGGCATGGCGGACTTCGCGGTAGCGCGGAGCCTCCACCATGGTCCAAGCGTCCTGGTCGGCGAACAGCGCCTTGAGGACCAGCGCGTTCAAGCGATGACCGCCGCGCCGGGAGCGATAGGCGCCGAGGAGCGGCGCGCCGGCCAGCGTCAGGTCGCCAACCGCATCGAGCGCCTTGTGGCGGACGAACTCGTCGGCGTAACGCAGACCTTCGCGATTGATGATCCGGTCATCGCCAATGGCAACCGTGTTCTCGAGGGAGGCGCCAAGGGCAAGGCCGGCCGCCCACAAACGCTCGACGTCGTTCATGAAGCCGAAGGTGCGGGCGCGAGAGAGTTCCCGCCGGAATGATCCGGGATCGACTTCCATCTGCAGCTTCTGGGTGCCGATCATCGGCGTCTCGAAGTCGATCTCCACGTCCAGGTGGAAGCCGTTATACGGCGTGAGTTCGCCCACGGCGCCGCCGTCCTCGACACAGATTGGCTTGAGCACTTTGACGAAGCGGCGCGGTGCATCGAGCTCCGTCAGCCCAACCTCGTCGATGGCCTCGACGAAGGGCGCGGCGCTGCCATCCATAATCGGCACTTCGGCGCTATCGATCTCGATCAGTGCATTGTCGACGCCGAGGCCGCGCAGAGCCGCGAGAACATGCTCGACGGTCGCGACAGAGGCCCCGTTGCCATCGCCAAGCACGGTGCACAAAGTGACGCCGGTGACCCACTGCTGGTCGGCAGCGATCTCGATCCCGTCTGCATCACCGTTGGAAATGTGGAAACGAAGTCCGGTGTCGCCATCAGCCGGACATAGTGTAATGGAAACTGGCGCTCCGCTGTGAACCCCGGTGCCTGTCAGCGAAATCTCGCTTGCAAGCGTAGTCTGCCGTGCCCCGATAAAACCCTTCATGGCCCCCGCCCCCGTGGCCCCCACGCCGTCTGCTGGTCCCTACTCAGCCCGGAGAGAACCCCGAGCCCCCCAATCGATCAGCACTCCCTGGCACTTCATTCGGGCCGTATAGTTCGGCGCCTTGTTGTGCCTTTTTGGCTCTGCTGATCAATCTCTGGAGAACCATAACCTTTTGTCATTAACGGCGACAAATCACGGTTTCTTACACTGTATTACGGGCCAAGACTCCAACTAAGCTATTACGTTTGCTACATCTTTCGAGACTGAGGGCGAGCGGGCCGGACGCTATCGTTAACACCCGGCCCGATTTCAGTTCGCGCGCCTGCGCAGAAACGCAGGAATCTCCAAGTCATCGTCGTCGAACG
>Ga0307380_10000427_pt1 | contig 66805 bp, 63 predicted proteins | sample UN3MG_FD_202239 | JGI IMG/M metagenome (GOLD analysis project Ga0307380, IMG submission 202239) | Soil microbial communities from Risofladan, Vaasa, Finland - UN-3 | ecosystem: Environmental > Terrestrial > Soil > Coastal area > Acid sulfate soil | place: Finland: Risofladan, Vaasa | collected... | reverse complement strand
GCGTGGCCTGCTGCCGACGCCGCGGGCGCTCGAATTGATTGGCCCGGTGAAATCGGCGCTGGCCGAGCTAAACGCGGTTTTCTCCCCAGCGGCCTTCGATCCGGCCCGGGCGAACACCGTCTTCTCGATTGCCGCGACCGACTATGCGCAACACGCGATCCTGGCGCCGACGGTCGAGGCGATGCGCTTCGAGGCGCCGGGGATCCGTCTTGCGATAAGCCCGGCCGACGCCAAGACGATGGCCGAGCAGTTGGAGACCCAGGAGATCGATTTCGCGATCACCATCCCGGAGATGGCCCCGCCGCACGCTCTGTCGCGCGAGATATTTCAAGAGCGCTATGTCTGCGCTGTGCGCAAAGACCATCCCGATGTGGGCGATGCGATGACGATCGACCAGTTTTGCGCCTTCGATCACATCCTTGTCTCGCCGGGGGGTAACAGCTTTCAGGGACCCGCCGACACCGCCCTTGAAGCGATGGGCCGGCGGCGGCGCGTCGTCATGTCGGTGCCGAATTTCCTCATCCTTCCCAAGATGCTGCTGGCCGAGAACCTGATGGCGCTGATCCCCGAGCGGCTGATCATGGACTACCGCGACCGCCTGAAGGTGCTGCCGGTGCCCTTCGCGGTGCCGGGCTTCTCGATGATCGCAGTTTGGCACGAGCGCACACAACAAAACCCCGCGCATCGCTGGTTCCGCGAGTTGATGATCAAGAAGGCGAGCGCGGCACCGGCCTGACGGAGCGTCAACCCCGCCCCGCGATTGGCGCGGTTGACAGGCGCCAGCCTCGATGCTGATCTCGGGCGCCTTCCGCCAGGGGCGGGATCGATCGCGTGCAGGCTGCGCCAACACTGAACGAGGGAAGGGCATGCCGCAGACCGCCATTCCCTGCGTCATCATGCGCGGCGGCACCTCCAAGGGGCCGTATTTCAAGCTTGCCGACCTGCCGGAGGACCGCGAGGCCCTGACCTGGGTGCTGCTGGCGGTAATGGGCTCGCCCGATACGCGCCAGATCGACGGCATTGGCGGCGCCCAGTGGCTGACCAGCAAGGTCGCAATGGTAGGCCCCACCGCGCGCGACGATGCCGAACTAGACTATCTATTCGGCCAGGTGCTGGTTGACCGGGGCCATGTCGACTATGCCCCCAATTGCGGCAATATGACCTCCGGCGTTGCACCCTTCGCCATCGAGGCGGGGATGATTGCGGCACGCGACCCGGAGACCGTCGTGCGCATCCACAACGTCAACACCGGCGCGCTGATCGAGGCGACGGTGCAAACGCCGGGCGGCCAGGTGACGTATGAGGGCGGGGCCGCAATCGACGGCGCGCCCGGCACGGCGGCGCCGGTGATGCTCTATTTCAGCCGCATGGTGGGCTCGATCACCGGCACGCTGCTGCCGACGGGACGCCCGCGCGACACGGTCGGCGGTATCGATGTGAGCTGCGTCGATGTCGCGGTGCCGATGATCACCATGCGCGCGGCCGATCTCGGCAAGACCGGCTACGAAAGCAAGGCCGAGCTGGATGCCGACAAGGACCTTCTGGCCCGGCTTGAGACCATTCGCGTCGAAGCCTCCGAACGCATGGGCATGGGCGATCCCACTGGCCGGGTGGTGCCCAAGCTCTGTCTCATCGCCGCGCCGCGCAGCGGCGGCAGCATCAATGCGCGCTACTTTGTGCCCCAGGAATGCCACGCGACTTTTCCATTGGTGGGCGGCATGTGCCTGGCGGCGGCAGCCGTGACATCAGGCACGGTGACCGACGGCATCGCACGCATCAGCGATGCGCCCGAACAGTCGGTGGTGATCGAGCATCCGGCGGGCCAGCTCGAAACAATGATTGAGTTCGAAGGCACGCGCGCATCGCCTGAAATCACCCGTGTCGGCTTCATGCGCACTGCGCGCCGGCTCATGCAGGGCACGGTCTACGTCCCGGCGGCGATCTGGGGCGGCCGGCGCTAGCCGGGCAAGTCCCGTCCAACAACACATCCAGGCACGACACGTCCAGGCACGATACGCCAGGCACGTTACGAGAGAATGGAACGAGAATGAACCAAGCTCCCAAGCACGCCGATCAATTGGTTGTCGGCATCGACTGGCTGATCACCGTGGACGAGACCCGCCGGATTGTCCGGGACGCCGCCATCGCAATCGTCGACGGCAAGTTCGCGGCGATCGGCAAGACGGCGGAGATCGAGGCGGGCTGGCAAGCGGATACAAAGCTCGATGCCTGGGGCATGGTCGGAACGCCGGGCTTCGTCGACAACCACCTTCATTCCTCATTCCAGATGGCGCGCGGCCTCGCCGACGAGGCCAACGCGCAGTCGTTCCTCTTCGAGCACATGTACCCGTACGAAGGCGCGATGAGCCGCGACGACGTGCGGGTCAGCGCGAGCCTGGCGGCGATGGAGCTGTTGCGTCACGGCGTTACCTGCTTCATCGATCCGGGCAACTACCATCCCGAAGCCACCATCGAGGCGGTCGCCGCAGCCGGTGGGCGCATGGTGATTTCGCGCTCGTCTTTCGATCTCACCAAATCGGTGATGGGCGTGCTGCCCGAGACGATGATCGAAAGCACGGAGACATGCGTCGATGCGACCGCCGCCCTCTTCGCCGCGCATCACGGCGATGCTGGCGGACGGCTGACGGTCAGCGCCTCCTTCCGCGGCCTCAACAACGCGTCCGACGATCTCATCGTGGGGCTGAAGGAGCTGGCCGACAAACACGGCGCGCTGCTGCAGACCCATGCATGTTTCAGCTATTCGACCCATGACGGCAGCCTCGCCGCTCACGGCAAGCCCGAGATCGAGCGCCTGGAGGATCTTGGCGTGCTCGACGAGCGCATGCTGCTGGTCCATTCGGGCTGGCTCGAGCCGCAAGAGATCGAGATTATCGCCCGCCGCAAGCCAACGCTCGTCGCCGCACCCTCGTCAAGCCTGCATAACGGCTATGGCAACTTTGTGATGGGCAAGCTGCCCGAGCTGATGGCGCTCGGCGTGAACGTATCCATCGGCTCCGATCACGCCTGTTCGGGCATCACCGACATGGCGCAGGAGATGTTTCTGGTCGCTGGCGGCTACAAGGAAACCCGCATCAATCCGCGGGTCATGCCGCCGGAGCATGTCGTCGAGATGGCGACCATCAACGGCGCCAAAGGCGCAGGGCTAGCGCACCGGATCGGCAGCGTGGAGGTCGGCAAGGAGGCCGATCTAGTGCTGTTCGACACGCGCTGGCCGGAATGGCAGCCGCTCTACAATCCGGTCTCCAACCTGGTTTACGCCGCCACCGGCAGCACCATCGCCCATGTCCTGGTGGGCGGCGAGGTGGTGGTTCGCGACGGGCATCTGACGCGGCTCGACGAGGACGTAATCCTCGCCGATGTGCGCGCTACGGCAGAGCGCATTGCCGGCCGGCTCGACATGGACAAAGTCGTCAAGCTGAAATGGCCGGTGGAATGACGGCATTGGGTTGAGCTGTCGGAGCCAAACGATCGCTCAGCCGCCGATCCCGTTGGCCTCCAGAAAGCGGGTCATCGCCTGGATACAGGCTTCGGGCTTTTCGATCTGCAGCATGTGTCCGGTCTCGGGGATCGCCTCGTAGGGGTATCCGTGCTCGTCGTGCAGCGCCTTGTTGGCGCGCGCCGTTGGCGGGTTGCCCTTCATGTCCGGATCGGCGCCGATCGTCAGCACCGGGCCGCCATAGTCCTCGTAGCGTGGCCAGAGATTGAGCGTCAACGCCTCCAGATAGATCGCCGCTTCGAGCTCGCGCTGGCAGGCGAGCGCCCAGTCGCCCACCTCCTCGTCCTTGCGCAACACTGCCTCGGCCATCAGCGCGTGCGCGCCCTCGACCCAGCGGCTGTGCGCGCGGTTCCCGGAATAGTCGCGGGCGAGCTCGGCGGGCTCCTTGAAGCGGGGCGTGCGGTTCAGCGCCCAGTCGATCAGGCGGTGCTCGAAGGCGCGCATCGCCTCGTAAAGCCAATGACCTTCGAGCGGTAAGTTAGGTGGGTCGAACAGCACCAGTGCATCCCAGCGCCAGCCGATCTCCACCGCGTGCTTCATCGCGGTCCGTCCCGACATGGAATGGAAGACGCCGACACTTGTCTTGGCGCCCAAGCGTTCGGTGACACCCTGATAGATGGTTTCCAGATCGTGGGTGAATTGCAGGTAGTTGTGCCGGTCGCCTGGGCTCGGCGCGTTCTGGCCATGATTGCGGAAGTCGAAAATGATCAGCTCGAAGCGATCCTGCAGCGGTCCCCAGAAGGGCAGGTAGCCGTCGACGGCAAAGCCGTTGCCGTGGCTCACGAAAAGGCGCACGCCGCCGGGATTGCCGTGCTGGCGGATACGGATCGGCACGCCATCATCCATGGCGAGATCGAAGCTCTGATGCGGGGTCGGCAGGACGAAAGACATGGCGGCGATGGCCTCGGTGAACATGTAATTGGCAGCGGCGGACTCTAGTGGAAGCGCCTGTAACCGGCAAAGCCCCATCCCTGGATCTGCGCTTGCGGGCGGCGCATGGGACGTATTCGGCAGGGGCGGGGTATCGTCGACCCCCGGCGCATGGTCTAAAATGCGGCGGAAGTGAAACTGGGAGAACCAGCGATGGCGTCCTATTCCCTTGAGACGTTCTGCGACGATTGCCGGGCCAATGTGAAAGCCGGTGCCGCCGGCCGGGAACAGGTCCGCAAGGATGTCGAGCGATTGCTGGCCGAGGACGGCTTCGTGGCCGAGCATTTCGGGCCGGACGCCGAGCCCGGCATTCGGGTGCTCCATACCGACCCGGACACCGGCTTTCAGGTCCTCGCGCACATCTATGCCGAGGGCAAGGACTCGCCGCCCCACGATCACGGGACATCCTGGGCGGTTTACGGACAGGCGGTGAAGCACACCGATATGAAGGTGTGGCGGCGGACCGATGACGGCGGTCAGGCCGGCCGGGCCGAGGTTGAGGTCGACCAGACCTTTCGCCTCGATCCGCCCATGGCCGGCACCTTCGAGCCGGGCCAGATCCATTCGATCCATTTCCCCGCAGGCGCAAGCTTCCTGCGGGTCACCGGCGCGGACCTCAAGAAAATTCCGACCCGCCGCTTCGACCCGGAGGCCAAACTGGTCACCGAGGATGCAGGCATATCAGGGGTTGCACGGTAGGCCGCCGGGCGAGCCGGGCAGGTAAGTTGGGCAGGAAAGCCGTACAGCGATTATGACAGATACCGAAACGTCCACGGCCGCTGCTAAGACGCCTTCCGGGGTCTCGCGCGAAGCTCCGCCGGAAACACCATATGTCGGCCGGCCGCTGGAACGCGAAGAGGACCTCCGCCTGCTTCGCGGCCGGGGGCGATTCGCCGACGACATCGCAGCGCCCCCGAGAACGGTGCACGCCGCGATCCTGCGCTCGCCCCATGCCCACGCCACCATAGACAGCATCGCGACCGATCAGGCTCTGGCACAGCCAGGCGTTTACGCGGTCATCACCGGCGAGGACGTAAAGGCGCTTTCCGATCCCTTTCTGGTGGTGCTGCGCCAGCCCTTGCACCAATGGTCGCTCGCGGTCGGGCGCGTGCGCTATGTCGGCGAGCCGGTCGCAATGGTTCTCGCCGACGACCGCTATCTGGCCGAGGACGCGCTCGATGCCTTGACGGTCTCGTATAGCGAGCTGCCGGTCGCGATTGACCTGGAGGAGGCCGCCAAGGACGGCGCGCCGCTGGTGCATGAAGAGGCCGGCACCAACCTCGTCTCCGTGCGCGATTTCACCTACGGCGATCCCGACGCCGCCTTCGTCGAGGCCGACCACCGCTTTTCGCTCACCACTCGTTTTCCCCGGCATTCCTACATGCCGATCGAGTGCTTCGTGGTCGTCGCCGAGTATCATGAGGAGGACGCGTCCTACGACGTGCTCTCCAACTTCCAGGGCCCCTATAGCACCCATCCGGTGATGTCGCGGTCCTTGCGGGTGCCCGGCTCGCGGCTGCGCCTGCGCACGCCTCGCGATTCGGGCGGCAGCTTCGGCATCAAGCAGGCGGTGTTCCCCTACATCGTGTTGATGAGCCTTGCCGCGCGGATCGTCGGGCGGCCGGTCAAGTGGATCGAAGACCGCTACGAGCATCTGCTCGCGGCCAATTCGTGCCCTGGACGCGTCACCACGATTGAAGCTGCGGTGCAGGACGACGGTAAGATCACCGCGCTTAAGTATGATCAGCTCGAGGATTACGGGGCTTATCTGCGCGCGCCCATGCCGGGGCCGCTCTACCGTATGCAGGGCGCCATGACAGGTGCCTACGATATCCCCAACCTCGCCGTTACCAACAAGATGGTGATGACGAATATGATGCCCGCCGGGCTGGTGCGCGGTTTCGGCGGCCCGCAGCTTTACCTCGCGCTCGAGCGTATGACGCATAGGATTGCCGAGGAACTCGGGCTCGATCATCTCGACGTCATCCGCAAGAACCTGGTCCCGGCCGGCGTCTTTCCTTACCGCGCGGCGGGGGGCTCGTTGCTGGATTCGGGCGACTACCCCAAGGCGCTCGAGATCGCTACCGGCGAGGGCCGGCTGGAGGATCTGCGCCGCCGGCGCGATGAGGCGCGCGCCGCGGGCAAGCTCTACGGCATCGGTTTCGCCGCCGCGGTCGAGCCCGGCATGTCCAATATGGGCTATATCAGCAATCTGTTGACCGCCGAGGAACGCGAGCGCGCCGGGCCCAAGAACGGCGCGGTTTCGCTGGCGACGGTCAATGTCGATCCTTTGGGAACGGTCTCGGTCACGGCGGACTGCATGCCCCAGGGCCAGGGGCACGAGACGACACTGGCCCAGATCGTCGCCGATCAGCTTGGCCTCAAACCGGACGACATCACGGTCAATCTCGAGCACGACACCCAAAAGGACCAGTGGTCGATCGCTGCGGGCACCTATTCGTGCCGCTTCGCACCGGGCACGGCGGTGGCCATGCACCAGGCCGCCGGCCAGGTGCGCGCCAAGCTCGCCACGATCGCCGCCAAGAACCTCAATGTCCGGCCCGACGATCTGGAATTCGCCAATGGCAAGATCCATGCGCGCGGCAACCCCGATAACGCCGTTGCCTTTGGCCGCGCGGCCGGAGTGTCGCATTGGGCGCCGGCCGAACTGCCCGAGGGGTTGACGGCGGGTTTGCGCGAAACGGCGTCCTGGACGCCGCCCGAGCTGGAGGCCCCGACACCAGGCGATCACATCAACACCTCGCTCACCTACGGCTTCATGTTCGATATGTGCGGCGTCGAGGTCGATCCCGTTACCGCGCAGGTGCGCATCGACCGTTACGTCACCATCCATGATTCGGGCACGCTGCTGAACCCGCTGATCGCCAAGGGCCAGTATCTCGGCTCCTTCGCGCAAGGGGTCGGGACGGCGCTGCACGAAGAGTACGTCTATGGCGAGGATGGCAGTTTCCAGACCGGTACCTTTGCCGACTACATCGTGCCGACCGTGAACGAGGTGCCGGAGCTGGAACTGCTCCACATGGAGAGCCCCTCGCCCTTCACGCCGCTCGGCGCCAAGGGGCTCGGCGAGGGCAACTGCATGACCACGCCGGTCTGCATCGCCAATGCCGTCGCCGACGCGCTTGGCGTGAAGGACGTGCAGATCCCGCTGACGCCCAAACGGTTGCATGCGCTGATGGCCGATACGGACGAGCCGGCCCCGCCCGAAGGCGCAATGGCGCCGGAAGCCGCGCGGGTTGCGGGCGGGCGCGCCGTAGCCGGCAGCGGCTCGCTCGAGATCGCTGCCCCGCCCCAAACGGTGTGGAAGGCGCTGCTTGATCCCGAGGTGCTGCGCGCCGTCATCCCCGGCTGCCATGCGCTGGAAGAGACGGCGGAGAACCAGTACCGGGCGCAGGTGACGCTAGGGGTCGGCCCGGTGCGCGGCCGGTTCGATGCGCGGGTCAGCCTCTCCGACCTCGAGCCCCCGCACGCGGCGACGCTGTCGGGCGGCATCGACGGGTCGCTCGGCCAGGCCAGCGGGGCGGGGCGCGTGCGGCTTGCGGCGGCCGGGACCGGGACCCGCATCGACTATGACTACACTGTCGATGTCAGCGGCAAGGCCGCCGCCGTGGGCGCGCGCATGATGAAGAGCGCGGCCGATATCGTCATCGCGCAATTCTTCCGGCGATTTGCGCGGCAGCTCGGCGAGGGTGCTGGCGGTGCGACGCGAGGCTCGTTCTGGCGGCGCCTCATGCGTGCTCTGGGGTTGGCCCGGTGAAGCCGGCCAGTTTCGACTATTTCCGCCCCGATACGGCGGCAGAGGCGCTGGCGCTGCTCGCCGAGCACGGCGAGGAGGCGCGCGTGATCGCAGGCGGCCAATCGCTGATGGCGCTTTTGAACCTGCGCCTCGCTGCGCCGCGCGCGCTGGTCGACATCGCGCGTCTCGATGACTTGGACTATTGCCGGCAAAGCGGCGGATTTCTGGAAGTGGGAGCCGCCTGCACGCAAGCCCGCCTGCTCGAACATCGCGACCTGGCCCAGTTGGTGCCATTGCTGGCGCAGGCGCTGCCGCATGTGGGACATTTTCAGACCCGCAACCGGGGCACGGTCTGCGGCTCGCTCGCGCATGGCGATCCAAGCTCGGAGCTGCCGCTCTGCCTCGCCACGCTGGAGGGCGAGGTGGTGCTGCGTTCCGTGCGGGGCGAGCGGGTTTTGAAGGCTGCCGAATTCCAGACCGGTCTGCTGGCGACGGCGCGCGAGCCCGACGAGCTGGTGGTTGCCGCGCGCTATCCTTTGAAACGGCCGGGCGCCGGCTATGCCTTTGCCGAGGTGGCGCGCCGTCACGGCGATTTCGCCATCGTCAGCCTCGCCGCGGTGGCGCATGACGGTATGCTGCGGCTTGGGGTCGGCGGCGTCGCCGACCGTCCGACCGCGCGCGAATGGCGGATCGTGCCCGACGATAGCGAGGACGTTCTCAACGCATTCGCCTGGGAGCTTGGCGGCGGGGACGACATTCATGCGAGCGCCCGTTACCGCCGCGACATCGTGCGAAAATTGGGCCGCAAAGTTCTTGAGGAGGCCGCCGCATGCGCAAGCTAGGCCAGGGTGAGCGTCACAGGGTGAGCTTCACGCTCAACGGAAAGACGGTGTCCGGCTGGGCCGAGCCGCGCCTGCTGCTGACCGATTTCCTGCGCCAGGAGCTTGGCGAGACCGGAACCCATGTCGGCTGCGAGCACGGGGTCTGCGGCGCCTGCACGGTGCGGCTCGACGGCGCTGCGGTGCGCGCCTGTCTCTGCCTCGCGGTCCAGGCCGACGGCCGCAGGGTCGATACGGTCGAGGGCTTGGCGGAGACCGGCGGCCCGCTCACCGCAATGCAGACGGCATTCCGCAAGCACCATGCGCTGCAATGCGGCTATTGCACGCCTGGCCTCCTGATGTCGCTCAGCGATCTTTTCGAGCGCACGCCGCACCCCGATGAAGCGCAGCTCCGCGACGTCGTCGGCGGGCATCTCTGCCGTTGCACCGGCTATGCCGGGATCATGGCTGCCGCGCGCGAAGTGGCGGGCATGTCGGGCGAAGAAGACGCGAAGTAACGGTGCGGCACGGGTTCGATCGGATGCGGCGCATTGTCGTTTGATTGGCGCCACCGATTGTGCGAGCCTTTTGCCGTGCCTCGAAGCGACAAACGAAGAGCGGAAGGTCACGCCCCATGTCGTATGTCCGCTACATAGACAAGACGCGCGACTACTACCTGAAGGAGGGCTACGACAAGCCCTATGGGTGGGCGCATTTCGACGACGTGCCCTTCGCGCCGCTGAAAAAGCCTCTGGCGGAATGCCGCTTCACTATCGCCTCGACCAGCGATATCGCGATCCGCGAGGATGACAGCACGGGCGATCACACCGAGGAAATGCTGGTCGGCAATGCGTACGTGATCCCCTCCGATACGCCGCTGGAGCGGCTCTACAGCCGCCAGGAGCATTTCGACAGGAACGCCACGCATCTCGACGACGTCGACAGCTATTTTCCGATCTCGCGGCTGCGCGAGGCGGAAGCCTCGGGCCGGATCGGCTCGATCGCCAAGCGGCTGCACGGCGTCCACACCTCCTACAGCCAACGCCGCACACTGGAGGTCGACGGCCCGCTGGTCCTGGAGCGCTGCCGCGAGGACGGCGCCGATGTCGCGATCCTGACGCCGATATGACCCGTCTGCCATCAGACCGTGAGTCTGATCGCACGCTATCTCGAAGCCAACGGCATTCCGACCGTGATGATCGCCAACGGCCGTGACATCGTCGAGCATTGCGGCGTGGCGCGCCTGGTCTTCGTCGACTACCCGCTGGGCAACCCCTGCGGCGAGCCTTACGAGGTCGCCCAGCAACGCCAGATCTTCGAGATGGCGCTGGGCCTTCTGGAGACCGCCACCGAGCCGCGCACCACGATTGAGGCGCCGTTCAAATGGTCCAAGGGCGACGACTGGAAGCAGCTCATCTTCTCCGACGAGCAGCCATTCCTCGACGGCGAGGCCGAGCAGCATTGGCTCGATGCCAAGACGCGTTACAAGGAGCTGAAATCCGAGGGCAAGCTGTGAGCGATGCGCCCAAGAGCGCGAGCGCGACACCAAGGAACGTCATCGTCTACACGACGCCGCTGTGCGCGCCCTGCGAGGCGTTGAAGCGCTATCTCACCGCGCATGACGTCGCGTTCACCGCCAAGGATCTGCTGATGGACGAGGCGGCGGCCGACAAGCTGGCCGCGCTCAACATTCATTCGTCTCCCGCCCTGGAGATCGACGGCGAGGTGCTGGCCGGCCCCAAGCTCACCCAGGAGAAGGTGAACACGTTGCTGGGGATCGGCTGAGCGCTGCCGCGCCGGTCCGTCTAGACTACCGCCCCGTATAGCTCGGCTCGCGCTTGTCGAGGAACGCGGCCATGGCCTCGGCGTGGTCTTCGGTGCCGTGGCAGAAGCCCTGCAACGCCGCGCAATAGTCGAGGAAATCAGGCAGCTCGGTGCGTTGGGCGAGCTTCATCAGGCGCTTGGCATAGCGCAGCGCCTGGGGCGGCTTGGCGGCGATCTCCCCGGCCAGTTCCTGCACGCGGCTCATGAGCTTTTTGGGCTCGACCACCTCGAGCAACAGGCCGATCTCGCGCGCCTCGGCGGCGCGGACGATGCGGCCGCGGAAGGTCATGTCGGCGGCGCGCTGATAGCCGATCAGCCGCTGCAGAAACCAGGCCCCGCCATCGCCCGGGATAATGCCGAGATTGACGAAGGTCTCGCCGAAGGCCGCGGCTTCCGAGCCGAGGCGCAGATCGCACATGCAGGCAAGGTCGCAGCCCGCACCGATGGCCGGTCCGTTGACCGCGGCGATCGTAATGACCTCGGCCGAGTGCATGGCGGCCGGCACGCGCTGGATCCCCGATCGATATTCGGCCTCGATCTCGGTCGGCGTGCCGGCGAACATGCCTGCCTTGTCGCGCATCGCCTTCACGTCGCCGCCGGAGGAAAAGGCCTTGCCGGCGCCGGTGATGATCAGCACCGAGACATCGCGGTTGGCATTCGCCCAGTCGATCGTTGCCAGAATGTCATCGCAGAGCGCGGTGCCGGTGAGTGCGTTGCGTACGTCGTCGCGCTCGAAGGTTAGCGTGGCAACGCGGTTTTCGATGGTGAGCGTCGACTCGGCGATTGTGACCGGTGCGGTCTTGTTCTGGACGGCCATGGGATTTCCTCTTCCAACCGGACAGGCGCATCAATTTTGCTGCCGGCGGCATATACCGTCCAGCCTGGCCCGTCCAGCTTAGCGGAGATCGCCGATCGGAGCGCCTCAGCCGGTGGAGATATAACTTCTCAGCGCGCCGGCTTCGGCCTCGAGCTCGTCGAGGCGTTGCTTGACCACGTCGCCGACGCTGATAACGCCGGCAAGCCTGCCGTCCGCCATCACGGGCACATGGCGAAAACGGCCCTCGGTCATGAGTTTTCTTACTTCATCGACATCCATGTCGGGCGTGCAGGTGACCACTTCGCGTGTCATCAGATCGGCGGCCCGGCTCTCGAGCAGCCCGCTACCCTTCTCCGGAATAGCGCGCACGATATCGCGTTCAGAGAGGATGCCGGAAACCGCACCGCCGGCGCCGGTCACAATTACCGCGCCGATGCCCTCGCGCTTCAAGAGTTCGGCGACCGTGGCGATGGTGTCGTCGGGGCTCGCAGTGACGACGTTGTTGCCCTTGTTCTTCAATATGGCTGCGACTTTCATGGGCGTTTCCTCCAACGGCGCGAGACCAGGCGAAATTACGCCCAGGAACGGTCCTCTTGCCCCCTTCGGACCCGCGCGGCTGGTCCCACGCCTTTTGCTGCTTGCCGATCATTCCAGCAAGCGTGCCGCGCGCCCCCTTGATTGGGATTATCTACTGAAACGTGAAGCACCGCAATTCGTATCGATAACCACAACCGCCGTTAACCATAATTCAAGACATGCCGGCTAGGGTTGCAATGCCGAAATGGGGGACATCCATGTCTCAGACACAGACTGACTTCGAAGAAAATCAAGATCGCCGGCATTTTCCGCGCGCCTCGGTGCTATGGGAAGCCGCGATCCTGGACGGCGATCGCGCCGATGGCTGCGTGCTGCTCAACGTCTCGGAAAACGGCGCGTTGCTGCGGGTACTCGATCCATTTGCCTGCTCAACGACCCTGAACCTTGAAATCGCTCGCGCCGGCAAGTTCGCCGCGCAGGTCGCCTGGCGCGGGGCGGATGCGATCGGCGTCGTCTTCAAGGACAGCCCGCGCGAGATCGCCGAGCGCTTCAAGGACGCCGCGTTGCCGATCTCGGCGTCGTAACCGGTTTCGCAGTCCGGGGTTGGCCCCGATGGCGAGGTCATGGCAATTTCCTGACCGTTCGCTCGAACGCGGCCGGCTTTGAGAATCTCCAGCAGGGAGATTCGGCGGGGTACGGTGCTCCTATTCAACCCCGTCGAGCCGGTCTCCAATCTCGCATCGCCGACGTGGGTGGTTAGCATGACACCCTTCGACGCCTCGAGTTCCGACAAACGCTTGTGCAGATCCTCCGCGACCAGCGCGCCGGGGCGATCGGCATTTGGCTGCACGGCCGCGCTCACGGGCCCGGTTCTTCGGCGGGGCGTTTCGTGGGCTTGGGATTGGCGGCGCGTCCGGCACGGATACCTCGGGCGGCGGCGGTCGCCTTGCGCTCGGCGCGGTAGGCTTTCACCCGGTGAACGACGCCGCGGACCGTGTGATAGACGGCCCAGAACACCGCGATGGCGAACATGAAGAGGATGACGTAGCCGAAATACATATGCGCATTCTCGACCAGCTCCTTGAAGGCCTGGCCGAAGAGATAGCCGGCAAAGGCAAAGCTGTTTGCCCACAGACCCGCGGCGATGAAGTTGAGCATCGCGAAGCGTTTGTGTGAGACGCCCGCAATGGCCAATGCCGGCGGGGTGACATTGCGCACGCCGTAGATGAAGCGGAAGCTCAGGATGAACCAGACATCGTATTTCAGCAGCAGCCGCCCGGCGCGGTCGACAGGCCCCTGCGCCCAGGGAAAGCGTTTGAGCAGATAAGGCCCATACTTTTTGCCGATGGTGAAATAGATCTGATCGGAGATGTAAGAGCCGATCCAGGCGACCAGGATGATCACCCACAGCTCCATATGGCCCGCTGCCGCAGCCACGCCGGCGATGATCACGATGGTCTCGCCTTCGAGCAGGGTCCAGCCGAGGATCAGCCAGTAGCCGTAGGACCGCAGCAGCTCCGGGATCGTCATCCCGGCGTTGAGCTCACCGATGATGAAGACAATACCAGTGATGACGGCGCCGACGATGACGGCCAGCACGATACCGAAAATCACGCGCGTTTTGAGCGACCCAGTTCCTACCATCGCAGGGGTTGCCGCCGCGTTTGTCGGCGATCGTTCCGGTGCGGAGTTTGTCATCGATATCCAGTTAGAGATTGCCGCGAAAATGGCAGCTGCGGCGTCACTGTTTCTTCATCTTCAGCATTTCAATACGTTTGGCAAGCGCGGCACGCTCGGCCGCTTCCTTGGGCAGACGCGCCAACAGGCGGGTCCACAACGCCGCCGCCTTGTCGCGATTGCCGGCCTCGTATTCCGCAACCCCAAGGAACCAAAGCCCGATCACGTGGTCCGGCTGAAGCGCGTGAATACGCCGGACGACGGCGATGAAATTGGGCGGCAGATCGCGGTCCTTGCCATGCACAGCAAGCAGCGCCTGGCCGTAGTTGACCAGCACGCCGACATCCTTGGGTGCTAGCCGTGCGGCTTGGCCCCAGGCCTCGGCAGCCTTGGGGTATTCGCGCAGCACCATGTAAGAGCGGCCAAGACGCTGCCAGCCGGCGAGATCGTTGGGGTTTTCCTTGAGCCGTGATGCGAGGCCGTCGACCATGCCGCGGATCATCGCCGCGCGCTGGTCGGGTGAGAGCCGTTTGGCGCGCGCCATGTCGTCGCGGCCCGGACCGCGCCCGGTTGTTTGCGCTGCCTTCGTTTGCGCCGCCTTGCCCGCATCCGCCCGTAGCTTGGCGAGCGCTGTGGGCGTCAATCCCGCCTCCCGGGCGGTCGACTCGATGAAGCTCGCAAGTTGCCGGCGCCAGGCAGCTTCAGGCTGCGTTTCGGCCTCCAGCGCGATCCACTCGCGCAGCGCACCGTCTCGGTCGCCGGCCTGCGCCTTGGCGAGCGCCAGATAAAACCGCGCGCGGACGTCGCCGGCTTTGGCCTTCAACGCGCGTTCAAACAGCGCCTTTGCCGCCTTGCCGACAACGCGGCGATTGGCGAACACCAAAGCCTCACCTTGCGATGCGGCGAAAGCGGCGGAACCCGGCTGGAGTTTCAGCGCCCTGGCATAGGTCGCCGCGGCGTCCGTATAGCGGCCGAGGATGAAGGCGATGCGCCCAAGCCGCCCCAGAAGGGCCGTGTCTTTCGGTGTTTTCTTTAGCTGTGCCTCGATCGCTCTGGCGGCGGCTTCAAGACGGGCAATGGTCGCCTTGTCGGGGCCGCCCCGACCGCGCTCGGCGAAAGGCTGGCCCGGAAGACCGGGAGAGCCAAGGCCGTAGTAAAGCGCGCCGGCGCCGACCGGCAAAAGGATCGCCAGCGCGACTGCCGCCGCTTTCGTTCGACCCGGCCCGGCGCTTTGTTTGGCGGCGCTCTTTTCTGCCGTCTCGGACGTGCTTGCCGCATCGGCTGCCAGCAGCCGGCGCGCGATTTCGGCTCGCGCCGCTTTGGCCTGATCGGGCTCGACGACACCGCGGGCCATATCCCGGTCGAGCTCGGCAAGCTGGTCGCGATAGATCTCGGCGTCATAGTCCGCGCGCGGCCGGGTCGCGGCCACACCTGCAATAAGCGGCCGCAGCAGCAGCGCCAGCGTCGCCGCGGTCAGCACGCCGAGAATAAGACCAAGCGTCACGAGCCGGGCCCGTCATCAGCGAGAAGGGCGTCAAGGCGCTTTTCTTCCGCCGCGTCGAGCGGCCGGGCCGCGGCGCCGGCGCTTTCCGGGCGCCGGCGTCTCAAGAAGACGAAAACGCCGGCGCCAGCCAGAAGCAGGATCAGCAGCGGACCGAACCAGAGCACGAATGTGGCGGCATTCACCGGCGGGCGCAGCAGCACGAAGTCGCCATATCGCGCCACCACGAAGCCGACGACCTGCTTGTCGCTGTCGCCGGCGGTCAGCCGCTCGCGAACGAGCACGCGGAGGTCGCGGGCCAGCCCGGCATTGGAATCGTCGATCGACTGGTTCTGACAGACGAGACAGCGCAGGCGCTTGCTGATATTCCGCGCGCGCTTTTCAAGCGCGGGGTCTTTCAGGACCTCGTTCGGCTCGACGGCGAGCGCAGCCGGCACGAACGCCGCGACCATCACGAGCATCAAGAGCGCCGCAAGCGCCCTCATTTCTGGAGATCCCGGATGATCGGCAGCAGCTTGTGCTTGAGCGTTTCGGGCCGGATCACGCCAACATGCTTGAAGCGGATGCGTCCGGTTTTGTCGAGGATGAATGTCTCGGGCATGCCGTAGACGCCCCACTCGATGGCCGCGCGGCCGGCATCGGCGCCGATGCGGGCGTACGGGTTACCGTGGCGCGTCAACCATTCCTTGGCGGCCGCCGGCCGGTCCTTGTGGTTGATGCCGACCACCTGGATGCCCTTGATCTTGGAGAGCGCCATAACCTGCGGATGTTCGGCAAGGCACGGCACGCACCATGAGGCAAAGAAATTGACCACCGTGACCTTGCCCTTGAGGTCGGCGGTCGCCAGGCCGGGCTTGCGGCCCTGCCAGCCGGCAATGGGCGGAAGGCTGAATTCCGGCGCCGGTTTGTCGATCAGCGTCGAGGGCAAAAGGCGCGGATCGCGCCCCGTCAGCATGAAATAGGCGATGACGGCCGCCAGCACCCCGAAGAGCAAGACCGGCAGGACGAAAAGGATCCGCGACGGGCGGCCGCGTGTCGTTGCGGTATCGGACATGTCGGACATTGGGGGGCTCAGGCCTTCGCCGGGGCGGATCCGGCAAGTGCCACCGGGCGGGCGCGGCGCGGTGCCCCGACCCGGTGGCGGCGGTCGGAGAGCGAGGTCAGGCCACCGGCGAACATGACGAGAGCGCCGATCCAGATCCACGGCACCAGCGGGTTGTGATAAAGCCGCACCGACCAGCCGCCCGATTTGTTCGCATCGCCGATCACGGCATAGAGGTCGGAAAGCCAGGTGGTGTGGATCGCAGCCTCGGTGGTCTGGCGGCGCTGGACGGGATAAAAGCGCTTTTCCGCAACCAGGGTCGCGACCGGCCGGCCGCCACGCGTCACCGCGAAGCTGCCGAACTGCGAGGTGTAGTTGGGCCCGCGCCCGTCCTTCACGCCGAGGAAGCGGAAATCGTATCCGGCGACATTGGTCGTCTCGCCCGGCTTCATGAACTGGATGCTTTCGGTCTGCCAGGCCGAGGAGGCGGTGATGCCGGCGATGACGATGGCAAAACCCATATGGGCGACCGTCATGCCGTAGGCGGCGCGCGGCAGGCCGGCGGCGCGGCGCAGGCTGTCCATGAGCGGCGCGCGGCCGAGCTTGATGCGGCCGGCAAGCTCGAGCGCGGTGCCGACAAAGAGCCAGGTTGCCAGCGCCATGCCCATTGCGGCTAGGATGTCGCGGGCACTGTCGAGCCAGAGCGTGAGCGCGACGACGGCCAGCGCTGCACCGAGCGCTAGCTTGAGCCGGCCCAGCGCGGCCCACAAATCGCCTCGCTTCCAGGCGAGCATCGGGCCGATCGCCATGGCCATCACCAGCGGCGTCATGATCGGAATGAAGGTCGCGTTGAAATAGGGCGCGCCCACCGAGATCTTGCCGCCGCCCACGGCGTCGAGCACCAGCGGGTAGAGCGTGCCGATGAAGACGGTCGCGGTGGCCACGGTGAGCAGCAGGTTGTTGAGGACCAGCGCACCCTCGCGGCTCACCGGGCGGAAGCTGCCGGTGGCCCTTAGCTGCGGTGCCCGCCAAGCGTACAAGGTCAGCGAGCCGCCGATGGTCACCACCAGGATCGCGAGGATGAAAAGGCCACGTTGTGGGTCGGTCGCGAAGGCATGGACCGAGGTCAGCACGCCAGAGCGCACCAGGAAGGTGCCGACCAACGAGAGCGAGAAGACGATGATCGCCAGCAGCACGGTCCAGGATTTCAGCGTGTCGCGCTTTTCCACCACGATCGAGGAATGCAGCAGCGCCGCGCCGGCGATCCAGGGCATGAAGGAGGCGTTTTCAACCGGGTCCCAGAACCACCAGCCGCCCCAGCCGAGCTCGTAATAGGCCCACCACGAGCCGAGCGCGATGCCGACGGTAAGGCACGACCAGGCGGCCAGCGTCCAGGGCCGCACCCAGCGCGCCCAGGCCGGATCGACCCGGCCTTCCAAAAGCGCCGCGATGGCGAAGGAAAAGGCCATCGAGAAGCCGACATAGCCGAGATAAAGGAAGGGCGGATGGAAGGCGAGCCCCGGATCCTGCAGCAGCGGGTTCAGGCCCGAGCCGTCGAGCGGGACGGGGGTCAGCCGCTCGAAAGGATTGGAGGAGAAGAGCAGGAAGGCGAGGAAGGCAACGCCGATCAGCCCCTGCACGCCGAGCGCCCGGGCGTGGAGCGTCGGCGGCAGGTTGCGCCCAAAGCTCGCCAGCGCCGCGCCGAAGAGGGCCAGGATGAGTACCCAGAGCAGCATCGAGCCTTCATGGTTCGCCCAGACGCCGGTGATCTTGTAGAGCAGCGGCTTGGCGGAATGCGAATTTTGGGCGACGTTGGCGATCGAAAAATCAGAAACGACGTAAGCGTAGGTGAGCGCGCCGAAGGCGACCGCGATCAGCAGGAACTGTGCTTGCGCCGCGGGTTTGGCGAGCGCCATCAACGGATCGTTGCCGCGCGCCGCGCCAACCAGCGGCACGGTGCCCTGAACAACCGCCAGCAAGGCGGCGAGAATCAGTGCGAAATGGCCGATCTCGGCGATCATTGGCGTTGGGTCCTGTTTGAGCGGATCACTGCTTGGCCCCGCCGGCCTTGCCTGTGCCGGATTGCTTCCAGTGCCCGGATTTCTTCAGCGCGTCGGCGACCTCGCGGGGCATGTAGTTCTCGTCGTGCTTGGCAAGGATCTCGGTGGCACGGAAGGTTCCGTCGGGCGTGAGTGTCCCGTTGGCAACGACGCCCTGACCCTCGCGGAACAGGTCGGGAAGGATGCCGGTATAGGCGACGCGCACGGCACTGGAACCATCGGTGACGCGGAAAGCGATGGTCTTGCCCTCGCGCTGGACACTGCCTTTGACGACCAGCCCGCCAATGCGGAAACGCTTGCCCGGCGGGACCTTCTTCGCCGCCACGTCCGAGGGCGAGTGAAAGAAGACGATGTTCTGCTCCAGCGCTGAGAGCACCAGGACGGCGGCGACCGCCAGCACGCCGAGCGCGCCGCCGATCATCGCCATGCGTTTGTGTTTGGGCTTCATCTAGACCTTCGCATTCTCGCCGGGCACCGTGCTCGAATTTGGTTCGGCCAAACGCGCACGGCGGCGGCGCGGACTTTCGGGAGCCGCGGCTTCGAGCGTGCGCAAGGTGGCCTCGCGCGATCGCAGCGTCCGCAGGCTGGTGACCAGGAAGCCCGCCAGCACGGCCAGCGCAATACCGAAAGCAGGCCACACGAAATCGGCATAGCCGCCCATCTCCAAAAAGCTGGCGATTTTGTCCATGGTTAAGGTCGTTCCCGCCGTTTAAAGCTTCGTTCGCTGAGGCTTGCCTGTATTAGGTAGACGCTGGATAGCCGGTTGTTAAGTCACAGTTTCTTGCATTCGCGTGTGGTCAGAATACGGCAACCGGCAGCAGCACCGAATCTGGCGCCACCACCGGCGGCGGTTTGTTCAGCTGCCGAGCTGCGCCAGGCGCAAGGCCCGGATCCGCGCCGCCACGAGTTCGCTGCGCATGCGCACGAGCACCAGGGTCGCGAAATAGAAGGTGAAGCCGAAAGCCAGCAGCAACAGCGGGATCAGCATCGTCGGGTGGATCGTCGGCCCCGAGAGCTTGATGACGCTGGCAGGCTGGTGGAGCGTGTTCCACCAGTCGACTGAAAACTTGATGATGGGCACGTTGATGACGCCGACAAGCGCGAGGATTGCAGCCGAACGCGCGCCGCGCGTGGCGTCGTCGAAGGCATTCATCAGGCCGATATGTCCCAGATATAGGAAAAACAGCACCAAAACCGAGGTCAGGCGCGCGTCCCATACCCACCAGGTGCCCCACATCGGCTTGCCCCAGAGCGATCCCGTGATCAGCGCCAGCAGCGTGAAGCCGGCCCCGAGCGGCGAGGCCGACTTGGCAAAGAGATCGGCCAGCGGATGCTTCCAGATTAGCGCGACCGCGCTGGCGGCGGCGATCGAGACATAGACGAAGAGCGCCATCCAGGCCGACGGCACATGGACATACATGATGCGCACGCTCTCGCCCTGCTGATAGTCGGCCGGCGAGGCGAAGAGCGCGAAATAGAGACCGGCGGCGATCAGGACCACGGTCACCGCGCCGAACCACGGCAACAGCCGCCGCGCCAGGCGCATGAAGCGCCCCGGATTGGCAAAGCGATGAAGTGATGTGGACAGTCGGGCCACGGTTCGTTCGAGCCTCTACTGGCGCATGAAAGCGCTGATATGCCACGGGCACGTTTTACAGTGACTGATCTTAGTCACTCGACCCCATCTAGTCATTCAATCGCCTGGCGCAAAGCCGCTGCCGCAGCAAAGGGAGCAAGCGCGAGGGCAAAGAGCGACAGACCGGCCAGGATCAAAAGGCGGGGGCCGGCCCCCAGGCCGAAGATCGCGGCGTCGACCGCGCTGACCCCGAAGATCAGCACGGGGATGTAGAGCGGCAGCACCAGCAACGAGAGCAGCACGCCGCCGCGCCGGGCACCCAAAGTCAACGCAGCTCCGATCGCGCCGATAAGCGTGAGCGCTGGCGTGCCGAGGGCCATCGCCGCGATCAAGACGCCGTAACCGGCAGGGTCGAGATTGAGCAACAGGCCGAGCACCGGAGCGGCAACCACCAGCGGCAGTCCTGTGGTGAGCCAGTGGGCCAGCGCCTTTGAGAGCACCACAAGCTCCAGCGGCACCGGCGCCAGCGACAGCCACTCCAGCGAGCCGTCCTCGTAATCGGCCGCGAAGAGGCGCTCCAGCGCCAGCATCGAGGCCAACAAGGCCGTCACCCAGAGAATTCCGGGGGCGATCTTGGCGAGGGTCTCGGGGGAGGAGCCGACACCGAACGGGAAGAGGATCACCGTCAGCACGAAGAAGACGATCACCATCATCGTGTCGCTGCCCAGGCGCAACGCCAGGCGAAGATCGCGGGCGGCAATGGCGTGAAGCGCCCGGATCATTCGTCGCCCTCGAGTGCCAGTGTCGGCGCGAAGCGCTCCAGCGCCAGCGTCTCTGCATCCGGCAGCGCCACGTCCGTGTGGGTGGCGAGCGCGACCATGCCGCCGGCCCTGCGGTGCGCAGCGATGGCAGCTTCCAGTTGCGCGACCGAGGCAGCGTCGAGGCCCGTCGTCGGCTCGTCCAGGAGCCACAGCGCCGCGGGCGCGGCGAGCAGACGGCACAATGCCAGGCGCCGGCGCTGGCCGGAGGACAGCAGCCGTACCGGAAAGTCCGCGAGGCGCAACAGATCGAAAGCCTCGAGCGCGGCGGTGGTGGCGGCGGCCGGATCGTCGGCGCCGTAGAGTCGGGCCCAGAAACGCACACTCTCGTCCACGGTGAGGACCGGCTTGGCGGCGTCCAGGTGGCCGATGAAGGCAAGCCGCGCGCCATGGGCCTCGCGGTCTTTCGTCACCGTAGCACCGTCCCAGGTTAGCGCGCCCGCCGCCGGGCGGATGAAACCCGCCATCACCCGCAGCAAGGAAGATTTTCCGCTGCCGTTGGGGCCGGTCAGGCGCAGCGCCCCGCCATCGGACAAGGCAAAGGAGAGATCCTTGAAGACAACGCGCTCGGCCCGAATGCAGGCGAGCGCATCTCCGGCGAATTCGGCCATCTATCGGGGGCTCCCACCCGGCCATCCTCATGCACGCCGCAGGCGCGGCGGCGGGATCATAGCTCAATTGCCCCGGTGGAACCCCCAAACCCGATGATTGGTTGGCGGGAGCTGGTGGGGGGTAGCTGTTCGGGGGCCACAAATAGAAGCGGCCAACGGAGGGGGGGTCCGTTGGCCGCGAGGTTCCAGCTCGGGGAAGCTGGAATAATGAGGCTTGGGGGAAGCCTCATTCAGAGGGGAGGTTGTTAATGCTGCTTATATTGGCAGCCAATATGGTTCAGTAAGGCCCAGAAAATGGCGAAAATAAGGTTTTTGCGCCTCGGAGCCGTCCAATTCGGCGTCGAGGTCATTAACCATATGATCCCTCAGGCGTTTTCCGAACCGAGACAATCCGCCCCCCGTCCGAAGATTTATCGCAGATCGGCTCAAAAAGCACAAACCCAGCTGCTCCGGCGGCGCAGCCGGACCGGCGCGCCATCAGTCGAATTTGCGGACGTCGTCGATCACCTTGCCGTCATTGGGCAGGCTGCCGGGCGCGACCAGTTCGATATTACCGCGGACCTTGCAGACCGACTGAAAGGTGTCCGCGATCTTGCCTGCCAACGCGTCGCCGCCGCCGTCTACTTCGACCTTGAAGGCGGGGACGTCCTTGCCGTCGACCGCATCGACGGTAAGCCGCGCCTTGCCGATCTCGGCGTGGCGCTTGACCACCTCGGCAATCTGCTCGGGATGCACGAACATGCCGCGGACCTTGGTCGTCTGGTCGGCACGGCCCATCCAGCCCTTGATGCGCATATTGGTGCGCCCGCATTTGCTGGGGCCGGGCAGGGCGGCGGTCAGGTCGCCGGTGGCGAAGCGGATGAGCGGCGTGTCGGGGTTGAGCGTGGTGACCACCAGCTCGCCGACATCGCCCGCATTGGCTACGGGCTCGCCGGTGCCGGGGACCAGGACCTCGACGATCTTGTCCTCGCCGATCGTCATGCCCTCCAGCGCCGGCGTCTCATGGGCGATGTTACCGAGCTCGGCCGTGGCGAAAGTCTGGTAGGTCTCGATGCCGCGCTCCTTGTAGGCCGCGCGCTGCTGGGGAAAAAGCGGCCCGCCGCCGACCACCGCGAGCTCGATCGATGAGAGATCGAGCCCGAGCTCGTCGCCCTTTTCAAGAATGATGCCGAGATAATCAGGCGTGCCGGCATAAACGCGCGGGCGGATCTGCGCGATCACCGCCGCCTGCTGTTCGGTGTTGCCGATGCCGGCCGGCACGACGGGGCAGCCGAGCGCGCGGGCGCCGTAATGGAGGATCCAGGCGCCGGGTGTGAGGTGGTAGGAAAGCGAATTGTGGATGATGTCGCCCTTGCGCACCCCGGCGGCATAAAACGCGCGCGCCGTCCCGAAGCCGTCGATGCGATCGGTGGCGAGCTCGAAGATCGGGCCAGGCGAGGTGAAGATGAGCGCCACCTCGTCGAGCGAGACCGCGTTAAGTCCCGCCATCGGCGGGTCCGCCTTCATCAGCTCGATCAGATCATGCTTGCGGGTGACCGGGAGTTTGGCCAGCGCCTGCCGGCTGGTAATCGCGGCGGGATCGACATCGCCCAGGGACTTGGCGTACCAGGCCGAGTTGGCCTGCGCATTGGCGATCTGCTCGGCGAGCGCGGCCATGTTTGCCGCCTCGCGCGCCTCGGGATCGCGCGTTTCCAGGTCGTCATAGAAGTCGGACGCAGCCATGCCGTCCCCCGTCGGTTATGGTCACTACATTTCGAGCCGGGCGTTCCAAGCCGGGCGTTCGGGACCACGTGCCTCCGTCGCGCCGGGCCGGATCACATCAGCGGATCAGGCCAGCCAGCGCTTGCGCCGTTTGTAATGCTTGACGTTGCGATAGCTTTTGCGTCCGCTGGTGCTGAGGCCGAGGTAGAATTCCTTCACGTCCTCATTGTCGCGTAGATTGGCGGCGGGACCGTCCATCACCACGCGACCGTTCTCCAGAATATAACCGTAATCGGCCAAGCGCAGCGCCATGTTGGTGTTCTGCTCGGCCAACAGGATCGAAACGTTCTGTTCTTCGTTCAACAGCTTGACGATCCCGAAGATCTCCTCGACCAGTTGAGGGGCGAGGCCCATCGAGGGCTCATCGAGCAGCACCATGCGTGGCCGTGACATCAGCGCCCGCCCGATCGCCGTCATCTGCTGTTCGCCGCCGGAAATGTATCCGGCCTGCGAGCTGCGCCTTTCCTTCAGGCGCGGAAAATAGCCGTAGACCATCTCAAGGTCCTTGGAGATGGCACCCCTGCCGTCGCGCCGCGAATAGGCGCCGGTGAGCAGGTTCTCCTCGACAGTCAAATGTCCAAAACAATGGCGCCCCTCCATTACCTGGATGATGCCCTTGCGGACCAGGTCGGTGGGGTTGAGGCGGTCGACGCGCTCGCCGAAAAATTCGATCGAGCCCTTGGTCACTTCGCCGCGTTCGGTGCCGAGAATGTTCGACACCGCCTTCAAAGTGGTCGTCTTGCCGGCGCCGTTGGCCCCGAGGAGGGCGACGATACCCCCCTCGGGAACCTCGAGCGAGACACCTTTCAACACGAGGATCACGTGATCGTAGATCACCTCGATATTGTTGACGTTGAGTAACGTGTGTCCGTTCCCGCTCACGGCATAGTCCTTATCAATTTTGCAATGCAGGTCGCATTGCCGGCATGGACGCTACTTGCAGTCCTTGCGCTTTTCGTACTTGAACTTGGCGGATTCCGCGACGGCTGCCTTCTCGACCTCGGCGCGCACCATCTTGCGCATCGGGGTGATCCAGTCGCTCACCATCTTCCACTGCTTGCCGTCCCATTGCTGGATGCGCAGCGAGCCGTTGCCTTCATGATCGCGGCACGTGATGTTGATGGGTCGCGTGAAGCCCTTCATGCCAAGCTTATTGAGGCGCGCATCGGTCAGCCGCAATTTCTCAAGGCCTTCGCGGACATGCGTCCCGGTTGGGTTCTTGCCGTACTTCCTGATGGCATAGCCAACCGCTTCAGTGGTCAGCATGGCGTTGAAGAGACCGCGGTTGTAAAGCACCTCACCGAAGTTGTTCTTCGCCGCTTTGGTCAGATTTCCGTTGTAGACGTGCTTGAGAATGTCGCCGTGGAAATCGTAGTGCGTCCCCGTGCCGTGGAAGGTCGCGGCGCGGTAGCCAATGGCGGCCTTGCCGTTGGGAACCACGTCGGATTCCGATCCGGACCACCAGACGCCGATGAACTTGTTGACCGGGAAGCCAACCTCCGAAGCGCGCTGGATCGCGGTCGGGTTCATCTGGCCCCAGCCCCACATGATCATATAGTCCTCGCGGGCCCGAACGATCTTGCGCCACTGCGAACGCTGGTCGGCCATCGATTTGCCCGGCACCGAATAGGTGTTGAGGCGGTATCCGTAGCGCTTGGCGAGCGCCTTGAAGATTGGGATCGGTTCGCGGCCGTAGGAGGACTCCAGATAGATGAAGCCGATCTTCTTGCCTTTGAGCTTGGCCATGCCGCCCGACTGGGCGCCGATATACTTGACGATGCCGGTGGCCTGGCTCCAATAGGTCATCGGAAAATTGAAGACCCAGGGGAAGTAGCGGCCGTCGGCCGCCGCGCTCATGCCGTAACCCATGGAGAGGATCGGAACCTTGTCGATCCGCGCCTTCGGGACGAGCTTGTAGGTGACGCCCGTTGAGAACGGCAGCACCACCATCATGTTCTTGTTCTTGGCCTTGAGGCGCTCGTAGCACTCCACGCCCTTGGCCGTGTTGTAGCCGAACTCGCACTCCACGTAGTCGATCTTAACGCCTTCGATGCCGCCGTCGCGGACGTTGAGCAGCTGGTACCAATCGCGGAGTCCATTGGCGATCGGCACGCCGCCCGGTGCAAACGGGCCGGTGCGGTAAGTCAGCCCCGGAAAGAAGACGTCGGCTGCGACGGGCGTTGCCGCCAGCGGTGCGGCCATTGCCGCCCCCGCCACCGCTCCCATAGCTAGTTTACGTATGTTCATATGCTGCGTTCTCCCTGTTTCGTCGAACGCGGGCCACGCCGCGCGCCGACTGCGCATTGTTCTCAATCGGTTTCGACGGGCTGGCGCATTCATTGCCGGCCGCCGTTCCGGAACCTGCGACTACCATCGCGTTGGTTCCGGAGTGAATTCCGTCGCGCTTACTTGCAGTTCGCGCGTTTCTCGTATTTGACTTAGCGGACTCTACACACTGACTTGAAGCCAGGCAATCCGACCATACCGCCGGCGCCTCGCGAACACCGGCCCGTACGCCGCACGCCGCCCAATAACGTCAGGCTTTCCACGGCTAGTGCGGGAACGGCCATAGCCGCAATTTCTCCTTGGCGATCTGCCACATTCGGGCCAGACCGTGCGGCTCGACAATCAGGAAGAAGATGATCGCGGCGCCCAACACCATGAAACGGATGTGCTGTACGACATGCGACGGAATCCTTAGACCCAAGGCGTCCGGGATATTGTCGATCAGCACGGGCACGAGCGTGATGAAAATGGCGCCGAAGATCGAGCCCATCACCGTGCCGAGACCGCCGATCACCACCATGAACAGGATCGGGAAGGATATCAGCAGGATGTCGAAGCCCTCCGCTTCGGCGTTTTCCAGAATGTAGAACGCGTAGAGCGCGCCCGAGACCCCGATGATGTACGAGCTGACCGCGAAGGCGAGCAGCTTCGTGCGCATGGGACGGATACCGATCAACTCGGCCGCAATATCGAAATCGCGAATGGCCATCCAGGATCGGCCGATACGGCTGCGCGTGAGATTCTTCACGATCACACAGAAAATAACGAGAAACGTCAGGCAGATCAGATACTTGGTTGACGCCGCGGTCTTCGGACCCATGATGTCGAGGCCGAAGAGCGTCGTTGGCGGTGCCGCGATGGTGGCGGAGGTCGAGTAGTCGGTGAACCAGCCCACGGTCTGGAACAGCCACTCAAGGAAGAACTGCGCCGCCAGCGTCGCGACCGCAAGGTAGAAGCCCTTGATGCGCAGGCTGGGGATGCCGAACAGGACCCCGAATGCCGCTGCGAACAGGCCGGAGATCAGAATCACGATCAGAATGTTCACGTCGGGCATGAACTGGTGGAGCTTGTAGGTGCTGTAAGCGCCCACCGCCATGAAACCGCCGGTGCCGAGGGAGATCTGCCCGGCATAGCCCGTCAGCACGTTGAGGCCGAGGGCGGCCAATCCGAATACACAGACCGGCAGAAGGATGACCTCGTACCAGTAGGAGCTGGCGACCAAGGGCACGACCGCGTACGCGATCAGCAGCAACAGCGCGATCCCGATCTTGTCCTGCAGGATCGGGAAAACCGCCGAATCGGCGGTGTAGCTGTTTTTGTACTGTCCGGCTTCGCGGTAAAACATGATCCTAGACCCTCTCGATGATCTTCTCGCCGAACAATCCCTGCGGCCGGAACAGCAGGATTACCAGCGCCAGCACATAGGCAAACCACTCCTCGATCGAGCCGCCGAAATAATCGCCCCAATAGAGCTCGGCGATCTTCTCGCCGACGCCGATGATGAAGCCGCCGACAATGACGCCGGGCACCGACGTAAATCCGCCGAGGATCAGCACCGGCAGCGCCTTGAGCGCGATGATCGCGAGCGCGAAGCTCGCCGCCCCGCCGGAGATGCCCCAGAAGATACCCGCAACCAAGGCGACCACGCCGGCAACCGACCACACGACCACCCACATCGAATTCAATGGGATGCCCACCGACAGCGCGGCCTGGTGATCGTCGGCGACGGCGCGCAGCGCACGGCCTACCCGTGTCTTCTGGAACATGAGCGCCAGCAGCGCCACCATGATCGCCGAGCAGATGGCCGCGGTGAGGTCGACCTTCTGCAAGGTCAGCCCGCCCTTGAGATTGCCGCCGAAGAGGTGCAGCGGACCTTTCGAGATACCGAGCGCCGCCGCGGGCACCGACTGATTGTTCCCGCCGAATACGGTCTCGCCGAAGCCTTCCAGGAAGAAGAAAAGCCCGATCGTGGCCATGAACAGGATGATTTCCTCCTGGCCGACCATGGGGCGCAGCACCAGCCGCTCAATGAGGAACGCCAGACCAATCATGATCATGATCGTCAGTGGGATCGCCAGCCAGACATTCATCGAGATCGTGACGAATGCCTTCAGCCCGAAGACTGCCGTGATGAGCGCCAGTACGATGCCCGCCATCATTGTTCCGGCTCCGGCCCTCGCCTTGGCCGGCGTCTTGACCTTGCCGGTAAGCAGGACCGCGCCGGCGATCACAAGACCGAGGCCGAAGAACCACCACAGGTTAATACCGTATCCCTTTTCCAGGCTGATCATCGCCAGCACAGCGAACACGACCATGATGCCCTGGGCAAAGTTGAACACGCCCGAGGCCTTGTAGATCAGCGCGAATCCGAGCGCGACCAGCGAATACATCAACCCCGCCATGGTGCCGTCGATGACCGCCTGGACCAGATCCATCGGCCGTTCCCACATCCCGCTGAGCGGTTCGACCACCAAGCCGACGAGCCATTCGGGCAGCGCCTCGGCGTCATTGATCTGGAACAGGATGAAGATGATCACCGCAGCGGTGACAATGGACGTAGCAACCTTGGCCCGGCGCAGCTGCCACATGTCCTTCAGTGCGAGAGCGCTCATGGTGCGCGGTACTCCTGCGTCAATTGGCAACTGGCCGTGAGATCACGTGCGCTAGGATCATGGGCCAGGGGACTAACGTGCATCAGTCATCGCCCTCTTCGTGGGGAACACCCAAATAGGCGTCGATAACGTCCTGGTTCCCCCGCACCTCTTCCGGCGACCCATCGGCAAGCTTGCGGCCATAGTCGAGCACCACGACGCGGTCCGAGATATCCATGACCACGCCCATGTCGTGCTCGATGAGCGCGATGGTGGTGCCGAATTCATCGTTCACGTCGAGGATGAAGCGGCACATATCCTCTTTTTCCTCGACATTCATGCCGGCCATCGGCTCGTCGAGCAGCAGGAGCGTCGGCTCGGCCGCGAGCGCGCGTGCCAGCTCAACGCGTTTCTGCAGACCATAGGGCAGCCGCCCGGCCGGCACCCGGCGGATGGCCTGGATGTTCATGAACTCGATGATCTTCTCAACGAAGATGCGGTTCTCGATCTCGTCTCTTTGCGCGGGGCCCTTGTAAACCGCCTCCAGCATGAAATCGGCGGCCGAGATCGCAGCGCCCGGGATCCAGCTGACCGGCAGCGATGCGATCCTGAAGGCGCGGCTGCTGCGATGGGCGCTCATAAGACCGCCAATTGCTCCGTCGCCATCAGCCACGCGGTTCACCGCTTGACGCAACACGCCCGGCATCTTGAGCAATCGCCCGGTCATGATGTTGTCGAGCACGCTCATGCCCGCGAACAGGGCGACGTTCTGGAAGGTTCGCGCTATCCCTGAATTTGCGGCCTCGTATGGCCGCATCTGGCTGCGGGTGACGCCCTGATAGGTGATTGTGCCTTCCTGGGGATGATAAAAGCCGTTGATGCAGTTGAGCATCGACGTCTTGCCGGCACCGTTGGGCCCGATAATTGCCAGGATCTCGTGCTCGCGGATCTCGAAACTCACATCGGAGATCGCCCGCACACCGCCAAAGGACAGGCTGATGTTGTCGGCCTTGAGGATGACGTCGCCCAGCTTTTTTTGCGGCGGAACGTTGTCGCCGCGGGCGGACACGCTGGCGTCTTCTGGTTTCGCGGGTTTCGCTTCGGTCATCGCATCATTGGGTGGTGTCATGCTCGCTCATGCCGCTTTCTGGGCCGAATCCGCGGTCGGCTCGGCGCTTTTGGCCCCGCGGATCTTGAGGTCCGCATTAACGGTTCCGGTGCGGCCATCCTCGAAAGTCACCAGCGCCTCGACCTTGACGCGTTCCTGGTCGGAATAGAGTGCATCGATGATCTGGTCGTATTTCTCAGCGATGAAGCGCCGGCGCACTTTCCTCGTGCGGGTCAACTCACCGTCATCGGCGTCCAACTCCTTGTGGAGCAAAACGAACCGTCTGATCTGGGTTCCATAAAGGTTTGAGTCTTCGGCGAGATCGGCATTGACTTGCTCCACATTCGCCTGGATCTGGTCGTAGACCACATCCCTCTCCGCCAGGTCCTGATAGCTGCCATAGGCGATGCCATTGCGCTCGGCCCAGTTTCCGACGGCCTCCAGGTCAATCGAGATCATCGCCGTGACCTTGTCACGTTCGTGGCCGAAGGCGACGGCTTCCTTGATGAAGGGGAAGAACTTCAGCTTGTTCTCGATAAACTTGGGCGGGAACATCGTGCCGTCCTTCATCCGGCCGACATCCTTGGCGCGGTCGATGATGCGCAGATGCCCCTCGTCGTCCAGGAAGCCGGCATCGCCGGTATGCACGAACCCGTCTTCGGTCTTGGTCTCTTTCGTCGCCTCGGGATTCTTGTAGTACTCCTGGAACACGCCGGGGCTGCGGAACAGCACCTCGCCATTGTCGGCGAATTTGAGCTCGACCGTGTCGATCGGAATGCCGACGGTGTCGGAGCGCACGCCGGCATTCGTCTGAATGGTGATGAACACGCTCGATTCGGTCTGGCCGTAGAGCTGCTTCAGGTTCAAGCCCATCGATCGGAAAAAGATGAAGATGTCGGGCCCGATCGCTTCGCCGGCGGTGTAGGCCAGCCGCACGCGGGAGAAGCCAAGCGTGTTCTTGAGCGGCCCGTAGATCAACAGGCCGCCGAGCATGTAGTTGAGGCGGTCGAAAATCGAGACCGGTTCGCCGTCGAGGATCTTGATCCCGACCCGGCGCGCCAGCTTCATGTAGTAATCGAACAACCGGCGCTTGAACCAGGCGGCGTCCTCCATGCGGATGCGGACCGTCGTCAACAGGTTCTCGAAGATCGCCGGTGGGGCGAAGAAGTACGTCGGCCCGATCTCGCGCAGATCCTGCAGCACCGTGTTGGCGCTCTCCGGGCAGTTGACGCAGAAGCCGGCGATATAGGCCTGCGCCATCGAGAAGGCCGCATCGCCGATCCAGGCCATCGGCAGGTAGGCGAGAATTTCGTCGCGCTCGGTAATACCCTCGAAATTGACCGCCTCGCGGGCCATCAAGATGACATTGTCGAAGCTCAGCACCACACCCTTGGGCGTTCCGGTGGTGCCCGAGGTGTAGTTGATGATGGCGGTGTCCGAGCCTTTGCCTTTCGCGACTTCCGCATCGTAGAAATCGGGGTTCTGCTCCATGAACTCGCGGCCGCGGCGCTTGACCTCGTCCATGTTGTAGAGCCAGGTCTCGTCGTAGTTCAGCATACCGCGCGAGTCGCCGAAGATGATCCGTTCGAGCTTCGGGCAGCGATCCTTGACCTCGAACATCTTGTCGACCTGCTCCTGATCCTCGGCGACCACGAAGCGTATGTCGGCATGTTCCAGGACGAACTGCATCTCGTTGGCGGCGGAGTTCTGATAAACCGGCACCGGGATCGCGCCCAACGACTGCGCGGCGATCATCGACCAGTAGAGATACGGGCGGTTGTCGCCGACCACAGAGACTTTGTCGCCGCGCTTCATTCCGAGGGCGGCATAGCCGCAGGCGATCTCGCGGACGTTCAGGCGAACGTCGGCCCAGGTGAACTCCTGCCAGATGCCCCACCACTTCACCCGCGTCGCCGGCCTTTTGGCGCGATGCTCGGCATTATATTCGAGCAATTTGGGGAAAGTGTCGTTGGCATCAGACGTCGCCATCCAGCCCTCCTTCCGAGGATCGTTTGACCGCTCAAAATTCGGGAAGACATCAATGGCCTGGCACGTTAAACGTGCCAGCGCACCCACAGACCGCCGCCGCGGCCGAATTGGGCCGCACCACGAACACGAAGCCTCCCGAAGTCCCTGACTATTATTGCTCTTATAGGCTCAGAGACGTGCCTAGCTAGACAAATACACCAGGGAAATCAAGCTGCGCGTGAACACAAATAGGTGCGCCAAAGGGCGTGGGCACAATGACTGGCAGGTCACGCCGCGTAGGGCCGACGATATGCCCTAGGATACTGCGGGTGCGTAGCGAAAGAGGCCGTCTGTCCCGCGCTCGCAGCTCAGCCGACCCTGCTTTTCCAGATAGGCAAGGTGGGCCAGCGCCTCGCCCATAGCAAAGCCGCGCTGGAAGAGGTCGAGCTCGCGGCCAACGCCAAACAGGACGGGAACCACCTCGAATGCCGTCATCGGCCGGTCCACGGCGTCGATGATTTCGCCCAACCGGTCGGCGTGGTGGCGCTCGAGCTGTTCGACCCGGGTGTGGAGGCCGTGGAACGGAAGAATATGCGATGGCAGGACCAGCGTATCCTCGGGCAGCGAGCGATATCGTTTGTTGGAGGTGAGATAATCGTCGAGCGGATTGGTCGTCGGCTGGCTGCCGGGCAAAGTGATATTGGGCGTGATGCGGGGCAGGATCTGGTCGCCCGAGATCAACAGATGCAGTTCATTGCAATAGAGCGAGACGTGCTCGGGGGCATGTCCGGTCCCCACGATGACGCGCCAGGTCCGGCCGCCGACTTGGAATTCCTCGCCGTCAGTGAGCCGGTGGAAATCATGCGGCGCCTCGACCGAAACCCATTGATAGGCGTTGCCGCGCTTGACCATTTTATAGGCATCAGCGGCGTCGAGGCCGTTCAGGCGGTAAAACTCGGCTTGAAACCCCGAATTGCGCCCGGCGTCGTCGAACATCAGCATTTTGTGCATCAGCCATTCGGTGCGGCTGATCCACAACGTTGCGTCGTGCTGCTCGCAGAGCCAGCCCGCGAGCCCGGAATGGTCGGGATGGAAATGCGTGACGATGATCCGCGGCGCACGGCGGCCGCCCATCCTTTCCTGCAAGAGCCTGCGCCAGAGCGCGCGGGTCTCGTCATTCGCGAAGCCTGTGTCGACGATGACCCAGTCGTCACCATCCTCCAGCAGCCACAAATTTATGTGATCGAGCGCCGCCGGGAGCGGCATGCGCAGCCAGTGGACACCGGCCGCAACTTCGATGGTTTCGGCCGGTCCGGGGGTCTGATCGCCGAAGGGGAACGCGAGCGCGGCCAGGTCAGCCTTACGCTGTTCGGCCGCGGCTTCCTGCCGTACGGCATTTGCTTTGGCGGATGGCGCGCGCGAACTCACTGAACGACCCCCTGGCGGGCGGCCTTCTGGATGGGCATGGCGTCTATATCCTTGAAGATGGTCATCGAGGGCGCAAGCACCCTCACCGTCCCGAAACTAAGTGCGGCCCGCTCACATGGCAACCTTGCCGCACTGTGATTGGCGGAACGATCGCGCGGCGTCGGTGGGCCGCCGGTACATCGTATCGGCTGCGGAATGCAATTGCGGCTGAGCTGGCGGCTTGCCTCAGGGTATGCGCCGGGGCTGCGTCGCTATATCGCTATAGGCGCCGCCTTGCGCCGGTTCGATTTCCACTCCCGCCGTCGCCAGCAACGTCCGCGCGGTGGTCTTGTGGTCGCCGAGCCGGATCGGCTCGTCGCACGAGACGGTCGCGTGGTTAACTTGCGACCATTGGCCATCCTGCATCACGAATGTGCCGGTACTGCTGCCGATATCACGGATTTCGATTTCCGGACCCGCTCCGGTCAGCTTGGCATGTCGCCGCGAGACGGTCGGAAACTCCACAATTATGTTACAGTCTTGGCCGCGCCCCACAGTCCAACTGTTCATCGTTGCCTCCTTGAAACGGGATGACACAGCTTCGGTGGCTTGGCCCCGACGGGCCGCGCGCGCGTGATGTTACAGCGATAGCGGCAGCGAAATGCAGGCCATGCCTGCTTATACGGTAGGCTTCGCTCATGGCGAGAGCAACCCATCTTTATCTGCACGTTTGCTGGGATTAGAACGCTATCAAAGTGTTGCAACCCGCCGGCGACCGACTGCGATTGCGGGGGGTCCGTCGTTTCCGGAGCACGATCGCGTCACAGCGATCTGATGTGAATCATGGTCTAGGCCGCGACCGCCCCGGCCTCGGCGATCCAGGCCCGGACCCATTCGACGCCATCTTCTTCGGGAACCGTACCCCCGCTGGCATCGTGATAGGAGACCTCGCCGATACGCATGGCGCCACATTGGCTCAGGATTTCATCGAACTTCTTGCCGCCGAAATTGAAGGTGTCCGCGTAGGTTCGGTCGCCAAGCGAAAACACGCCGTAGCGGATGCCCGACAGATCGGGTTTCGCGGAACCGAGGTCCTCATAGAGCTTCATGGCATTGTCCGGCACATCGCCCTGACCGTAAGTCGACGTGCAGATCAGGAAAACGCCGCCACCCGCGAAGACCGAGGCGTTGAGGTCGTCCATCGGCTCGACCGAAACGTCATGGCCATCTTCCTCCAGTGCGTCCAGCATCTCCTCGGCGACCAGTTCGGCCGTGCCGGTCATCGTGCCGACGAGGATCTTCAGCGAAAGTGACACGGGTCCGGTTCGCTCCCTTCCGTTCGCAAGGCCTCACCGGGCACATGCGCCTAGCGTGCGCGCAGGGCAAAATCGCACGCCATCATGCCCCAAGGACCTTCGGGGCGAAAGTCAGGCGCCACACTGCATCGCCGTCGCCAAAACAATAATGCATGGTATTTTTCGATACAAGCATTATAATGCATATTGTTTGTTGGAATGCTGAGCATGTGGCGGGAGACCTACGGCGATGGCCCAGACAGCGAGAGCAGCCGGTCAGCCGGCACTCTGTGGTGCGGATAAGCACGGGCCATACCTCAAATCGCTTGGCGAACGGGTGCGAAATGCACGCGCGCTTCGCGGTATGACACGAAAGATCCTGGCGCGCGACAGCGGCGTATCGGAGCGCTATCTGGCCCAGCTCGAGGCGGGGCAGGGCAACATATCGATCGCCCGTCTGCGCCAGATTGCCGGCGCGATGAGCCTGCCCTTGGTTGATCTCGTGCGCGAGGGCCCGGACCGTCCGGTTGAGCTGACCTTGCTGTTGCAACGCTTGGAGCGGCTGAGCCCGCCTGAGCTGGCCAAGGCGGGCCAGCTGCTGACCGCGCATTTCGGGCGCGACCTGGGCGAGGGCCGGGCCGCCCGGATTGCCCTGATCGGGCTGCGCGGCGGCGGGAAAACCACCTTGGGGCGCGAGCTTGCCGCGCGCATCGGGGTGCCTTTCGTGGAGATGAACAAGGAGATTGAGCGCGATTCGGGCATGAGCTTGAACGAAATCTTCTCGCTCTCGGGGCAAGCCGCGTATCGACGCTATGAACGGCGCGCGCTGGAGCGGGTGATCGAGACCCATCCGGCCGCGGTGATCGCCACCGGCGGCAGCCTGGTCTCCGAGCCGGGCACGTTCGAGTTGCTGCTCGACGCGTGCTATACAATCTGGATCAAGGCCGCGCCCGAGGAGCATATGGGCCGCGTGATCGAGCAGGGCGATATGCGGCCGATGGCCGGAAACGCCGAGGCGATGGCCGATCTTCGCCGCATCCTCTCCGAGCGCGAGCCGCTCTATAGCAAGGCCGATGCCATGGTCGATACCGCCGGCAAGGGCCTGGAAGACAGCATCGTGGAACTGCGGCGCGTGATCGTGGCGATCGGCAACGGCGCGTCGGAACCGGCAAAATAATTCTTGCATACAGATAAATATGCATTATATTGCCTATAGACGACGCGGCACAGCGAGTACCCAGGACGACGATCCCAAAGCGACAGGCAGGGGGTGGAGCCATGACCGCCAACATCGTGACCTACGACCGGTCCCCGGAGGACTACAAGCACTGGAAGGTTTCCTATGACGGGCCGGTGGCGACGCTCGCCATGGACACGGCCGAGGACGGCGGCCTGCGCCCCGGCTATGAGCTGAAGCTCAATTCCTACGACCTTGGCGTCGATATTGAGCTGCATGACGCGCTTCAGCGCGTGCGCTTCGAGCATCCCGCGGTCAAGGTGGTTGTGCTGACCAGCGCCAAGGATCGCACCTTCTGCGCCGGCGCCAACATCCGCATGCTGGCCTCCTCCTCGCATGGCTGGAAAGTCAATTTCTGCAAGTTCACCAACGAGACCCGCAACGGTCTGGAAAACCTCTCGGAGACCTCAAGCGTCAAGTCGATTGCCGCGGTGAACGGTGTCTGCGCCGGCGGCGGCTATGAGCTGGCGTTGGCCTGCGACGAAATCCTGATGGTCAACGACCGCAGCTCGACCGTGAGCCTGCCGGAAGTGCCGCTGCTGGCGGTGCTGCCCGGCACCGGCGGTCTTACCCGAGTCACCGATAAGCGCAAGGTGCGGCGCGATCTGGCCGATGTCTTCTGCACCACCGCCGAGGGTGTGCGCGCCGAGCGGGCGCTCGAATGGAAGCTGGTCGACCACATCGCCCGGCCCGACGCGTTCGAGGCGCTGATCGACGAGCGCACCGCGGCGCTGGCCAAGCTTTCCGACCGGCCCGACGGCGCCAAGGGCGTGGCGTTGCCGCCGCTTCAGCGCAGCATCGATGATGATGGCTACCGCTATCCCTTTGTCGAGGTGATCGTCGACTATGACGCGCGTGTGGCTACCGTCACCGTCAAGTCGCCGGCCGATGGCGGCCCGGAAACGGCCGCGGAGATCGAAAAGCTGGGCGCTGCCTGGTGGCCGCTGCAGATGGCGCGCGAGCTCGATGACGCGATCTTGATGCTGCGCACCAACAATCAGGAAGTCGGCACGATCTTGTTGAAGACCGCCGGCGAGGCGGGACCCGTACTCGCCGCAGGGAAGGCGTTGCAGGCGAACCTCGATAACTGGTTCGTGCGCGAGACCGCGGCGATGCTCGGCCGCACGCTGGCGCGGCTCGATGTTTCCTCGCGCAGTCTCTTTGCGATCATCGACAAGGGCTCGTGTTTTGCGGGCATCCTCGCCGAGCTGATGCTGGCCGCGGACCGCTCCTACATGCTCGAGGATACCGAGACGCCGGACGAAACCCCGATGGTGGTGCTCGACGAAAATAACTTTGGCCTCTTTACCATGCCGAACGGGGTCAGCCGCATTCATGCCCATTATCAGGGCGACGCGGCGGCGATCGACACGGCGCGCGCGGCGGCCGGCAAGCCGCTGGACGCGGGTGCGGCAAACGACCTGGGGCTCGTCACCTTCACGCCCGACGAGCTCGACTGGGACGACGAGGTTCGCCTGGCCGTCGAAGAGCGCGCCAGCCTGTCGCCCGACGCCCTCACGGGCATGGAGGCGAGCCTGCGCTTTGGCGGCGCGGAAACCATGCAGACCAAGGTCTTCGGGCGGCTCACCGCCTGGCAGAACTGGATATTCAATCGGCCGAATTCGGTCGGTGAGCAGGGCGCGCTGCGGCTTTACGGCACCGGCTCCAAGCCCAGCTTCAATTGGGAAAGGATCTAGACCGATGGGCATCGACTACCAGGAACGCATCCCCAACAACGTCCATCTCTCTGACGACCGCCAGCTTCAGCGCGCGTTGGAGAAATGGCAGCCGCATTTTATCGACTGGTGGAAGGAGCTCGGCCCGGAGGGTTTTCAGACAAAGGACGTCTACCTGCGCACGGCGACCTCGGTCGACGCCAAGGGCTGGGCGACTTACGGCCATACCAAGATGCCCGACTATCGCTGGGGTATTTTTCTCGCCAATCCTGTGAAGGACCGAACCATTCCTTTCGGTGACGAATACGGCAAGCCGGTCTGGAGCCAGGTGCCCGGCGAGCACCGTTCGACGCTCCGCCGCCTGATCGTCACGCAAGGCGACACCGAGCCCGCCAGCGTCGAACAGCAGCGCCGCCTCGGCCAGATCTGCCCCTCGCTTTACGACATGCGCAACCTCTTCCAGGTGAATGTCGAGGAGGGCCGGCATTTATGGGCGATGGTCTACCTGCTGCACGCCCATTTCGGGCGCGACGGCCGCGAGGAAGCCGAAGAGCTCTTGCAGCGTCATTCGGGCGATCCCAATAATCCGCGCATCCTCGGCACGTTCAATGAGCCGATCGAGGATTGGATGTCGTTCTTCTGCTTCACCTTCTTCACCGACCGCGACGGCAAGTATCAGCTCAAGATGCTCGCGGAGTCGGGCTTCGATCCGCTGAGCCGGACCTGCCGGTTCATGCTGACCGAAGAAGCGCATCATATGTTCGTGGGCGAGACCGGCGTCGGCCGCGTGATGAAGCGGGCCTGTGAGGTGATGAACGAGCTCAAGACCGGCGATCCGCAAAAGGTGCGCGACGCCGGGGCGATCGACCTGCCGACCGTTCAGAAGTATTTGAACTTCTGGTTCTCGTCCTCGCTCGATCTCTTCGGCTCAGACATCTCGACCAACGCGGCATCATACTTTGCCAACGGCCTCAAGGGCCGGCCGGACGAAGACCAGTACGAGGATCATATCGTCAAAGACGCCACCTACACCGTCGAGGAGGTTGACGACAACGGACAGGTTGTAGAGGCGGAGGTTGCGTACCGCAACGCGATGAATGCGGTCGCCCGTCAAGCCTACATCAAGGATTGCGAGCTCGGCGTGCAGCGTTGGAACCGCATGATCAGGAAGACCGGCGTCGATTTCGAGATCAAACTGCCGTCAGAGCGTTTTCGGCGCAATGTCGGCAACTGGGCGAACTTCCATTTTGATCTCGACGGCAACCCAATCTCCGAGGACGTCTGGGCCGCGCGCAAGGACGAGTGGATCCCGTCGGCCGCCGACCGCGATCACGTCAAATCGCTGATGGTCCAGGTGACCGAGCCCGGCAAGATGGCCGGCTGGATCGCCCCGCCCGACCGCGGCATCAACAACAATCCGGTCGATTACGAATACGTGCGGCTCTAGACTTTAGCCGTCATTGAGACATTGCGTGGCGGAGGGGCGGGTCCTGGGATCGGCCCCTTTCTGCTGCGCGGTCACTTTGAGGGCGCTGGACGGCTGGGCCGGAATCGGGAAGGCGCGGACGCAAGTCGGCGTGTAATCTGCGGCTCTTGCGAGGAGAGGCAGGAGCGAAGAGGGGATAGGATTGCAGACCATTGAACACGCCATCGAATACGAGGGCCGCCGGATCGGCTACGAAGAAGCGGGCGCCGGCCCGACGCTGCTGCTGCTGCCTCCGGGTGCCAGCCCGGCGGCGGCGTGGCGGGCGGTGATGGAGCGGCTGGCCGACCGCGTCCACCTGGTCGCGGTCAACTTCTCCGGCTATGGCGAGACCGAGCGGCTGGGCGACGATACGCCGCTGACGCTCGAAGCCGAAGCGCACGCGGTCGCGGCGGTCGCGGGCCTGTTCGACGGCCCGTTCCATTTGGTCGGGCATTCCTACGGCGGCGCGGTGGCGCTGCGGCTGGCGGTTGCGGGCGCGCTGCCGCTGGCCTCGCTGACCCTGATCGAGCCGGCCTGCTACCGGCTGCTACGCGAGGCCGGCGAGACGGCGCTGGCGGGCGAAGTCGAGGCGGTCAATTTCGGCTTTATCGATACCGTTGCCGCCGGTGAGCCCGAAGCGGCCTTCCGTACCTATATCGACTACTACACCACCGGCCCCGGCGCCTGGGATGCGATGCCCGAGAAGGCGCGCATCCGCTTCCTTGGCATCGCCGACGTTGTGGCGCGGGCGCTCGGCTCGGCCCACGGCGAGGAAATCAGCCTCGACGATGCCCGCGCGCTTGGAGTTCCGTGCGCCGTTCTCTATGGCGCTGAGACCACGCAGAGCCACGCGCGGGTGAGCGAGCTGCTCGCCGCGGCGATTCCCGACGCGCGGCGCGAGGTCGTGCCGGGCGCCGCGCACATGCTGACGCTCACCCATCCCGACGCGGTGGCTGAAATACTGGCCGACTTCGTCGGCAGCGCCATTGCCGCACTGACTTAGATCACGCCATCAGAAAGGCGTGTCGCGGCTTTCCAGATATTCGATCTCTTCGGGCGTGCTTTCCCGGCCGAGCACGGTGTTGCGGTGGGGGAAGCGTCCGAAGCGGGCTATCACCGCGCGGTGGCGGTCGGCGAAATCGACATAGCCGCCGAGATCGCAGCGCTCGCGGACAAGCGCGCAGCAACGGTCCTGGAGCGCCAGATCCTCGGCATGCTCGAAGGGCATATAGAAAAAGACCCGCCGCTCAACTGGGACCGCGAGGTCGTGTCCGGCCGCAATTGCACGCTCGGCGACAGCGCGGGCCAGCGCGTCGGCGGCGAAGGCCTGTGCGCTCTCGCGGAACATGTTGCGCGGGAATTGGTCGAGCATGATCACAAGCGCCAGCGCACCCTCCGGCGTCGCTTCCCAGCCAGCGAGCCGCCCGGCGGCGGCGTCCTCGTAAGCCGCGCTGAAACGCTCGACGATCGCTGCATCGAACTCGGGCGGCGGGTGGAACCATTTTTCCTCGGCGCCCTCGGCGAACCAGAAGTCGATGATGTCGCTTGGATCCGGCATGGCTCTCTCCCTGGTGCGCTCCGGGCCGCGCGGTGCGGCATGCACTGCGCGGCCGGGCTAAGGCGACAGCCCATCGATGATTAAAGTGATGCCGAGCACGACAACGATCAGATTGACGATGATGAGTACCAAGGTCTTGGACTTGTCGCCGGAGGGCTTTTTGTCGTCCTTGTCCGTTCCTTGCGCCATCGTTGTCAGATCTCCTCGAAATCGCCGCCGCGGCCCTTGCCACCGGCAAAGCGCGCGGCGCCCGCGACCGCCTCGGCCTCCAGTGCCCGGCGGCCATGCTCGAGCTCGTTGAGGAAGGCGGCCTCAAGATTGAGGTCCCACGCCTCGTAGGCGGACATGCGGTCGGAGCGCATGCATATCTGGGGAAAGCGGGCGATCTCCGCTGCCAGGGCTTCGGCGGCGGCGCGCGCCTCGCCGTTTGGCACGACGCGGTTGACCAGGCCCATGCGCAAGGCTTCCTCCGCGCCCACCGGCCGGCCGGTCAGGATGAGGTCGAGCGCGTGGCTCATACCGATCAGGCGCGGCAGGCGAACCGTGCCGCCGTCTATCAACGGCACGCCCCAGCGCCGGCAGAAGACACCGAGCACGGCGTCCACCTCCGCCACGCGCATATCGCACCAGAGCGCGAGCTCGAGCCCGCCCGCTACCGCCGGGCCGGCGATGCCCGCGATGACCGGTTTGGTCAAGAGCCGCCGCGAGGGGCCCATCGGGCCATCTCCGTCGCTCTTCACGGCCGAGAGAGAGACGGTGCCGCTTGAAACAACCTTGAGGTCGTAACCGGCGCAGAAGGCGCCGCCGGTGCCGGTCAGCACGCCCACGAGCGCATCGTCATCGGCCTCGAAAGCCTCGAAAGCAGCGAGCAGCGCGTCGGCCGTTTCGGGGTTGACGGCGTTGCGCACCTCCGGCCGGTCGATGATCACCGTGGTGACGGGGCCGGACTTTTCGGTTCTGACGGTCATGCCGCAAACATTAGCGTGTTTTGCCCGGCGCGCCAGCACGGCAAGACACCTGCCGGCGCATACGAAACTGTTCCTCGCGCGCCGCTTGTGCTACCCCGCGTGGCAATGAGTGACCCCGGCATACCCGCCCCCGACAGACGCGATTACCCCGCCGCGCCTCAACGCAAGTCAGGCGCACGCGCGGTCCGCCCCAAGGACGCCGCCAGCCTCGTCCTGATCCGCAAGACGCCCGCGGGGATGGAAGTGCTGATGGGCCGGCGCCACAAGAAAACCCGGTTCATGCCCGACGTCTTCGTCTTTCCCGGCGGGCGCCTCGATGCGGCCGACGCGCGCGCCAAGCCGGCCACGGCCCTTAAGCGCACCGTCGAAGCCCATCTAATGCGCAGTGCGACAACCGCCCGCGCGCGCGCGCTGGCAATGGCAGCGGTTCGCGAAACCTATGAGGAGACGGGATTGCTGTTGGGCGCCGAAGGCTCGGTCGGCGGCACGCGCGATGCTGGATGGGACGCGGTGCGGCAAACCGGGATGGCACCCGATCTCGCCCGGCTTGACTACGTCGGGCGGGCGATTACCCGCGCGGCCAGCCCGATCCGCTTCGATGCGCGCTTTTTCCTCGCGGATGCGGACCATTTCACGGGCGAGCTCGCCGGTTCGGGTGAGCTTCTCGATCTTGCGTTCTTGCCGCTCGATCAGGCGCGTGAGCTGCGGAGCGCGGTGATCACGCAGTTCATCTTGTCGGAGGTCACACGGCTGGGCGACGCCAGCGCGGCACAACGTGCCAAGCGGGCAGAGTATCGCTGGAGCGGCGGCGAACGCGTGGTGACGTATGTCTGAGATGTATGAAATCGGTTGCCGTTACTCGCATCCAGCCGCCGTGATTCCCACCAGCGGCAAGTGAGCGACATATGAGCGAGGAAGTAAGCGGCGGCGGCGGCGGGATCCTCAAATGGTTCCTCGGCCTCATCGTCTTCATCGTGTTGACCGCGTTGACCCAGATCGGCGGCGTGGTCTACGTCGTGTCCGCGCTCCTGGTTTCCTGGCTGCTCGGCAGCCGGGATTGGAATTTTCTTCTTCGCTGGATCGCGCATCTTCTTGGCTTCGTTTTGATCTACGTTGCGGTCACCGTCGCCGCGGTGCCGCCGCTGGCTCGCGAGTTCGGGCGGCACCCGTTGCCCTGCCTGCCATCGGCCAAGCGGCCCTACGGCGCGCTAAACCCGGTTTACTGTCTGCTCAACCGGCACTACGCGTCAGCCTCGGCGCACCGGATGCTTGCCGCGCTGACAACGGCGATGAACAAGAGCAATCCGGGCACGACGGTTTTCTATCTCGATGCGGGATTTCCTTTCCTCGACGGGTTTCCGATGCTGCCGCACCTATTGCATGACGATGGACGCTCGGTCGATCTGGCGTTCTTCTACAGCAATCGCCGCGGCGTCTATCAGCGCGGGCGCACCCGCTCGCCGATCGGATATTGGGCGTTCGAGCGGCCGCGCGCCGGTGACCCGCAGCCTTGCCCCCAGGCGGGCGGCTGGGGTTTGCGCTGGAGCCTGGGATTTCTGCAACGCTACTGGCGCCCGTACACTCTGGACCAGAAGCGCACCACGGCGATGGTTCAATGGCTGGTCACCGAGGGCCCAAAGCTGGGCGTCGAGCGGCTCTATCTCGAACCGCATCTGGTCAACCGGCTGGGGGTGGCCTCGGCGCTCTTGAAGTTCCAGGGCTGCCGCGCCGAGCGCCACGACGATCACATCCAGGTCAGGCTTCGCTAAGTCAGGGTGCTGTGCGTCCGGCATGGCTGGCGAAGCCAGCGCGGGCATGCTACCCCGACAGCGTCATGTCGACCGTCAAACCCGCCCTCAAAAAGCCGCTCCGCCTGCCGCCCGGTTCGACCGAGGCGCAGCGCCAGCAGCGTGTCAGGCCGCGCGACGCGGCAACGCTGATCCTCAAGCGCGAAAGCTCGGCCGGGCCGGAAGTGCTGATGGGCCAGCGCGCCGGCCGGCACAAGTTCATGCCCGGCGCGTATGTCTTTCCCGGCGGCAAGGTCGACGGCCACGATGCGCATGTCCGCCCGGCGAGCCGGCTCAGCGACGAAGTGATGCGTCATCTGACGCGCGCGGCGACGCCGGTTCGCGCCGGGGCGATCGGCAAGACCGCGATCCGCGAGACCTATGAGGAAACAGGGCTGTTGCTGGCGGCGCCCGGCGATCTTGGCGAGCCGAGCGATGCGACCTGGGCGGAAGTAAAAGCAATGGGCCTGGCGCCCGATCTTCGCTACCTTGCCTATCTCGGCCGCGCTATCACGCCGCCCGGCTCACCGATCCGCTTTCATGCGCGCTTCCTGGTGGCCGATGCCGAACACATGCGCGGCGAGCTTGGCGGCTCGGGCGAGCTTTTGAACCTGCACTGGGTGGCGATCGACCAAGCGCTCGCCTTGCCGATTGCCGATGTGACCGAGTTCATGCTGATCGAGCTCAAGCACTATCTGCAGGGCGATGCGGCGGTGCGCCGCAAACGCCCGCTCTTTTGCTACCGCAACAACCAGGCGTTCGTGACTTATTCGTAAGGGCGGGGTACGGCCGAACAATTGGAGTGGCGGCAAGGAAACCTGCCGACCGGCGTTTGACCACAAACAAGCGCGGGCTTGAACACCGTCTTTATTGGCAACCTTTGCCACGCTGCCCTTCGGATCGCCGCGCTACATGCCGGGTTTGCGCGGATCCCAAAGCCGGCCCTTGTAGTTGGTTTCGTAGGCCTTTCCCTTTGGATAGCTGACCAGCTCGAGCTGCATGCCCCAAGGCGCCATGAAGTAGACCCAGGTCTCGCCCTTGCTGGGGCCGCCGGTCATTTTGGTCGGCGCGCCCAGAACCTTGACGCCCTTCGATTTCAGATAGGCGACCGCGGCCGTCATGTCGGCCGTATAGAAGGCGATATGATGGCCGCCGATGTCGCTGTTCCTCGGCGGGGTCTTGCGTTGGTCGGGCGCGGTGTACTGGAAGATTTCGAGGTTGGCGCCGCTGCCGCAGCGCACCAGCCGCATCTTCGGGATGGTCGCCCGCGGATGGACGTTCAGGCTGTCCTTCATCCAATTGTTCTTTGGCGAGGCGAACGGCCCCAACGGATAGAAGACCCGGCAGCCAATGACGTCGCGGAAGAAGCCGACCGCCTGTTCCAGATCCGGTACCGTGAAGCCAATATGATCGGCGCCCCGCAGGCCGGGCACGCCTTCCGCGGCGCTCGGCGTAACGGTGGGTGTCGCTACGCAGATTGCTACAGCGAAGGCGGCAAGAGTGCGTTTCATGATCGTTCCCTCCGGATGGTGTTCGGATTTTTGATTGGCGCCGAGTTTCTGTGTCCCGGCGGTCGGCACGTGACGATAGGCGGGTAGGCTCGACGCCGGCCCGTTTGCGACGTCGCTAGGCCAGCCTGTAGCGCGCGTTGACGCCGAGGTCGCCCTCATGGGTCACGCGGCCGGTTTCGACCATGTGGATCATATGCGCGAAAACCGAGCGCGCCGCGGCGCGGTGGAGGCCCGGATTGATGTCCTTGTACATGAGCGGGACCATGCCCTCGATGGTCTCGATGCCGTTGCCCAGATGTTTGAGGATCTGCTGTTCGCGCATGCGCCGGTGGCCGATGAAGCCGCGCACGAAGCTCTGCGGCCGGTCGATCGCGGGGCCGTGGGTGGGCCAGTAGCGCACATCCTGCTCGCGCTCCAGCAGCAGGCGCAGGCTTGCCATGTAGTCGGCCATGTCGCCGTCGGGGGGCGAGATGATGCTGGTCGACCATCCCATTACATGGTCGCCGGAGAAGAGCGCGTTCTCTTCCCTGAGCGCGAAGCAGATATGGTTCGACGTATGGCCCGGCGTGTGCACCGCCTCGGCGGTCCAGCCGGCGCCCTCGATGACGTCGCCGTGACGGATGGCGACATCGGGGACAAAATCCATGTCGCCGCCCTCCTCGACCTTCACGCCCTGCTCGTGCTTGCCCGAGCCATGGGGGCCGTAGCCGTAGGTCTTGGCCGAGACCGCCTGCTTGACCGGCGCGCAAGCCGGCGAGTGGTCGATATGGGTGTGGGTGACCAATATATGCGTGACGGTCTCGCCGTCCAGCGCGCCAATGAGCGCGTCCACATGCTCCTGAACCATGGGGCCCGGATCGACGATCGCAACCTTGCCGTGGCCGATCACGTAGGTGCCGGTGCCATGGAGCGTGAAGGCGGACGGGTTGCGCGCGACAACGCGCCGGATCAATGGCGAGACGTCCTGGATGACGCCGTATTCGAAATCGACCTCGTGCGCGAAGGGGATGTCGTTTGGCATGATGTTGAAGCTAGTGCGCGCGTCCCAAAAGGCAAATGCTCAGAGCGAAACCCAGCCTTGCGCCTGAAAACCCGCCGCCTCAGCCGCCCGCCCGCACGATATTGGCGCCGCGCTTGGGAAAGCCGGTCTCGCGGTGGCAGATCTCGGCGAGCCGCGCCACGCCCGCGCGGATCGTCTCGACCGAGGGATTGCCGAAGCAGAGCCGCATGCGCCGGCGGCCATCCTCGCGATCGGCTGACCATTCCGCGCCCGGATTGAGCGCCACGCCTTCCTTGGCGGCCGCTTGGGCGAGCGCGCCCGTGTCAACCCCTTCAGGCAAGGTCACCCAGATGAAGATGCCGCCCTTGGGCGCGCTGAACTCGGCGTCGGTGCCGAACTCCTGGGTCAACGCCTCGACGATGGCATCGCACTTGGCGTGCAGCGTTTCGGTCAGGCGCTCGACGTGGGAGCCGAAATGGGCGGGCAGATACTCGCCAAGGATCATCTGTTCGATGGCGCCGCTGCCCGCATCGGTCTTGATCGCCAGCATGCGCGAAAGCACGTCCCAGTCGGCGAGCAGGTAGCCGACCCGCAGCGCCGGCGCGATGGTCTTGGAAAACGAGCCGCAATAGATCACGCGGCCGCCGTCATCGAGGGCGCGCAAAGATGGCGGGCGCCCGCCGTCCCACACGAGATCGGCATAACAATCATCCTCGAAGATCGGCACGCCATACTGTTTGGAGAGGGCAAGCAGCGCGTGCCGGCGTTCAAGGCTCATCACCGTGCCGGTCGGGTTCTGCACGGTGGGGATGGTGTAGATGTATTTCGGCTGCACGCCCCGCGCCGCCAGCGCCTCCAGCGCGCCGGCGAGGAGATCGGCGCGCATGCCCTCGTCGTCGCCGCCGATGCCGACATAGTCGACGCCGAGCCTGTCGAGACGCGAGAGCGCGCCGCCATAGCTCGCCGCCTCGACGATCACCGTGTCGCCGGGCGCAAGCAGAACGCCGTTGACCAGATCGAGCGCCTGCAGCGAGCCCGAGGTGATGAGGATGTCGTCGGCGCTGCAGGCGATGCCGGCGCGGGATTTCAGCGCACCGGCGACGAAATCGCGCAGGGGCCGGTAGCCCTGCGGGCCGCTCTGCAGGCCATAGGTCGCAAGGTCGTGGCCCTCGCGCGCCAGCACGGCGGATGCGGCCGCGACCAGCTCCGGCACCGGCACGCTTTCGGCGTCGTTATGGCCGCCGACGAAATTGTATTCGGGGAAAGCCTGCCAGCGCGCCGCTGCCGGCGGCGGCAGGTCGGGCCGGAAGAGGGCGGTGTATTCGAAGGCCATGCCACGCGCTTTCGCTTGCCTGGGGAGGTGAGGAAGCAAGCCTAGCGGGCGTGGGCACGGGCGGGAATAGCGAAGTGTGTTTGTGTTAGCTGTGGACCCGCGATGCGCCGCCGCCTCTATTCACGCCCCCGCTGCCCTTGCTATAACAGCGCCCGCGCGCTTGACGCGCCGGTTGTCCCGCGGGGCCTTGTCCCGGTGAAACAAAGCCACACTTCTTGCTCATTACACACTGAGCCCCTGCCAGGAGGTCTCGCCCTTGCCCGTCACCGGCCATGACACCATGAAGACCCGCCGCACCCTCGATGTCGGCGGCAAATCCTACGATTATTTCAGCCTGGAGGCCGCGCAGGACGCCGGCCTCGGCGACGTCTCGCGGCTGCCCTACTCATTGAAGGTGCTGCTGGAAAACCTGCTGCGCTTCGAGGACGGGCGGACGGTCACCGTCGATGACGTGAAGGCGGTCGCCCAATGGCTCACGGATAAGACCTCGACCCGCGAGATCGCCTACCGGCCGGCGCGCGTGCTGATGCAGGACTTCACCGGCGTGCCCGCCGTGGTCGATCTCGCGGCGATGCGCGACGCCATGAAGTCGCTCGGCGGTGATCCCAAGAAGATCAACCCGCTGGTGCCCGTCGACCTCGTCATCGACCATTCGGTGATGATCGACTATTTCGGCAGCCATGACGCCTTCGGCAAGAATGTCGAGATGGAGTACGAGCGCAACCGCGAGCGCTACGAGTTCCTGCGCTGGGGCTCGAAAGCCTTCGACAATTTCCGCGTCGTGCCGCCCGGCACCGGCATCTGCCACCAGGTGAACCTCGAATACCTGGCGCAGACCGTGTGGACCGCCGAGGAGGGCGGCAAGACCGTCGCCTATCCCGACACGCTGGTCGGCACCGACAGCCACACCACGATGGTGAACGGGCTTTCGGTGCTCGGCTGGGGCGTCGGCGGCATCGAGGCCGAGGCGGCGATGCTGGGCCAACCGATCTCGATGCTGATCCCCGAGGTGGTCGGCTTCCGCCTCGAGGGCGACATGCCCGAGGGGGCGACCGCTACCGACCTCGTGCTGATCGTGGTGCAGATGCTGCGCGCCAAGGGCGTGGTCGGCAAGTTTGTGGAGTTCTTCGGCCCCGGCCTCGACCATCTGACCCTGGCCGATCAGGCGACCATCGCCAATATGGCGCCCGAATATGGCGCTACCTGCGGGTTTTTCCCGGTCGACCAGTCGACGCTCGACTATCTGGCTTTTACCGGCCGCGACGACGACCGGGTGGCGCTGGTCGAGGCTTACGCCAAAGCGCAAGGCATGTGGCGCGATGCCGCCTCGCCCGACCCAGTCTTCACCGACACGCTGGAGCTCGACCTGGGTACGGTCGTCCCCTCGCTCGCCGGCCCGAAACGGCCGCAGGACCGGATCGCGCTGACCGACATGGCTTCGGCCTTCACGGACGGGTTCGAGGCGCTTTCGGGCCGGCCGCAGGGCAAGTCCGCCGCGGTCGAGGGCGCCGATTACACGCTCGATGACGGCGCCGTGGTGATCGCGGCGATCACGAGCTGCACCAATACATCGAACCCGAGCGTGTTGGTCGCGGCGGGATTGGTGGCGCGGAACGCGCGGGCCAAGGGGCTCACGGTCAAGCCCTGGGTCAAGACCTCCTTCGCGCCGGGCAGCCAGGTCGTCACCGACTATCTGGAAGCCGGCGATCTGCAGGCCGATCTCGACGCGCTCGGCTTCGATCTCGTCGGCTATGGCTGCACCACCTGCATCGGCAATTCGGGACCGCTGCCCGAGCCCGTTCACAACGCTATCGAGGCCGAGGATCTGACGGTCGCGGCGGTGCTGTCGGGCAACCGCAACTTCGAGGGCCGGGTGCATGCGCTGACCCGCGCCAACTACCTGGCCTCGCCGCCGCTGGTCGTCGCCTACGCGATCGCGGGCAGCGTCACCGTCGATCTGCTCACCGACGCACTTGGCGATGATCAGGACGGGAACCCGGTTTACCTCAAGGATATCTGGCCCTCCAACCACGACATCGCGTCGGTGATCGAGAAGGTGCTGACCCCGGAGATGTTCCGTTCGCGCTACGCCAACGTCTTCGAGGGCGATGCGAACTGGAAGTCGATCAAGACGACGACGGGCTTGACGTATGATTGGCCGCCGGGTTCGACCTACGTCCAGAACCCGCCCTATTTCGCCGAAATGACGGCGGAGCCCGGCGCGGTCGAGGATGTGAAGGGCGCGCGGGTCCTGGCGCTGCTCGCCGACTCGGTGACCACCGACCACATCAGCCCCGCCGGCGGCATCAAGGAGGAGAGCCCGGCGGGAGAATATCTGGTGAGCCATCAGGTGCCGGCGCGCGAGTTCAACTCCTACGGCGCGCGGCGTGGCAACCACAACGTCATGATGCGCGGCACCTTCGCCAATATCCGCATCCGCAATCAGATGGTGCCGGGGGTCGAAGGTGGTTACACCAAATACACGCCGACCGACGAGCAACTTGCGATCTTCGATGCGGCGATGAAATACGTCGCCGAGGACACGCCGTTGGTGGTGATCGCGGGCAAGGAATATGGCACCGGTTCGTCGCGTGACTGGGCCGCCAAGGGCACGCGCCTCCTTGGTGTCCGTGCCGTGATCGTTGAAAGCTTCGAGCGCATCCACCGCTCCAACCTCGTCGGCATGGGCGTGTTGCCGCTGGTCTTCAAGGACGGGATGACGCGCGAGACCCTGAAGCTCGACGGCTCGGAGATCGTCGACATAGCGGGCATCGCCGAGGGCCTGCGGCCGCGCATGGACCTCGACTGCACGATCACGCGGGCTGATGGCTCGAAGGAGACGATTAAGCTGCTCTGCCGGATCGATACCGAGGACGAACTCGAATACTACAAGAACGGCGGCATCCTGCATTACGTGCTGCGCAACATGGCCAAGGCGGCATGAACGAAGCGCCGCCAAAAAAATCCGGGGTGCCGCGCGGCAGCGGCATCGCCGCGACGGTCGATGCGGCGCTCACCACGCGGCGCTCGGTGCGCGGCTTCCTGCCCGACCCCGTGCCCGAAGCCACGCTGCGCCACATCCTGGAGGTCTCCGCGCGGGCGCCGTCGGGCACCAATATCCAGCCCTGGTTCGTTTGGGCGGTGGCGGGCGTGGCTAAGGACCGGCTCTGCCAGGCCGTGATCGCGGCGCGCGAGGCGGGCAACGAAGAGCACGAATACGCCTACTATCCCAAGGAATGGCACGAGCCTTATCGCTCACGGCGACGCAAGCTCGGCTGGGATCTCTACAGTCTCGTCGGAGTGGAGAAGGGCGACCGGGACGGCATGCAGCGCCAGCACACGCGCAACTTCGAGCTGTTCGACGCACCGGTGGGGCTCTTTTTCTCGATGGAACGGCATATGGAGCAGGGCTCCTGGCTCGATTTCGGCATGTTCCTGCAGGCGATCATGGTGGCGGCGCGCGGCCAGGGTCTCGATACCTGCCCGCAGGCCGCCTGGGTCGGCTATCACAAGACGATCCGCAAGGAGCTAGGCATTCCGGGCGACCACGCTTTCGTCTGCGGCATGGCGCTGGGCTACGCGGACAATTCCCTGCCCGAGAACACGCTGGTGAGCGAGCGCGAGCCGGTCGACGGCTTCACGAAGTTCTTTGGTTTCGATGATTGACGGGCGACGTCGTTGGGGCGGCCCGGCCCTCGTCCTTCGACAAGCTCAGGATGAGGGCCACTATTTGGTATTGGTTTCCCAATGCTCCTCATGCTGAGCCTGTCGAAGCATGAGGGAGCCAAGGCGAAGCGTCAGGGACGTCCATGACTGACGAAACGCTAGAAGCCGCCGAGCCGCCGCTCAAGGCCGCCGTCGTGCCGGTGACGCCGTTCCAGCAGAATTCCTGCGTGCTGTGGTGCACCAAGACCATGCGCGGGGCGGTCACTGATCCGGGCGGCGATCTCGACCGCATCATGGGCGCCGCCGCGCAGCACGGCGTGACGGTGGAGAAGATCCTCGTCACGCATGCCCATCTCGACCATGCCGGCGGCGTGGCCGATCTGAAGGCCTCGCTCGACGTTCCGGTCGAAGGCCCGCATCCCGACGATCAGTTCTGGATCGACATGATGGAGGAGCAGGGCCGCCAGTTTGGCTTTCCCGGCGTCAAGTCCTTCACCCCCGACCGCTGGCTGGATGAGGGCGATACCGTCGGCTTTGGCGAGGTTACGATGGATGTGCATCACTGCCCCGGCCACACGCCGGGGCATGTCGTCTTCCATAACCCGGCCTCGCATTTGGCGATCGTCGGCGATGTGCTGTTTCAGGGCTCGATCGGGCGCACCGATTTCCCGCGCGGAAACCACGCCCAGCTCATCGCCTCGATCCGCGAACGCTTATGGCCGCTCGGCAACGAGACGGTCTTCGTGCCGGGCCATGGCCCCGCCTCGACCTTCGGCCATGAGCGACAGACGAACCCCTTCGTGGGCGATCAGGTGGTCTGAGCGTTAGGGTGTGATTACTCGTCGGGATCGGGGAACTTGATCGATTCAACCATGTTCCAGAAATCGGTGAGTGCGGCGCGGTGGCGGTTCTTGATGCGGTTCACGGGCTTGCCAACCCAATCGGTGATGCCGCGCACTGCATGGGAGAAGTTGATCACCACGCCGGATTTGCGATCTTCGAGATAAACCTCTGTGGTGAGCTGGCCCTCGAAGACGCCTTCGATGACATAGGCCGGCTGGCCGGCAACCGTCACCTCGGCGATCCGGCCCTCTTTCTCGCGCTTGACCCAATCGCGGAGGCCGAGCCCAGCCGGCTTGGCAATGAGCGTCAGGCGGACGCTTGAATTGCCGCCGCCGCGGTTCCATTCCTGGACGATGACCGTGCCCTCGGCGGGCCGAAGCGACATTGTTTTGGCCGTGAGGCTGGGCGGATAAAGGATGCGGAAACCATGCGTGGGGCTGCGATAGACGCGCCATTCGCTCTGGGCCGCCGTTTCGCTAGGCGCGGCCGCGGCCAGGACAATTGCCAGAAATCCAAAGATTACCGGCGCAAATCGACGTGAATGGATGCTCCAGTTCGCAGCCATGATCGCTCCTTTCCGGCCAGTTTTTGGGGCGTCGCCGTCCCGGTGCTCGACCGCTGTCCGTTCGCCATCCCGGTCAGTCCTATCACCGACATGTGATTGGATGGTGAACGAAGCGGTTCCCTATTCTAGACCACCATGATCCGCTTCATCCCCATTTCTGCTGCCGCGGCGGTATTCGCACTGGCGCTGCTGACTGGCGGAAGCACCACGACGCTGGCCGACAAGGGGCCGGTCGTGGTCGAGCTCTACACCTCGCAAGGGTGTAATTCGTGCCCTCCTGCCGACGCCTATCTGGGCGAGCTGGCCAAGCGGCAGAACGTCATCGCGCTCAGCTTCCATGTGACCTATTGGGATTATCTGGGCTGGAAGGACCGTTTTGCCCTCAAAGCCGCAACCAAGCGCCAGCGCGCTTACTCCCGGCATTTCCGCCGCGGCTACGTCTACACGCCCCAGATGGTGATCGACGGGCAATCGGAAGTGGTCGGCTCGCGGAACGTCTTGGTCGACCGGGCCATCGGCAAGGCCACACGCCGGGCCGATAAGATCACGGTAACCTTCAAGAAGACCGACGACGGCAAGCTCCACGCCGTGCTGCCGACGCGCAAGGCCAGTGGAACAGCGGAACGGGCCACCATCTGGATGGTGCTGTTCGACCGCAGTCATACCACCGATGTCCGGGGCGGCGAGAATGGCGGAAAGAAACTCACCCACCACAACGTGGTGCGCAAGCTGATGCCGCTCGGCACCTGGGATGGAGAGGGCAAGAGCATCGCTTTGCCGGTGTACACCGCCGGCCCCGACGGCCGGCGCGACGGCTGTGTCGTCATCGTCCAGAGCAACCAGACCGGCCGTATCATCGGCGCGGCGGCGATGCCACTCGCGCAGACGAACTGACCCGCCGACCACCGGTAAGTATTGCCACTGCCTTGACCGCCGCCTAGAAAGCGGGGTGACGATCGTCCCTGGCCACAGGCAATTCGTCGATCGCCCATGGATTCGCTTGGCAAAGTATGGCGCACCTGGAAGTCCCGTCTCGTCGGCGGGCGGCCGGCGACCGTGCCGATGATCTGGTTTTCCGACACCAAGGCCGGGGACGTCCTGCACGTCAACTGGGATAAGGAACCTTATTGGTCCTACAACTGGGTCGATCTTGTGGTCGAGGCCCTGTCGCGCAGCCATCCCACGCTCAAGGAGGACGACAGAACCAATGCCGCGGGCGAACGCATCTGGACGGGATCGGTCGGCGGCATTGCGCTCAAAATCGATCTCGACGGCAGCTTCGGCATCGAGATCACCACACAGATCCCAGAGGAAGCGGCCGCGCTCGAAGTTATCGAGAAGTCGCTGCGCCGCGAGCTGATCGAGAAACAGTCGCCAACGACTGAGCGCGTTTCGCCGCGAGCGCCTTAGAGCACAATCGCGTCACAGTGATCTAGTTCACCTTGGGGCGAATTTCGGCGAGGCGGGCTTTGCCCCGGCGCAGCTCGATCGAGCGAATGATGCGAAGCAGCGCGGCGCGCTCCTTTTTCGCCTGATTGTCGCCGCGCTCGGCGGCGAGCGTGTACCAGACATAGGCGTTCGGATAGTCGCGCGCGAGCTGGGTGGAGTTGTGGTAGATGCGCGCCAGAAAGACCATGGCATTCACCTCACCGGCGAGGGCTGCTTTGATCCACCAGTCGCGCGCCTGGACCTCGCTTTTCTTGAAAATGCGGCCGTTGAAATAGAAAACGCCCATCGTCGTCAGCGCGGCCGGGTGGCCGGCCTCCGCCGAGGCTCGATAGAGCGCAAGACTTTTCGGGATGTCCTTGCGCACGCCGATCCCCGCGAAATAGAGCGCCGCGAGCTTGAAGCGCGCCTCGGCATGACCTTGCCCCGAAGCCTTCTCGTACCAGCCGACGGCCGCGCTCTGGTCCTGCTTGACGCCCTTGCCGCGCAGCAGCACGTCGCCCATCGTGTATTGCGCGTTGGGCAGGCCGGCTTCCGCCGCCATCGCCAGCCACTCATAGGCCTTCTTGGCGTCGGCGCGCCCGACCCCCAGGCCGCCCGCATAAAGCTTGTAGAGCCCGAATTGCGCGCGCGTATGGCCGCTTTCGGCAAGCGGCAGCCAGGCGGCGTGGGCGTCGGTATAGCGGCGGGTGACGAAGCGGGTGGCGCCAAAGCGATAGCAGGATTCACGGATCCGGCGGGTCCGCCTCCGCGCGGCCCGTGCCGCGGTGCGCGCGCGCTGCTTCTCGCTTTGCCGGCCGCCGGATGTCGCCTTGGCGGTATCCTTCTTTGCTTCCGGTTGGTAGTTGCCCGCAACGCAGCGACGCGCGTTGCTTGCCGCCGCTGCTGGAGCGGTCAGCACGAAGGCAGCCATTCCCACCAATAGCCAGCGCATAGGAGACTTTCCTTTGATCGTTGACCCGGTTCGGCGGTAGTCGTCCGGTCGCGCGAGTTTGAGCAATCTTGCCGGCTCGCGGTCCCAGGATAGTGATGCACGGTTCGTGGCGGTTGGTCCGCTTGATATCCGCCGATTCCGGACCCTAGCGCGCGACCTGCTGCCCCGCAAGCCGCCGAATTATGGCTATTCGGCGGCGGTCTGATAGGCCTCGAGCGGCGGACAGGCGCAAACCAGATGACGGTCGCCATAAGCCTGATCGATGCGGCCGACCGGCGGCCAGTACTTTGCATCGCGCAGGCCGGGAACGGGAAAGCCGGCGGTCTGGCGATCATAGACGTGCGCCCAGTCGCTCGCCGTCACCTCATCTAGGGTGTGCGGCGCGCCGACGAGCGGGTTGTCGTCCTGCGGCCAATCGCCGGCCTCGATGCGGCCAATCTCGGCGCGGATCGCGATCATGGCATCGCAGAAACGGTCGAGCTCGGCCTTGGACTCGCTCTCGGTCGGCTCGATCATCAGCGTGCCCGCAACCGGCCACGACATGGTCGGCGCGTGGAAACCGTAATCCATCAGGCGCTTGGCGATGTCGTCGACGCTGACGCCGGCCGACGCTTTGAATTCGCGCGGATCGACGATGCATTCATGGGCGACCAGCCCGCCGGGGCCGCTGTAGACGATCGGGAAATACGCCCCGAGGCGCTTGGCGATGTAGTTGGCGTTTAGGATCGCAACCTCGGTGGCGCGCTTGAGACCCGCCGGGCCCATCATGGCGATGTAGGCCCAGGAGATCGGCAGGATGAGCGCACTGCCCCAGGGCGCCGCCGCGACCGGCCCCATGCCGGTTTGCGGCCCGGCCTCGGCGACTAGCGGATGGTTCGGCAGGTAGGGTGCAAGATGCCCGCGCACGCCGATGGGGCCGACCCCCGGACCGCCGCCGCCATGAGGAATACAGAAGGTCTTGTGGAGGTTGAGGTGCGCTACGTCGGCGCCGAAGCGCCCCGGCTTGGCGAGGCCCACCATTGCATTCAGATTGGCGCCGTCGAGATAGACCTGTCCGCCATGGTCGTGAACGATCTGGCAGATTTCGACGATGCTTTCCTCGAACACGCCGTGGGTCGAGGGATAGGTGATCATCAGCGCGGCCAATGTGTCGGCATGCGCAGCGGCCTTTGTTTTCAAGTCCTCGACATCGACATTGCCGGCCTCGTCGCAGCCGACCACGACGACGCTGAGGCCCGCCATGACGGCGCTGGCCGGGTTGGTGCCATGGGCCGAGCTCGGGATCAGGCAGACCTTGCGCCGGCCCTCACCGCGTCCGGCGTGATAGCGCTCAATGACGCGGAGCCCGGCATACTCGCCCTGGCTGCCGGCATTGGGCTGAACCGACAGCGCGTCGAAACCGGTGATCTCGCACAGCCAGGCTTCGAGCTCGGCGATCAGCTCGCGCGTTCCAGCGCTTTGCGCGAGTGGCGCAAAGGGGTGGAGGCCCGCGAATTCCGGCCAGGTGATCGCCTGCATCTCGGCGGCGGCATTGAGCTTCATGGTGCAGGAGCCGAGCGGGATCATCGAGCGGTCGAGCGCAATGTCTTTGTCTTGGAGGCGCTTCAGGTAGCGCATCATCTCGGTCTCCGACCGGTAGAGCGAGAACACCGGATGGGTCAGGAAAGCGCTTGTGCGAAGGAGCGTTGGGGGCAGCGCGTCAGCGACCGTAGCATCGAGCTCGGCGACCGTGATGGCGATGTCATCCGCATCCGCGAAGGCCGCCCACACAGCCTCGATCTCACTGGCCGTCGTCGTCTCATCGACCGAAAGGCCGATCCGGTCGGCATCGACCTCGCGCAGGTCGACGCCGCGCGCTCGCGCCCGCGCGGCAATCGCCGTGGCCTTGCCCTTGGCGGTGACCGTGATTGTGTCGAAGAAAGCGCCGGTGTCCACATTGACGCCGAAGTGTTCCAGACCCTTGGCAAGAATGGTCGTCAGGCGATGGACCCGCTGGGCAATCGTCTTCAGCCCCTCGGGCCCGTGATAGACCGCGTACATGCCGGCGATCACCGCGAGCAGGACCTGGGCGGTGCAAATATTGCTGGTCGCCTTCTCGCGGCGGATGTGTTGCTCGCGGGTCTGGAGCGCGAGGCGATAGGCGGGTTTGCCGCCAGTGTCGACCGATACGCCGACGAGGCGCCCCGGGATGGCGCGGCGATGCTCCTCGCGGGTGGCGAAATAGGCGGCGTGCGGGCCGCCGAAGCCCATCGGCACGCCAAAGCGCTGGGCACTGCCGACCACGATATCGGCGCCCCATTCGCCCGGCGGCGTGAGCAGCGTGAGGGCAAGGAGGTCAGCCGCGACGACGACCAGCGCGCCGTTTGCATGCGTCGCTTCCACCTCCGCGCGGTAGTCGCGGATCGTGCCGGACGACGCGGGATACTGGAGCAGCACCCCGAAACAGTCGGTGCCGGCAAGATCGCTGGCGCAGTCGCCGACCACGACCGCGATGCCGAGCGCCTCGGCGCGGGTTTGCACGACGGCGAGGGTCTGCGGATGGCAGTTGCGGTCGACGAAGAAGGTATCCGACTTGGCTTTGCCGACGCGCCTGGCCAGCGTCATCGCCTCGGCGGCCGCCGTCGCTTCGTCGAGCATCGAGGCGTTGGCTAGCTCCATGCCGGTCAGGTCCATCACCATGGTCTGGAAATTGATCAACGCCTCGAGCCGGCCCTGGCTGATCTCCGGCTGGTAGGGCGTGTAGGCGGTGTACCAGCCGGGATTTTCCAGGAGATTGCGCTGGATGACCGGGGGCAAATGCGTGCCGTGGTAGCCGAGCCCGATCATCGAGGCGAGCGGCTGGTTCTTTGCGCCCAGTGCTTGCAGCCGCGCCAACGCCTCCGCTTCAGTGAGCGCGTCCGGCAGGGCTAGGGGCGCGTCGGTGCGGATCGCCCTGGGGACCGCCTTTTGGGTCAACGCCTCGAGCGTGTCGTAGCCGACCGTGTCCAGCATCTGCGCGATCTCGAGCGCACCGGGTCCGACATGGCGGCGCGTGAAGTCCTCGCGGTTCTCAAGGCTTACAAGCGAGCGGCGTGGGTCTGTCATGCCGGATCTCCGGGGTTTGGATGTTCTCGGTGGAAGTGCAACCGGCGCCCGGTCAGTCGAGTCCGGCGACATATGCCTTGTAAGCGGCTTCATTCATCAGCGCGTCGAGCTCGGAGGCATCGTCGAGTTCGAGCTTGATGAACCAGCCCTCGCCCGTGGCGTCCTGGTTCACCAGGGTCGGCTCGTCGGCGAGGGCTTCGTTGACCTCGGTTACGGAGCCGCCGACGGGAGCGTAGACTTCGCTCGCAGCCTTGACCGATTCCACGACCGCGATCTGGTCCCGGACGGCGAGCGCCTTGCCCACCTCGGGCAGCTCGACATAGACGACGTCGCCAAGCTGCTCCTGGGCGTAATCGCTGATGCCGCACGTGGCGGTGTCGCCGTCAAGGCGGACCCATTCGTGGTCTTCGGTGTATTTGATCCCGCTCATCTGGGCTCCCTTTCAATCGCGTTGGTCTTTAGTGTCCTGTCCCGAAAATGCGTCCCACGAATTTTCGGGACAAGCAGGCCACTGCATATCTGGGTCTAGTGTGATTCAGCCCCCGAATTTCGGAGCCATCACACTAGCGTTCCTCAAGCTCAGTCGGGCCGGCGGTAGCCGGGCGTAACAAAGGGCATCCTGGCAACCGCGGCCGGCCGCGCCGTGCCGCGCACCATCAGATTGACGGCCGTGTCCGCCTTGGCGAAGGCGGTCTCGACATAGCCCATGGCGACCGGTCCGCCGACGCTGGGCCCGAAGCCGCCGCTGGTGACCGCGCCGATGACGCGCTCTTCGGCGTTGGCGATTTTCGTGCCTTCGCGTGCCGGCGCCTTGCCTTCGGGACGCAGGCCGACGCGCTTGCGGGCGACGCCGTTCTCGATTTGCGCAAGGATCACCTCGGCGCCAGGAAAGCCGCCCTCTTCGCGGCGGCGCTTGGCGATCGTCCACAAAAGCGCCGCCTCGACCGGGCTGGTGGTTTCGTCGATATCGTGGCCGTAGAGGCAGAGCCCGGCCTCAAGGCGCAGCGAATCGCGCGCGCCGAGGCCGACGGGGGCGACATCGGGGTTGTCGAGTAGCTTTTGGGCAATGGCCGCGGCGCGCTCGGCCGGCGCGGAGATCTCAAAGCCATCCTCGCCAGTATAGCCCGAGCGCGTGACGAAGCAGTTGGTGCCATCGACCGCCATTGCCGCGCCTTGCAAAAAATAGAGCGCGGCGCTGTCAGGCGCGAGCGTGCTCACGGCGGCCGCAGCCTTGGGGCCCTGCACCGCGATCAGCGCGCGCTCGGGCAGCGGCTCGACCGTGGCGCGGCCGTCGAGGCCGTCTTGCATGAGGGCTATGTCTTGGGCCTTGCAGGCGGCGTTGACGACGACAAAAAGATGATCGCCCGCATTGGTCACCATGAGGTCGTCGAGGATGCCGCCAGCCTCGTTGGTGAAGAGCGTGTAGCGCATCTCGCCGGGCGCCAATCCCGTCAGATCACCGACCACGAGGCTTTCCAGCGCGGCGGCGGCATTGTCGCCGGTGATCCGGACCTGACCCATGTGCGAGACGTCGAACAGCCCGGCGCTCGCGCGGGTGTGCAGATGTTCTTTCAGCACGCCCGCCGGGTACTGGACCGGCATGTCATAGCCGGCGAATGCGACCATCTTGCCGCCGAGCCGGCAATGCAGATCGTGAAGGGGGGTGCGTTCCAGGGATTGGGTCGTCGCCACCGGTCCGGTTCCTCCGCCAAAGGGTTGCACGGCGCGCAGACCGGCACGAGCCGGCTCACGCGCCCCCTCTGTCTTGGAACCTGAGAGATTTCACCTGCGGCACGTTACGACCGCTTGGGTCGCTCGCGCCCGGCTTACCCCTTCGGTGAGGCGCCTCGCAAGTTCGCGGGCGCCTGCTTTCCAGAGTGGCCTCACCCTGCGGTCCGGGTGCCTGAGAGTTTCCGGGGCGGTTGCTCCTTCGGCGCCGGGCGCATTGTCGTCCAAAGGCCCGGACTCTCCCGCAGGGATCTACGGCGCGGCACCAAATCATCACGCGCACCGCTGCGGCTCAACCTAGTGATGCTGCTCTGAATGTCAACCAATGCGCCGCCCGCCTCACGGCCGGTCGTCGCCTTGCGGTGGGCGTTTGCGGCCGTGCAGCATCGCCGCGACCAGGTTCTCGTGCTGGCGAAATGATGTCACGATGACACCGCCGACATGGATCGCCGCGAGCACGAGCAACAGATCGGCTAGCACCGAATGCAGGGTCTCGACCCAGGCGACGCCCCAATACGCGTCGGTGGTATAGAGCCAACCCGATGCCGCGGCGCCGAAGGCCGTCAACAGCAGTGCCATGATCATCCAGGCGCCGAGCGGATTGTGGCCGACATAGCGCGGCTCGCGACCGCGCACCAGGGCGTGGGCGTATTCGAGCGTCGCGCGCGGCGCGCGCACGAAGCGGCCGAAGCGCGCTTTCCCGGAGCCAAACGCCCCCCAAAGGCAGCGAAGCGCCACCAGCGTCAGCACGGCATAACCGACGGCGTCGTGAACCTTCGCAGGACCCGTCGTGGTCAGCCAGGTTATCGCAATACCGAGGACCAGGCCCCAATGCACGAGCCTGATCAGCGGATGCCATACCGTAACCAGGGCCTTGCGACCGGGGGTGGTTCCGTCGAGCTTACCGGGTCCGCGACCCGCCATCGCCGATCAGCGGCGGCTGGTCAGGACGTGCTTGAAGGTGACCGGGTGAAAATAGGCCTCCACGCGCTCGCCATTGTCGTTGATGGCGTAGACTTCGTAACAACCACCATCGACCTTGATACGGCGAACCTTCCAGCCTTCGCCGGTCAGCTTGGTCTTCAGGGTGTCCTGCGACTGCCAGCCGGATTTCGGTCCGGAGTTACACGTCGTCAATCCCGTGGCTTGGGCAGCGGGGGCGACAGCAAGCGCAAGCATGGCGGCGGCGATCAAGAGAGCAGGCTTCATTCATCCCTCCACGGTAAATTGGCCGATGGGGCACCATCGACGGGTACGCGGCAGCGATGCTGCGTTCCAAGATGCAAACGGCTTATCCAACTTAATCCGTCGAATATTCCCAGTTAGAGACCGAGCCGTGCGCGATTGTAGCGCAGCTCGTCATCGGTGAGCTGGAAGCCCGTCCAGATCTCGAAGGCCGCACCACCGGTGCGCTTGCCTTGCGCCAAATCGACGAACATCCAGGAGCCTTCGCGAAAATCGAGGCTGGCCTTGTTGCCGAGTTCGAAGCGGATCGGGAAGGTGCGCTTGGCCAGCACCGTGCCGGAACGGTCGGTGACGATCACGAAGTAGACCGCGCCGCCGCCACTGCCTTGCCATTTCGGTCCCCGCCGCGCGGTGACCAGCACCTCGACATTGGCCTCCAGCTCGCTCAGCGTGCCGCCGCCATATTTGCACAGCATCTTGATGTCGGTCATCTCGATCGAGTAGGCGGCATTGGCCGGCGACATCGGACCGGTGGGACTAAATTTCGTGATACTGGACGCGTGGTTCAGGATCGCAACGCGCGGGCATACCTTGGTCTGCTGGGTGCCACAGCTCGCAAGGATCAATGCCAATGCCGCCAGCATCATGCCGGCGCGAATACTCGCGCCGACGGAACTGCTATTTGCGCGGCGCATAGGCACGCGATCAGAGGCTTTTATGTGACCCATCGCAATCTGGCTGGCCCTTGGTTTGTTTGCAGCCGCACAGCCAGACTTCCTTCGTCTCCTCGGCCTTGAAGACGACGGGTGTCATCCCGGTTTCCTTGTGCGATCCGTCGCAGAATGGCTGGTTCTGGCTATGCCCGCAGGCGCACCAGGCGTAGGTCTTGCCGGCCTCGACTTCGACACCGTAAGGGCTTTTCTGCGCGATTACCGGATCGGTCATGAGTGAGACTTTCCTGCTGGTCGTCGGCGGGTTGCTATGCTTCGCTGGCGATTGCGACCTGCCCGCGAACGGGGCGCCACTCTAGGCGACGCCTCCGTACCAGACAAGGGGAACCGGTGGAGCCCCGCGATGCGTCGAATGGGCCTGTTGATCGAGGCCCACCGGCCGCGTTATCACCATGTTCATGCCTTGAATTCGCCGCCCGGACCTTCCCGGAACCGCCACGCCACTGCTCAAACGAGACCGTATCACCATGGCCGTCTACACCGAAGTCGAGGACGACGACCTCAAGGCGTTCATCGCCCAGTACGACATCGGCGAAGTCGTCTCCTACAAGGGCATCGCCGAGGGTGTGGAGAATTCCAACTACCTGCTGCAGACCGAACGCGGGCCCTTCATCCTGACGCTCTACGAGAAACGTGTCGATCCCAAAGATCTGCCGTTCTTTCTCGGTCTGATGGATCATTTGGCCGAGCAGGGGATCCCCTGTCCGACCCCGATCCATGGGCGCGACGGCGCCGCGCTGCGCTCGCTCGCGGGGCGGCCTGCGGCGATCATTAGCTTTCTGCAGGGTATGTGGCCGCGGCGGATCGCCACCGATCATTGCGTGCTGCTCGGCGAGGCGATGGCGCACATGCATCTGGCCGGCGCCAGTTTCAAATTGGCGCGCCCGAACGCGCTGTCGGTTGCGGGCTGGCGGCCGCTCTTCGAGCGCTCGGCCGATCGTGCCGACGAGGTCCATCCGGGGCTGGCCGAAGTGATCGGGCGGGAGCTTGATCATCTGGAGACGTGTTGGCCGGACGGTTTGCCTTCGGGCGTGATCCACGCCGACCTCTTCCCCGACAACGTCTTCTTTCTGCTCAACAAGCTGTCCGGGCTGATCGACTTCTACTTCGCCTGCAACGACGCCTTCGCTTACGACCTGGCGATCTGTCTCAATGCCTGGTGTTTTGAGGTCGACGGCAGTTTCAACATCACCAAGGCGCGGCAAATGCTGAGCCGTTACCGCAAGGTGCGACCGTTCTCCGACGAAGAGCTGAAATCTTTGCCGCTGCTGGCGCGGGGCAGTGCCATGCGCTTCTTGCTGACGCGTCTTTACGACTGGCTGCATCACCCCGAGGGGGCCATGGTGAAACCCAAAAATCCGATCGAGTATCTGAACAAGCTGCGCTTTCACCAAAGCGTGTCCGGTCCGGGCGCCTATGGGCTCGATTGAATGGGTGGGCTCGAATGAATGGGCGCTATGAAAACGGGCAATGACGTCGAAATCTTCACCGACGGAGCGTGCAGCGGCAATCCAGGACCGGGCGGCTGGGGCGCGATCCTGCGCTGGAACGGCGAGGAGCGGGAGCTGTCGGGGGGCGAGGCGGAAACCACGAACAACCGGATGGAGCTCACCGCCGCCATCGAGGCCTTAACAGCGCTCCGCCGCACCGTCCGCGTCGATCTTTACACCGACAGCACCTACGTCAAGGACGGTATTACCAAGTGGATCCACGGCTGGAAGGCCAAGGGTTGGAAGACCGCCAGCAGAAAGCCGGTCAAGAACCAGGATCTATGGCGCGCGCTCGTCGAGGCATTGGCCGAGCACGAGGTGCGCTGGCACTGGGTCAAAGGCCATTCGGGGCATCCCGAGAACGAGCGCGCCGATGCGCTGGCGCGGGCGGCGCTGGAGGACTATCGGTAGCTGTCGGAATCAGCAGGGGCGGGTCTGAAACCCTACAGAGACAGGCTGTTAACGCCTTAAGCTGTTGAGAAAATAAGGTTTTCGTTGGCCATCGTGTGTGGTTTGTTCGACCCACACACAGCCTCTCTGAACAGGAAAGGTGACCAACGCACCGCACACCCTAGCTACGGGTGCAGAACGGTTCGTTGGCCTGTAAGTGCGCCCCGGCCTCGCGGTTGAACGGGTTGGTCGCCGTAGCGGACGCCCGTGGCCATGGGCCGGGACGTGAGGTGCCTCACATGCTTTAACCAGCCGCTAACCCCACGGCACTATACCGAGATGGTACAGTGGCTCTAGGTGCCGCTGGACCCTCTCGGCTGACTGGGAAGAGTTGGGTTGCCATGACGTGGCACGATATTAAGCAAGCAGGAAGCGAACGGCGGCAATACCCCCGCCTCGACGTGGAGAATATGGCCGAGATCATCGTGGCTGACAGCGATCAGAAGATGAGCTGCTTGGTGATCGATTGGGCAATGGGCGGGGCTCGGCTCCGCCCGCACGACCCTGACAGTTGTCCGAACCTATTCACACTCATCACCCGAGAAGGCCGTGAATATTCGTGCCAAGTCGTTTGGCGACGGGATGGGGAGTTGGGCGTCAAGTTCCCGAGAGCTGATCGCATCATTGAAGTAGCGGACGCCGTAGGAGCAGTCCGAGCCACGCGCGAACTACCGTCGACATCAACGAGCCCGGGGCACGGGGGACAGCCTCAAGTTCGCCGGGTTGGATATGCCCTCATTAATCCCGACCCGAATTTCAGTTCGAAGTGGCGGGCGGGGTCGGGGTGAGGGGCGTGGTGTCTCGGCGTGATGTCTGCTTTCGGGGGTAAAGCGGACCCGCCGAGCGCAATGCCGAATGTCTCCTTTTGACCGATTCTGTTGAAAAACTCGGTTGCGAATACTTCGAGGCGTATCTGGCGCAACGATGATTCGCTGAGAGGGGCGTTCGCGGACGATCGTTACGCGGAAGTCTTCCATCTGATTCGAAAGTTACCAGCCAATGTGGCCAGCGGAGTTTTTCAACAGAATCGACCCGTTGCGGACGTTGGGGACCCCCGGCGTCTCTCCCCTGGACGGCAGGTGGGCCAAGGGTTGGCGGGTTTGTAGCGCCTGGGCTGACCTCTAGACGCTGCGTTTCTCTATGAACACGGTTAACCGGACTTTTACCATTTGGCAGTAAAACAGCTGCCGTTCTGTAGTGATGGGTTCTTCGTACTGGATCGCTCCGTCGGGAACCCCGGACGCCTCGGCAGAAAATCCGATCCCCCTCGGTCCGCCGAGGCGTCCCTCTACACTCTGCACGACTGCGCCGCGAGCGGCTCTATGCCGGGGAACTGGCGCACACTCGTGAACAGAGATCCCGCCACGCACGAATTTTGGTCTACAGAACTCTCGATTTAGACTTCGACCTCACCATTTTTTTTGGGGCAGGCTTAATCAGTAGTAAGTCATTAGTATGTATAGAATTATACCCCCAATCTACGGCCGTGCGGGGCCTAACTCGCACTGCAATATCCAATAATTTGGAGATGGTCAGGCCAATGAACGCAAGTGAACCAGAAGTCCGCGAAAGGCGGCGGGCTATGCGGCACAAGACGATGGGCCCTGCGTCGATCAGCTTTCAAAACGGAAACTGCTCGATGGACAGTGTTGTGCTCGATTGGTCAGACTACGGCGCGCATATCCGGCCTTCGGACGTCGCTACCTGTCCCGGTAAATTCACTCTTCTAACCAACGACGGCAGCCGCTTCGACTGCTTGGTAGTCTGGCGGCATGATGGTCGAATAGGCGTCAAGTTCTTTCTTCCGCCTGACCGTCCCTAGTCGTCATGAGGTCAGTCGACGCTTACGCGGTCGGATAACCAATCTGTTTGGATTGCTTCTCACGATGGATAGTAGCGAAACATGGGTTACAGAGCGGCGAGCTAAATCTCGATCATTGGTTAGAATTCCCGCCAAGATTATCTTCGGTAATCGGGATGATTCGCTGAGCTGCATCGTGATCGATTGGTCGCTCAGTGGCGCCCGCATCGAACTTCAGGACGCGGGCAATTGCCCCGATGATTTCACCCTCATAACCTATGGCGGAAAGAGCCTTGACTGCCGGGTGGTGTGGCAGCGAAACGGGACGATTGGTGTCCGGTTCGTCTAGCCTCCATTGAACAAAGCATAACCTAATTCGGGACGTATATCGGGGCGATTTTCATTTCTGATCCGCGAGCGTTCCAGACTCTACTTTTCTGGCCAACCAATGATCAGGTAGGGGACGCTGCCATCGGACGCGCTTACTCGCATGGTGCGAGCCGCCGAATGAGAATCAACTTGTGCGATCCGACGCTGCAAAGGCAACAGCCACAGAATACAACCTCACAGGGAGGACGTTGACGGATTGAGTGCAAAGAGTGAAATGTCACATGTCTGGTTTTGGCTACAAGCGGACTGTCTGACGATTGATCACCATGCCCGCTAAGCGGCGCAAGGCGGACGTAGGCAAGCGCAGATCGCGATGCTACTACTTGCTTCGCGAAAGGAGGGCCGAAATATCATTCAGTGCCTCACCACGCCACTCCGGTCGCTTTGTCTTTGTCCCGGGCGAAGTCCAGTACTGGATGCGCCCAAGCAGCGCTTCTAATGGCGTGGTTTTCAGAACGTAGTCGTTGCCACCTGCGTCCAAAGCAGCCTTGACATGCTCGGCGCCATCGAAGGCAGTCAAGAATATGATTGGCACGTCATCGTCCAAAAAGTCGCGTGCACGCCGACACACCTCGATACCGGATATGTCGGGAAGATTGATATCGAGCAATACGATATCCGGATTGATCACGGGCAGCCGCAACAGGGCCTCATTTCCATTATCCGCCACCGCGACGTCATAGCCTTTGGCGGCCAGAAAGTCTGAATACATCCGGCGCAATTTCTCCTCATCTTCCACGAGAAAGATCATTCCGCCGCACCCGAATCTGTGTGATTCAAGACGGTGGCGGTCAGTACTGTCGCTTCCTCACGATCATTCACCGTTGCCGCAATCGCTTCGCCATGCAGGTGCAAAACAGCGATCATGCGTTCGTTCAGCATTGGGCTCGCTGAAATCGACCGGGCGATTTTGGCCATCGATTGACCAAGCGGCTCAAGCTCAACCAGACTTTCCTTTGTTATCAACTCGGAGACCTTGGTGATCATGTCGAACAGCCTGGTGCATTGATTCGTTTGGATTTCAATGTCTGGTCCGCCAGATAGCTGTGATTTGATCTTTAACGCCTCGTCGCCGATCGCGGCTGCCATCTTGGCGATCCGGCACTTCACGAAGACTTCACGAGCCGTATTCAATGCTGTGATGTCAACCGCAATATCCGTGCCTCCCAATGCCTTCTGGCGCAGAGCATTGGGTGCGTCGAACTTTGGCAGATCGTCATTCGTGCCGTCCTGGCCGTGCCGTTCGGGGCCAGCATAGTTGGGTGTGACAACAAATGGTTTGCGATTGTGAACAAGATTGGCCGTACGCTCCGCGATCACCTTGGGCGAGGTTGGCCGAGTAATCAGATCGTCGCAGCCTACGTCCAATACGCCTTTGATAGTGGTCGGAACGGCGTTTGAGGTGAGCGCCATGATCGCAAGGAAGGGATCGTATCCCAACCGACCTTCGCGAATCTGACGCACCACACGATAGATCCCATCGGCATCGCTGTCACTGTCGACAATGAGAAGGTCAATCGTGTCGTTGCGTAATCGTCGCATGACATCGTCAACGCTGTGGCAATCGAGAAGCCGGCGATAACCGACAGCGAGCAACGCATTGCGTAGAACTGCCCGCATCTGAGCGGTCGGCTCGAAGAACGCAACGTCTATGTCGTGATAGGCGATTTCACCTTGCAGCCTGTTGGTCACGGGGTCCTTCGCCTCGCCGTTGGTTGGCTGCCCCATCACATCACAGGTAGGCACATGCCAATCGCGCAGAACGAATATGACGTATGGTCGCAAAAATGGATTGAAATTCTCTAAATCCGAGAAAACGCATATATATCTCATAGATGCGAGGTTTGGTTAACCAAATGGCAACCGTGGAGGATCATTCTCCGGTCGCATCGTTCTCCGCCATACGCTTCGTCAAGATGGTCGCAACGGAGAGCAATAGACGCCCCGGCCGCCCCCCCCGAGCTATGGCCAGAAGTTGGTGACGGCGTAATGGGTTAAGGCGGCGTATCGTGGGGGTGATTGAGCCTCCACTTCTCCAGCAAAGGAGTGATACGCC
>Ga0307380_10000423_pt1 | contig 67298 bp, 47 predicted proteins | sample UN3MG_FD_202239 | JGI IMG/M metagenome (GOLD analysis project Ga0307380, IMG submission 202239) | Soil microbial communities from Risofladan, Vaasa, Finland - UN-3 | ecosystem: Environmental > Terrestrial > Soil > Coastal area > Acid sulfate soil | place: Finland: Risofladan, Vaasa | collected... | reverse complement strand
GAGGCGGTCCCCAGCCTCCTTCTGCCGTCCCTTCGGGACTTCGGGCGGTTCGGGCGCCAGAGTCCGGCGGCTGAAGCCGCCGGCAACCCACTGCGCTCCCTTCGGGAGCGGGACACCGAAGCACCTGCGATACTGTCCCCTTGTCTGCGGGGCGGCGTACTCAGTAGCCGATCGGGTATCGCCCGCGCCGCCAGCACTCGTCGAGCATGGCCAGGTAGTTGCCGAGCGGCACGTAGTTGGCCACGGTGTTGCCCGAGCCCAGGGCGAAGCCGCCCCCAGGAGCACACGCGCGAATGACCTCGCGCACGCGCCGCCGCACGTCCGCCTCGCTCCCGCGGCCCAACAGGTCCATGTCAATGCCGCCGAGCACCGCGATGCGGTCGCCGTACAGCGCCTTCGCCTCGGCGATGGGCTGAATCACGTCCTCGAACGAATGCTTCGCGTCCCAGCCCGCCGCAAGAATGTCGTCCATCAGCGCCCGCAGGTTGCCGCAGGAGTGGAGGAGGATCGGCTTGCCCCGCGCGTGTGCGGCGGCGACGATGCGGCGATGCCAAGGGAAGATGAACTCGCGCATCGCCGCGGGCGAGAGCATGCTGGCCGTCTTGAACCCCATGTCCTCGCCGAAGAAGATCGCCCCCACGCCGCCCATCGCGGCCATCGTCTCGACGACGTTGAGGATGAGCGCGCCCACGGCGTCGGCCGTATCGCGGACCACCTCGGGGTCGTCGGCGAGCAGGTACGACATGCCCTCGAAGCCGAGGGTGAACATCGCGTTTTCGAGCACGCCCGACACGCGCCCCACGACGCCCAGGCCCTCGGGCGCGACGCGGACCGCGGTCTCGATGTCGCGGTAATCCACGTCCTGCGGCCGGGGCCAGCGGAAGCGCTCGAAGTCGGCGCGCGACGCGATGACGGCGGACCGTGCGTTCACCCAGTCGCGTTGAGCGTGGGGCAGGTCGGCGGTGTCGGGCGCGGTGTCGCGGCGGCGGGTCCAGGGGATGTTGGCCTTGAGACTCGCGTAGTCGTAGCCGAGCGCGTGCCAGAAGCGCACCTGCGCCTCGGCCGAGGCGGCCGGCTCTCCCTGCACGGCCGCCATGACCTCGGCATCCACGCCCAACTCGACGAACGGCACGCGGTCCGGCTCGCCCTCCCGCCGCACGGCCTTCAGGAAGCGGGAGAAATCAGGCGCCGGCTTTCGGCCAACAGACAGCATGCATCACCAGACCGTTTGCCTCTTCTCACTCGCCACTCGTCACTTGTCACTCGTCACTTCTTCGGCTCCCACTTCCCATCCTCGCCCTTCCAGTATTCGCCCTTGTTGAGCTTCGATTCGCGGACCCGGGCGAAATTCTTCGCGACGACCTCGGGCGTGGTCTTGGTCTCCTTGGCCGCGATGGCGAAGTACTCCGCACGGTCGGCGTTCTCGTCCTGGACGAACTGCTCGATGGTGATGGTCTTGCCCTTGGCCTCGACCTTCTCGCCCAGGTAGTCGCTCTTCACTGCCTCGACGATGCCCTTGGCGGTCTCGCCGATCTTCTTGTCGGCCAGGAGCTTGACGAGCGCGGGGTAGCGCGCCCTGATGCTCCCGAGCACCTCGCCCTTGCTCCGGGCCAGCGCGGCCGCGGGAACCGCCATGCACGCCGCCAGGAAGAAGCCGAACGCCGTGGAGCCGACACGAGTCTTCATCGGGGTGTCTCCTATTTCTCGCTCTTGGGCTTCGCTTCGTCCATGAAGGCGAAGTCGTTCTCGATCTGCTTCTGGACCTTGATGTTGATGTCCAGCGTGATGTGGATGGGCTTGATCTCGATGGGCTTGAGCTCCACCGTGTGGCGGGTGCAGGCGGGCAGGCACAGCAGCGCCGCCGTCGCACCTCGCAGGAACCAGCGTCTCATCAGCGTCTCCTTCGCTCCAGGTCAGCGTGGCAGGGCCTTGACAATGTCCCTCTCTTCGAGTATAGCGGCCTTGAGTGCCTTGTCAAGGTGGGGGAAGTTGAAGACGAGGCCGGCGAACTCCTGTCGCAGGCCGAAGCGGTCGGGGAAACGCCCCCGGCCCCGCAGGGTCACTGAGGCCACGAAGCCCTCCTTTCTATTGGTCAAGTCGGCTCTCAGCTCGTCGTATTCGAACTCCTTCAGCGCGCTGGTGAAGCGCTCGCGGAGCTGGTCCTCGGCCTGGGCCTTCTGGTCGCCCTTCAGGTGGGGCGGCACGCTGCTGCGCACGATGGCCTCGATGCCCGGCTTGAGCGGCTCGACGTCGCGGATCTGGAGCCAGCCCCTCTGGTCCTTGGCCGACTGGAGGCGGCCGTCGCCGAAGCGGAGGTCGGGCCACTGGCCGATCGTGACGGGGAGCACACCGCTGACGGCGCCCACGCCGGTCGCTCGCTTCTCGGGGACCATGGCCAGCAGGTCGCCGAGCTTCAAGTCGTCGGCGTGGACGGTGACCGTGTGCTCGGGCGCGAGGGGGTCCCACTCGACCGCCTCGGCGTAGAGTCGGCCGCCCGCCCAGCCGGCCTCGGCCCGCTGCACGAAGACCCGCCAGCGCAACGGTTTCCCCTCCGCCTCGACCGGTTCGAGGCGGAACGCCAGCGAGCCGTCCTTCACCTCCAGCTCGCCCATCTTCGCCCGCTTCACGAGCGCGATCTGGAGCTCCTTGCGGGGCGTGAGCGGCGGCGTCAGGCTGCTCAGGCGCACCGTTGCGAACACCCCCTCGGCGTCGGCCTCCCATGCCTTGCTCTTGAACGCGCCGTCGAGCACGGTGAGGGTGAGGGTCGGCCGCACCTGGCCGCCGGCGAGGCGTGCGAAGCCATCGACCCCGAACGTGCCGCTCGCCGCCAGGCCCTTCAGCGCCGGCACCAGGCGCCCCAGCGCCTCCTCGTCGTCGAGGCTGAACAGCGGCAGCGACAGGCGGGCCGAGCCCTGCGGCGCCCCGCGCGAGGCGTCGAGGGAGCCCTCCACGCCCAGCTTCGCCCCCTTCAGTGGTTCGGCGGCGACCGTGAACTCCGCCCTCATATCCGCCACGCCCAGCGTCCCGCTCACATTCGCCAGCTTCACCCCGCCCGCCTCGATCGCCTCGACCGTAAACTTGCCCTCCGCTGGCTTCTCGCTGTTCCACGACACCGGCACCTCTGCTGACAGGCCCGCGACCACCAGCCCCGACGCCTTGTGCGTCACGGCCACCTTGTCGAGCGCCACCTTCCCCTCCACCACCGGCGCGCCACCGCCAAGCGTCACCCGGCCGCTCACCTCGGCATTCCCCGCCGTCATATCGGTCCCAGCCACCGAGGCCGTGGCCGGCGCATGCTCGGGAGTGGTGCACAGGGAGACTCCCAGTGTAGTCGGCAGCACGGTGCCGGCGACTGTGGCAGCGAACTCGACAGGCCCCACGCGAAGCGGCTGGCCGCCCACAATGAGTTGAGCTGACTTCAGCGATGCCTTACCCGGCTTCAGGCTCTCCAGCCTGGCCTCATTCGGCCCGGCCTTGCCGGAGAGCGTGAACGCCGCACGGAGGCCCTCCACCTTGCCCAGCGCGTTGGGAAGCATGAGATCGGTCTCCCCCAGCCACGCGACGAGTTCGGGCACGTCGAGCGACCAGTCGGGCTTCTCGCCGCCGAGGGACACGCTCACGGCGGCCCCTGCCCCTAGTTCCATCCCCAACAGCGGCCCCCGGGACGTTCTCTGGAGGTCCAGGGCGGGAACCTTCGCCGCTCGGACCCCGATGATGGCCCGCTTCGACAACGTGACTGCGACACGCGAAGGGGTGGCCTCGAGAGAAAGCTCTGCCCGCGCGTTCAAGCCCTCCATGGTCCATCCTCCGGGTAGCTCCGCGCTCCCCTCCTGAACCCGGAACAGGAGGCTGGGCGCGTGGACGGTCCAGTCCAGCTTGCCATCTTTCACTGCCGCGGAAAGCGTTGCCTCTTCAGTTACCCCGAGTTCCAGGACATGCGCCTGGCCTCGTGCCGTGGCCAGCTTCACGCTCCCTTCGCCGGACCCAATGGGGCCGGCTGCGACGCCCGAGTAGGGCGGGACGCGGAGCCGAAGGCCATCGGGACCCGCCTCGGCTGCTACCCTGACCTGCGCGCGCAAACTTGAGAACTCGACGCCGGCGGGCGGGAACGCGACCGGGCTGGGGGGAATCGTGACCAGCGTCTCCGGCACTGTCAGCTTCCACGTCCAGTCTGTGCCTGCCGGCGTGGTCTTCGGCGTCAAGCCCAAGCTTGCGCGCCCGGCTACGCTGACGCGCTGGGCTGAAGGGGCTTGGACCCAATGGCTCAGGGCAGGCGTACCAGAAAGCAGCACCCAGGGATCTAGGGAGCATGACCACAATGAGATGTCAGCCAGGACCGCGCCGGACTGGCCAGAAAGGGCTTCCATGACCCCGGTCACACGGCTTTGTTCCACTTTCAGCCAGCCGCCGCGGAAGTCGTAACCCACCTTGAAAGACATGGACTTGTCCGGGTTTGAGGAGGCCGCGCAGCCGACGAAGTCCAGCTTGAGTGCGTCTACGGCCAAGTCATAGGCGTTCACCACGGAATGGAGGTGCGTGACCTTGCTGCCTACGAGGTGGACTCCTATGTCGAAGTCGAAGCGTTCCGTCGAGAAGCGGTGCCCGCCAAGCTCACCCGATGCGTTCATGCGGCCCGACCTCGCCTCGACCGTGAAGTCCCACACTCCCTTGCTGCGTTGGCCCCGGGTTCTGATATTGACGGGGCCGTGCACGCGCACTGGCGGGTTAGCGATGCGCGTCGTCAGGATGGCGAGCAGGCCCGCCACTTCGCGCACCTGTGCCTCGACCTGGAAGAAGTCGAGGTCGTAGGTGTTCGTATCCAACGCGCCGGAAACCCTGGCCGTGCAGTTCTCGCCGCCGGCCTGGAGATCCAGTTGGAGCTTCCCGCCGCCGGTGTCGGCGATGGTGCCCTCGACGGGGATTCGCAGGCGCTGGCCTTCAAGGTCGAGGAGGATTGCGGAGGAGCGGAGCTGGATCTGAGTGAAAGGATTCTCGCCCTCGCCGCCCCCGCCCATTTCGGCCAGGGGGCCGAGGTCGAGCTTCCCGTCGCGGAGGCGAATCTCGGTCTCCAGCCCCGTCAGCTCGATCACCCGCAGGCGGCCCCCGAGGAGGCCGCCGAGGGTGAAGCCGACGCCGACCGCGCCGACCCTGAGCCGCTCGCCCTCGCCCGCGGCCACGTTGGCCATCTGGACGTGGGAGAGCGACACGCCGCGGACCTGGAGCGCGACGTTCCCCAGCCCCATCCGCTGAAGCTCCGCCGTGGCGATGCGGCGCACGATGCCAGGCACCACCGTCACCCACGCGGCCAGGGCGATGGCCGTCGCGGTCGCCGCGCCGATCAGGATGCGCCGACCCCACTTCCACGCGCGCTTCATCGCCGCTTCCGTGATGAGTCTCATGCCATCATCTTACCGCGGCGCGGGTGCTCCGGCAAACTTGCACACCCCGGACGCTCTGCTATAATGCCTTGTGTCCCGTGGGGGCGCCGCCCCCTGGCTCGCCGCCTCGGCCCGAGGAGACCCGCCATGATCGGCAAAGCCATCCGACTCGAACGCATCATTGACCGGAACTCGAACCGCACGGTGATCGTGCCGATGGACCACGGGGTGACCGCCGGCCCCATCCGCGGCCTGGAGTGCATGCGCGACGCGATCAACAAGGTGGTCGAGGGCGGGGCCAACGCGATCATCATTCACAAGGGCATCGTCGCCAACGGCCACCGCCGCAGCGGCAAAGACGTCGGCCTCATCCTCCACCTCTCCGGCTCCACCTCGATGAGCCCCGACCCCAACGCCAAGGTGCCCGTGTGCACCGTCGAGGAGGCCATCTGCCTGGGCTGCGACGCCGTGTCGATTCACATCAACCTCGGCGCGGAGACCGACACGGCGATGCTCGCGCACCTGGCCGACGTGGCGCGCGACTGCTATCGCTGGAGCCTGCCGCTCGTGGCCATGATGTACGCGCGCGGGCCGATGATCGAAAACCAGTTCGACGTGAAATACGTCAAGCACGCGGCCCGCGTGGGCGCCGAGCTGGGCGCCGACGTCGTGAAATGCGTCTACACCGGCGACCCCGAGTCCTTCGCCGAGGTGGTGGACGGCTGTCCCGTGCCCGTGGTCATCGCCGGCGGCGAGAAGATGGACACGGACGAGCAGCTCCTCGCGATGGTGGACGGTGCGTTGAAGGCGGGCGCGGCGGGCGTGTCCATCGGCCGCAACGCCTTCCAGCACGACGACCCCGGAGCCATCGTTCGCGCCATCGGCATGATGGTTCACGGCGGCCAGAGCCTCGGCCAGAGCCTCGCCTTCCTCGAACGAGCCAAGACCCAGTAGGGTGTGCATACCTGCGCGCCGATTCGAGGACGACGACGACGACGAGGACGAGGACGATTTCATGAAGAAGGTATGGGTGCAGGTTGATCCCTGGCGGAAGGAGCTGGTCACCGCCGCCCTCGAGGCGGGGGCCGATGCCCTGGTGCTGCCCGAGGGCTGCTCGGCCCAAGCCAAGGCCCTCGGCCGCATCGTCACCGTGGCGCCCGACGGCGACATCCGCCTCGGGACCGACGCCGTCCGCCTCGAAATCGCCAGCAAGGCCGACGAGGAGCGCGCCGCGCGCTGCCCCGCGGCGACCCTTATCCTCCAGATGCGCGACTGGACCATCATCCCCCTCGAAAACCTCCTCGCCCAGCGTGAGGGCATCTTCGTCGAGGTGCGCCGGGCCGAAGACGCCCGCGTGGCGACCCAGATTCTCGAGAAAGGCGCCGATGGCATTGTGCTGGTGACCGGCGACCCGGCCGAGATCAAGCGCACCTGCGCCGCGGTCCGCGAGCACGGCGAGAAGCTCGCCCTCGTCACGGCCACGGTCACCCGCGTCGCCACGCTCGGCATGGGCGACCGCGTGTGCCTCGACACCTGCACGGAGATGAAGCCGGGCGAGGGCATGCTCGTCGGCGACGCCAGCTCCGCCTTCTTCCTCGTCCACGCCGAGACCATCGAGACCCCCTACGTCGCCACCCGGCCCTTCCGCGTCAACGCGGGAGCCGTCCACGCCTACGTCCTGTGCCCTGAGGGCAAGACCAAGTATCTCGACGAGCTGAAGGGCGGCGACGCGTGCCTGCTGGTGAGGCACGATGGCGCCACCCAGGTGGCCTACCTGGGGCGCAGCAAGGTCGAGCGGCGGCCCATGCTCCGCGTCGAGGCGGAGGCGGGCGGCCAGGTCGTTTCGCTCGTGCTCCAGAATGCCGAGACGATTCGTCTCACGAAGCCGGGCGGCGAGGCCATTTCGGTCGCCGTCCTCAAGCCGGGCGACCAGGTGCTCGCCCACCTCACCGAGGGCGGCCGCCACTTCGGCATGGCCGTGAAGGAAACCCTCACCGAGCGCTAGGCGGGCCGTCGCCCTTCCCCCATGAGAGGTGTAGGGTCGAAATGAGGGCTTTATCCCCATTGCTGACCATCGCTGCGTTGCTGGCGTTCGCGAGTGTCCACGCCCAGGAGGCGAAGATGACTCTCAAGACGGCGCGGCCGGGGAATCTGTTTGCCTACGGGCGGAAGGTGGTCGTGCAGGTCGAGGCGAAGGAGGCCGAGAGCGTCGAGTGGCGCGTGACGGACCTCGATGGCGCGGAAGTGGCGAAGGGCAAAGGGGCCGTCGAGATCGCCAATCTGCCCCACGGCTACTACGAGTTAACCGTCAAAGCCGGTGAGAGCACGGCGAAGCTGGCCTTCGGGGTGGTGAGCGACCATTCGGCGAAGGAGCCGCCATCGGGCCGGCTGAACGTGGACGGGGCGACCGCCTGGCTCGAACGCCAGGGGCGCCACGACGCCATCGCCCAGATGCTCCGCACCGCCGGCATCGGCTGGGTGCGCGAGCGCTTCTCCTGGGGCGGCACCGAGCCCGAGAAGGGCAAGGTGAACTGGCAGCAATACGACGCCACGGCCGACGCCTTCGCAAAGCACGGCGTCCGCGTCTACCAGATCTTCCACGACAGCCCCGCCTGGTCGCACGGGGGGAAGAAGAACACGCGGAACCCGGCCGACCTCCGCGACGCCTATGCCTTCGCCAAACGCCTCGCCGAGCACTACAAGGGCCGCGTCCAGGCCTGGGAGGTGTGGAACGAGCCCGACATCTTCTTCTGGCCCGACCTCAGCGACACGTTTGCGGGCCTCCAGAAGGCGGCGTATCTCGGCTTCAAGGCGGGCGATCCCAGCCTGCCCGTGCTCATCGGCTCGTTCTGCCGCGGCCGCTGCGCCTTCGACGAGAATCTCTTCGACGCCGGCATCCGCGACTACTTCGACATCTTCAACTGGCACATCTACGCGCCGCCCGAGGCTTACCCCGGCACGCTCGGCCGCTATCTCGAATTGCTCAAGCGTCACGGCTGCGACGGGCGGCCCGTGTGGCTCACCGAGGCCGGAATCCGCCTGCGCGCGACCGAGCCCGACGGCGAGATCAACGCGGCCGATGAGCGGCGGCAAGCCGACTTCGTGCCCAAGAGCTTCGCCTGGTCGCTCGCCGCGGGCACGGACAGCCATTTCTTCTTCGTCCTGCCCTACTACCTCGAGCACGGTGTGCAGTTCGGCGCGCTGCGCAAGGACCTGTCGCCCCGCCCCGGCTTCATCGCCATTGCCGCGGCGGTGGACATCCTCGGCGAGGCCCAATTCCTCGGCGTGAGGCAGGAGGGCGGCTTCACCGCGATGGCGTTCCACAACGGCACGGAGCGCGTGCTCGTGGTCTGGAGCAACGCGGCGCGCGAAGTGGAGTTGGCCGTGGCCGCCGAGAAGGTCGTCGTGGCCAACTGCGTGGGCCGCCGCCGCGATTGCGATGCGGCGGGCGGCAAGCTCAAGCTCGCCATCGGCCCCTCGCCGCAATACGTCATCGGCGTGGGCGACGAGGTGATCAAGGGCTTCGGCGGCACGCCCCGGCCCGAGGGCAAGCTGCCGACGACTCAGCCGTCGCCCATCGTCGTCCGCGGCCAGGCGCAGGTGGCCACGCTCGACAAGAACAGCGACGCCTACGTCATCGGCGACGAGCCGTTCGCCTACGCCGTCGAGACCTGCAACTTCGGCGAGAGGGCCGCGGCCGGCCGCATCGCCCTCGAGCTGCCTTCGGGCTGGAAGGCCGAGCCGACGCAGGCCACGGTGAGCCTCGAGCCGATGGGCCGCGCGGTGACCGAGTTCCGCATCACGCCCGGCGCCGCCGCGCTCGGACCGCAGAGGATTCGCGTGAAGCCCGTCTTCAACAAGTGCTCGCCCGCACCCGCCGTCTCGTCGTTCCGCTTCGACCTCGCGCGCGTGAAGCCGACGAAGGAGCTGGGCCTCGGCCTCGACGAGCCGGGCAAGTGGCAGAAGAACATCTCAGGCAACGGCACGATGGAGGTGGCGGCGGGCAAGGACGGCGGCGTGCGCTTCGAGGCGACCTTCACCGCGCCCGGCGACCGTTGGTGCTACCCGAAGAGCGACTTCGGCCGGGCGATGGACTTCTCGCCCTGGCAGGCCATCACCTTCGAGTACCGCTGCCACGGCGACGACGAGCAGATGGCCGTCCGCCTCCAGCTCATCGAGCCGCAGGGCTCCTGCTACCTCACGGGCACGGGCTGGAAGGCGAGGAAGGAGTGGACTCGCGCGACAGCCGCCTTCAGCGACCTCGCCTGGGGCAGCTACTCGCCCAAGGACCCCAACGGCAAGCTCGACACGAAGGCCATCCGTGCCCTGATGATCGGCCTCAACACCCCCCGCGCCGCCGCCTGGCTCGAGGTTCGGAACGTGAAGCTCGTCCGGCTTGAGAGGTAGGCTAGGCCGCCAACAGGCGACAGGTTGCCAATCCCCCCGCCCCTGGATTTGGCAATCTGTAGGACTTGGGGCCGTCATCGTAACACCTTGCGTTCTTGGCGCTTAGGGCTCGCACGCCGCGTCCGGGGACCTCCTACAGGTTGCCAACAGCTCTCGCCGCCCGGCCTCCGGCCCCTTGGCGTTCTTGGCGACTTGGCGGTTGAGACAGGCTCCCTTCTGACCGCCAAGACGCCAAGGCCGCCAAGTGGAGCGAAGACGATCTCACGCAGAGGAGCCGAGCCAGCAGAGAAGATGCCGCGTAGCCGCCAGCCGCTTCGCCCCCTTCTTCGGCCTGAAGCCCAGGAACAAACCCCGCAAGCGTGTCCGCAAGAACACCGGTGCGGAATGAACGCCCGGCCCCCCGTTGCAGCCCCCTCGAATCAAGTAAGGTGGCCCCGGAGTTGCGTCGGAAGGAAGGAGATCGAGCGCCTCTGCTTACGGATCGCTCTTGCGTTTCAGGGCCAATGGGGGTAACATGCTAGCCGGAGGGTCTGGAGCCGACACGGACCCATTCCGGCGGCGCTCGCCGGAGCAGGCATTCGCGTAAAGACAGGTTGAGGCAATCCGGTGAAGGCAATGAGAGCATACCTCGATGCCTCCGCTGTGGGCGGCCCCTTCGATGCGGAGTTCGCGGAGCCGTCGCGGGAGTTCGTTGCTGCGATCCGCCGCGGCACCATCGTGCCGTTGATCTCCGAAACCCTGGCAGCCGAGATATCCGACGCCCGCGAGGAAGTCCAGGCACTCCTGGAAGAGATCGCGCACACCGGTGCCGAGCGCCTCTCCCTGTCAGCAGAGGCCGTGGCTCTGCGCGAGGCATACCTTGCGGCGGGCGTGGTCACCCGCAAGTACGCCGACGATGCCATGCACGTGGCCCAAGCCACCGTAGCCCGCGCCGATGTCGTTGTGTCCTGGAACTTCCGCCACCTGGTCAACCCGGCCCGCGTCAGGGCGTTCAACGGCGTCAACCTCGCCCACGGCTACGGCATGGTCATCATCCTCACGCCCGCCGACGTCGTGAAGATTCTGGAGGCCGAGCAATGAACAAGCCAGCCGCTCCCGCAAAGGGCTTCGACTGCGTCGAGATGAAGCGCCGCATCCAGGAGAAGATCTACGCCGAAACCCGTGGAATGGGCCAGGACCAATTGCTCGCCTACTTCCGCCGCCGCGTAGCCGCCAGCCGCTTCGCCCCCTTCTTCGGCCTGAAGCCCAGAACCAAACCCCGCAAGCCTGCCCGCAAGAACACCCGCGCGGAATGAACGCCCGGCCCCCCGTCGCAGCCCCTCCGACAAGGATCTCATGGGTGTCAGGCACCGGAGCGCAGAAGTGACTCGGTCTCTCTAGGTGTCACATCTTTATTTTTGAATTATTCTCCCCACGTGTTCGGCGAGGCGCCGCTCTCAGTGCGAGAGTGGGGAATGCTCGGATAATTCAAAAATAAAGATGTGACACCCCTAGACTTACACGTTCCAAGCGAAGGAGGCCCCTGTTGGCATCCTGTACCTTCCGCGTGACTACACCCTCAGACTTGTCTGGACAGGGGGATTCGTAGGGCGCGATCTGGAAGACATCTTCTGGCGATCGTCGGAGAACCCAAGCTCGGCCACGATCGTGTCGCCAGATAGCGACATCGTGTCTGTTGTCAAGACGACTGAAACTGTTTCGGACAAAGCGCCAATCATGAAGGCCTCCGCTAAGGACGCTGAGATCCACCTTGCAATCCAGAGCCGCAACCACGCTGCACACCTGTGCAAACCGAGGCTCGCCAATGTCGCTTTCAAGATCGCGCAGTGGGTCGAGGAGACCCGCTTCAAATGGCGCCATACGAGCTTGGGCGACGTTGAATTCGAGATTCTGGTGGACGCGCAGTAGACCACGTCTAGCCATCGCGGCCCATCTGGCCCTCAGCTAGGCCGGCCGGCCCCTCTTGTAGGGCACATGATAGGTAGATTGGCGTCCGGCACTGCACGCGGGCGCGGCGGGCGCGGCGGGCGCGGTGCCTGTCACGCCGCTGACATGGAAATCCTGTGGGCTTATGGGCTTATGGTGACGCATGTCATCGCCCTCTCCCAGGGTCGGTGGCATTGCTCACCAAGAGCCAGGCGAGGCTATCTCGCCTCGTCGGCCTCACTGTCCCTGTCGCCGCCGGCCTTCAGGTGCTTGAAGAGCTTGACGAGGTCGAGCGCGCCGAGGGGGACGACTACCAGGACGAGCAGGTAGAACGCCGCAAAGCCGACGGTGCAGGCAATCGTCCAGAAGGTGATCCAGCCGTTCATGGTCGCGTCTCCTGCGCGGGCGACCCTTTTCGGTCGGGATAGCGAAGGGAGAAGAAGACGAACAGGACGACACAGAAGGCGTAGTTCTCTAGCCCGATCTGGCCCATCAGCAGGGTGTCGTTCTTGAGGTCCTCGGGGAGGAAGATGACGGGGATGGACATGAGGCCGCCGAGGAGGGCGGCCAGGGCGCCGGCGCTGGAGGCCCGCTTCCAATACATGCCGCCGACCAGCACAACGACCGAGCCGCACAGCCACACGCTGCCCGTCACCGCCATGTAGTTCCACACGCTGTCGGGGAGCTTGTACCACACGCCCCAGACGAGCAGGAACGCGCCGATGCACAGGATCGCGATCCGCGCGATCCGAATCTGCTGGCGGTCGTTCAGCCGCTCCCGCCTCAGCGGCGCGATGATGTCGCGGGTGATCACCGACGACCAGCAGAGGAAGTAGCTGTCGTGGGTGGACATGAAGGCGGCCATCAGCCCGGCGACGAGGACGCCGAGGAGGCCCGCCGGCACGATCTTGCCGAGCAGCAGCGGCATGGCCTGGCCGGCGTTCTCCGCCTTGCCGCCCAGGCCGTTGGGGAAGAAGTGAGCGGTCAGCTCGCGGTTCTGCGCCACGAAGCAGAAGGCCGCGATGGCCAGGAGGGCGGGGAGCGCCAGGCGGACGAATTGCCCGGGCGAGCCGAAGAGGAAGGTTCGCTTCGTGGTCGCCGGGTCCTTCGAGGTCAGCGCCCGCGTGGCCTCGGGCGCCCAGCAGAGCGCGGCCGCCGCGAAGTGCATGGCCATCCAGATCACCCACACCCAGCCGTAGGAGTTGGCGTGGACGGGGTTGAAGGCCGCCGCGCCCCGGTGCTGCTTCAGCGCCCCGACCATGTGGTCCCAGCCCAGGTCGGGGCGAGCCAGGCAGAAGTAGAGGCCCAGCCCGAGCCCGATGCTCAGGACGATGAATTGCATGTAGTCTGTCACGATCACCGACACCATGCCGCCCAGCACCGTGTAGAGGAGCACGAGGAGGATGAGGGCAGACATGATGAGGTTTACCGTAAGCTCCTGCCGCCAGGCGCTCTCGACGATGACCCTCGGGTAGGCCGCCTCGAGGAGCAGGCGGTTGAGCTGCTCGACGCTCGGCTCCGACAGCTTCTCCGGGCCGAGTTTCAACAGGTCCTCGGCTTCCGCGGGAAGCGTCACGGCCGCGAAGTCCCTCTTGCTGTAGAAATCGCGCTGGCTCAGGATGCCGTTGAGCGCCTTGAGGACGGCGGCCCGCTGCGACTCGTCCCCCGCGCCTTGCTCGACCGCCGCCCGCGCGTCCTCAGGCAGCACCTCGAACAGCCGCTTGTGCGGGCTGGGCGTGCCGGCGGCGCCGGCCTCGGTGAGCTTGGCGCAGAAGCCGGGCCAGTCCTGGACGCTGATGGGCTGCGAGCGGCCGAGGCCGGTCGAGTAGGTGACGAACACGGCGCCCATCTTGGGGAAGAGGCCCATGTTGAGGATGCCCGCCAGGGCGCAGATGATGCCCGCCGTCACGCGGACCGAGCGGCTGTAGCGCCGCTGGAAGTATTCGGGCAGGGTCACCAGGCGCTGCTCGCGCAGCCGCCGGATCACGAAGCCTGTCGAGCCGAGCGTGAGCCCCACGGCCAGCCCGATGAGCGGCAGGATCATGAACGCGAAGCCCTTGCTGAAGCCGTCCATCGAGGCGTACATGATGGTCACGAGGCCGAGGCCGGTGCCGATGAACGTCGCGGCGTTGAGCGCCGTGCCGGCCCCGCGCCCGCCGAGCATGTAGTCGGACACGCTGTGGATGTACTTGTTCACCACCACGCCGATCGCGACCGAGATGGCGAGGTAGGCGCCGACGATCCACCAGTCGAGCATCGAGAAGTTCGTGGCGAACGTGTCCACCGGTGTTCACCCCTTCGCGGCGTGCGTCACTGGGCGTCGGCCTTGCGCAGCACCTGGGCGATCGGCTCCTTGCCGGTGAACTGCGCCTTGCGGTCGCTGAGGGCCTTCAGGCGGACGTTGCGGAAGGCGACGGGCGAGCCGCCGTAGTTCTGGAACCCGATGAAGCCCTCGCGCGGCAGCAGCCCGATGGCGTGCGGGAACTTGTTTCCCGAGCCGTCGGGGTTCTTCTTCGGCGTCGTCCACTGGTTCAGGTCGGCCTTCACAATCTCCTTGCCGTTCATCTCCACGGTCACCAGGTTGTCGTTGGCCGTGATGCGCATCTGGTTCCACTCGCCGATGGGCTTGTTGGCGTCCACCGCGGGGCGCACGAGGCCGTAGAGCGCCCCATTGGCATTGCCCGCGTTGAAGGGCACCTTGTAGTCGGCGTTGTCGAGGATCTGCACCTCCATCCCCGTGTTGACTTCCTGGCCCTTGTTGTGGACGCGGAGGAAGACGCCGCTGTTGGCCTTCTTGCCGCCGCCCATCTTGAATTCGAGTTCGAGCGTGAAGTCGCAGTAGCGCTGCTTCGTGAAGATCGTGCGGCCGCCCTTGGCGGGGTACAGCTCGCCCTGCTCGTTGATGGCCCACACGCCGGCCTTCGGATCGGCGTCCCAGGCGTCAATGTTCTTGCCGTCGAAGAGGATTTCCCAGCCCTCCTTGTCCACCTGCGGCGTGTAGCCCGGCCCGGCCGTCTCCTCGCCGGCGAGCGCCACCGACATGAGGCACAGCAGCCACACAAGCGGACCCTGAGCCAGCCTCGACATGGGATACTCCTCCAGCAGTGGCGGCCTTCGGACAGAAGCAGCGCTCTGCCAGACTATGGCGGAAGGACGGGAAAGTCAAGTGGGCGACGGCAACGGCAAGGGCGGGGCGATCACTGCAGGGACCTGGCCAGGCGGAAGCCGCAGTAGTACTCGGCGTCCTTCTGGTTCAGCCATGACCGCGAGGCGGACCGGCAGTAGCCGGGGTAGTTGTACCAGGCGCCGCCCCGGATGATGCGGCCGAAGCCGCGGGGGGAGCCCGCGGGGTCGGTCTGCGCGTCCGCCTTGTAGCTGGCATACGCGTCCTGGCACCATTCCCACGCGTTGCCGTGCATGTCGTGCAGCCCCCACGCGTTGGGCTTTCTCTGGCCTATGGGATGGGGCTTCTGGCCCGAGTTGTTGTAGAACCAGGCGTGGTCCATCAGGTGCGGCACGCTGTCGCCGCCGGAGAAGAGCGCCGCGGAGCCGCCGCGGCAGGCATACTCCCATTCCGCCTCGGTCGGGAGGCGCAGGCGCTTGTCGCCGAGTCGCGCCCCCAGGGTGCCAGTGAAGGCCTGGCAGTCGTCCCAGCTCACCCGCTCGACGGGGTTCTGGGGTCCCAGGTACTGGCTCGGGTTCTTGCCCATGACCGCCAGCCACTGCTTCTGCGTGACTTCGCCCTTGCCCAGCCAGAACGGGCGGGTGATGCGGACACGGTGAGCGGGGACCTCACGGCGGTACCAGTCCGGGATCGCGCCTTCGAGCCGGGCAAGCTCGGGGGGCGGCTTCTCGGGGCTGCCCATGACAAACTCGCCGGCGGGGATGAGGACGAGCGTCAGCTTCACGCCGCCTCCGAGGTCCAGCTCCTCCTCGTCCTTCACGCCGAGGAACGTCGCCGTCTCCTCCTGCCGGCGCCTCGCCTCGGCGGCGCTGAAGGGCCACTGGGTGTAGACCGGCGGCACCAGGGCCTGCTCGATCCGCGCCTTCAGCGTGCGGGTGGGCTCCTGCAATTCGCGGCAGTAGCCGGCCTTTCCGTGCTGCTTCACGAACTCGTCGAGCATCCCTTGGAGCTGGCGCGCCACGTTCCTCGTGAGGCGGCCCTCGCCCGCCGCGCTCTCGATCCTGCGCCAGGCGGCCCGGGCCGAAGCGTCCTGGGAGTCGAGCGCGACGGCTCGCAGGCGACTCCTGTACAGGGCGACGGCCGGCCCGCCGCCGGCCTTGGCGAGGGCCTCCGCCGCGTCGTCGAGGTCGGCGCATTCGGCCAGCAGGAACACGCCGAGCAGCAGGCTCCCGTGAGCGTCGCTCGCGGACCCCAGGCCGGAGCAGTGCGCGGCCTGTTGGGCGGCGAGTTCCCTCATGCTGCTGCGCTGTGTCTCGCCGACAGGCGTCCTGAGGGTGATGACGCCTCCCTCGATGCTCTCCACCGTGCCCCCGACGCCGCCGAGGACGAGCGTCCTGCCCTTCAGCGCCGGCAGGCCCTTCTCGACGGCCCGCCAGAACTCCCCGAGCAGCGACACGGCCTCGCGGTCGGCCTGGATGTGTTCGGCGGCCAGCTTCAACTCGGGTCGGGTGGCGCGCTCCTCGATGAGCTTCCCCGCCTCGTCGTACTTCCGCTCCCCGAGCAACGCCCACACCTTGTCCGACTCCCGGGCGTACGCGGCCGCCGCCTTCCGGATGCCCTCGGTGCCTGCCTTGGGCTCCGGCGTCGGCGGCTTCGGCTCCGGCGGGCGGTTTTCCACGGTTGTCTGCTTGCCGCTTGGCGGCGGCGGGTCGGCTGTCGGGGGCACAATCGGCGTGCCGTCGGGCTTCAGGCGGCGGAGGATGAGGGAGCGAAGGTCCATGAGGTGGCAGTCTGGACGGATCTGCGTGGGCCGGACGCTGAGCAAGACGGTGCCGGGCGCCGCAAAGCTGAGTGTGCCGAGCTTCCACTCCCTGAAGTCGTCCCAGCCGTCAGTGTTCGAGACAACGCCCTTGAGCACTTGGGTGCCAACCCCGACTGAGTAGGTGCTGCCTCCCTCCCTGTTGCCCATGGAGTAGACCGCCGCGACTTCGTACCTCCCCGGCTCGCCGATGCTGAACTGCCAACTCACCGAATCCTCGGAATGCCTCCAGTCCCGCAGAGAGGCCCTGTCCGTCTCGTACTTCAACCAGGGTCCATCGGGACTGGAGCTGCGAATGACCGCGTCGCCGGTCTTCAGCACGATCACGTCCTGGGCAACATCGGCCGGCTGTGTCAGGGCGGCCTTGATCTTGGCGCGGAGGGCGTCAATCGCCGCCCGGTTGGCGGCGCAAAACTTCGTGTCGGCGCACGTGCGGTCGAGCTTGCCCAGATACGTGTCGGCAGAGAGCCAGGTGCCGCTCCCAGCGGCCCGCCGCGCGAAGTCGAAGAGGTCCCTCGCCTCCGCCTCGCGGGCGTCGGGCGCGGGTGTCGCAGGCCCCTGCTCGGGCCGCGGCGGCGAGGGTGGCGTTGCGACGGGGACCATCGCCCTCGATGTGGCCCGGGGCTCTGTTCTCTTGCCCCGGAGTGCGAGGAGGAGCACCAGGGCGATGGCCGCCACGGCGACGGCGGCGCCCAGGGCCAACGCGCGACGGCTCCTCCGCCCTGCCCTGGGGGCTGTGACCGCTGCCGCTCGCCGCCGCTCGCGGGCGGGACGGGTCGGCGCCGTGTGAGTGGTGGCCGACCCCGTCGGGGCGGGCCGCGCCACGCGGGCCTCGACCTTGGCCAGGGCCTCCAGCACCTCCGCCGCGCTCTGGTAGCGCTCCGCGGGGTCTTTGCGCAGCAGGCGATGGATGAGGCGGCAGAGCGCCGACGGGGCGTCGGCGGCAAGCTGCTGAAGGGGAACGAGCGCTGCCTCGATGTGCTTCGCGACCAGTTCGGCAGAACTCTCCCCCTCGAATGGCGGCCGGCCGGCGAGCACCTGGTAGAACGTGGCGCCGAGCGAGTAGAGGTCGCTGCGTGCATCGGCCTTCCGGCCTCGGCACACCTCGGGCGGCATGTAGAGCGGCGTCCCCAGATTGTGGCCCGTCTGGGTCACGCTCACGTCCTTATCGGGGCGCTTCGCCAGCCCGAAGTCGGCCACCTTCACCAGGCCATCGGCATCGAGCAGGATGTTCGACGGCTTGATGTCGCGGTGGAGGATGCCGGCATCGTGAGCCTTGCGCAGTGCCGCCGCCGTCTGTCTCAGGATGTCCAACGCCGGACCCGGGTCCAGCCTGCCCTCGCGCTTGAGCCGCGCGGCGAGGGTTTCACCCTCGATGAACTCCATGGCGATGAACTGGTGGCCCTGGTCCTCGCCGACGGCGTGGACTTCGATGATGTTGGGGTGGCGGACGGCGGCGGCGGCCCGGGCCTCGCGGCGGAAGCGCTCGGCGAACGCCGCGTTCCTCGAGAGCGACTCGGGCAGCACCTTCAACGCCACGAGCCGGTCGAGCGACACCTGGCGGGCCTTGTAGACGGCGCCCATGCCGCCGCGGCCGAGCAGCTCGAGGATCCCGAACTCGCCGAGGGTGCTGCCGATGAGGGGGTCGGAGGGGACCTTCAGCAACGCCCCGCAGCCGGGGCAGACGGCGGATTCCCCGCCGCCTGTCCCGAAGTCCACCAGGTGGCCGCACTTCGGGCACCTTGCAGCGTGCTTTCTCAGTTCTCTTCTCCCATCGGGGCGGCTGGCTACTTCCTGCTCACTCGCGCCTCGGCCCAGTCGGCGCTCCCCACCAGCCACCGCGAAAGGCTACAGTCGGCCTCGAGGCGGAGGGTCTTCACGCCCTTGATCTCGACCTCGACCGCCACGGGCTTGGAGTTCCACTTCAGCCATTCGGAACTGTAGAGGCGCTTGTCGTCGCCGAAGACGAGGAATTGCACGCGTTCGCCGCGGTCGCGGGCGGGGGTGGCCTCGAGGTCGTCCTCGAGGTCAATGCCCACGGTGGCGCGAAAGACGGCGTATTGGCCGCCGAGGGCGTATTCGATCTTGGATGGCGCGCGCACGCCGAGGCCGCGCGAGAAGACGCGGGGCGCGGAGGCCCCGCCCACAGCTTTGGCCTTGGGCGCGGGAGCCGCCCCGTCCTCCGGCTGCGGGCCGATGCGGAGCGGGTTGCCGTCGTAGGACCGGTCGAAGCCGACCACGCCCTTGTGCTGGTCCACGAGCGTGGGCATCAGGTGGCTCAGATACACCTCATCGGGCGCGGGGTCGGGCAGCGCGCGCTGCCTGGGGACCTTCTGGGGCCGGGTGGCCTGCCGTGCCGCGTCGTCGCCCACGAACTCGTAGCGGTCGTCGAGCGCCCAGGCCTGGTCGAAGAAGCCGACGCACAGAAAGGTCTCGGGCGACTGCGTGCGGGCGTCGAACACCCCGTAGTCGAACCAGTCGTAGTTGTCGTAGGGTCCCCATCCGAACCAGTTGCCGAAGCGGTTGTTCGCCTGGTCGAGCGCGGCGGGGGAGAGGCCGGCGAAGACGACGACGTAGCGCTCGGGGTTGAGCGGGTTGGGGTAGCAGAGCTTCACGCCCACGTCGTCGCCCTGAAAGGTCTTTCGCCCCACGCGGATGCGGTCGCGCTCGATGGCGATGGGGAGCTTGCCCGCGACCTTTGCGGCGAGGGCGTTGGCCGCCGGGCCGCCGTAGAGCACGAGGTGGTGCCGCCGGATGTCGGCGTCGGTCACCGCCGTGTCGTCCCTCACGCGGGGGCGGCAGTGGAAGAGGCGCTCCCAGTCGCGGGCCTTGGCCTCGACCTCGCGGGCGATCGCCTCGCGCTCCCAGGCGTCGGGCGACGTGGTGCCGCGCACGAGCAGGAAGCTGCCGAGGAAGGCGTCGGCCACCGGGCCTTCGAGGCCCTTCTTCTTCGCCAGACCGCGGGGCAACTGGCCCTGGCTCCACTTGCCGCGAGTGCTGCGCACGAAGGTGGCGAAATGGCCCTCCGCCTTCAGGGTTTGCCCATCCACCTGAACCTCCCGCAGGCTTGGAACCTGCGGGAGGTTGATGTGGAAGGCGGCGACGTTCGAGGTGGTGATCTCGAAGCGGTCGTCGCCCAGGTGGCGGGCGTCCATCTCGGCGAACTTCAGCGGCTCGATGAAGCGCTCGATGCGCACCCAATAGGCGCCGTCGTGCCGCAAGCGGGCCGTCCTGTAGCGCACGCGCTCGGGCGCGGCAGGCCGCTTCTGCGCCAGCATCCAGTCCCACCGCTTCACGTAGAAGGTGTTGGGGAAGCCCCAGTGGCGGACGTTGGGGAACTCCTGGTAGTCCACGGGGCAGCCGAGGGCCTTGGCGGCCTCGGCCATGTTCCGCGAGTTGGCCGCGGGCACCACGTCGTCCTGGGCGCCGTGGGCGGCGAGGGCCGGCAGGTCGAGCAGGTTGCCCGCGTAGGCCACGGGCTCGACCGTATCGAGCAGGAAGCTGCGCAGCTCGGCGAAGCGGGGCGGCATCTCGTAGCGGACCCTGCGCCGCTTCGGCTTCCAGGCGTCCCAGGCCCGGCGGTCGGCATTGCCGCACACGGGCGCGATGGCCGCGAAGCGGTCGGGGTGGTGCACGCCGAGCTGCCAGGAGCCGGTGCCCCCCATCGAGTGGCCCTCGACCACGATGCGGTCGAGGTCCACCCAGTAGTCGCGGATCACGTCGTCAATCACCGCCAGCACGTCGTCCTCGGCGGCGAGCATGTAGTCCTGGCTGCCGCGGCCGTGGGGCGCCACGGTGAGGAGGCCGTTGTTCGTGCGGGCGGGATGGCCCTGGAAGGGCGCATACCAGCCGTGGCCGTGAAGCGTCACGAGCAGGGGGAACGGCTTGTCGGCCTTGTAGTCGCCCGGCACGCCGAGCGAGTAGCTCTGGAGCGAGCCGTCAGCCTCGGAGCGGTACGAGCGGAGGATCGTGCCGCGGCGGCCGGCGAAGGGGTCGGTGCCTGCCGTGAGGGCCCGCAGGTCGTTGCTCAGGCCCTGGAAGGCGCGGGTGGCCTGGGTGGCGGCGCCGAAGAAGCTGTAGAGGTTGCCGAGGCGGTGCTGCCACCAGGCCACCTGGGTGCGGAGCCAGCCGAGCTGGCGGGTGAGGGGGCCGCCCGCCGCGATGCGCTGCTCGATCTGGCCGCCGAGGGCCTCGAACTGGCGGAGCACGTTCTCGGCGGAGACGACGGTGCGGCGGCCCAGCGAGGCGTAGTGCTCGGCCGCCTCCTTCGCGTACGCCGCCTGCTCGTCCGTCCACTCGGCGGCCTCAAGCGTCGCGGCGAAGACGTGCATCCGCCGGTTGTAGGGGAGGGCGATGGCCTCGAGCGTCTTCTTCGGATCAAAGGCGATGCGCTGGAGCCAGATGCGGGGCTGGATTTCCTCGCGGACCATCGCCCGCTTCTCGCTCGACCAGGTGTAGCGGCAGGCGGCCTCGAAGGCCACGCGGTCGCCCTCGCCGGGCTTCTGGCACCAGTCGCGCAGCGCCAGCTCGGCGTCGGCCGGACCTTCCTTGTAGGCGAGAGCGAGCGTGTCGCGGAAGCTGCCGTTCTCCGACGTGCCGACGACGTGGAGGGCCTTGTAGCGCCCGGGCGGCACCTCGATCCGCTGGCCGTTGCACGACACGTTATTGAAGTCGCCCCGCTCCTTGCTCGGGAAGAGGAATTGCACGTTGTCGAAGGAGAACTTGCTTCCCGTCGCGGGCAGGTTCTCGGTGGGGAAGACCGAGCCTGGGATATCGGCCGCATGGTCGGGGCAGTCGAAATTGCCGTCGTTGCGGCGCTGGGCATCGGCGATGGCGTCGTTGTCGAACAGCGCCTCGAGGTTCAGCGGCACCTGCCCCTTCACGCCCCAGGGGTCCTTCGTCTCCGCCGCGGAGGCAACCAGAGCGGAAAGCATCAGGAGGAGCGCCGCGCTGCGGCATCTACTTCGCGGTATCAACGACTGTCTCCAATGCAGCCAGGCGCCGCGACCACTTGGTCTTGGGAAGTTCAATGGTAGCGTCAAGCGGCTTCGGCGAGGTGTTGACCGCGATGACGCGGGTCGAGCCGTTGTGCTCCAGGGCGCGATAGCGGACGACGCCTTTGAGGTCGGCGGCGACTTCCTTGCCGTCGAGCAGCACGGGGATGAGCTTGGCCACCTCGCCCGCGATGGCGCTCACTTCCTTCCAGCGCCGCTCGAAAACGCCCTTGTCGTCGCCCTTGAACAGGTCGTAGTAGGAATAGCAGATGAGGCCCTGGGCGCCGTGGATGAGGGCGAGGCAGACCATCGCCCGCTTCTCCTCGAACGTCGGCTCGCGGTCCTTCGCGTCCTTCGAGTAGTTGGCCCACTGGAAAATCTGCGGCACGCACCAGGCGGGCTTGGCCCACCACATCGCGGCCCGAGCCGTGTCCATCCACTCGCCGACCATGGTCACCGGATGGCGTGGGATGGGGTAGGGGTCCACGCCGAGGATGTCGGTGACGCCGTAGTAGAGGGCGTTCTGCGACGGCACGCAGAGCACTTGGAACGCCGGGTGGTCGGGGTCGAGGTCGCACACGAGGTCGTAGGCGGCCTGGAGCTTGGGCATCCACTCCGGCCCCAACTCGTCGTTGGTGTACCAGGCGAGGAGGGCGGGGTGGTCGCGCAGCTCGGCGACATACTTCCGCATCAGGTCGAGGCCGCTCTTCCCGCCTTGCTTCGGATACCAGGTCGAGCCCTCGTAGAAGTCCTTGATCGAATAGATGACCTTGAGGCCGTGCTTCGCCGCGCGGTCGAGGTAGGCCCGCGGGTCCTTGCCCGGGCCGTAGCCGTAACAGAGGATGGTGTTGAAGCCTGCCTTGGCGATGCGGTCGAGGTGCTCATCCTCGGTCGGGCCGAGGTAGAGGCCGAGGGGGAAGAAGGGCTTGCCCTCGACGACGAGCCGGCCCGTTTCGTCGAGTGTCACTTTGCGGGGAATTGGCTCGGCGACGCGGAACGCGGCGGTCGTCGGCTCTCCCAGGCGCCGGCTCTCCGCATCGAGAAGCCCAGCCGCGAGGGTGTAGCGGCCCGCGGCGAGCTCGGGCAGGTCCACCACCCAATAGGTCGCCTCTTGCGTCTCGGCCAGACGGGGAGAGCGTCGGGTCGCAAGGACCCGGCCGTCGGCCGTAGCGACGGATGCCTCGAACGCCAGGCCGCGTTCGGGCAGGTCGTGTTCGGCGAGGTTCAGCCGCAGCCGGAGGCCGAGCTTCTTGCCCTCGGTCGGCCTTGAGACCGTTGCGCGGTAGTGCGGCGACACGATGCCGAAGTCGAGCGCCGGGCCGCGGATGGCCGTGACCTCGACGTCGTCGAACCAGGCCGTCCCGGTGCTGTGCTTGCGGAGGTAGAGGACGACGTGGCCGCTGGCGGCGTTGGCGGGCACGGCGCCCGTTTCGCCCGCGAGCCGCGTCCAGTCGAAGGTGCCCGGCTTGCAGCTCGGGTAGTGGCCGCCGAGCCACTGGCCCTTCGCGTCGCTCCACTCGATGCACAGGCCGGCCCCCTGGTCCTGCGCGTCGCCGCGCACGTCCTTGCCCTTCACCCACGCCGAGATGCGATAGCGCACGCCGGGGATGAGGGCGACGGGTGCCGTGACGAGGCGATAGAGGTTCCTATCCGTGTTCGTGAAGCGCAGGCTGCGGGCGCCCGAGTGCTTCTCCGAGGCGTCCCACGCGCACTGGCCGGGCGGCAGGTCCCAGCCGGGCGCATCGAGTTCCAGGCCGGGGTTGGGGACGAGGTTCTTCCCCCAGTGGTCCTCGGGGACCCTCGGCGTACCGGCGAGAAGGTTGGCAGACATTGCAGCCAGCATCGCGATGGCGAGGCGCATGACCAGTTCCTTGGGTTCCCGGTTCGGCACCGGAGCGATCAAACCAGCCCTGCACCGTAAAGTCAAGCGACATAGTCACGGATGAGCTTCACGTTGGCACGCGGCGTCTCGTAGGGCAGGGCGCCCGTGCCCAGGAGGCAGTTGGGGCGCGTGGCCGCAAGGGCGAGAATGCGGTCCACCTCGCGGAGAATCGTCGCGCGATCCCCATGGGCTACAGTGCGAGGGTCGAGGTTGATGCGGACCTTGACGTGCGGCGCGCTGGCCGAGCGGGCGACAAAGGCCGCCTGGTCGGTCTCGGCGGGGCAGATGACGTAGCCCGTGCCCGTGGCCAGAATGTCGTCGAGGATCGGCTCGGTGTCGCCCCCGATGACGCACGGCACGGCGTGGCCGACGATGCCCGCCGCAATCGCCATCGCGCGCTTCAGAGCAGGCAACTCGACCTCGCGGAACTGCCGTGGCGAGAGCAGGGGAGGGGCGGCAGCCGACTCGAAGAACGCCACGTCGAGCCCCGCCTCGGCCACGGCCTCGCAGAATGCCGCCTGGTTCTCCGCGAGCTGGAGAAGCCATTGGCGGACGCGCTCGGGCTGGAGCGCCACGTCCTCCAGCAACCCCGTGATCCCGCGCAGGCTGACGGCAATCGAGAAGGGGCCACTCACGGGAATGCGCACGTCAGCCTCGGGCAACTCGCGGGCCAGCCGGCTGGCGACGCCGATGACCATCGGAATTCGCCCGTCGCGCCGCGGGTCGAAGGGCCGCAGGCGACGACCCTCGTCGAGCGACGCCACCAGCGGCTCGGCGATGGCCGGGATGCCGTTCCCGCCCGGCTCCACCACCCGCCCGCCGTAGGCCTCCGCCTCCAGGTTGTAGATGTCAATGCCCACGACGATGGGCGTGTGGCGATACTCGCGATAGGCGGCGCGGTGCGCGGCAAAGAGCAGTTCCGCGTCGCGCGAGACCTCCCACGGCGTCCGCCCGATCAGCGCGGCCGCGTGCTCGTAGACCGAAGGGGAGAAGGGAATCTTCACGGACGCAGTTCCTCGAACGACGCCTCCAGAGACTACCATCCGCCGCCCTCGCGCGCAAGAGCGCGGGCAAAACCTGTTGCCTTGCCCCCCGCTCCGCGGTAGAATCGTGGGAGCATTCGAGCACAGGCCCGATCGGAGAGCACGACGTGGCACAGCGTATCCTCCTCGCGGCGGCCCTCGCCCTGGCCGCCGCAGCCGGCGCCGACGAGGCAGTGGTCCGTATTGACCTGGGCAAGGCCGAGCGCACGATGGCCGGCGGCATCGGCACCTCCTGGCACGCCATCCGCGCCAGCGTGCCCGGCGCGCGCTCCAGCGCCTGGGGGGCCAACCCGCGCCTCGACAACGCCCTCGCCTGGCGCCAGATCCAGGACCACGCCGCCTGGCTGGGCCTCGACTGGCTCCGCGTGCAGATCGATCAGCGCATGTACGAGCCAGGGAACACGCAGTTCAACTGGGACAACGACGAGATGCAGACCCTCTACCGCATCCTCGACTGGGCCGAGACGCACCAGGCCGACGTCTTTCTCCAGCAGATGTGGAGCCACGTGGCCTGGAACGCCATCGCCAACGTGGACCCCGCGCGCAGCGCCCCGAAGTCCATGCAGGCATTCGCCGAGGGCCTGGCCACCCTGGTCGAGCACCTGCTCAAGACCCGCCGCTACACCTGCATCCAGTGGCTCAGCATCACCCACGAGCCGGGGCGCGAGTGGTCCTGGTGGCAGGGGCCGAGCGGCCCGGAGTCCATCACGCCCGGCCTGGCCGCCGTGCAGGCCGCCCTCGAGCGCCGCGGCCTCAAGCTCCCCCTCTCCGCCCCCGGCTGGCTCGAGCCCCGCACCCCCACGGCGCGACGCATCGACTTCGACGCCCACGTGGGCGCCTATGACATCCACTGGCTGTCGGGCGTGGACGCCGCCCGGCAGGAGCTTCTGGCCGAATGGACGGCCTGGGCGCGCGAGCGCTCCAAGCCCCTCTTCCTCTCCGAGCTTGGCGAGGTGCGCTTCGGCATCGGCCCCGCCGACCCCGGCCCTGCCTCGTTCCGCTCCGCCGTCGCCAACGCCGAAGCCATCGTGCGCGGCCTCGCCGTGGGCGTGGACGCCTTCAGCCGGTGCAGCTTCCTGAACCGCGGCAACATTGACGGCCAATGGCAGCTCCTCCGCACCTGGGACGCGAAGCACGACAAGCATTTCGGCGAGGCGGCCATCGAGCCTGTGCCCTACTACGCCTACGCCCTGCTCAGCCGCTTCACGGCCAAGCACTCCGAGGTGCTGAAAACCCAGGTCGCCGCCCGTTCGCGGCGGCGGAAGGCCCCCGACATCCCCGCCGCCGCCCTCCGCAGCCCGAAGGGCAGCCTCACAATCCTCCTCGTCAACCCCACCGAGGCCGAGCACGAGGCCGTCATCGAGCTCTCGGACCTCGCCGCCCCCGTCAAGCTCTTCCGCTATCAGCTCACCGAGGCCGCCCTCAACGACGCCGCCTTCAAGTTCGCCCCCACCGCCGAGCACCGGCTGTCGAAGGACGCGGCCAGCTTCGCCGAGAAGCTCCCGCCCCTCAGCATCACCACCCTCACCACCTACGCCCTCGCGCCCGACGCCCCCGGCGCCATCGCCGAGTAGCCCCGCCGCCCAACTGTATCACCACTCCCCGCTCCGCGAGGTGATACAGATCGGCGCTTTGGCGATTCGGGCCGCTTTACGGCGTTTCCCGCCTATCTGTATCACTTCCCTCCCCCCAGGGGGTGATACAGATCGGCGCTTTGGCGGTTCGGGGGCTTCCGGGGCCGTTCCTGCCTATCTGTATCACTTTCCCCCTCCCTGGGGTGATACAGATAGGCAGCGGGCATGGTCTGCATGGCTCCCCGACGGCAACCGCCAGGATTGGGGGCCATGCGCCCCATACCGCGCCAGCTTGACTGTGCCGGTGCCTGTACTGAGTTGAACGGCTGAGCCGAATCACGGCGCCACGGCCAGCTTGCGACCGAGGGCCTTCGGCAGGGCAATCTCCGCGAAGAGCTTCTCCAGCACAGGTCCTTCTTCGCCTTCGAGAACGCCGGGGCCGAAGGTCTCGACGTGGAACTTGATGGCCGACTGCACGTCCTGGAGGGCCTCTTCGTAAGTGTCGCCCTCGCCCACGACCACCCCCTGGATGCCCACGGGATAGGCCACATAGCCATCGGCGTGCTTCTTGAGCACGATCTTGATCTGTCTCATCTCTGCTGGCCTCGCACGCAGCCCTGCTTCATAACCGGAATCGGTGAGCGGCCAGGGCCCGCCTCGCCGCATTCACATCCACCATTCATCATGCCTCAGCAAGAAGCGGAAAGCAAGTGAGAACCGCCGCCGAGCCGCTGGCTCACTCCCCCGTGATTTCCTTCAGCTTCGCGAAGAACGCCCGCTTGCGGGGGGTGGAGAGGGTCCAGTTGGTGGGGGGGCATTGGTAGCCGTCGCGGTAGTTGCTGGCGCCAGGGTCGAAGTAGCCCCAGGAGGCATACTCGCCAATGGCCGCGACGAAGTTGCTGGCCGGCTTGTCGAAGTCGAAATGGTCGTCCTCGTTGAAGAGGATGGGCATCGGGCGGTAGCCGGGGACCTTGCGGGTGCGGCGAACCATGTCGGCGATGCGGGCGGGGTCGCCGACGCCGTTGCCGTGGATGAGGAGGAAGTCGGAGGCCCTCACGACGTTTTCCCTCGGAATGCTGCCCCCGCCGTAGCTGGTGCCGACGAGCAATCGCCGCCCGTCGCGCATGCGGGACTTCACCCGCTCGATCAGCTCGTGGACGCGGCCCGGCCGCAGGATGTCGTGGTCGTAGCGGGCCACGTCGCATTCGTTGTTCACTTCGAGCAGGATATTGCGATAGCTGTGGTCGAACAGCCAGTCCACGGCATTGTCGAGGGCGCGTTTCACGGCCGCCTCGTCCCTCACCCGCTGGTCCTGGCCGAAGTAGAAGACGCCGAGGATGGCGACCATGCCCAACTCGTCGGCGCGGTCGAGGACGCGCTCGAGGCGTGCCATGTAGTCGGGGCGCAGGTCGCCCGCCTCGGTGAGGGCGGAGTTGTGCCAGGGCTGCTCGCGCGAATAGCCCTGGGGGCTGCCGCCCTGGAGGTTGATCGTGAAGGCCAGCAGCCCGTGCCGCCGCCACTCGGGCATGGCCGCGACGAACTCGCGGGTGTTCCGCTCGGGGTCCCACTTCCCCGTGTCGGGATAGGCCCACTTCGACACCGTCTCGGGATTCAGGTCGTCGAAGATGCCCTGGACCATGCGGGAGTTGAGGAGGAGCCCTTCGATCTTCTTCCCCTGCCACGTTCGGCCCGCATAGGTGGGCTGGCCGTTGATGAGGAACGCGTCGCCGCGAATCGAGACCTCGGTCTTGCGCTCCACGGGTGTAGCTCCCTGGGCCGTGAGGAGGCAGGAAGAGAGAATCACCACGGAGACACGGAGAGCACGGAGAGAGCAAGAGGAGAACCCAGCCGGCGGTTGGGCCGCAACCCCGATTCGCGCTTTCCCGTGCATTCTCCGTGTTCTCCGTGTCTCCGTGGTTGTTGGCTGCTTGCGCCGCGGGCTATCGTGGGCCGGCGAGGCGCCACGGCTCGCGCTTGCGGAAGGGGTGATGGAAGCGGTTCTGAATCCGCTCCTTCTCCTCGAGGTGGATCATGCAGGCGCGCATGCAGCCGCGCGCGCCGCAGATGCACGCGGGGTGGTGGTAGCTCTCCCAGGCGTTGCGGCTGTAGGGCATCTTCTCCTTGATGAAGCTCCAGATGCCGTGGCCGGTCGGGTCCTGGCCCGATTCGAGGACGGTTCGCATCGCGTCGGCGACCTCCTCGGTCATGAAGGGGCTGTACTCGGGGGTGCCGGCCTGGTACACGGCGGCGCACTTCGTGAGGTCCAGCTCGCCCCACTCGACCTGTCGCCCCGCGAGGGTGACCTTGACCGTTCGGTCGCCGGAGATGGCGCCGGCGGGGCAGTCGCGCACGCAGCTCATGCAGCGGTCGCACAGCTTGCCCTCGAAGAGCGGGTCGGGCTCGAGCGGCGCGTCGGTGAGGATGAAGGCGAAGCGCTGGCGCGGCCCGAACTCGGGCGTCAGGAAGACCTTGCTGTAGCCGATCTCGCCCATGCCGCACAGGAAGGCGGCGATGCGGAAGTGGAGGAACACGTCGGGCTTCGGCTTGTCGGGCGCCACGGCCTGGCCCACGCCGCAGCCCAGGCGCACCATCGTGTTCTGGTAGAGCACCGCCTCGTAGCCATTGTCCTCCAGGAAGCTCCCCAGCTCGCGGAGCGCGAGCGGGGCCTGCACGTCGTTGATGCACGCATAGCCCAGGGTCGGGTAGGCCGAGAACAGCGTGCCCTCCTCGATCCCGCGGAACAGCCCCCTGTGGATGCGAAAGCCGAGGCCGATGATGGCCTTCGCCTCCGGGAAGATGTAGCGGGGATCGAACTGCATGGGTGCGCCCTCGAAGCGGTCCATCGAGCCGATCCCGACCAGGTCGGCGCCGCACTCCCTGGCCGCCGCCTTCACCTCTGCCGACGTGAGCATCTCGTGGCCTCCAAGAAAGGTGCCGGGATCCTACCACCCTGCCGCCGGCTCGTTCAGGAACGTGCCGCCCGGCATCTACCGCATGCTGCGATGAGGTGCCGACGCCGGCTTGCGGCGGCGGCGCCAGAGCCCCAGGCCGCCCAGGGCGAGGAGGGCGAGGGCGCTCGGCTCGGGGATGACATACAAAGCGACGACCGCGTTGAACTCCGCGAGCCTGACCCCTTGTCCCGATGAATGGGTGAACTCCAGCCGGAAGGTGCTTCCAGTGAGGGAGCCCACGTTAGGGTCCGTGAAGCTCAGGAGGCGGACGATCGCGCTTTCGCTGGCGTTGGCGTCGAAGAAGTCGCGCTGGACGCCGTCAATGAAGAAGCGGACCAGCTCGGCGCCGCGGTTGAACGCGGTAGGGCCCTCGCTCCCCAGAATAATCTCGTAGCCGGCGATGCCGACCGGCATGGTGGTGGTCCACTGGAGCCAGTCCACGGACTCGCCGCCGTTCCCCATGGTGGCGTCGCCGTTGTCCGCCGTGCGGCCGTCGCCGAAGATGAAGCTGGCCCCCTCGACGGCGCCATTGTTGTTCCCGAAGGCGTCCTCGGGGGTATCTGTCCCCGAAACCTTGCTGCTGACCGTGAAGTTCGTGGAGTAGCCGGGGGCCTCGTCGCCTTCGGAGAGGAGGTTCGTCGCGGCGTTGAGGAGCACGGTGTCCACCGCGTAGTTTGCGGTAAGATGGCTGGTCCCGAAGCCATCGAGCTCGACGACCCGCGGGCCGTTGGAGTTCCGGGTGACCTGGAGCAGGAAGAACTGCGCCGTGGCGGCCGGCGAAAGCGTGTCGCTCACGGCGATCCCGTGGGAGCCGAAATTGGTGTCGTAGGGGTACATGTTGGGGTAGGTCGGCTGGGTGTCGGAGATCTTGACGAAGCTGCCGCTGAGCCCCGTGGTGCTGGCGTAGAGCCGGGCACTCCTGGCGGAGCGCGACCGATCGGCGCTGTCCTCATTGAGCCGCAGCCGGTAGCTTGTCAGGTCCACCGGCGCATAGGTGCTGAAGTAAGCGTAGTCCACAAACCCGCCCCCGCCGTTGCCGTCGTTGAAGATCGCTCGAGTGGTCTCCCCGCCGGCTGCGGAGTAGCCGAGCATCTTCCGGATGCGGAAGTCTACGTTCACGACGTTGGTGGACCTTCCCGGGGCGCCCTTCTGGGCCACGTCGAAGAGGTCGGTCGTCTCGCCTTCGTCGCTGGCCACTGTGATGATGGGCGCACCCAATGCGGCACTGGCCGGGCTCGCCACCACGATGGCCACAAGAAGCCCCAGAAACCAACGCTCGCACGGTGCCTTCATCGTCGTGCCTCCTGAAGTGCTGCGCGGGCCGATCCCCACGCCTGCTGGCCAGGCGGGGCGCGGAAAGGAACATCCCTCTCGCGACGCGAGTCAGTATAGCAGCCGGCGGAGGGAATGCAAGCGACTTCGCGCCTCGATGGAGGCCCGTGGGGCAGGAAGCCCGTGCCACCGCCACTTCCCAAGAGGTGGCACAGGCATCCTGCCTGTGGCATTTCTCACCACATGCGCGTGCGCGATGCGGGAGGCGGCCCCAATCTGTCATGCTGAGCTTGCCGAAGCACCTTTCAGGGGACAGGCCCCGGCGGCACGGTGCGCTCCGTCACGTCGGTCGCCCTCCTTGAGAGCTTCCTCGACAGGCTCGGAATGACACGGCTATTGGCGCATTCCCACAGGAGGTGGTGAGAGATGCGGGCCAGGGCTACGGCGCCCGCCTCCGCGCCACCCATTGCAGCGCGAGGAGCAGGGCTCCGAAGGCCATCAGGTAGGGCCCCTCGCCCGCCGTCCACCACCAGGGCATGCCCACCGACAGATCGGTTGCGAGGAGCAGAAGCCCCACGGCCACCGCGGCGGACGCGGAAAAGGTGACCAGGGCGGCGTAGCGCCGCACGTCGGTGGACAGCAGGAGCATCAGCCCGCCGTTCACCGCGTAGAGGGCCGCCAGCGACCGGGCGAGGTACTCGACGACCGGCCCCTCGGGGAACGGCCCCAGGCCGATGTGCTCGTGGACCGTCGCCATCCAGCTCCGCGGCATCACCGCGGGGAAGATGGCGAGGGCCTCCACCGCCCCCATCACCCGCAGGAGCAACGCGAGAAGCCGCTCGGCCGTGCTCGGCATGCCGCACCTCCGCCACTCCTCTACCACAATCGCCACCACGGCGCAAGCTGGGAAAAGACACCCGCTGTCTTTTGTGCGAAGCACCCGCAGGGCCGTTCCGGCAAAAGACAGCGGGTGTCTTTTCCCCCTGCAATGCGGAGTCTACTGGAACTGGGGGCCACACTCGGCGCAAGGGCTTGACTCGCGGGTCCCCGGGCTGTACCATCGGCCTGCCGAGGAAGCAGCGTGGCAGTCGCTGCGCCAAAGGGAGCGAAGATGCAGGTGGAACTCGAGTTCCAGCGGGAGAGCGCCTTCTGGAAGCCGTTGGACCGCTCGTGGCTGGCGGACTACGCGCGCAGGGTGACGGCGCTCGCACATCCCTCGCTCCTGCGGGTGTTCGACGTGCTCACCAACGAGCAGGGCCGCTGGGTGCTCGTGCGGCAGGCGACGGGCGGGAACTGGCTCCGCCCCTCGCGGGTCTCCGACGCCGCAAGGGACAACCTGCCCCTGGCCTGCTCGCTCGTGCTCACGCTGGCCGAGGCCCTGGCCTACCTGCACCAGGTGCTATTCCGCGGGGGGATAAGCCTGAGCTGGTCGGACTCGGTGCGCTGCGACCACGAAGGCGACGACTGGTCGGTCGGGCTGTTCCCTCCCACGCCGCCTGACATCGTCCTCGCCGACGACCCGCAGATCGCGGGGGTGCCCGGCTACATCGCTCCGGAGCTGCTCCTGTCGCCGGCAGCCCCTTCGCCGGCGAGCGACTCGTTCACCCTCGGGGCAGCGCTCTTCGAGGTCCTGTGTGGGGAGAGGCTGATCCGGGCACGACAGCTCATGGAGCAGTTCCAGGAGACCGTGGCGGGCGGCTTCCGCACGCTCGCCGAGGTCCGCGCGGGAATCCCCGACGAGTTGAGCGCGTTCGTGGCCAAGGCGGTTGACCTCGAGCCCGCCAAGCGTCCGTCGCTGAGGGAATGGGCGTTCGTGATGGAGCGGTTTGGCGGCCGGGTCCTGCCGCTGCCCGGCCCGCCGAAGGGCCCCGGCAAGCTGACGTATGTGACCTATGATGAAGCGTCTCCTCCCCCTCGGCTCACGAGCGTGCTGCCGGCGGGCGATGCGTCGCGCCGCTTGCGCGTCTTGCGCGAGCACCTCGGGCACGGGGGCATGAGCTCCACCTGGCAAGCCGAGTGGGAGGAGCCCCAGCGGAGCGAGATGCGAGAGGCCGCGGCGCCCCCCCGCGGGCCGGTGCGCTTCGGCGACGCGGACTTGCCACCCGAGGACAGCGCAGACACCGATCAGGATGAGCCGGACACGGACGAGGAGAATCCACCGCCCTACCTCGACGAAAACGTGCAGTTCACCGTGTATCGCCCGGAGGCCGTGAGGCCGGCCAAGTGGTACACGATGCTGGCGTTCGCCCACCTCGCCGAGCGGCCGCCCGATGCGCCGCCCGACGAGCCGAGCCCCATCGAGAAGGTGAAGAGCGAGGCCGAGAAGGCGCTCGGCGACCGCCTCCGCGACTACCGCGACGTGACGCAGGACAGCCTCGCCGCCGTGCCGCGCGAGGGCGAGATCACGCTGGTGCCCGAGATGGCGGGCGTGGAGTTCAACCCGCCCCGCTGCTCGTTCCTGTGGGTCGAGGACGTGCACCGAGTGGACTTCCGCCTCCGCGCCAGCCCGAAGCTCGACGGGGCGACGGCCCGCGGGCGCCTCACGGTGTTCCTCGGCAGCATCATTCTGGCCGACATTCCGCTGAGCATCCGCGTGGACGGCCAGGCCGGGTCGAGGCCGGGCGCCGAGCCGCGGAAGGCCGAGCATTGCCGCCCGTATCGCAGGATATTCGCCTCCTACTCGCACAACGACCTCGCGGTCGTCGCGGAATTCGAGCGCTACGCGGCGGCGCTGGGCGACCGGTACCTGCGCGACTGGGTGGACCTCCGCGCGGGCGAGGCGTGGGGCGAGGGGCTGGCGCGGATGATCGAGGAGGCCGACGTCTTCCAGCTCTTCTGGTCGCGCCACTCGATGGGCTCGCCCTTCGTGCGGCAGGAGTGGGAGCACGCGCTGGGCCTGGGCAGGGAGCACTTCGTGCGCCCCGTCTACTGGGAGGAGCCGCTGCCGGAGGACCGCGAGCGGGGCCTTCCACCGGACGAGTTGCGCCGCCTGCACTTCCAGCGCATCCTCGGCGAGGGGGGCGCCCACCTGCCGGCGGAGCCGATGCCGCAGGCCAGCGCCACGGGGAAGTTCACTACGGAGGGGTTGGACATGGCCGCGCCCGTTGCAGGAACCAAGTCCCACCCCGCGGGCCGGCGGGTCAGGTACTTTGGCGTGGGGCTGCGCCGATGGGGGGGCGCTGCTCTCCGGGTGTTCATCCTCAGCATATTGATCCTGGGCCTTTTGTGGCTCTTGGGCTTGTTCGGCGGGTGAGCCACTCGCCGTGATCCCGGAGCACTGTGGGCGGGGCCTTGCGGCTGACCCGCGCCCGTTTTGCGGGAAGGGGCATTCAGCCCGCCTTTGGGCGGGCGGCAGGTGGTAGCCCACGGCGTGAGCCGTGGGTTCAGGCGGGCACAATGCCCACAGCCCCGTAGGGGCGGCAGGGACCTCGGCGCCTGGCGCTCTGCCGCCCCTACGGGGCTTGCCTGCACGGTATGCCGGCGTTCCCACGGCTTACGCCGTGGGCTACCGTCTATCGCCCCTGACGGGGCTTGAGGGCACGGAGAGGCTTCCTCCTGGAACCGGGGGCGTGTCGGGCCTTGCGGGGCTTGACTTCGCTCGGCGTTCCGTCAACAATGGGCGGCGGAGGGACGGGAGCACGGGATGGAAGCGTTCACGCCGAGGGCCACCGGGCTGTTGCCGAGCGACCCGTGGCTGAAGAAGTGGGTGGTGGCGGCGCGGCTGCCGTTCCTCACGGCGTCGGTGATGCCGGTGCTGGCGACGGCGGCGGCGGCGTGGCGCGCGGACGGGAGTCTGTCGCTGGGCCTCGCGGGGCTGGCCCTGGTGGGCATCGCGCTGATCCACGCGGGGGCGAACCTGTCGAACGACTATTTCGACCATCGGAGCGGCGCGGACGGGGCGAACCGCTTCTCGACGCCGTTCTCGGGCGGCAGCCGCGTGATCCAGGAGGGGGTGGTGAGCCCCCGGGCCATCGTGACCGCGGCTGCGGTGTGCACCGCGGCGGGCGCCGCGTGCGGCATCTGGCTCTGGCTCCACACGCCGGGGCACGTGCTGCTCGTGATTGGGGGGGTGGGGATCGCCACGAGCTGGTTCTACACGGCCCCGCCGCTGAGGCTGGTCCACCGCGGCGTGGGCGAGCTGGCCACGATGATGGGCTTCGGAGTGCTGCCGGCGCTGGGCACGGAGTGGGTGTTGCGGGGGCGCCTGACGCTCGAGGTGAGCTGGGTGGGGCTGCCGGCCGGCCTGCTCGTGGCCGCGATCCTGCTGATCAATGAGTTCCCGGACCGCGAGGCCGACGCGGCGGCGGGGAAGCGCACGCTGGTGGTGCGCCTGGGCCCGCGCCGCGCGGTGGCGGCCTACGCCCTGGTGCTGGCCGCCACGTACGGCGCGGTGGGCGTCGGCGTGCTGGCGCGCTGGATGCCGCCGCTGGCCGGGCTGGTGGTCGTCGTGCTCCCCCTGTCGTGGCGGATCCTCAGGGTGCTTCGCGCGAACTACGCCGACGTGGGGGGCCTGCTTCCGGGCATGTCGGCCACGATCCTCCAGCAGATGCTGTTCCTGCTGATTCTCACCGCCGCCTGCCTCGCGGCCCTCGCGCTGCCGGCCTGGGCGCGGTAGCCGGCGCGCGCGATGGCGCGCATTGGGCCGCAAGCGCGGAGAGCCTGCCTGTGGCGGAGTCCCTGACGTTTCGGAGGCAGTACTGGCGGGTGGCGCTGGGCACGGCCGGTGCGGCGGCGCTGTGCCCGGTGCTGTGGCACGCCGCGCTGCTGCCGGCGGGAGGGGAGCGGTCGGAGGTGGTGGCCGCCTGCCTCCTGATTGCGGCGGCGCTGGGGGTGTTCGCGGTCGTGGGCATTGTGCGGGCCGCGCGGGAGCGAGTGGTGCTGGGCCGGGATTCGCTCGCGCTGTACGGGCTGCTGGGGAAGCGGGTGGTCCGCTGGGAGAGCGTGACCGAGCTGGCCGCGCCGTGGGGCGTGTATGCGGACGTGCCGCTGGTGGTGAGGCTGCGCGCGCGCCGGGCAGGGCTTCTCGCGCGCCTCGTCCCTCGCCAGGTGGTGCTGGCGGGCCACTGGCGCGACCACGAGCGTCTGGTGCGCGCGGTGGTGGCCCGCGCGCCCCACGCGGCGGCCAACGCGCGGCTGCGCGCGGTCCTGGCCGAGCCGAGCCGCGTGCCCTGGCCCCATCGTGCGGCGGTGCTGGCGTGCCTGGCGGCGAGCGTGGGCGTGGCGGGCTATGCGCTGGGCGACGCGCTGGCGGAGGGGGTGATCGGGCTGGTCCCGGGCGTGCTGGTCGTCGCTACGGCGGTGCCGTGCGCGCTGGCGGGAGGCTCGATGGGGCGCGAGTGGCGCCCCAAGGCGGCCCTCGTCGCCTGCTACGCCTACCTGGCCATGGGGCTCGCACTGGCCGCGATGCCGGCGATCCTGCACGGGCAGAGCGACTGGCTGGCCGTGGTGCTGGGGGCGTGTCTGGCCTGGGCGGCGGCGACGCTGGTCGTGTGCCTCCCGTGCCGGCCGCGGCCCGGCGCCGTGGCCGCCCTGTACGCGGCGGCGCTGACGGCTGCCGCGGGGGGCGCGTGGTACTGGGGCGTCCGCGAGCCGGTGCCCGTGTGTTCCGTGGGGCCGTTGCGGCTGGCCGACGGCACGCTCTGCTGGTCGCCCGAGGGGGGGCGGCTGGGCCTGCACGCGGGCGAGCTGGGCTGCGAGGACGAGGCATACCTGGTCGTCGAGCGGCCGGAGCTTCGCACGCACCGCCTCCCCGTGGCCGACCTTGCCGAACGGCTCTACCTGCCCAACGAGCGCCTGGCCCTGTACCTGACCTGTCTGCTCCGCCGCGGCGTCGGCCGGTCCCCCGGCGCTCGCACCCTCTGGGCGTGGGAGGCGACAGGCGGGGAGCCCCGCCGCGTGCCCGTGGCCCCCCGCCTTCGCATGGCCCACGAGGGGCTCGTGTCGCCCGACGGGCAGCGGGCCGTCTTCCTGGCCGCGGACGCCGAGGCCGGCGGGTGGCGCCTCTGCTTCCTGCGCCTGGCCGACCTCGCGGTAAGCCGGCTCGACGCGTCGGTCGACTTCTCCCGCTTCGGCAACGTGCGCTGGGCGGCCGACGGCGGGATGATCCTCAGCGAGCGCGTGGAGGGCAAGGCGGGGCAGCCCGACTACTTGGCCCTCTGGGCGCTCGCCCCGGGCGACGCGGCGCCCGTGCGCTTCTACGAGACAACCGCCGCGGACCTCTGGGAACGGCACTCGCCCGACGGGCGCTGGGCGCTCGTCGTCCGCTTCCGGGGTGCGAGGCACGGCCCCGCCTACGACCTGGTGGACCTGCGCACGCGCCGGAGCCACCGCGTGGAGTTCCCCGGGACGCCTCCGCCGCACCGCGTGGCCTGGTCGCCCGACGGCGCGGCGCTGGCCTACGCGGCGCCCGCCCCTGGCGGCCATGCGGTGGTGCGGTTCGACCTGGAGACGAGGGCGTTCCGGCGGACGCCGCTGACGCTTCGCGGGGAGATGCGATCGCTGGCCCTGTCGAGCGGGGGCCGGTTCGCGGCGTGTCTGGTCAAGGGCGAGCGGGCCGCCAGGGTGCAGGTGGCCGATCTCGAGACCGGCCGCCTCCTCATCCTGCGGCGCCCCATGCTCTTCCCGACGCCGGTCGAGCCGTCCTGGTCGCCCACGGGATACACGCTGGCGGTCACGGCCTGCGAGGAGCCTCTGCCGCCCGCCCGCACCGTGCGCGTGCGCCTGCTCGACTTCACCCACGGGTGGTGAACCGACTACGGCCGGAACTCGTAGACGCCCCGGCCGTCGAGGCCGTAGAGGACGTCGCGCGGCGTCACCACCAAGGCGTCGGGCGCGTACTCGAGCTGCTTGGCCACGATGTTGAAGAGCAGCGCGCCGCTGGCGTCGAAGGCGCGAAGATACACGCCGCCCTCGGACGCCGCGACGTAGACCCGGCCCTTGGAGTCGACGGCGACCGAGCGCACGGAGTCGAGCGCCGCGGCCTCGCTCGTCGCCCAGGCCTTGTCCACCGAGCCGTCGGGCTTCACCTTCACGATCGGGCCGCTCGCGCGCCGGAGGTAGAGGTTCCCCGCGCCGTCCACGCCGCCGTCCTGGGGGCGGCTGTCGCCCGGCAGCTCGATGGTCTTCTCGACCGTGCCGTCGGCCTTGAGCTTGACGACGAACTTGTCGCCGCAGAGGGCGAAGAGGGTGCCTGGCTCGCGCCCGAGGAAGAGGGCATTGAGGTCGCCGGGCAGCTCGGGCTTCAGCTTGGCCTTGGCCTCGGGCTTCTCGCCCCAGGTTTCGGCGAAGACCCAGAGCTGGTCCTTGCCGCCCTCGCGCACGCCGACGTAGAGGGAGCCGGCGCCGTCGGCCAGCACGGCCTTCACCTCCACGCCGCCCTCGAGCTTCAGCGGGTAGCCCGGCGTGCTGTTGGCCTCGACCAGGTGGACCTCGTTGCTGCTGCCGCCCCCCCCCATCGGCCCCATGCCGCGCGACGGCGTGGTGTAGTAGACCCTCCCGCCCGCGCCGACGGCCATTTTCTCGGCGTGCTCGGGGAGTTGATAGGTCCTGGTCAGGCGCGGCGGGCCGCCGTCGCCCGAGCCCCCGCAACTCACAAGCAGCAGCGCACACAGCGATCCCGCGATAGCGACCCATCCGCAACGAATCATCTTGTCTTCCTCCGTGCAACGTCAGCGTTTGGGGAACTGCATCTACTCTACCGGCGCTTGGCCTCCCTGTCAAGCCGCTGTCGCAGCGCCTCGTAGAGCAGGATGGCGGCGGCCGCGGCGGCATTCAGCGACTCGGCCCGGCCGGGCATCGGGATGGCCACGCGGTCGGTCGCCTCGGCCCGCACGGCGTCGCTCACGCCGTGGGCCTCGCTGCCGACCACGAGCACGGTCGGGCCGCAAAGGTCGGCTTCCCAGCAGCGCGTTGCGCCCCGCGGCTCGGCCACGGCGATAGCCGCGCCGCCGTCCCGGAGCCGCCGCAGAAGCCCAGCCAGGTCCTCGACCGAACGCGCCGGCACCGCGAACAGGCCGCCGGCGGAGGCCCGCACCGCCTTGGCGTTGAACCGGTCGCAGCACCCCGGCCCCAGCACCACGCACGAGGCCCCCGCCGCGTGAGCCGCCCGGAGCGCGCTCCCCACGTTGCCCGGGTCGCTCACCGCTTCGAGAGCGAGCACGAGCAGGTCGGGCGTCAGCGGCGGCTCGGCCGCGTCGGGCAACAGCTCGGCGATGGCCACCACCCCCTGCGGCTCTTCCGTCGCGGCCAGCCGACCGAGCAGGGCCACCGACACCTCCCACACGGGCCACGGCGCGCCGTCGAGCCGCTCGGCCAGCGCCGCGTGCGCCTCGGCGAACGCGGCGGTGCACAGCACCTCGCGGACGGCTGCCCCGGCCTCCAGCGCCGCCTCCAGCAGGTGCGGCCCTTCGAGGAGGAACAGCCCTTCGGTCTCGCGGTGGCGTCGGAGGTGCAGCTTCCGCGCCAGCTTCACCCGCGGGTTCGCATCGCTCGTCAACACGCGGCGCTTCATCGCTGCTCCAAACCCGTCCGGGGCGCTCCACCACTGGAGCTCATTTTCTACCCCAACGCCGCCGGGAATGCAACCTGGTCCCCGAGTTTCGGGTGCGAGCCGGAAGAGCAGGTGCTTCCGCCTTGCCGCCTCCACCGAGCTCGTCTCGGCCAACTTCGCCCGCCGTAGCGGGGCTTCGTCGCCCTCGCGGAGGAGGGTGGAGCGATGATTGGCAACTGCCGCAGCAGCCGCCCTTCCTCCCCCCGCCGCCCCACATTCACAGAATGCCAACCGCCTCTCTCGGGGGTTGGCATTCTGTGAAACCCCCGCCGGACGCGTCCGGATGGCCGATTCGCTCACAATGCCAACCGCGCCGGGGCGGGGGGCTTGGCATTCTGAGAAGCCCTTCAAGGGCTTGCAGGAAAACGACTCCAGGAGTCGTTTCTCCCACGTGTCGGGACGCATCGTGGCATGGCATCCTTGACGCCGCTCTGGCGAGCCGATATGATACGAGGGCGGACGCGGGCGCTCAAGCCCTGCCTGCCCATTCCGCGGAGCGGGCCTTGCAGGAGCCTCAAGCATGGACTCCCTGATCATCGAAGGCGTGCGCTGCTTCTCCGAGCGCCAGACCGTGCGCCTGCGGCCCATCACCCTGCTGACGGGCGAGAACAGCACGGGGAAGAGTACTGTCCTGGCCTTGGCGCGGATCGCGTGGCATTTGTGGCAGGGGAACACGGTGCCCGACTTCAATGAGGAGCCCTTCATTTTGGGCGCGTATGATGACCTCGCAACATGCCGTGGCAGAGGAAACGGGCGAGTGGCGTCATTTGCCGTCGGCGCGGAGTTCCGCCTTCCCTCAACCGCGCAGCGTGTTCGCGTCAGCGGCCAGTTCGTCAAGAAGGACGCGCAGCCCACCCTCAGCGAGTGGCTCCTTGAGACAACTGATACTGATCTCAACATGGCGGTCCACTTCGAAAAAGAAGGAACCCGCCTCGAATGGCACCACGGATCAGGGTCTGGTAGTCTGACCCTCGCGCCTACGCAGTTCGCGGTGCCGCCGACGCGCGTGTGGGGGATCTTCGCATCCTTGCCTTTTGAGTCCGCGCGGGACGTTGCGGGTGTGACCATGACCGAGGGAGCGCGTCCGGGTCACAAGGTTCTCGCGTACCTGGGACGGCTCGCGTCGGGCAGCGCGTGCGACTATGAGCACCGACCATATGCGTTCGCTCCTATCCGTACCAGACCACTGAGGACCTATGATCCCTTACGTGCAGAGCCGGAGCCAGAGGGGCGGCATGTCCCTATGATCCTGGCCACACTATCGCTCTCGGCTCCGGAGAGATGGGCGCGCCTGCGGGAGGCGCTCGGCGCTTTTGGGAGACAGGCGGGTTTGTGGCGGGATGTTGAAGTCCGTCACCTGGGAGGTGCTGCGGGCCCGTTCCAAATAAGAGTGAAGATCTCCGGCCCCTATTTTAACCTGACGGATGTCGGCTACGGCGTTAGCCAGGCCCTGCCGATTGTGGTTGACACGTTACGCGGCGATCCGGGGACGACATACTTGCTGCAAGAGCCGGAGGTCCACCTGCACCCCAGCGCCCAAGCTCAACTCGGCTCGCTGTTTGCCTCTTTGGCAAAGGAAGACGACAAGCGGTTCCTCATCGAGACCCACAGCGACCACTTGGTGGACCGCATCCGCATGGAGGTGAGGAAGGGGGGACTTCTGAAGCCCGAGGATGTGTCGCTTCTCTACTTTGAGCGCAAGAATGGTGGTGTGCGGATCCATCAACTGGAGTTGGATGAGCTTGGGAACATTCTCAAGCCGCCGAGGGGTTACAGGCAGTTCTTCCTCGATGAGATGAGAGCCTTGCTGGGGGGGTAGACTGCGTGTGTGTCATTATTGACGCCGATGTGGCGGCCCTGGTCTTCCGCGATGCGCCTGATCCGGGTTTCGTCCCTGTGCTTGACTGGCTATCCAAGCCGCTGAGGGATGGTAGGCTTGTCTACGGCGGCCGCCTCACCAAACAGCTTTTCCGAGTTGCTCGCGCACAACTGGCTATTCTTGAGTTGGATCGCGCAGGCCGGGCGACGCGCTTCCCAGACTCGGAGGTGGAAGCGGAACGGCGGCGGGTCAAGGGCTTCAGGCTATGCAAGTCCAACGATGAGCACATCATCGCCCTTGCCATCGTGAGCGGCGCGCGGACGCTGTGCTCGCGGGACACCGACCTGCACGAGGACTTCAAGAATCGCGCGTTGATTGACAAACCCAGGGGCCGAGTCTACCGGGATGCCTCCCACGCCGGCCTCCTGACCCACACGGCCTCGTGCCGTCGCCAGCAGAGGAAACTCGCGTCGGGGTCCTTCTGATCCGTCGCAGTCGGCGCCGCCGACCTGTCTACTTCGCCACATAATAGAGGAATGGCCTGCGGAACATGCCGCCGAAGTGGTGGGGGCAGTGGAGGCGCAACGCCAACGTATTCGCCCCAGGCCGGAGCTTGCCGGCGAGGTCAACGTCCCACTCGAAGCGGTAGTCGTTGTACCACCAGATGGGGTTGACCTTGCGGTGGGCGACTTCGACGCCGTTGACGTAGAGCCAGCATTCGTTGAAGAGGCCTGGGAAGCGGGTGTGGACGGGGGCCTTCGCCTGGTCGGCGGCCAGCTCGACGTCGGTGCGGTACCAGGCGTGGCCGGTGAAGCTCTGGCGGTCGGGATGGCGGATGCCCTGGGCCTGCATGTAGAGGTCGGTGCGGAGCATCTCCCACTGGTCGGGGTAGTCCTTGCGGCTGTCGAGGGTGAGAGCGGCGGAGCGGGCCTTCCAGTCGGCGAGGTCCACGGGTGCGGTCGCATACTTGCGTTCGAGGCCGACATTCGTGGGGTCGCGGCGGAAGGCCCATTCGAGGGGCAGCTTCGCCAGAAGGGTGCCCTTCGTGCCGTCGGTGAAGGCGAGGAGTTCCTTGTACTGGCGGACTTCGCCGGGCCACCAGGGATAGCCGTCGCCCTCGAGCTTCGTGGTGGTGAAGATGCCGCCGAGGTCGGCCATGGCCTGGCGAGCGGCGAGGCCGCGGTCGCCGGCTGCGGCGGCGGCCTTGTAGTCGGCCTCAGTGGCCGCGGCGTGGGCCATGGCCACGTAGGCGTCGAGGATGTTGAAGCTGAGGCGCGTGAAGCGCATTCGCTGGAGGTAGAGCTTCTCGTTGCGGCTGGCGTCGGCCTTCGCGGCGAGAGGCTTCGCCAGGCGTTCGGCCTCTTCGAGTTTGCTCCTGAGGGTCGCGACCCGCTCGGGGGTGTAGATGGCGGGGATGACGAAGTATTCGTGCTCCGTGACGATCGTCTCGTCCCAGGCCTTGAGGATGGCGCCCCAGTAGTCGGCCATGGGCTTGGCCATGGGGCCGTAGAAGGCGGGGTAGAACTCGGCGAGGAGGGCGTCGGGGTCCTCGTCGGGGTCCCAGAGGAGGCGGGCGCGGAGATAGAGGTTGGTGAAGATGGTGGCGATGGCGTTGCGGCTTTCGGTATCCACGCCGAGGATGCCGGCGTCGCGGTAGTGGCGGATGTCGCTCTGGATGGCGCGGGGCACGAGGGGGTTGGGGATGTCGCGCCAGACGAGCATGCCCTGGTCGTAGTCGTAGATGGCCAGCCGCTTCTGCATCACCTTGGCCCAGCCGGTGAGCATCGCCTTGTACTCCTGGCGGGGCGGCGATTGCGGGTCGTCCATGCCGTGGATGGGGTCGATGTCAATGGGGGCGAGGTAGGCCACGAGGGGCTTCTCGGCCACGACCTTGCGCACGGGGGGGAGTGTCATGTTGCTGTAGGCCAGGAAGCCGATCTTCGACGTGCTATCGGGGTGCTTCGCGAGGAGCGTGCGGGCGACGTTGTTGTAGAGCTCCATGAACGCGTCGGTGACCGCGGGCTTCATGAAATACTTGTCCCACTGAAGGGCCATCAGCTCCTTGTCCCGGGGCGAGTCGGACTGGTAGACGCCGTCCTCCATGCCGAGCATGATGTAGTCGCCCTTGGCGAACTTGGGCTCGAGCTGCGCGGCGACGTGCTGGGCGGTGGAGGGCTCGGAGATGGGGATGTGGAAGGCGTCCTTGCCAAGGCCCTTCACGTATTGGCCGAGGGCGTGGCCGTTGGGCACGCCGACGCCGTGGGTCATCATGTTGCGTCGCTTGAACTCGCGGGCGCCCGCGTTGTCGCCGACCCAGGAGATCCAGTAGGTGCGAATCTCGAAGGGCGGGGCGTAGGCGGCGTCAAGGTCGCCCACTTTCAGGGAGGGGGACTCGGGGATGCACTCGCCGAAGTCGGTGGGGACAAACCAGCGGCAGCCCCAGCGGCGGAGGAGGTCGGCCACGGCGTAATAGTGGCTCTCGTCGTTCGTGCCCGCGAGGCACACTCGGTTGCCCTCGCGGAGCAGGACGATGGCGTCGGCGCGGAGGAGCGGCTCCGGCTTGGCCACCTTGTCGAGGCGGCTCCGCAGCTCGGGCTTCGCCTTGAGCGCTTCGGCGCCGACGAGGAGCAGCGGAGCGTCGGCCTTCAACGCGGCCTGGATCGCCTGAGGCGTGTCGGCGATGGCAGGGGCGGCGCCGCACATGAGGCCGATGTACTTCGCCAAGTCGGCGGCGGCCAGCTTCTCGCTCTCGCCCGCGGCCGGCGAGACGACGATGGTTGCGCTACTCTTGCCGCCCGAGGCGACGGCGAGGTCGGCCTTGCCGGGCGTGCCCGCCATCTGCGCCCAGACCGTGGTGGTGAGGCACACCATCAGAGCAACCGCCCCAACGCGACACATGGCCACGAGTCTACCTCCTTGCAGGAACAGGGGAGGGCGCCGCGCGCCCCTTGAGGAACTGGCCCGTCACCGACCGCTCGCAGGTGGCGATGGCGGCAGGCGGGCCTTCGGCGACGAGGGTGCCGCCGGCGTCGCCGCCGCCCGGGCCGAGGTCAATCACCCAGTCGGCCTGCGAGATGACGTCGAGGTTGTGCTCGACGATGAGCACCGAATGGCCGTCGTCCACGAGGCGCTGGAGGACGCCCATGAGGGTCTGCACGTCGGCCATGTGGAGGCCGACAGTGGGTTCATTGAAGATGAGGAGGGCATGACGCGTGACGCGTGACGCGTGACGGGAAAAGGCCTCGGAGATGTAGGCGGCGAGTTTCAGGCGTTGGAGCTCTCCGCCGCTGAGGGTGGCGGTGCTCTGGCCGAGGCGCAGGTAGCCGAGGCCGACCTCGGCCAGGGGGCGCAGCTTCGCCGCCAGCGACGGCGTGTCCTCGAAGAACTCCATGGCCTCGCCGATGGTCATGTCGAGCACGTCGAGGATCGTGCGGTCGCGGCAGGTGACGTCGAGGACACGTTTCTGGAACCGCTTGCCGCCGCAGGCCTCACAGGTCACGGTGACGTCGGCCAGGAACTGCATGTCCACGGTCTGGGCGCCCATGCCCTGGCAGGACTCGCAGCGGCCGCCGGGGACGTTGAAGGAGAAGTGGGCGGCAGTGATGCCGAGGGTCCTGGCGCGGCGCGTGGCGGCGAAGGCGCGGCGGATGTCGTCGTATGCCTTGGTGTAGGTGGCGGCGTTCGAGCGCGCGGAGCGGCCGATGGGCTTCTGGTCCACCAGCACCACGTCATCCACCTTGTCGAACCCGCGGATGCTCTTGCACTTCCCCGGCTCGACACCCGTCTCGCCGTTGCGGGCGCGCCAGTGGGCGTACAGGGTGGTGTTGACGAGGGTGGACTTGCCGGCGCCCGACACGCCGGTGACGCAGGCCAGCACGTGGAGTGGGATTCGCACCGTGAGGTTCTTCAGGTTGTGCTGCCGGGCGCCGCGGAGGGTGAGGAACTCCTTGGGCTTCCGCGCGCGGTTGGGCCATTCGAGGGCCTGGCGCTGGCGAAGGTAGTCGGCCGTCTTGCCCTGTCCTCGGTCCAGCAGCCCCTGGGGCGTGCCCTCGAAGACCACGCGGCCGCCGTGCTCGCCAGCGCCGGGGCCGAGGTCGAGCACACGATCGGCGCCCAGGATCACCTCGGGCTCGTGCTCGACGCACACGACCGTGTTCCCCTTGCCCGTCAGCGCGCGCAGGATGGCGAGGAGCCGATGGGTGTCGGCGGCGTGGAGGCCGACGGTCGGCTCGTCGAGCACGTAGAGGGTGTTGGTGAGGGAGCTGCCCAGGGCCGAGGCGAGGCCGATGCGCTGGGCCTCGCCGCCGCTGAGCGTGCGCGTCTCGCGGCTCAGGGTCAGGTACGACAGCCCCACGTCCTCGAGGTACTGGAGGCGGCTGCGGATTTCGCGCAGCAGCGTGCGCGCTGCCTCCTCCTCGGCGGGCGGCAGGGCCAGCGCATCGAGGAGGCGGTGCAACTCGGGCACGGGCAGGTCGAGAAGCTCGGTGAACGAGCGGCCGCCGAGCTTCACGAACTGGGCGTCGGGCTTCAGCCGCGTGCCGCCGCAGTCGGGGCACGTGACGTAGCGGCGGTAGCGGGCGATGAGGATGCGATTCTGAATCTTGTACTTCTTGGACTCCAGCCAGGCGAAGAAGCCGCGGATGCCGCAGAAGTCGTCGTCGCCGCCGCCCGGCTTGCCCTCGATGACCCAGCGCTGCTGGGCCGCGGTGAGATCGCGGAACGGCACGTCGGTCGGGATGCCATCCTCCGCCGCACACTCCAGCATCCACTCGGTCATCATCTTGAGCACGGGGGTGGACCAGAGGGCGACCGCGTAGTCGGCCAGGCTCTTCGAGTGGTCGGGAATGGCGCGGTCGAGGTCGAGCGTCGCGTCCTTGCCGAAGCCCTCGCACCTGGGGCAGGCGCCGACGCCGCTGTTGAACGAGAACATCCCGGGCTGCGGCTCGCGGAACTCGCGGCCGCACGAGCGGCACACGAGGCCGGCGAAGAAGTGGTGCCTGTCGGCCGGCCGCCCGGCGTCGTCGAGGAGTTGCACCACGGCGCCGCGCGAGCCGATGCGGAAGGCCATCTCCAGCGAATCGGCCGCGCGGCTCATCCGCTCGGCGCTCTTCGCCAACCGGTCCACGACGACCTCGAGGTGATTGCCGATTCGCGATTTGCGATCTCCGATTTTCAGGTCCGAGATGTCCACGACTTTGCCGCCCAGGAGGATACGGTGGAAGCCGGCGGAAGCGAGGTGGTCGCGCAGGAACTTCAGCCGCCGCTCGGACTCGACGGCGATGGGGGCGAGGAGGAGGAGCCGTGTGCCCTCGGGCAGGCCCTCGATGAAGCGGACGGCTGTCTGCGGGCTGTGCTTCTCGGCCTCGACGCGGCAATCGGGGCAGACGGTGCGGCCGACATTGGCGAAGAGCAGACGCAGGAAGTCGTTCACCTCGGTCGCCGTGCCCACGGTCGAGCGGGGGTTCGTCACCTGGTTGCGCTGTTCGAGGGCGATGCTGGGCAGCATGCCCGAGATGTGGTCCACGGGCGGCCGCCGCATCCGCTCGAGGAACTGCCGGGCGTAGGCCGACATGGATTCGACGTAGAGGCGCTGTCCCTCGGCGTAGAGCGTGTCGAAGGCCAGCGACGACTTCCCGGACCCCGACACGCCCGTCACGACCGTGAGCTGGCCGTGGGGGAAGGTGGCGTGGATGGCCTGAAGGTTATTCGTCCGCGCCCCGCGGACCACGATTTCCCGCTGCATGCCGGGGATTGTACCAGAAGGCCCGTTCCGAGCCAAGCCGTGCGGGGGAGCGGCGGGGGGCCTCCGTCCATTTGGCCATTCTCGGCCTTCCGGCTCAGAGTCGTACGGGTTTCTCCATTTCCGGCGCACCCGTTTGGCGATTCTCGCCCATCCGGCTCAGAGTCATACAGTGTTCTCGAGTTTCCGACTCGAGAATCGCCGATTCTCCCCATTCCGGCTCAGAGTCATACAGACTCTGCAGAGTCATACACTTTTTCGCGCGGGCGGCCTGGGCTGCTGCCCGCACTGTCCCGGAAGCTCACGCCACCACGAATGGCCTTGACAGCCCTTTGCCGCGGTAGTAGTATCTCGGCAGACGGATCGCGGTTTGCGGGCGGGCGCATCTTGGGGGATTGGCCGGAGGCTTCGCATGAGCATCTCAACCTTTGAGGGCGTTGTCGAGAACGGCGTGATCCGCCTCCAGGGCGGCGTGACTCTGCCTGAGAGGGCCAGAGTCTACGTCGTCATCCCCGACTTCGAGTCCGCCCCGCGGGCGCATATCCGCACCCCGCGCCTCGCCCACCCGGAACAGGCCGTGGACTTTGCCAAGGAGGTCATCGAGGTCGCCCCTGATGCCAAGCTATGATGCTTCGCGCTATGATCCCCCGGCCCCGGTTGCCGAGGTGACACTGAACAGCCCGGGGGGAGGCAAGTCCGTCTCAGGGGGTTTCCTTGCTGCTGGACACCGGGGCCGACGCAACCCTTCTGCCGCGCGCTGCTGTCGAGCGTCTCGGCCTGTCCCCGCTGGCTGGCCAGCGCTATGAATTGCTCGCATTCGACGGAAGCAAGAGCTTCGCACTGGTTGTGGCACTTGACCTTGTCTTCCTCAACAGGGTCTTTCGCGGCCGGTATCTGCTGATCGAGCAGGAACACGGCATCCTGGGTCGGGACGTGCTGAATCACGCGACCCTGCTCCTCGACGGGCCGAAACAGCTATGGGCTGAGCGGTCGTCGCCCTAGCGCTGCGGCCCTGAGCGAAGGCGGAATTGGGTAAGGTGGCCCCGGAATTCAGAAGAAGTATGCGCGGCGTGTCCTGCGCGAGGAGCCGGAACTCGTCGGTGCCGGCAGCGACAAGGCCGACCGGAAGGCGTGAAGCCATGAACGCCGACACCCCTATTGCCGCCGAGCAGTTGCTCGAGATGCCCGTTGCCGTCTGCCGCTCGCGGTCCGACATCGAGGCCCTCTCCGCCGGCTCCGAACTCGATGGTAGCACCCTTCTCCCCGGCTTCCGCTGCCCCATTGCCGACCTCTTCGTCAACCTGTGAGGCCCCGGAGTCGAGTATGGTGTCCCCCGAACTGCCGCCGAACCCCGAACTCCGAACTGCCGTGTCCCCCGAACTGCCGTGTCCCCCGAACTGCCCCGAACTGGTGAATGCTTGCACGCCGCAGGCAGGTGCGTACAATCAGTTGTAGACACGATTGGCATACGATACGATGAACCGCTAACGAGGGCAGGACAGACAGTGATCAGCCGCCGCACGTTCATCAAGGCTGGGACCGCCATGCTCACGGGCGCCGCGCTGGATCCACGACGCTCCTTCGGAGCCGACGATGCCGATAAGCCGCGGCTCGCGCTGCCGACACCGGCGCAGTTGGCTTGGCAGGATTGTGAGATCGGGCTGCTGTATTCCTTCGACCTGGCCATCGCGGCAGGGGATACGAGCGCCAACAACACCTCCCGCAGAACCTGGGACCCCAATCTCTACCAACCAGCCAAACTCGACACGGATCAGTGGATTGAGGCGGCGAAGGCGTGCGGCGCGCGGTACGCCGTCTTCACCGCAACGCATTTCAACGGGTTCATGCAATGGCAGAGCGAAGCCTATCCGTACGGCCTCAAGCAAACGAGTTGGCGCGGCGGCAAGGGCGATGTGGTCGCTGACTTCGTGGCGTCGTGCCGCAAGGTCGGCATCAAGCCCGGCATCTACTTCAGTGTCCACCGCAACGTCTATCAACAGGTCTGGGGGCATTACGTGGACTGGGGCAAGGGCCGTGGGACCCCGGCACAGGAGAAGTTCAATCGCATCGCGGAAAAGCAGATGGAGGAGATCTGTTCCAGGTACGGCCCGCTGGTCCAGATCTGGTTCGACGCCGGCACGAAGACGCCGGCGGAAGGCGGGCCCGATATGCTGCCGGTCTTCGAGAAGCACCAGCCGGAGAGCGTGTTCTACTCCAGCACGCAGCGCTCGGACCATCGCTGGGTCGGCAACGAGGAGGGGCATGCCGGGGTGCCTTGCTATGCCACGATGCCGGGGCCGGAGCGGGGCGCTGTTTCGCACAACAGCCCGACGTGGAAGCGGTTCTTGCACAGCGGCGACCCAAACGGCAGCATCTGGTCGCCGGCAATGGTGGACATCCCGTTGCGCGGATACAAGGGCCACAACTGGTTCTACAAGCCCGGCCAGGACCACCTCGTCTACCCGCCGGAAGTGCTGGTGCAGAAATACTACACGTCCGTGGGGCGCAACTCGAACCTGATCATCGGCGTCGTCATCAAGCCGGACGGAACGCTGCCGGAGGCCGATGTCAAGGCTCTGGCCGAGTTCGGGAAGAGCCTGAGGGGGCGATTCTCGACGCCGGTGGCTGAGGTCAAGAGCGCCAAAGGCGATGTGATCGAGCTCCACTTCCCCAAGCCGGCACAGGTCGATCATGTTATCCTTCAGGAGCAGATCGCTAACGGCGAGTTGGTGCGCGATCACGTTGTGGAGGGCCTCATCGGCGAAGCGTGGACGCCGCTGGCGCAGGGCAAGGTGATCGGTCACAAGTGGATTCACCGGTTCAAGCCACAAACGGTTTCGCGTCTTCGTCTGCGGGTGACCGCCTCGCTTGCCACGCCCAAGGTTCGCTCGTTTGCCTGCTACTGGGTTGAGGAATAGGTGGGTGTCAAATCTACTTTATTCACTTTCCCAGCGGTCAGCGGGGAAGCCCCCGGGGCCGGCGGAAGGCGCGGCCGGCCCCGGGGGAAGGTGTCTCAGTCAGGAAGCCGCTGCATCCACGTCCCCCCGAGGCCATCGGGGGATGTGCCGACGCCCAGCATCCGCTTGGCTCGGCGAAGGATGTGGTACCCGAACCCTTCCTCATCAGCCGCCTTCTCCACGTCCCGCGTCGGGACGGGTCCCTTCTCGAGCAGGGCGCGAAGCCAGGTGACGCACTGCTGGTCGCGGAGGCGGGGGACGGGGTTTGCCGTGCTGGTGGAGAGCAGGGCCATGTGGATCGGCTCGGGCTCCCAGAGGAGGACGGGCTGCTTGGGGTTGACGGGGCTCGGGGCGATGCGATAGGCGTGGGCGTGCAGGGCCGCCGAGAGGTTGCACTTGAGGGGCACGAAGAAGGTCCGCTCCGGCTCGTCCTGGTCGGGCCAGAGGGTCCAGACCGCACGGCTTGCCGCGACGAGTGCCAGGCTGCCCATCGCCCGGTAGATGGGCGATGCCCCCGTGGCCTTGGTGAGGTGCGAGAGGGCGAGGACGGCGAAGCCCAATCGCTCGGCCATCTCCTGGAGCGTGGCGAGCAAGGCCCGCAACGCCGAGTTGCTGTTCGCCGTGCCGGTCGCCAGGAAGGCCATCAGCGGGTCAATCACGACGAGCCGGACGTCGGGCGTGTCGGTGACCGCCTGCTCGAGGGTCGGCAGGTCGCGGGGCAACTGGAAGCCCTTGTAGAAGCCTGCCCCGAAAAGGCCCCGCATCGAGCGGATGTAGCGCACATCGGCCCCCATCGCCTCGAGCCGGGGGCGGATGGTGTCGCCCACGTCGTCCTCCGCGCTGAGCAGGAGGGTGCAGGAGGGGCGAAGGGTGTTCGGCTGGCCGTCGGGCCAGGGCGCGGCGAGCGAGAGGCGGGTGGCCAGGTCGAGGCTCAGCAGGCTCTTGCCGCGGCCCGGGTCGCCCACGACGAGCGATATCTTGCCGATGGGGAACTTGCCGGGCCAGAGCCAGCGGACGTCCCCTGCGGGGACGTTGCCCACCTCAACCAGCGGCGCCCGGTTCTTCTCCGGACCCATCTCGATGCGGAACCGGAGGGTCTCCGGCTCCTGCGGCCTGGCCGCCTTCTGCCCCATCGCCAGCACCGATCGAAGCCTCGTGTCTAACATGGCCCAACTCCTCATTGATGAAGGACATGAACGCAGCGACATCCTGCAACGCGTCGGCCACTCGCACCAGGGCGAGGTGGTTGACGGCGACGCCGCAGGCATCGAATTGCCCGCTCCAGAGCCGGCAACCCTCGCGGTTGCACTCCCGTTCGTTGAACGGGCAGAACTTGGACATTTGCACGACGACCTCAGTTTCGGGCACGGCTCTCTCCTTTGCTGGCAGAAGCCCGAATGTGCTCTTGGCCTCCTCCCGAAGGGAGGTCAGGACTTAGCCGGCGCCTTCAGCCGCCGGACTCGGGGTCGGAATCACGGCAAGTCCCGAAAGGACGACAGACACGCGGCGGCCTCGTGCGGGAATGCGTTCTGCCGTCCCTTCGGGACTGGGCCGGGGTCTGCCCTCTGTTCCGGCGGCTGAAGCCGCCGGCTACCTCCTGTTGTCCCTTCGGGACAAGCATATCGGCACCTCCTTTGGCCCGGGGCCGGGTTGCCCGCGTTTCTCGCCAGCGGGCCCAGCTCTCGCATCATGTCATCCTGAGCGAAGTGACACGGAGCGAAGGATCTCTCAAGGGGCTCGGTCGCCAACAGAGGGCAACCGTGTGGATCAGCCCGTTCCCCTGAGAGGTGCTTCGGCTTCGGCCGCCTCTTCTGTGAATAGGGCGGCCTTCGCTCGGCATGACAGCGAGAGGAGCCGGCGCACCGAGGGCCACAATCCGCTGGTACATCAGGATTTGCGGAGAAAGGTGAGTATGCAGCGGCGGTCTTCCGACAGCCGTTGGGCCAGCGTGTCCGCGGCTGACCCTTTGGTCTGGCGATGGCAAGTCAATCGCCACACCACGAGTTCAGTATACCACACAACCTATGGTCTGTCAAGTCGAGCACTTGATTTTTTTCGCGCGGCTGTCCCGGCCCCCGCTCGCTCGATTTTTTCGCGCAACCGCCCCCGCCCCACGGGCCCAGAACGACCGCAGGCGGGGCTTGCGGCCCCGCCTGCGGTGTTCGGACCTGGGTTGGGTGCAGCTATGGCTTGCGCTGGCGGATGCGGTCGAGCACCTTGTTGATCTCGTCCTTGTGCTCGAAATCGGGGTCGAGCTTGAGCGCGAGGAGGAGGTGGCGCGCGGAGCTGGCGCGGAGGTTTTTCTTGAAGTAGATCATGCCGAGGTGGTAGTGGACCTCGGCGCTGCCGGGCATGCCGTCCACGGCCTCGCGGGCGAGCTCCATGGCCTTGTCGTAGCGCTCGGTGATGTAGAAGACCCAGGCGAGGGTGTCGCGGATGGCGGCGCCGGCGGCGGTGTCGGTTTCGGTGAGGTTGGCGGCCTTGGTGGCGAGCTCCTCGGCGGCCTTGAGGTCCTTGGTCTCGGTGGCGTAGAGCCAGGCGAGGTTGTTGTAGGCCACGGCGTTGTTGGGGTCCTGCTTGAGGATGCGCCGGTAGAGGTCAATCGCCTCCTTCGTCTTGCGCTGGCGCTGGACGACCGTGGCGAGGCCGAGCTGGAGGCCCAGGTCGTCGCGCTTCTTGCCGAGGAGGGTGCGGTAGATGGCGGCGGCGCCCTCGAGGTTTTTGTCGGCGAGGTAGTGGCTGATCAGGCGATGGAGGGCCGGCTCGTGGTCGGGGTAGGCCTGGAGCATGCGCTGATAGGTCTCGATGCACTTGGGCCGCTCGCCCATCCGTTCGTAGATGCTCGCCAGGAGGTGGAGGGCGGCCAGGTTGCCGCCCGGGAGGTCCTTGAGGATCTGCTCGTAGCGGTCGCGGGCCAGGGTGAGCCAGTTGGCGTCGGCGTACAGCGCGGCCTGGTTCAGCGCGTTGGCGGCCAGGCGCGCGGTGTCGCCGCCGACCGACAGGTGCTCGATGAGCTTGCGGTAGGCCCCCTGGAGCTCGGGCCCCAGGTCCACCGAGTCGATCGCTTTCCGGGCGTCCGGGATCTTGCCCGCCGCCAGGTTCGCGTTGGCGAGGAGGGAGGCCAGGCGTGCGTTCTTGGGGGTCTCGGTCAGGGCGCGCTGGAACGCCTCGAGGGCGTCGGGCAGCCGGCCCTTGAGCTGGAGGATGGTGCCGCGCAGGACGAGGAAGGCGGGGTCGGCCTCCCGCAGCTTCAGGAGCTGGTCGGCCATGCCCAGGGCGGCGTCGAGCCGGTCCTTGTGGACGTAGACGACGGCGAGGTCGTAGACGCCGATGGCCTCCTGCCCCGCGGCGCCGACGAGGCGCTCGAGTTCGGCCTGCGCCTTGTCGATCTCGCCCAGGCGCTTGTAGAAGGCGATGAGCGCGGCGCGGGCCGGGGCGAGCTGGGGCGACTGGGTGAGCAGCTCGGTGAGCTGGCTGATGGCGGTCTGGCGCTCGCCGGACTCGAACAGGGCCTGGGCGATGCCGAGGCGGGCGCGGAAGTCGTTGGGGCGCTCCTTGAGCACGCGGGTGTACTCGGCGATGGCTTCGTCGAACTTCCTCTGGCTGAAGCGGATGGCGGCGAGCTCGAAGCGGACGTCGACGGCCGAGGGGTTGATCTCGGCCGCCTGTTCGCAGTACTCGAGCGAGAGGTCCAGCCGCCTCATGTCGCGGTAGGCCCGGGACAGGGCGATGAGAGCCGGGGCGAAGGTGGCGTCGAGCTGCAACACTTCGCGGAACTGCTCGATGGCCTCGTTGAGCTTGCCCTTCATGCGGTAGGCCTCGCCGAGGCCCATGTGGGCGTAGGTGTTCTTGGGATTGGCCTTCACGGCCTCCTCGTACTGCGGGATCGCCTTATCGGGCCGGCCGTCCAGGAGGTCCAGCTCGGCGAGCTGGAGGTAGGGCAGGTCGCCCGCGCGCGAGTCCTTGTTCTCCGTGATGCGCCGCAGCGAGACGCGCGCCTCGTCGAGCTTCCGCTCGGCGAGCTGGCAGGAGGCGAGGAGGGCCAGTGCCCGGGGGTTGTTCTCCTCGATCTTGAGCGCCTTGCCGGCCTGTTCGGTGGCGAGGTCGTACTGGGCCATGCGCAGGAAGTAGGCGCCGAGCTGGAGCACCGGCTCGACGGCCTTGGGGTCCACCTCGGCGGCGACCTCGAACTCCTTGCGCGCCTCGGCGAACCGGCCGAGGTCGATCAGGCGCCTGCCGAGGCGGATGCGGTGGCGGCAGTCCTTGGGGGCGATCTCGACGAGGCGCTTGAGGATGGCGACCTCTTTCTCCGGCCTCGCGGTGGCCAGGTAGACGTTGGCCAGGACCGTGTAGGCGAAGGTGTTGTCGGGGGCCAGCTTGACGAGGAGGTTGCAGCCCTCCTCGGCCTGGTCGTGCCAGCCGCGTGCGCCGAAGAAGATGATGCGGGTGAGGGCGTCGGAGACGGCGCGCGAGCGCGCCTTGTCCTCGGCGAAGTTGTCGAGGAAGCTCAGGTAGGCGTCGCGGATGAGCTCGGGCACGTAGGTGGCCTGGCGCAGCAGGGTGCGCGCGTTCGGGGCGTCGCCCTGCCCGAGGTAGACGTTGAGGGTCTGGAGGGCGATGAGGGGGTCCTGGGGCTTCTGGGTGTCGGCCTGGGCGATGCTGGCGAGGGCCGCGCGGTGGTCGCCGCGCAACTGGAGGGCGGCGGCGGCGCCGGCGAGGGCGGAGGCCGGGCTCACGTCGTTCTGCACGGCCTTCTCGAAGAGCTTGACCGCCTCGTCGTAGCGGCCGAGGTAGACCTGGACGACGGCGGCCTCGTAGCCGGCGGCGAACTTGGCGTTGTCGCGGAGCGCGGCCTCGAGCTCGGCCAGGGCGCTCGACCAGTTCTGGTCCAGCAGGTGGAGGCGGGCCAGGAACACCCGCGCGTCGAGCAGCTTCGCGTCGATGCTGAGGGCCGCCTTGGCCGCCTGGACCGCCTTGTCCTTCTCGCCCTTGGCCAGGTGGAGCTCGGCCATGGCCAGGTGCACGTTGGCCCGCTCGCCCTCGTTCTTGAGCAGTTGGGTGAGCTCGGCCTCGGCCTTGTCGAACTTGCGCTGGAGCATGTAGAGCCGGGCCAGCGCGTAGCGCGGCTTGGGGAGGGTGGGGTCCTCCTCGGTGCAGCGCTGGAGCTGCTCCTGGGCGAGGTCGAACTCGCGGAGCTGGATGTGCACGGCGGCGAGGTTCATGCGCGCGCCGGGGTGGTGGTCGCGGAGGCGCAGGACGTGCTCGAACTCGGCCTTGGCGCCGTCGAAGCGCCGGCGGCGCATGTAGGCGAGGCCGAGGAGGAAGTGGACGTCGACGTTGCGCGGCTCGACGTCGAGCGCGGTGCGGCAGTGCTCGATGGCCTCGTCGATCTTCCCCTTGGCGAGCTTGATGCCGGCCAGCACCTGGTGGGCGCGGGCCGCGTCGGGGTCAATGCCCAGCATCTTCTGGAACATCTGCTCGGCGCGCTCGTGCTCGCCCTTGTGCAGGTAGGCGATGCCCAGGAGGCGGTAGACCTCGACGTTCTTGGCGTCGAAGTGCAACGCGTCCACCAGCGTGTTGATCGCGCCGTCGGGGTAGCCGTTCTGGAGGTGGGCGCTGGCCAGCACGAGGCGGGCGGTGGTGAAGCGGGGGTCGAGCTTGACCACGGAGTTGAGCTCCTCGATGCCGTCGCGCAACCGGTCCTTCATCAGCAGGCAGCGGGCGAGCCAGAAGTGGGCGGGGAGGTGGCGCGGCATGCCGGCGGCGGCGAACTGGAGCTCCTGGATCGCGGAGTCGAGCTTCTTGAGCTGCATGTACACGCAGCCGCGGATGAAGTTGGCGTAGGGGTTCTTGTTCGTCAGCCGGATCGCCTCGTTCGCGTCGGCCAGGGCCTCCTCGTACTTCTGGAGGTCCAGGTAGATCTCGGCGCGGCGCAGCATGGCCTCGATCTGGGTGGGCTTCGCCACCAGGATCTCCGTGAGCACCTTCAGGGCGCCGTCGTTGTCGCCATCCGTCCGCCGAATCTGGGCGATGATGAGCTTCGGGTCGTGCAGCTTGTCGTTGATCTTCAGCACCTCGTTGCAGCGCCGCTCGGCGTCCTTGAAGCGCCGGAGCCCGAAGAGGATGTGGATGCGCTCGAGGTGGGTCGAGACGTCGTTGGGGTCGATCTGGAGCACGCTCTCGCAGTAGCCGAGGGCCTCCTCGTACATGTCGCGCTCTTTGTCGGGCTGCTGGGCGTCGCGGAAGACGTTGGCCTTGTGCTTGGTCAGGCGCACGAGCAGCTCGTAGCTCTCCTTCATCTTGGGCTGGCGCTGGAGGAGGGTCTTGGCCGCGCTCTCGGCCTTCTCGAGGAACTCCCGGGCGCGGTCGTGCTGCCCGCGGGCGCGCTCGCGGGCGTCCAGCTCGAGGTAGGCCCCGGTGAGCTCGGCGTAGCCGTCCTCGCTGTCGGGCAGGAGTTGCACGGCCTGCTGGAGGTGTTCGGCGGCCTTGTCGAACTCGGAGATGCGGGCGTGCGACTTGCCGACCCAGAGGAGGGCCTCGCCGTTGCGCGGGTTGCGCCGCAGGGCGATGCGGAGCGCGGCGATGGCCTCGTTGTACTTGCCGCTCTTGTAGTAGATGCGCCCCCGCCGCAGGTCGGCGTCCTCCCGCGTCTCGTCCTCGGCGGCAAGGGCCGCCGCCCACGTCGTGGCCACCAGGCACACGGCCAGGAACCGACCCAGGGAAGAACGAACGCGGTGCTGCATGACCCAGTCTCCTCACTGTCGGGTTTCGGTCAGTGTGTCGCTCTCGCGGGCCGCGCGGGGGCCCGGCTTCTCACATGCCACCCAGATGGCTTGCCGCGATTCCCGCTCGATGTGGGCGGGGCCGGAGCCTGCCCTGAGCCCTGCCGAAGGGTGCCCCGCGCGGGGCACAGACGCCCCGCCGACAGTGCTGGCCCTCAACAGGCGGTCCCGCTTCGACCAGGAATCGTGGCAAGCCATTTAGCCTTCGTCCCCGTCGCCCGCGACCCCCTCGCGGACGAGTCCGTGGAAGCGCATCTTCTTGAAGAGCGTGGTGCGGTCGATCTCCAGCATGGCGGCGGTGGGCTGGCGCCGCCAGTTGTTGACGTGCAAGGCGTTTTCGATGATGTCGCGCTCGGCGCGCAGCAGGGCCGCCTTGAGGGGGAGCTGCCCGGGCTCGCCCTTGCCGGTGATGGTGGCGGGGAGGTCCCGCACGTCGATCATGCCCTCCTTGCGGAGCACGACGGCGGCCTCGATGGCGTTCTCGAGTTCCCGCACGTTGCCGGGCCAGGCGTACTGCTGGAGGCGCGCCATGGCCTCGGGCGTGACGCCGGCGACGGCGCAGCGGCTCTGGCGGGCGTAGAGGCGCAGGAAGTGCTCGGCCAGGAGCGGGATGTCGCCCACCCGCTCGCGCAGGGGCGGCATGTGGATGGGCACGACGTTGACGCGGTAGAAGAGGTCCTTGCGGAACGTGCCGTCCTCGACGCTCTCGCGCAGGTCGAGGTTGGTGGCGAGGATGAAGCGGACGTCGAGGCTGAAGGTCTCGGTGCCGCCGACGCGCTCGAACTCGCGCTCCTGGATGGCGCGCAGCAGCTTCACCTGGAGGCCGGGGCTGGCCGTGTTGATCTCGTCGAGGAAGATCGTGCCGCCGTGGGCGAGCTCGAACTTCCCGATCTTGTCGCTCGTGGCGCCCGTGAACGAGCCCTCGACGTGGCCGAACAGCTCGCTCTCCAGCAGGGTCTCGGGCAGGGCGCCGCAGCTCACCTCGACGAACGGGCCGTTGCGGCGCGACGAGTTGTAGTGCACGGCACGCGCGATCAGCGTCTTCCCCGTGCCGCTCTCCCCGGTGATCATCACCGTCGTCTTCGTGTCCGCGATCGCCTCGATGACCTCGAAGGCCCGCTTGATCTTGTCGTCCTGGCCCACGAAGTTGGCGAACTTCGGGCGCATGCCCAGGCGCTGGCGCAGGTAGCGGTTCTCCTCGGCCAGCCGCTTCTGCTCCGTCACCCGCCGCACGATCATCTTGATATTGTCGTCCGCCAGCGGCTTCTGCACGTAGTCGTAGGCCCCCTGCTTGATCGCCTGCACCGCGGTCTGCACCTCGCCGAAGCCGGTGATCAGCACCACCTGGGTCTCCGGGTACTTGAGGTTCACCTCGCGCAGGATGTCGAAGCCCGTGACCTCGCGCATGTTGATGTCGGTGAACACGACGTCGTAGGTGTGCGAGGCGAGCCTGCGGAGCGCCTCGTGGCCGCTTTGCGCGGCCTCGACCTCGTAGCCCTCGAGCCGGAGCATCTCGCTCAGCGAGTCGCGGATCAGGAAATCGTCGTCCACGACGAGGACGCTGCCTTCGGACATGCCATGATCCCTTCCACGTCCCGGCAGCCGCCCGCCGCCCCCCGTAGTCCGCGGCGGCCGTGCTGCAACCGAGCCGGCCCCGGGCAACTGCCCGGCGGCCTAGGGCCTCGCGGCCCCCTGCGGTATCGTCCCACACGGCACCGCGACCGTGAACACGGTGCCGTGGCCTGGCTTGCTCGTGACTTCCATGCGGCCCTGCAGCCGGTCCATCACCTCGCGGCACACGGCCAGCCCCAGCCCCATCCCGCGGCCGGCCGGCTTCGTGGTGAAGAACGGCGTGAACAGCCCCTCCAGCACCTCGGGCGGCATCCCGCACCCCGTGTCGGCCACCCGCACGACGATCGCGCCACCCTCGCGCCGCGAACTCACCGCCAGCGTGCCGCCCCCGGCCTCCATTGCGTCCAGGGCATTCGACACCAGGTTCGTGAAGACCTGGAAGAGGCCCAAACCCCCGGGCACCGGGGGCAAGCCGTCCGCGAGGTCCAGCTCCACCCGCACCCCGCGCTGCTGGGCCTTGCCCTCCTGGAGCGTGACGGCCTGGGTGGCCAGGTCGTTGACGCTCACCGGCCCGTCGTCGGCCCGGGCGCAGCCGCTGAGGCCCACGAGCCCCTCGACGATCCCGTTGAGGCGCTCGAGGCCCTGCTTGCTCGCGAGGAGGTAGCGCCGGCGACTCGCGGCCGGGCTGTGGCCGGCCAGGGTGAGGTTGAGGAACCGCAGCGCGCCGTCGAGCGGGTTGCGGAGCTCGTGGGCCAGCTTCGCCATCAACTGCCGCTGCCCGGCCTGCCCGGCCTCGACCTGCTGCACCCTGCGGAGGGCGAGCGCCAGCTCGCTCGCCAGGGCCGCCGCCCCGCGGAGGTCCTCCGCCGAGAAGGGCTGGCGGTCCTCCCGGTCCGTCGCACTCAGCACCCCCAGCAGCGAGCCATTGTCCTGCACCGGCACGCACAGGAACGACCCCGTGGCATAGCGGCCCGAGTCGCGGACGGCGAACCGCCCGTCGCGCGCGATGTCCTCCACGCGCAGCGGCTCGCGGTGCAGGGCCACGTAGCCCGCCACCCCCTGGCCCACGGGCAGCCGCAGGCCCTCGATGGGCACGGAGAACACGCCGCAGGCCTTCACCACGACCAGCTCGTTCGCCTGCGGCTCGTGGAGCAGCAGCGACACCTTGTCGGCGCGCAGCAGCGCCGCGCACTGGCCGAGCGCCGCGTCGAGCAGCTCCCGCAAGTCCACGGCGCGATGCAGCGCGTGGGCCGCGCGGCTCAGCCGGCTCAACAGGTCCACCTCGCGGCTCAACTCGCGCAGGTGGGCCTCGTGCCCCTGGAGATGCCGCGCCTTCTGCTCGAGCTCGTGCAGCCGGCTCAGCAGGACCCGCCGCTCCACCGCCTGCCAGGGCGAAGGGCCCGAGCCAGGGGGCGTCGCCCCCTGGCCGCTATCGCCGCCGGCCATGTAGGTAGATGCATCGCTCACGGGCGCTCGAATCCTCAGGTTAGCGGACCTACGCCTCTCGTCCTCTTCTGGCACAAGCAAATGGAGTGCCAGAGCCCAATCTCGGGCATGATCCGGGAATCGCCGCTCTAACAGCAGGCTCCGCAAGAACTTGCAGCGATCGGCCCGCGCGCCTGCTAATGATGACGCTCGTCAACATTCCACGACGAAATGTACACGTTTGGCAACATGCCAAAAGGGCGCCAGCCGTAAGCACTTGTCAAGCAGTCACTTACGGCGTTTCCGCCGCGCTGGACGCCAGTCCGCTTTTCCTGACCATCGGAAAAGCAGCCGCAGGCCGCGCCGCGGCGCCTACGCGTCCGTGTAGCGGGCAAGGTCTATGCTGTGCTTGCGGAGAAGCTCGTAGAAGTGGGCACGGGACATGCCGGCGGCCCTGGCCGCCGTGGCCACGCTGCCCGCGTGCCGGGCCAGCAGGGCCTTGATATACTGCTCCTCGAAGATCGCCTTGGCCGCGCGGTAGGGGAGGCCCGAGGCATCCGCCGCCGGCGGGGCCTCCTGCTTTCGAGGGCGCAACTCGGCGGGCAGGTGTTCCGGGCGCACCTCGCCGCCGCCGCACAGGATCACCGCTCGCTCGATGACGTTCTCGAGCTCGCGCACGTTGCCGGGCCACTCGTGGGCGCACAGGAGGGCAAGTGCCTCGTCGGAGGCCGTGCAGCTCGGCCTCCCCGAGCGGGCCAGCTTCGCGAGGAAGTGCTGGGCCAGCAGCGGAATGTCCCCCGTCCGCCCGCACAGCGGCGGCAGGACGATCGGGAAGACGTTCAGGCGGTAGTAGAGGTCCTGCCGAAACAGACTCTTGTCCACCATCTCCCGCAGTTCGCGGTTCGTGGCGGCCAGCACGCGCACGTCCACGTGCGTGTCCTCCACGCCCCCGACGCGTCGGAACGTGCCCGTCTCCAGAACGCGCAGGAGCTTGACCTGGAGCGGCACGCTCATCTCGCTCACCTCGTCGAGGAACAGCGTGCCGCCGTCGGCGAGCCGGAACACGCCCTCCTTGCGGGCGATGGCGCCGGTGAACGAGCCCTTCTCGTGCCCGAACAACTCGCTCTCGAGCAGGGTTTCGGGGATGGCGCCGCAGTGGACGGGGATGAACGGCCCGCAGCGGCGCGAGCTCTTCTCGTGGATGGCCGCGGCCACCAGCTCCTTGCCCGTGCCGCTCGCGCCCTGGATGAGCACCGTGGAATTCGTGTCGGCCACCTTCAGGATCAGCTCGAAGATGGGCAGCAGGGTCTTCGAGTGGCCGATGATCCTGGGGAACGCCTCGACAGGCGGCGCGGCCGCCTCGCCCGGGGGCGCCGGAGCGGCCGTCCGGCTCTCGCGCAGGGCCTTCCGGTGGTCCACCGACCGCCGGATCACGTGCAGCATCTCGTCAATGTCGAACGGCTTCTTGAAATAATCGTCCGCCCCGCGCCGAATCAGGTCCACCGCCTGGCGCACCGACGAGCGGCCGGTCATCACGATCACCGCCGTGTCCGGGTGCTGCTCCTTCACCTCGTCCAGCACCGTCAGCCCGTCCACCTCGGGCATCACGATGTCCGTGATCACCACGTCGAACGGCTCGGTCTGGAGCAGTTGCCGCGCGATGCCCCCGTGGGCGGCCCAGCGCACCTCGTGGCCCTCCTGCTCGAGAAACGTCGTGAGGAAATCCTGCATGCTCGCGTCGTCTTCCACCACCAGGATCCGCGGCTTCGCTTCCGCCATCGCCACACCTCGCACTGGCGCCCCGCCCGCGCGGGACACACGACGCGCCCTCTCCTGCCCCCTCCGTCCGCCAAGGGATTATATACCAGATGCCGCGCCGGACACAAATGCGGAGACCGGGCGGAGCCACGGCGGCTCAGCCGACGGGGAATTGGACGGTGAAGGTGGTGCCGGCGCCGGGGGTGCTGGCCACGTCCATGCGGCCGTGGTGGAACTCGACGATGCGCCGGGCGACGGCGAGGCCGAGGCCCGTGCCCTGGCCGGGCGGCTTGGTGGTGAAGAAGGGCTCGAAGATGCGCGGGAGGTCCTCGGCGGGGATGCCGGTGCCGGTGTCGGCGATGGCGACCTCGACGAGCTTCTCGTCGGCGCGCTCGGGGGTCGGGGGGAGGAGTCGGCTGGCGATGGTGAGGGTGCCGCCGGCCGGCATGGCGTCGAGGGCGTTGGTCATGAGGTTGGCGAAGAGCTGGCGGAGGTGGTTGGCCGAGGCGAGGACGGGGGGGAGGCGCTCGCCGCGCCGCCGCTCGATGCGCACGCCGGGCGCCGACAGGCCGTGGCGGACCATCTCGAGCGTCTCGTCGAGCACGGTGTTGAGGTCGGTGTACTGCTTGACGGTTTCGGTCTTGCGGGCGAGGCCGAGGAGCTCGTTGATGGTTTCGGCGATTCGGGCGCTGTCGGCGCGGATCTTGCCGAGTTGCTCGCGGAGGAAGTCCTCGTGGGGCGGGCCGCTGAGGCGCAGGAGCATCTGGGCGCGGCCCGAGATGGCGCCGAGGGGGTTGTTGATCTGGTGGGCGACGCCGGCGGCGAGCTGGCCGATGGAGGCGAGCTTCTCGGAGTGGAAGAGCTCTTCCTGGAGCCGCTTGCGCTCGGTGATGTCGCGCGCGATGACGAGCACGCCGGCCAGCGGCGGCGCGGTGCCGGGGATGGGGGACACGGTGAGGGAGACGCTGGCCTCCTTGCGGTCCTTGCGCAGCCATTCGGTCTCGACGTTGCTGGAAACCTGGCCGTTGAGGGCGGCCTGGATGACCTCGGCGAGCTGGTTCCTGGCCCCCTCGCCGCTGGCGAGGAGGCAGATGTCGGCCCCGCGCACCTCGTCGCGCGCGTAGCCGAGGGACTGGCTCGCCCCGTGGTTCCACGAGGTGATGCGGCGCTCGAGGTCCACCGTGATGATCGCGTCGCCGGCGGCCTCGAGGAGGCTCTCGAGGTAGCGCTTGACCTCCAGGGCCTCGCGCGTGCGCTCGCGCACGGTGTCCTCGAGCTGGGTCGAGAGGGCCTTCAGCTCCTCGTAGAGGCGGGCGTTGACGACGGCGCTCGACAGGTGGTCGCCGACGTGCTGCAGGAGGTCCAGGTCGCTCCCGGCGAAGCCGTCGGGCCGGCGGCTGGCGAGGGCGACGACGCCGATCACCTGTCCCCTGAGGGTGAGTGGCAGGAGGAGGAGGGCGCGGAGGCCCGCTGCCCGCAGCGCGGCGAGGTCGGGGGTCAGGGCCTCGCGCTCGAGGTCGGCCACGATGCGGGGGCGGCTGCCATCGAAGGTCTGCCCGAGGGCCGACTGGTCGAGGGCCACCTCGGCCTGGGCCGGGCACAGGGCCGCGGCCTCGGGCGTCAGCGGGTGCACCACCGCGGTGGTCTCGGAGGCGTTGCGCACCACGGCGAGGGCGAGGTCGAAGTCGGCCAGCGCCCGCAGGGCGCCGGCCGCCGTGTGAAGGACCTGGCGCAGGTCGAGGCTGGCGCCGAATGCCTGGGAGAGCTCGCTGACGAAGGCCAACTGGAGAGCGCGCTGGCGGACGGTGAGGCCGAGGCGTCGGCCCGCCAGGGCGTGGCGCAGGCGCGCGCGCAACTCGTCGGACCGCACGGGCTTCTGAAAGTAGTCGTAGGCCCCCGCGCGCAGGGCCTCGACGGGCGCCGCGGCCGAGCCGTCGCGGGAGAACACGAGCACGGTCACCCGCGGGGCCGCGCACTTGATGCGGCGCGTGAGCTCGCCCGGCGCGAGGCCCAGGGCATCCACGTCCACCAGCGCCAGGTCGAAGGAGCCCTCGCGCAGCCGTGCGACGAGGGCCTCGGCGTCCGCGCAGGCCTCGAGGGTGCAGCCCTCCTCCGCCAGGGCGGCGCGGACCCCCTCGGCCTCGGCGCCGTCCAGGCCGGCCAGGCCGGCGCGCGGCGGGCCGCCCCGGCTCGCGGGCCGTGCCCCGGCGGCCTTGGCGTCGGGGCCGCGCCCTTTCCGGGAGGTGGCCTGTGAAGCGCGGGGGTCAGGAGCCATTAGCATGGGGCCCAAGGCATGGGGTTAGGAACTGCCTGCCTCATCCGGGGGGATGCGGGGCGGGAGATGGTGACCGCCGCCATTAGGAACTATACCAGGGTTCGGTACCTTGTCAAGGGGAAAGGACACGTCGAGCGCGACTCCCGCGCGGTGTGGGGCCTAGACCTGCGCGAGCTTGCCGGTGCGGAGGGCGACGACGAGGCCGTTGAACGCGTCGGTGTCGAACTTGCCGGGGACCTCCTGGTTGAGGCCGACCAGCACCTGCTTGATCGCGGCGGCCTCGTGGGGGGCCTTGCCCAAGGCGCTCAGGCGCTGCTCGAACTCGTCGGCCACGGCGACGATGCGAGCGGAGCGGGGGATCTGGTGGCCGACGAACTGGCCCGGGCCGCCGGTGCCGTCGAGCCGCTCGAGGTGCGCCTCGACGGCGGCCGCGACGTCTTCCATGCCGTCAATCTTGCGGAGCATGGTCGCGCCCAGCGTCGCGTAGTCGTAGCGGTTCTCCTCGCGGCCGAGGGCGCCTTCCGGGGCCCCGAAGCGGCCGATCTCGTGGAGCAGGGCCGCCAGCTCGATCTGATGCGCGTCGGCCGGGGGGACCTCCATCACCTGGCACATGGCTCGGGCGCAGGCGTGCACCCGCTCGCTGTGGCCCTCGGTGGCGGCCGGCGAGGCCTGCTCGTGGGCCGAGATGAGGGTGCGGAAGACCGACAGGAGCCTGTGGCGGCTCTCCTCGTGGGCGCGGATGGCCTCGCTGGCCACGGCGGCCTGAAGGGCGATGGCGGTGGCGAGGCGCAGATGCTCGTCGGTGAACAGGCGGTCGAGCGAGCTGCTGTGCAGGTAGAGCACGCCCTCGAGGTGCTTGTGGGCGAGCAGCGGCGCGCAGATCACGGCGCGGATGCCGCGCGACACCACGCTGGACGAGGCCGAGAAGCGCGAGTCGCTCAGGGCATCGCTCACCAGGAGCGCGCGGCTGTGCTGGAGCGCCCGGCGGACGATGGTCGAGGAGATGGTCAACTGGCTGCGCTCGACGCGCCGCGCGTGGGCCACGGGCACGAGCCGCCCCTCCTCGCGCACGAACACGTACGCCGCGTCGGCCCGGACCGCCGCCATGGCGATGTCGCAGACCTTTTGCATCATGCTCTTGACGTCGAAGGCCGAGCTCACGGCCTTCGCCACGTCGTAGAGGACGGCGTAGTGGACGTTTGCGTCGGCGACCGCCGCGCCCTCCGAGACCTCCGTCTGCGCGTCGAGCGAGAGCTCGACCGTCGCCCCGATGTCCTCCTCGCCGCTACTGAACTCCGGCTCCTCGGGCCGCTTGGGGGCCGGCTCCTCGAAGACCACGAGGGTGGCGCCGATCCGCACGAGGTCGCCCACCCGCAGCAGGGCCTCCTGCTTCGGCTCCAGCCGCTCGTCGTTGAGGTAGGTGCCGTTCCGGCTCCCCAGGTCGCGGATGAAGTACATGTCGCCGATCGCAAAGACCTCGGCGTGCACGCGCGACGCCGCCGTGTCCAGGACCTGCACCCCGCCCTCGCGTCCGAGCTGGACCAGCTCGGACGCCAGGGGGTACACCTTTCCCTGCGCCGGCCCGTTCTTGACCCGCAACTGTGGCATGGGCCCTTCCTCGCCAAACGAGCGTTACCCCTCCTGCATCAACTGGCCTCAATCATACCCTGCGCGTGCCCCAGTGTCAAGCCTGTTGCGGGGCGCGGGCCTGGCCCCGAACCCTGGCAACGCGACCCGCCTTCCGGAAGCCCGACCCTCCCCCTACCCGCTCCCGCACACCCTGTCTCCTCACTCGAACCTGACGTCCTCTTACCAGATGAGCTTGCGGGTGACGCTGAGGAAGAACTGCGGCCCGTCAATCTCCACGACCAGCTCATTCCTGCCGCGCTGGAGGTCCACGGGCAAGCGCTCCTTGCCGGCGTGGAAGCCGGTCCAGGCGGAGCCCTGCTCGTGCAGCTTCCTGCCGTTGAGCCACACGGTGGCGATGCCGATGCCGGTGTTGACGAAGGCGTTCGCCGGCTCGCCGCATTCGACGACGGCGACGGCCTGCACGAGGCCCTTGCCGACCACATCGTGGACCCGCAGGCCGAAGCCGTTGCGGCGCTCCTGCTCCCACCAGTCCTCAGCCGAGGGCTTGGATGGGGGAGGGGGGTCGGGCAGCGTGTAGGTCTTCCACGAAGCGTCGGGCGCAAGCTGGCCCACCGTGGCCTCGGTGAGCCGCTGCGGCTTCCCCCGCCCATCGAGCGGGGCAAGGCGCATCCTCCACTCACGCACGACGCCGGGAAAAAGCGTGGGCCGGAACTCGCGGGGCAGCGGCACGTCGCGGTGGCCCATGGCGTCGAGGACTGCGCGGGCCATGAGACTCTGGCCAAGGTAGTTGGGGTGGATGCCGTCGTCGGCCATCAGCTCCTTGCCCTGGCCTCGGGCCGCCTGCATCAGGGCGTTGGTCTCGGCCACGGGATACCCTTCCTCGGCGGCGGCCTTGCGGATGACCTCGATGTATTGAGCAATGACCCTCTCGGCGGCCTCGGCCTTGGCCTTCGCCGCTGCGTCGCCCCCCTTGCCAGGGCTGACGATGCACGGGGTGAGAAGGAGCATCGAGCCGCCCTGGGCCTTCACCTTGGCGGAGATCTCGCGGAGCGCCCGCTCGTACTCGGCGGGCGAGACGCCCCGCAGCGCGTCGTTCGTGCCCGCGCTGAAGGTGACGAGGGTGGGCTGGAAGGCAAGCACGGTCGTCTCGAGGCGGGCCGCCATCTGGGGAGCGGTGTCGCTCGCCACGCCGGCGCAGATCACCATTGGGGCAGGGCGCCCCGCCTCGCGCAGCGTCTGCACGATGAGCTGCGGATACGTGCAGCCATCGGTGATCGAATCCCCGAGGCACACGACGCGTGGCGGCGGCGATAGACGCAGATGCCGGGCGCCACGGGGCGCGCAGGTCGCGGCGATCACAGCAACCGCCACGACCGCCATCAGTCCCCGCCTTCGTCCAGTCAACACCTTCTCCTCCGAGGTATCGGCGGGCATGTACAGGATTTGCATAGTTGTTCAACTATGCAAATCCTGTCTACCCCAATGGGCAGCGACCACCTCCAGCAGACGCGCGTGAAGCGGCGTCACACCATCGCGGGCCAGTTGATAGAGACGGCGCCCCCTGTGTCGCGTCACGCGGACATAGCCCCGCCGCATGAGCTTCCGGACATGCCGGCCGAGGGCCGCCCCCGACATCCGAAGTTCACGCGTCAACGCCGCGACGTCCGCCGGTTTGCTGTTTGCGAGACGACGCAGGATCTGGATGCGACGAAGATTCGTGAACGCGGTCGCCGCATGGAAGACGACCGTATGGGATTGGGGTGGGGGGGCCATTGCTGTCACGCTGGCGCTCTCGGGAGGGCGCGTGCGTGACTTGGTGGGGGATTCAGCGCGCAAGGCGTCCCGCAGCCAGGCGAGCACCTGGCCACTGAGCGCGTCGTCGCGGTAGGGGGACCGGGCAATGCAGAAGCAGCGCAGGCCCGAGCGCCGCCGCAGGATGAGCCCCGCGGCGGCAAGGCGCGCAAGATGAGCGGACACGAGGTCCAGCTCGATCCCCAGCTCGCGCGCGAGTTGGCTGGGCGTCGCTTCCTTGACGCCCAGCAGGTGGGCGAGGATGCGCAGCCTCGTCTGGCAGGCTACCGTGCGCAGGACGCGGACGATGACCTCATCCATTCCCGTGCCCCTGAGAGAGATTGGACACTCGAACAACTACGCAATGCTTGCCTCTCACCGACCACCCACGGCGTCCTCCCCTGTCGCCTCGGGCCAGCCACGCCGCGCGTGCAGGCCGGAGACAGACATTGCATACTTGAACAAGTATGCAAAACCTGTCCTCCCGCGCAAACGGCACGGCACCCGCGCGGACGCCCAACATCATCAATCCCGCCGGCCCCCGCTCGGCGACCACGGAGCCTTGACCTCGACAGCAGCGCCATCAGCAGGGAGAGGAATTGCGTACCTGAACAACCATTCAACCCCTGTTTGTCGCAAGGCACCCAAGGCTTCCCCCCTGCCGCTTCGGG